>Ga0210028_1000560_pt1 | contig 32512 bp, 30 predicted proteins | sample CryGeymeta201513_FD_185468 | JGI IMG/M metagenome (GOLD analysis project Ga0210028, IMG submission 185468) | Groundwater microbial communities from Crystal Geyser aquifers in Utah, USA - Crystal Geyser metaG 2015-13 (SPAdes) (version 2) | ecosystem: Environmental > Aquatic > Deep subsurface >...
AATTATTTTTTAAAGACGCAAGAAAAATGACAGAATTGCCAGACAATTCTGTCCAATTGGTCGTTACTAGTCCGCCATATTTCAATATAAAAGATTATTCCCTTGACGGTTATCAAAAAGATAAAAGGTCAGAAAAAATTCGTGGACAAATTGGCGACATTGCGGATTATAAAAAATATGTTAATGAAATGTTGCAGGTTTGGAAAGAATGCGAAAGAGTATTAAAGCCAAATGGAAAATTAGTCGTCAACACTCCACTAATGCCAATGTTCAAAAAGGTTTTAGACACACATTTTAATCGCCACATATTTGACATTAACAGCGATATTGAACACTCAATATTGAACGGCACGGGACTATTCCTGCTTGATGTATTTATTTGGAACAGAACAAATCCGAGTAAAAAATTGATGTTTGGTAGTTATCCTTACCCAAGAAATTTTTATGCTCAAAATACAATTGAATTTATTACTGTTTATGTAAAAGATGGACCTTCCGAAAATAATTTGCCAAAAGATATAAAAGAAAAAAGCAAATTGACTGAAAAAGAATGGGTAGAATTTACAAAACAAATTTGGAACATACCAATTCCGGGGAAAGGCGATTTGGCCTTTGGCGAGCATTCGGCAATAATGCCCGAAGAAATCGTTAGGCGTTGTGTTAGATTATTTACATATGTCGGCGATACGGTTTTGGACCCCTTTGCTGGTTCTGGCACAACATTAAAAATTGCCAAAGAATTAAAAAGAAATTATGTCGGTTATGAAATATCAAAAAGTTACGAAAGAGTAATGAATTTAAAACTCAAATCTTTATTTTAAGTTATGAAAAAAATAAACGAAATTTACAATTTAGATTGCCTTGAGTTTTTAAATAAAATTGATGATAAATCAATAAATCTCGCCGTTATTGATCCGCCATATAATTTGAATAAGGCAAAATGGGATAGTTTTGAGAGCGAAAAAGATTTTTTTGATTTTACATTTCACTGGATTGACGCTTTAATCCCTAAATTAAAATCAAACGGCAGTTTGTATATTTTTAACACCCCCTACAATTCGGCTTTTATTCTTTCTTATTTAGTGACGAAAGGGTTATTTTTTCAAAATTGGATAACTTGGGATAAAAGAGACGGATTGGGCGGGGCAAAACAAAAATTCAGCAACGGGCAAGAATCAATTTTGTTTTTTACCAAGGGCGAAAATCATATTTTTAATTATGACGATGTTCGTGTACCCTATGAATCAACTGATAGAATTGAACACGCAAAGATAAAAGGGATTTTAAAAGACGGCAAAAGGTGGTTTCCTAATCCGAAAGGCAGGCTTTGCGGTGAAGTATGGCATATCACAAGCGAGAGGCATAAAAATAAAATCAACGGCAAAACTCCTAAAATGTCTCATATTACACCTAAACCACTAGAATTAGTGGAAAGAATTATAAAAGCAAGTTCAAATGTCGGCGATCTTGTTTTAGATTGTTTTGTCGGAAGCGGCATAACTGCTGTAGCCGCAAAAAAATTAAAAAGAAATTTTATTTGTTCCGACAATAATAAAAACTATGTTAAATTAGCAAAAAGAAACTTGATTAAATATGGCAATAAATAATATAAATTCAGGAAATAAAGCTCTAGAATTTATTGATTCTAGAACAAGAAACGAGAAGTATCGTGGCTCTCCTTCTTCGGAACATAATCGTTATGTGATGACGCAAATCATTGATATTTTAATATTGCTGGATAAATACGCCCCGAATCAAAATTTGATGACAATTCGGACGACCGACATTTCCAAGAGACCAGAAAATTATTCCGAAGAGTTTTTATATGCTCAATTTTGTAATGAAGCTAAACAAAAAGCAGGTATAGGCACTCAAGACGCAATGCGAAAAAATTTGTTTGTTGATCTTCACAGAATGGGATTGATTGAACGATATGACAAGAAAAAAGAACCAACGGATTCTTTTTCTAGGCAAAATGTTAAATATGTTTCAATAAGTAATCAGGGCTTGAAGTTAATCAAGGCAAAAACTATTCTGGACAAATATTTTATCTTTTCTAAAGGAATAGATAGTTTGCTCGGCGGATACATTGATATTATTTTAGATATTTTAAGAGATAAAGAATACGATATAGATAAAATCAGTATTTATGAGTATATGTTTTTTGTTTCTGCCATTGGCACAGAATCTAGTTTTAATATCAATACGGATAAAGCAGTTGAACTTATCAAGGAATACAGAAATTTAACTCCAACACAAAGAAGATCTGTTATAGAAATATAAAAAGTGGAATTAAAACCAAAAAATTTTTCTGGATCAAAACCTAGTAAAAGAGATTTTCATAACTGGCACAACAAAATCGTCCAAGTATATTATCTTTTAAATCAGACAGTATATTTTGAAGTGCGAGGCGAACAATTAGTATTAAAAGAGGGGCAAAATAGTTTTAGCGAGACAACAACGAGGTTGGACAGGTCGTTAAACGAAAAATATCAGTATTTTGTAAAACAAACGGTCGTAAAAACCCTTGGTTTTGAGCTTCATCATGTTGTCCCGCTTGCGTGGTCAGAAAACATTCATCATTTCAAAATGTTAGACAAATGGGAAAATATGGTTTATATTGACGCTTTCAGCCATGCAAAAATCACTCAAAATAAAAATAGAAATGTTGTTTTAGAAGTTGTAAAAGATGATATAACTTTAACCGACCATTCCGATAGCGAAGTTTATTTAAAATACAAAGAAAATATTTTGTATAAACCGACGAATAAAGATACAATGCGAGATTATAATAACGAATTGCTTAATACGGTAAAATAGATTTAGGCGGCGCGCCAGTTTCACTGGCACGAAATTTGGCGACGGAAAAGCGAGGGCGAGCAAAAATTTCTTCCCTCCAACCCCCTTTTAACCGTCTGTAGTTTTACGGAGAAGGGTCTTTTTGCCCGCACGAGCAGAATTCAAAACACACCACCAAGGTTCAGATACCAGATATCGGATTTCGGAGGTCAGATAATTTTATTATGAAAACAATTTTAACCAGTATAATTGCCAGTTTCGTTCTCTTGCCTTTTGTGCGGTATTATTATTACATCAACCAGTTTGACGAGCTTGTAAAAGGCGAGAAACAATTTTTGTACTCCACTGCTTGGGGCTCAGTCGTTCTATATCTGATAATTTTTTTAGTGGTTTTGCTAACATTAACCATCGTCAACTGGGCAAAACAAAGATCTTGAAATTGCCCCTTATTTTTAATTTTACATTGCCATTTTGAAAATTGATTATTGGAAATTGAAAATTCAAAAACCGCCTTATCGGCGGTTTTTGTTATATCCTAATGTGGTTGTAATACGACGCAGTAATAAATCTCTTGCGAGATTCCGACCTTCCCAACAACTTTATGTTGGGATTAAAATTCTCCCTAGAAAGGAGGTGATCCATCCGCAGATTCCCCTACGGATACCTTGTTACGACTTAGCGCTCCTTACCAACCTAACCTTCTCCCAACAAAGTCGGGATTCGGGTCCTGCTGACTCGGCTCGCTTGACGGGCGGTGTGTGCAAGACTCGAGAACGTATTCACCGTAGTGTGGCTGACCTACGGTTACTAGCGATTCCGGCTTCATGAAGGCGAGTTGCAGCCTTCAATCCGAACTGAGATGGCTTTTAAAGGATTAGCTCAACCTCACGGTTTTGCAACCTTTTGTAACCACCATTGTAACATGAGTGTCGCCCAAGGCGTAAGAGCCACGCTGACTTGACGTCATCCCCACCTTCCTCCCGGTTAACCCAGGCAGTCTCCCAAGACATAAGTAACTTAGGACGAGGGTTGCGCTCGTTATCGGACTTAACCGAAAATCTCACGACACGAGCTGACGACAGCCGTGCAGCACCTGTCATCTGGCTCCCTTGCGGGCACCCCTAATTCTCATCAGGGTTCCAGAGATGTCAAGCCTTGGTAAGGTTCTTCGCTTGTTGTCGAATTAAACCTCATGTTCCACCGCTTGTGCGAGTCCCCGCCAATTCCTTTGAGTTTTAGCCTTGCGGCCGTACTTCCCAGGCGGCAAACTTAACGCGTTAGCTTCGGCACAAGGAGGGTCGAAACTCCCAATGCCTAGTTTGCATCGTTTACGGCGTGGACTACCGGGGTATCTAATCCCGTTCGCTACCCACGCTTTCGCTCCTCAGCGTCAGTACAGTCCTAGCAAGTTGCCTTCGCCATTGGTGTTCCTCCTGATATCAACGCATTTCACTGCTACACCAGGAATTCCACTTGCCCCTGACTGACTCAAAGTCAAACAGTATCTTATGCAGGTCTTAGGTTGAGCCTAAGGATTTAACACAAGACTTATTTAACCGCCTACGAGCTCTTTACGCCCAATAATTCCGGACAACGCTCGGACCCTACGTATTACCGCTGCTGCTGGCACGTAGTTAGCAGGTCCTTATTCCTAAAGTACCGTCATATTCGTCCTCTAGAAAAGCAGTTTACACTCCGAAAAGCTTCATCCTGCACGCGGCGTCGCTCCGTCAGACTTTCGTCCATTGCGGAATATTCCCAGCTGCTGCCTCCCGTAGGAGTATGGACCGTGTCTCAGTTCCATTGTGGCTGATCATCCTCTCAGACCAGCTACCCGTCATTGCCTTGGTGGGCTCTTACCCCGCCAACAAGCTGATAGGACGCAGACTCATCCCAAAGCGATAAATCTTTACTGCGCAAAGCGCAGACTATCTCGTATTATCCCAACTTTCGAAGGGTTATGCGAGACTTTGGGGTAGATTTCTACGCGTTACTCACCCGTTCGCCATGCCGATAAATCGGCATTCGACTTGCATGCGTTAGGCACGCCGCCAGCGTTCGTCCTGAGCCAGGATCAAACTCTCAATAAAATTTGATCTCTATTTTTTTGCTCAAAACAGAGTTAAATGTAAAAAACTCTAATTTGTTATAAAAAACAAATTTGGCGCGTATTACAACCACATAAAGATATAAGTTCCGCCTGATGACGGAAAAATTTTAAATTTCAAGATACAAATTCCAAACTTACGGAATTTTGAATATTGGCGTATTTAAATCTTGATGTGGTACAAACATACCACTTGTTAAAGTTCGTATAAAGCTCGCCTCATATTAGACTCATTACGAAATAATCTTTTCTACTGCAATTAACAAATTTTGGCTAAAAAACAATTCAGAGCTCGTAGCGTAACCCTGTTACGCTTTCCTCACTCTTTATTGTTTTCGCTCAAAATTATTTAATTTCGCTACGAAAAATTATTTCGTAATGAGTCTAATGTCATTTTTACTGCAAATTACCGAATTCTACCGCAAAAGCACATTTTGGGACGAGCTCGCACAACTAATTGTATTAATTGAATAATCCTATCTTACCAAAAATTAGAGTAATCTGTCAAGGGCTAAAATATAGGACGCTTCGCGTAGGCTAGCATTGTGTTGCTTAGAAAGCGCGATTACCTTATCCCACGAAGATTTCATCATCTCTTCGAGTTGCGTTAAAATCCTTGCTTTTTCCCATTGTTTTTTCTCCATATTTTGCTTCCACTCAAAATACGAAACAGTCACGCCACCGGCGTTGGCTAGCACATCAGGGATTATCATCACTTTATTTTTTTGTAAAAATTCTTCCGCTTCTTGCGTAATACCGTTATTTGCCATTTCTAAAATTATCTTGGCTTTGATTCGTTTCATATTATGCATATTTATTTGGTTATCAATCGCTGCCGGCACTACAATATCCACTTTTTGTTCCAGCACTTTATCCGCGTCCACTAATTTGCAATCTGCTAAACTGCAATTTCCTTCTTTGCAATAACAGGTGTGCTTTAAAATTTCTCGCTTCATAGTGGCTTTCATAGTCTGCTGAATATCTAAGCCATTTTGGTGGTAGGTGCCTCCATTTGCTTCAGCGATCGCCACTACTTTATATCCTCGCTGGTCCAACTCCCTGGCTAAATGCATGCCCACATTGCCAAACCCTTGAATAGCAACCGTTAGATCTTGTGGGTTTTTTTTAAAAATTTTAATCGCTTCGTCAAGAATGATAGCTCCGCCGAGTCCGGTTGCTTCTTCGCGCCCTTCAGACCCACCAGCTCCAATCGCTTTGCCGGTAACAACTGCTGGGATTTTCTTGCCGACAATCTTTGAATACTCGCGCTCTATCCAGCCCATTGTTTCCGAGTTAGTATTGACATCTGGCGCTGGAATATCTTTATTCGGTCCAATAAAATCCGCAATTCTTTGAATAAATAATTCGGTAATTTTTTTTAGTTCTTCTTTAGTATATTTAGCTGGGTTAATTCTAAGCCCGCCTTTAGCTCCGCCAAACGGCAAATCCATCACCGCGCATTTCATTGTCATTAGAGCCGCCAATGTTTTAGCTTCACTTAAATTCATGTCCGGATGATAACGGAATCCGCCTTTGTAAGGACCGAGTTTAGAATTATGCTGAACGCGCCAGCCAGTGATTATCTCACCCTTAAACAAAAAATTAACCTCAATAATTCTCTCCGGAATTTTTAGTTCCTCAAAATCTACCGGCTTCTTACCCAGCTTCTCACCCGCTTTTTCCAAGTTAGAAATAAAAGTTTGATAGGAAGTCATAATAAAATTTCAAATCTTAAAAACTTGTCCCGCGCTTGCCACCTGTTCCACCAATCTTGTAGAATATCCCCATTCGTTGTCATACCAAGCGAAAATTTTGACAAGGTTACCAGCCACAACGCGCGTCAAACCCAAATCAACAATGGCGGAATATGACGAACCAATAATATCGGTAGATACAACCGGCTCATTAGTAGTGGTTAAAATTCCCTGAAATCTTTCCTCCTTAGCTACCAGTATAAACATTTTATTTAACTTTTCAACTGTTATATCCTTTTTCACTAAAGCGGTAATATCAGAAATTGAGCCAACCGGCACTGGCACTCGGATCGCCATACCGTCAAATTTTCCCTTTAAGCTAGGGATAACTTCAGTTGAAGCGATTGCCGCCCCAGTCGTAGTTGGCACGATATTTTCCGTGGCGGCGCGCGCCCGATGCAAATCATGATGAGGCGCATCCTGCAAACTTTGGTCGGCAGTATAGGCATGAACTGTGGTCATAAATGCTTTTTCTACCCCTAAATTTTCTTCTAACACTTTCATTATCGGGGAGATGCAATTCGTCGTGCAAGAGCCGTTGTTGATTATATCTTCATCGCCTGTCTCGTTCACTCCCAAAACATAAGTGAGGGCGGGATTATCGCCCTTGGACGGAGCGCTGATAATTACTTTTTTAGCGCCAGCTTTCAGGTGAAGCGCCGCTTTATCTTTTTCAGTAAAAACGCCCGTGCATTCTAAAACCACATCTACATCTAATTCTTTCCAGGGTAATTTATCTGGTTCTTTTTCCGCCAGCGCTTTAATTTTTTTTCCATCTACCATAACCGCGTCATCGCTTGAGCTGGTCTGATGCCCCCAAACTCCATAGTTGCTATCATATTTTAAAAGATGCGCGAGCGTGGCATTATCTGCTAGATCATTGATCGCCACCACCTCGATTTTATCAGGAAATTTATCAAACGCGATTTTAAACGCGCTCCTGCCGATCCGACCAAAACCATTGATCGCGACTTTAATTTTGTTCATTTTTCTCTCCTTCATACTTATTTAAAACTTCTTCTATTTTTTTCTTGGCTTTATGAGCTCTTTCTTCTTGGCGTTGTCGTATTTCCTCCATCTCGTCTCCGACACTAAGGCTAGGATCGGAACCAAATTGTTCTGAATCTTCTATACTAATGTTCTCCATTTATCTCTTTTATTTTTCTAATCACTGCTTGTTTGATAGCTTCTCTTGCATCGCCCAAATACTCGCGCGGATCAAGCGTGGCTTTATCTTTCAAATCTTTTCTGATAGCCCCAGTGAACGCCTGGCGAAGCTCGGTGTCAACATTGACTTTGCAAACCCCCATCTTGACCGCTTTTTTTACGTCAAAAGTTGGTAAATTGGATCCGCCGTGGAGGACCAGTGGCGCTGAAACCGCGTCCGCCACCTCTTTCAAAACAGCAAAATGAATTCTTTCATCTGGCAATGGCAAGCCGTGGGCTGTTCCCAGCCCCACCGCCAACGCATCCACTCCGGTTTTTTCAATAAATTCTCGAGCTTGTTCTCCTGTTGGAAAAACGATTACATCTTTATCTATCTCTAATTTCTTTAAATCTGCCACCATTCCCAGCTCGCCTTCAACACTAATATCCTTGCCTTTAGCAAACTCTACTACTTTTCTGGTCAGTTTAATATTTTCCTCAAACGGATGTTTGGAACCATCAACCATCACCGAAGTAAAGCCAGCTTCAATCGCTTTTTGGCAAATTTCAAAAGTTTTACCATGATCAAGGTGGAGTGCCATCGGAATTTGAGAAAACTGCTCGGATAAATTTTTAACAATATCCACTAAATTTTCAATCCCCGCATACTCAATCGCTTTTTCTGAAGCGCCAAAAATCACCGATGAACCCATCTCGCTCGCTCCCTCGGCAATGCCTTGCGCCACTTCCAAATCGGAAAAATTAAACTGGGCAATGGCATAGCCACCTTTGCGAGCATCTGATAGAATTTTATTTAAATTGGTAAGCATACCTTATAATTTTGTTGCTTTGAAAAGTAATGCTCTGGATAATACATATTGAAGTTTTTTATCTCCCCTTTATTTTCCCCGTGAATATTTACCATACCCTGCTCGGCAACCTCGCGACTCTTTTCTGGGTCCTCATTTCTTGTTTGTACGAATTTTTTTATATCATCTGCGTTCACTGCCGGATCGTCTGTTTCAAAAATCGCGTTAGGATTATTGTCCACTATAGCCCGTATCAATTTTCTACCCTGACGGGTCATTTCTGCTTTTAGCCCTACCGATAAGTCAGAATGACTTATCTGCCCCATTGCCGTAGGAGTAAATAATAAAGCATACCTTCTTTTCATTTCGGCATTGTCAAGCATACCGACCGGATCAAATGAAGCTCTTAGTTCTTTTCCTTTTCCCTCTAATTCTTTAGGATCAAAACCAAATTTTTTTAGGAACTCTAAACGAGCTGGCTCGCTTGCTTGTTTTTTGGTTATCTCCTCAAAGCATAGTTGTGCTTGCTGAGCATTTTCCTTGTATTTTCCTACATCTGACACGGGCAATGATTGATCTGGTGCATACAGTCTAGACGCTAATTCGAGTGGTTTCTGCATAGCTCCTTCTAATTCGGGCGAACCCACCATTTCTGTCGACATAATGGCCTCCTTGATATAATTGTTAAAATTTTATTTAGATTAACTAACATAAAAATTTTGAATTTTGAATTGTCATCCCTCAACTTCGCTCGGGACAAGCTTCGAGATTTAAGATTTGCATTTTGAGATTTTTAACAAACCTGATTCAATGGCTTCTTACCACCCAAAACCGCAATAATATTTTTTGCCGCCACCTCTGCCATCGCGTCGCGCGCCTCGCTTGTTGCTGAAGCAATATGAGGCGTTAAAACCACATTATCCATTTTGATAAGCTCTGGGTTGACTTTCGGCTCCTCCTCAAATACATCCAGCCCAGCGCCCCAAATCTCTTTACTTTTCAGCGCAGATACCAGCGCTTTTTCATCCACTACCGGACCTCGACTAGTGTTGATTAAAGTGGCGGTTTGTTTCATCTGTTTAAATTCTTGGCTAGAAATTAGGTGCTTGGTCTTGGGGGTTAGTGGAACGTTCAGGCTCACCACGTCCGCATTTTTTAATAATTTGGCAATCGACGCAAACTTAGCGCCAGTTTTATTCTCAAACTCTTTGTCGCGCTTGAGGTCAAAATAGATTACCTTCATCTTGAATCCGCTATGAGCCATCTCACCGGTCAAAGATCCAATCCTGCCCATACCAATAATTCCCATCGTTTTTCCAAAAAGCGACGGACCGATAAAACCAAGTGGCATCCACTGCTTGAATTCACCTCGGCGAGTAAAACGATCAGCCTCTACCACTCGGCGAGTGGTCGCAAGCGTTAAAGCCAAAACATGTTCTGCCACTGCCTCCGTCAAAACATCGGGCGTATTGGTAACCATCACGCCTTGGGCTTGGCAAGCTCTAATATCAATATTGTCCACTCCCACCGCGTAATTTGCCACAATTTTAAGTTGCGAACCAGCTGACGCTAAAACCTCTGCGGTGATTTTATCTGAAAGTAAAGACAAAACCGCGTCCATTCCAGCTACTTTTTTCTTGAGCTCGTCAGGCGACAAAATTTTATCAAGCGGATTTTTTTCAACCTGAATACCGGCTTTTTTTAACATTTCCTCTGCAATCTCTGGAATCGGTCGGCAAATAAAAACTTTTTTTATATTCATAAATTCTCCTAAAATTGTATGTTTTGTTTTTCTTATCAGCCTTAGACTCTGGTTCGAATCTCAGACTCTTAAGAATATGAAATTTGGCAAATTAAAATTTCTTTGCTTTTATCTGATATTTTCTCCCCCACTCTTGATAACCTTTTTCTGTTAAAAGCCCTTCTTGTCCGCCAATAAATTGGATAACTGACGAGGAATTAAAATGCGCCTGACGCATACTTTCTGCCATATCAAATCCTTTGGCTAAAGAAATCGCCATACCCGAAGTATAGGCATCGCCAGCGCCAGTGGCTTCTTTTCTAGGAATCTCTTTCAAAATTCCCATTTGCCAATAATCCTTGCCGTCCCAGGCATATGAGCCCTTGGTTCCGTCAGTAATCACGATTTTTTTAGGACCTAATTGGGCAATTTTTTGAAATAAATCCTTGATCTCAATATCTGATTTTGAATTGGTGTACTGGATTGCCTCGTCGCGATTAACCACAAAAAGCTCGGTACATCTTAAAATCGATTTTGATTTTTCGGGCATCAGGCGAAGCTGAAAAGTTCCCGGCTGATAGCACAATTTAACCTTGTTTTTTTTAATATAGTCAGCTAATTCGTTAAAAATAACTTCCGACCCTTTTGCCATTGAAGTTAAATACACCCATTTAGCTTTCTCGAGCTGTGGCAATTTATAGTCGCGCTTAGTATGATAAATTAAAATTGTTCGCTCGCCATCAACCGCAATAACGGTTGAATAATTACTTTTTGTCCCTGCTTCTTTTTGAAAATACTGAAGTCCAACTTTTTCTTTTTCAAACATTTCTTTGGCTAGCCCAGCTGTTTGATCTTCGCCCATTTGTGTTACGATTGCTACCCGAAGCCCAGCGCGAGAGGTAGCCACCACTGCATTCGGCGCGTTCCCTGCAATAATTTCCTTGATTGTGTCAACTGGCACTTTGTCAGCATAGTTCACGCACAGATATTTGTTTTCCTTTTTAATGTCAAACATCAATTTGTATTCATGCACAATTAAAAAAACATCCAATGTTGTATCTCCTATAACGATAAAATCAAGCATCTGCCTCCTTAAAATTATATTAGCACAATCGCTTTTATTTGCAAATGAATACTAAACTCGGTTGCTCTGATGAGTTCTAATCCTAGAGACAACTTCACGCGCAACATCCTCCAAGCCACGCCCGTCTTTGATATCAAAAGCCGCTGCCTGGGGGTGCCCGCCACCGCCAAACATACCAGCGATAGTGGCAACATCAATATTCTTTTTAGTGGCGCGCAAGCTTCCGTGAATATTGCCATTACGCTCAGTAATAAGCAAAGAAAAATCTGTATCTGGCACACTTTTCAATAACTCATCAACTACTCCGCCCACTTCGCTCAAATTTGCGCCCACTTCATTTATTTCATCTTTTGACGCAGTTGACCAAACAAACCGCAACCTACCTTCGTCTTTTAAGTTGGTTAAAACTTTCCCCCAAATTTTTAACGTGGTGATTGATTTGGTCCGAAAAATACTTGTAATAATATCTTGCTGTCGAGCGCCCAGCGCCACTAGTTGCGCCGCAACGGTAAATGACTTAGGGGTGGTATTTACATTTTGAAAACTACCTGTGTCTGTTATTATTCCCGTTAGCAAAGCAGTAGCAACTTCTTCGTTAAATAATTGATTTCCTTGCCCCAAAGCTTCAAGCAACGCTACTAAAATTTCACAAGTGGAAGTAGCTGCTATATCAACCCAATTAACTTTTCCAAAATAATCATTTGACGAGTGATGATCAATGTTAATCAGCGGTATCTCGTAAAATAATTCTGTATGTTGGTCAAAAAAATCACCCAACCTTTCAAGGTCAGGCGAATCAAGCACTACGACCAAGTCAAAACCAAAAGCCGATTTCCCAAAAGACACATTTTCTGGCTTCAATTGCCCGGACGAAAGTGTAACTACGATATTTAATTTATTGTCTTCCGGCTTTTGTTTATAGCCCAATTTTTGCACCTCTGCTTCGGTTGTGTCAAGCGTGATAACAAAATCTTTAGATGACTCAATGTTAAATTGCAATTTGTCAATATCTTTTAAAAAATTCATATTATCTGGCATAGTCCCTGAGCACGGGCAAACAGCCACCACTTCTTTTCCTAGTGTCTGAAGCGCGATTTTAAATGCTAGAATAGAACCGATTGCGTCTCCGTCAGGATTTTTGTGAGTGACCAACAGAATCTTTTGCGATTTTTTGATAAGCTCGATAGCTTGTTGTTTTGAAGAAAGTTCCATAAGAATATGACTATAACAAAAATAAATTTTTCGTCAAGGGTATGGATCAGAAATCAGACGTAAGATTTAAAATTTAGCATTTCTAAATTTCATGATCCTTGCAATCACCCGCAAAATTTGTTATGATTGTTTTATAAAATAAATATTCAAACTAAAATTTTGCATTTTTCATTTTGAATTATGCATTTAGCGAAGCGATTATGCCAATTATTAAATCAGCTAAAAAAGCATTGCGCCAAACTAAAAGGCGTGAAGCGCATAATAAATATCAAAAAAAAACGTTAGCCATACTTATTAAAAAAGCGACAGTAGAAAATTTATCAACTATCGTTTCGAAAATCGACAAAGCTTCAAAGGTGAGACTGATATCTATGCAAAAAGCGTCTAGGATCAAATCACGGCTTTTTAAAACCCTAAAACCGCAAAAACTTGCCCCAAGAAAATCAAAGTCAGCAGTAAAAAAGGCAAATACAACCAAACCAAAGACATCCGTTAAAGATAAAAAAACGCCCCAGCCAAAACTTAAAAAATGAACTTTTCGCGCCTTTTCAATGTCACTTATGTTTTATTTAAAAATGTTCTTATTTTGGCAATAATTTTAATTATTTACCATCTTTTTATTGGCACAATTTTTGTTGTGTCAGGCGTTAGTATGGAACCGAATTTTCACACTGGGCAATGGGTGTATGTCAACCGAATAAGTTTTTTAACCAGCGAACCTCACAGAGGCGAAGTGACTATCACCAAATTTCCCGGAGATCCTAAAAATAAAAAATTTGTTAAAAGATTAATCGGACTGCCCGGAGAAAAAATTGAAATTCTGGACAATAAAGTATTTATAAATGGCAATGAATCAATCGAAAGTTATCTCGATAAAGGATTAATATTCTCTGAAAATTTATCGCGCCTGCTAGATAAAGACGAATATTTTTTAATGGGCGACAATCGAGCGGAATCGCACGATTCACGCATTTGGGGACCGGCAAGTCGCAAAGATTTAATTGGTAAAGCTACATTTGTGCTCTATCCTTTTTCAGATTTTAAAGCGATTACCGCGCCGGCTTATTGAGCCCGCCTTACTCAACGCGGGGATCTTTAATAAATGTAAAAGCGCTTGATAGCCAATTAAGCAAATTGAGTAAATTTTGAGAAAAATTTTTTATTGTCACTTCTTGGTCTAAACAAACATACCACTCTGGCACATCAACTGAAACCTCTCTAAACCTTTGAACCCACTCCTCTTCTACCCCCATAGCCAAAGCAAAAGGCAAAAATCGGGTAAAAATCTTGTCTGTATTATTTTGATTTGTAAAGGCGATTGGATTGGTTAAATAGTTTTTCAACGCTTTCCATTTTCGCAATGTTTCCAAGCCCTTGGGACTAAGGTAGTTTATTTGCGAAGAATTTTTGATGATAATTCCTCCAGCCACAACTAGCCCTAACCACAGCCAAAATAAATTGACTGGCGCAAAAAGTAGCGCCAAGGTAGCGCCCAGTATCCCAGAGAAAAAAACCGCCAAGCCCCCGTTGCGCCATTTTTTATGCGTAAGGTGAGGCGTTTGATTGAAATATCCCAGCGAAAATGCCTCATCATAAATCAAATAGTAAAATGTGGCGATTTTATCAGAAAATAATCGGTGCGTAATACGAAACTGGACATCCTCATCACTACTTTTAAAACCAGTATCCTTAAAAATTTTTGAGATTAAAGCTTTTTCTGCTGGCTCTAGGTTAGCGTCTTTAAATTCTTTGGTCTGTTGACCAAAACGAGCAAACAAAAAATGATCATTCTTAAAAACTATTTCAAGGAGCCCTTTATTTGCCATTTGAAGCACAAAAGCGGAAATAGCGCGAGAAGTAATTTTGCCATTATATAAAACAGCCACCACTGCTGGATTTGCCATCCCGGGAAGCTCGGACAACTCGTAATTCACCTGCGTGCTACGTCTGATTTTTGCTTGTTCTCTTAATTTTTTAAACAACACAAAAAATGTCATTGTGGGCAAAAAAGCGGAAATAACAATCCAAAATAAAATTGCCTGACTTTGCAGAAAACCGCCCGCCAAACGCCCTAACGGAAAATCAAGATAACCCTTAGGAATCAAGAGCTTGAGAGAAAAAAGCGCCTGCGAATCGAGCCCATAGCCTAAAATAATAATTTTATTCCCTTGCGTGGCAACATTGGCTTTGGGAATGCTTGTATAAGTGATAATCGGCTCTATTTTAACCAAATCAGCTGATAAGTTATCCGGTAGATTGACCACCAGGGTCACATCGCCAATATATCTGCCGGGCGCGTTATAAATTTGGTAAAAAAAAGTATCCATATCGCCAAAAAAACCCGGAGTAAGCGATGACGAAATATCTTGCCCGTTCAAAGTAACGACCGCATTTTCGCTGATGTCGAGCTGAGAGTAATTAGGGCTTGTGAAAACATCGGCTGTGATGCGATTATAAGCAAAATAAGTGCCAAATACTATGATAAAAATTCCCACCCAAAACAAAAAATGCTTGGTTTGAAAAGAAACAAGTAGCATATTCCTCCTTAAAGTTCGCAAAATTTACAAGCGGTCAAATCAAGCGCTAACTTTAATTCTATTTTACCAGTTTTTACTTTAACATCATAGTCAAATAGCATTTGATAAAACTTTTTTAACTGGGTAAAATCTTTTTTCAGCAAAAAGGCTTTCTGCGCTAAAAAATAACTGATGCCTAATTTTTTTTGCAGAATAAAAGGATTTTTATTAGACTCGTTGGCAATCAGCAAAAGATTTCTGAATAAATTAACTATTGTCCCCCAAATAAAAAACTCGCTTTGATTGATTTTGATATGGTCAATCTTTTTCAAAATATGACTGGCACAATTTTCAGATAAAAACGAATCGTAAATTTCATAAAGTTTATCTTCGTATGACGGAGCCACTAATTTTTTTATTATAATAAGAGAGATAGTTGGCTGACTAACAAAAATCAATTTTTTTATTTCAGGCAAAATCTTGCTGATTTTGCCTTGTTTTATCCTCACTAAATATTCTAACGCCTCTTGATCTATCGTTTTCCCCTCTTTAGCAAATTGTCGCTTAATCCATTCTTTTTGTTGCCAGGGAGCTAATTCTTTGAATTCTTTTTTCACTGCGTTTTGGGCGAGATATTTATAAAATTTCGTTCGTTTATCAGGAAACCCGCGCTCAAAAAAAACCACGATAGTGCTTTGGGAGTTTTTAATGGTTCGAGTAAATTGCTCAACCGGCGCATCTTTAGCTTTGAGAGCGTGTTTGATAACTATCAATCTATTGGTGGCTAAAAACGGTATGGTGGATATATTAACCATCACTGCATTAAAATCATTTTTATCCTCTAAATCATATTCCGTGAGATTAAACAAACCTTTATTTTTCTCACAAAATTTGGCTTTTAAAAATTTCACATACTCAACCGCGCGAAATGTATCGTCTCCATAGATAAAAATTAAATTTTTCATAGTAGCGCTTGTTGCTCGAAATTTTTTCTCTCGCTTTTGGGCAAACGGCTGACCAAGCTCTTAAAACCCAATTTGATAAACTCTTGCTCGACTTTTTCTTGATTAAAGTTCTTTAATCTACTATCTTCTTGGGAAAAAACGATCGGCGCGTTGGTGTCTATTTGAGCCAGCTGGCGCGACAATTCAGCTTGGCTTTTACCAGCAGACAATAAAGTTTGGGTACGACTTGATAAATTAGCTATATTTTGGTAAATCGTATCAAGCTTGGCATAGCGACAAACCAATGTTTGAGCGGTTTTTTTTCCAATCCCGGCTACACCGGGAATATTGTCTGACGGATCGCCGGCTAGCGCTTTAAAATCCACCATACGCTCTGGCATAAAACCAAATTTATTGAACACCTCTTGCTCGCCAAAAATATCGCCATTACCCAAACCTTTGGAAGGGTAAAAAACTCTTATTTTACTATCTATTAGCTGAAAAACGTCTTGATCGCCGGTGACAATAATAATTTGCCAGTCGCCCTGCGCTAATTTTTTTGCCAGTGTCCCGATCAAATCATCTGCCTCAAAGCCATTTTTTTCCAGCATTGGGACCTCTATATCTTTCAATAATTGCTTGATGATTGGTATTTGCTGATAAAAATTATCTGGTGGCTTAACCCTTTTAGCTTTATATTCTTGAAATAATTTATCGCGAAAAGTCGGACCCTTGGTATCAAAAGCCACTGCTGTGGAATCAGGCTGAAATCGTTTAACTGCCGCCAGCCAGATGCTGAAAAACCCGTAGACTGAATTGACTAACTCTCCAGTCGGCGAAGTGAGCGGTGGGATGGCGTGATACGCCCGATGCATAATCGAATTACCATCAAAAATCAAAATAAGTGGCATATTAATATTCCTCTTCAACTAGCTGGTTGGCTGACTGGACGCCATATTCTTTTTTTTCAATATCTTGAAATTTCATTTGTTCTGGCACAAAATATAGCTCGGTCTGACCAGTCGGACCATTGCGATGTTTTTTAACAAATATGTCCGCGATATTTTTCCGATCTGTTTCTGGATTATAATAATCTTCTCGATAAATAAACATCACCACATCAGCGTCTTGCTCTATCGATCCGCTGTCGCGCAAGTCAGCTAGTTGGGGGATTTTAGGATGACGCATTTCAACTGCGCGCGACAATTGGGAAAGAGCCATCACCGGCACATTCAGCTCCCTGGCAATGGCTTTTATTCCCCGAGAAATCTCTGACATTTCTTGCACGCGCGAGCCCTCCTTTTTGGATTGAGCGTTTCCTTCCATTAGTTGCATATAATCAATTACAATTAACCCCAACCCTTTTTCCATCTGGAGCCGTCGCGACTTAGCTCGCATTTCCATCACATTTAGAAGCGGAGTATCGTCAATATAAATCGGCGCTTCGGACAAAATTCCCATACTATTACCTATTTTCGGAAAATCGCTTTCTGATAGATTGCCGGTACGGAGTCGCCATGAATCAATACCTGCCACAGACACAAGCATTCGATCAACAATTTGGTCTCGACTTTGTTCGATCGAAAAAAAACCAACTGGCACTTTATGGTTGACAGCGGCGTTTATTGCGATTGAAATAGCAAAAGATGTTTTCCCCATTGACGGTCTCGCTGCCAAAACAACCAAATCCGAATTCTGTAGCCCTGCCAACACGCTATCCAACTCTCTATAGCCAGTAGGTACGCCACGCATTTTCCCCTTATTTTTATTTAGCTCGTCAATTCGCTCGAATGTGCCAGCCAAAACATCTTTGATTGGCACAAATGTTTCTTTTAAAAATCCTTGTGTCACCTGAAAAAGCATTCTTTCTGCTTCGTCCAAAAGCTCGGTTGTGTCTCGCTCTTCGCGAAAACCCAGCTCAACAATTTTTGACCCGCTGGAGATAAGATTGCGTAGCACTGAGCGATCCCGAATAATTTGCGCGTAAGCAACAACATTGGCTGAAGTGGCTGTTGAGTTTACCACCTCGGAAACATAGCTTGCTCCACCCACCTCTTTTAATTTTTTTCTTTTTTCTAGCAAATCGGTTAGAGTCAGCACATCAATCGGCTGATGATTTTGGCTTAAATCCATCATCGCCTCATAAATAATTTTATGTTCATTTTTATAAAAATCTTCGGATTTCAAAATATCAGAAATTTTAAAAACCACATCATTGTCAATGAGGAGCGCCCCTAAGACTGATCGTTCAGCTTCCAAATTTTGCGGTGGTAATTTTATGCTCATAAGTCATCAAATACTTCACTTACCCTTGAAAATAATTCATCATCTTGTTTTTTTTCTTGCTCGAGAATTTTTTGCGGATCAACTGTTATTTTCAAATTAAATTGAGCGCCCAAATTTTGCAAGAGAATTTTTTCCACAAGACGGAAATTTCTGGGTTGCTCGATGAGGTCTTTGTAAAACTGATATTTAACACAAATTTTTACTTCTCTTGCCTGAATATCAACTATCTTAGCGGATTGCAAAAAACCGGCGAGCGCCACATTTTGTTTTTTAATTTCACGAATAATCGCACTCCAGTGCTTGTGGATATCAATGCCTGCGTCTAGTTTTATTTTAACGCTTTGCCTCAGGCTGTGGTTAATTTGGCTGGGAGAATTTTTTAACTTAATATGAATTTTAGGTTCAGCTACTTGAATTTGGACTTTTTTTTTCACGCTACTGGCGCCTTGCGAGACAGGCGCTTTGGATTTTACCATCCGATAAATCGCTAGTTCAAGCGGAATAATTGGGTCTGGGCTATACTTTATTTGCTCAAGCGCTCCCAGCAATTCCTCGATCCAACGCGCCAAAGATAAATCTCCGCCAAGCCTGAGTTGCTTACGCAACTCCAAAACTATCAAATCAATAAAATAAGAAATACTTTTCCCGCTTTTCGCGACATTGTCAGTGATTTCTAGGGCTTGCTTTAAATCGTTAGCCCAAAGCGCAATAATAAATTTATCTGCCTCAGCCAAACTAGGCAAGCCCAAACTTTCTAGAACCCATTCAAGGTTAATTTTTTTGTTTGTGCCAGCCACTTGATCTAATAAAACCAAACCGTCCCGATATGACCCATTTGCCATACGAGCAAGTTGCGTCAGCGCTGGCTCGTCAATTTGCACATTTTCTTTTTGGGCGATTGTTTTTAGGTATGAAACTAAATCGTTAATTTCTGGTCGGCGAAAATCAAAACGTTGAACGCGCGATAAAATTGTGTCAGGAATTTTATGCGCTTCGGTGGTGGCTAAAATAAAAACCGCGTGAGAAGGTGGCTCCTCCAAAGTTTTCAAAAGCGCGTTAAACGCTTCTTTGGTCAACATATGGACTTCGTCAATAATGTAAATCTTTTTTACCCCTACCGTCGGCGCAAAACGAACCTTGTCGCGCAATTCACGAATTTCGTCAATCCCCCGATTTGAGGCAGCATCAATCTCTATGACATCTAAGCTCGAACTCAGCGCGATTTCCTGACAACTTTGGCAATTATCGCAAGGCACGCTTTTTTTCGTCTTGTGTTGGCAATTAATCGCTTTGGCTAGGATGCGAGCGGTTGTGGTTTTCCCCAGCCCGCGCGGACCAGCCAAAAGATAACCGTGCCCAACGCGATCGCTTTCTAGGGTGTTAATCAATATTTCCCTAATATGTTCTTGCCCTGCCAAACCTTGCAGTGTTTGCGGACGATATTTGTGATATAGCGCCATAAATCCAATGTATAATGAATTGTGGAAAATGTAAAATAAAAAACGCAATGCTGATGTTGGCATTGCGCTATATGATTTTAAAGATGTTTTTTGGGGTGGGATAATGATGCTTGGTTAATATCGTCACAAAGAATCAAACTCTTTTTCTTTGATAGATATTATTTGGGAAAGCGTATCAGCTCTACTATTTCTGGTGAAAGAAGATCTGTTAATTGTCTCGTGAGAGCTATGAGTGCTTGAACGTCGCGGAATTGTTGCTCTATTAAACCCATAATATGTTCATATTTACTCCATTGACCAAGCTTCCACCAACTAATAGCTACTATACGGATCTGACGCTCAGCCGCAACTTCGGACACTAAATATAGCATGCCCGGTATTTGACAAGATGGGCATTCAATAATAATTCCACATATCTGCCGATCAACGGTAACGGACAGGTCATTGTCGGTCAATCTCCGTTTAAAATCTTCAATGCCCCTTGGTTTGCTAATTTGAATTAAAATCCTGCTCTGATCAGTAACCATATTGTCAACCTCCCTTTGAATAATATAATTACAGCTTATTGCAAAAAAAACAATTTTGCAATACACCACATTAGCTACGCCCGCTTGATGGACAAACCGTAACGTCCTTTTTCCTCGTCAACAGTGACCACCTTGACTTTCACGATTTGTCCGATTTTCAGCACTGAGGACACAGTTGGAATCCGTTCCGGAGAAACTTCAGAGATATGAACCATACCAATCCGTCCGGGCGCCACTTCAACCAACGCGCCTATTTCAGCGCCTGAATCCCGTTGCTTAACAATCTCTACCACTTTGGCATTGTCAAACACTTGCCCGACTTTAACCTCGTAGGTTAGCTCCTCAATAATCTTTTTAGCTTGATCGCCAGCTTCTTTGTCAGTAGCTGAAATATACACACAACCTTGATCGTCAATATCAATCGACACTTTTTCATCTCCACCACAAGTTTCAATAATCTTGCGAATGGTTTTCCCGCCTGGTCCAATAATATCGCCAATTCTTTTGGGATTGATGATAATTTTTTTAATGCGAGGAGCATACTGGCTCATTTCTTTTTCCCTAGGAATAACTGCCAGCATTTTTTCTAAAATTTTAAGTCGAGCGACTTTGGCGATATCCATAGCCCGCGAGGCAATTTCAAAAGTAATACCATGCAACTTGGTATCCATCTGAATGGCGGTGATGCCATTTTTCGTGCCAGCCACTTTGAAATCCATATCTCCGCCAAAATCTTCCAACCCCTGAATATCAGTTAAAATTTTATAATCACTATCCTTAACATCCGTTGCTTTAATCCCGTTAAAATTTTCACGAGTAATTAGCCCGATAGCAATCCCAGCCACTGGCGCTTTAAGCGGCACGCCCGCGTCCAGTAGCGCCAATGTTGATCCGCAAGTAGCTGCCATTGACGACGAACCGTTGGAAGACAAAATTTCTGAAACTAAACGGATAGTGTAGGGAAAATCTTCTTTAGATGGCACCATTGGCAAAAGCGCTTTTTCCGCTAGCGCTCCATGCCCGATCTCTCGGCGGGAAGTGGACCGCATCGGAGAAACTTCGCCAGTTGAAAACGGCGGAAAGTTATAATGGTGCATATACCGCCTGGTTCCTTCTTCTTCCATCGTGTCAACAAACTGTTCGTCTCCGGGCGCGCCTAACGTAGCGATAGTTAGCGACTGAGTATGTCCGCGCGTAAAAAGACCTGATCCGTGAGTGCGGGGTAAAATCCCCACCTCAACCGAAATAGGGCGGATCTCATCTAACCTTCTTCCGTCTGGACGAATTCCATCTTCTAAAATAGTTTTACGGACTTCTTTTTGAATCAATTTACCAAACGCGGACTTTAGCTCAATTTGCTTATAATTACCTTCAAAATTGTTTAAAATACGCAGTTCAAAATCAGCAATTTTTTGCTTTTGCTCGTCATCTTGTTTCAATTTCAGCACCTCTTTTAACTCTGCTCCCACAAAATCTTTCAGTTCGCTATGAATTTTCTCATCCAGTGGTTCAACCTGCAAACTAACCGCATCTTTGGCAAGATCTGTTTGCATTTTTAAAATTGGCTGAATTTCTTTTTGCGCAAGCTGAAACGCTTCTTTCATCACCTCTTCGGGAATCTCCACTCCCTCGGCTTCAACCATAATTATCTTATCTTTAACCGATGCAATAACCAGTTCCAAATCTGATTTTTTAATTTCTTGATCAGTTGGATTAGCGATCAGTTTGCCGTCAATTCTCCCGATTCTAGCCGCTCCCACCGGACCGGCAAAAGGCGCTTTGGAAAGCATCAACGCGCTTGAAGCAGCAATAATTGAAACAATTGACGGGTCGTGTTCTTTGTCGTAAGACAGCACTGTAATCACTACCTGCACATCATTATAAAAATACTTGGGGAAAAGCGGTCTTAGCGGGCGATCAATCAGTCGCGCGGTAAGTACTGCATTATCAGACGGACGCCCCTCTCTTTTAATAAAACGGGAGCCAGAAATTTTACCTGACGCATACATTCGCTCTTCGTAATCGATAAGTAGCGGTAAAAAATCAATCTCTTCGCGTACCTCATTTGACACTACTACGGTTGCTAGGACCATTGTTTCGCCCCAGCAAACAGTGACAGCTGCGTCAGCTTGCATTGCCAGGTTGCCTTGACTAATCGTCAAATCAGCATTGCCGTAAGCAATTTTGTGAGTTTTCTCAATCATTTTTTCCTTTCTAGAATTTACCTGAACGCAATTATAACGTATTAAGGCAATCCTAACATAAGAGAACTTTGGGAGGTGGGAAATGCCCTGCTCATTTCTCACACCCCAAGCCCAGTTCTCTCTTGGCAAAAGCCATTAAATTTATTTCAAGACAGCTGCATACCCCGTGGCTTGCCACAGAGATGAAGTCATCTCAAATAGCGAAACAAACGGATACCCCGCAACTTGTTGTTGCGTGGGTCGTTTATTTTCTCAATCCTAAATCAAGAATCAATTTTAGATATTTCTTTTCTTCTTTTTTCTTTAAGTAATTCAAGAGTCGTCGTCGTTTGCCGACCATTTGCAAAAGCCCGCGCATTGAGTCATTGTCTTTGCTATGCTTTTTCAAATGTTTGGCTAAAGTTTCAATCCTTTGGCTAAACAAAGCGATTTGCACCTCAATTGAGCCAGTATCTAACTTATGCCCGCGATATTTTTTTACTAAATCAACTTTGGCAATTTTAGTTGCGGTTGGCTTGACTGCTACTGTTTTCACTTTTTTTGCTGTTGCTAACACTTTAGTTTTACTCTCTGTTTTGGTCAAGTTAACTTTTTCTTTTATTGGCATTTTTTCCTTTCCTTTTTCCTATTATTGATAATAATAGCAAATTACTTCTTGTATGTCAATTTTCCCGATAGCCCATCTTGCCCAGTATCTTTTTCACGATATCTTGCTCGTTAAAAGGAGCCAGAATGGACAAATGCGGGTTTTTCGGATGCGCCACTGCCATCACTTCCTCGTGCCCCTTGCCAGTTATTAGTGCTAAATCTCCTACTTGAGCTAGTCTGCAAGCTTTTTTAATCGCTTTTTCCCGATCAATAATTTGAAAATAATTTTTACCGCGGTTAAATTTTTTACGATCAACTCCGATAGCTACTTGTTTAATAATTTTCACAGGATTTTCGGTGTAAGGGTCTTCGTTGGTTAAAATAATTATATCGGCAAAACGGGAGGCGATGGCGCTCAGCATCGGTCGTTTTCCAGTGTCGCGATTGCCAGTAGCGCCAAAAACCGCTATTATTCTGCCCTGAATAATCGGTCTTAATGTTTTATAAATTTTTTCAAACGCGTCTGGGGTATGAGCGTAATCTATGATTACCCGAAATGGTTGCCCTTGGCTAATTTCTTCCATCCGTCCGCGCACTAAATCAACACTTTCTAGACCATACTTAATCGTTTCTAAACTAATCCCTAAATTATGCGCCACAGCTGCGGACGCTAATGCATTGTAGATATTAAATTTACCTTTGATATTAAGCTTAACAATAATCTGCCCTTGGGGAGTGACCAATATAAAATCCGTTGTCTTAATATTATAAATAATTTTTTCAGCGCGCACTTGGGCTTTTTTTGAGCCAATGCTATAGCTAGTTTGGTGGCTAGATGCCAGTTGTAAAAACTCTTTGCTTGACGAATCATCAAGATTTATTACTGAAATAAATGGCTCTGCTTCAAATAATTTCAACTTAGCGCTCACATAACCGGCAAAAGTTTTATGATAATCTAGATGATCGCGCGTGATATTGGTCAGAACTGCCCCCAAAAAATCGATCCCCAGAGTGCGAAATTGCTCGAGCGCGTGCGATGTTACCTCTAAAATAACATATTCACAGCCAGCTCTTTGCGCTTTGGATAAAAAACTTTGCAAAATCCACGGAGAAATCGTGGTCATCTTGGTATTATTTTTCCAAACGCGCGCGCCGATTTTAAATCTCACTGTGGTTGCTTCAGCCACTTTTGAACCAGCTAATTCTAAAATTGCACCCAACAAAACGCAAGTGGTAGTTTTTCCGTTGGTGCCAGTCACACCGATAATTTTTAGCTTCCTGCCCGGATAATTATATCTCCAAGCAGCCAACCCGGCTTGTAAACGGTGGTACTCAGAAATTGTTTTATCAGATAAAAATGGTCTAATTTTTGCCTTTAGGCAGTTGAACATAATAATTATTTATTGCTTTTTCTTCAAGGAATAAATTTTATACCAAAATGGGCGGTATATCAAGTCTAAAGCGTCCGGATAATTGATTATCCTCCCCTCTGGCGCAAACCCCAATTTGAATCTAGTAATCCCCGCCCAGGAATGGTGAATGTCAATTTGACTATAATAATTTTGAGATTTTAGATTTGAGATTTGAGGTTTTAATTTGATTCCCCACATATCATACTGCCCGCACCCTGCTCTTTTGGCGATTTTCATAATTTCCCAGTGCAACTTGTAGGGCGCCATTAACTGACGCGCCTCCCAAAGCGACGCGCCGTGCAAATAGTATGTTATCTCGCCCCAAAACAAAACAATCGCTGACGCTAAAATTTTCCCTTCTTTAATTGCGCTAAATATCTTGATTTTGGGCGCCAATGTTTTAAGCATAAGTTCAAAATATCTTTTGGAATGATAGCGAAAATTATTCCGCTCGCTAGTTTTTTGCGCTAGCGCCCAAAAACTTTCAAACGTATTTTGCTCGATTACCTCTACTCCGTTCCGAGTGGCGAGACGGATATTATACCGAGTTTTGGATCGCATTTGATCTAAAATTTTTTCCTCGCTTGATCCAAGATTAACTAAAAGTGTAGTTTGCGGTTGCACAGTAGCAGACTGTTTAGCGTTAGGAAAATCTGTTAATAAAGCCACTTTGTATGGTTCTATTTTAACAAAAACCGCTTTTTCTTTTTTAGCCAAGACATTGAGTTCGTCTTTAAATATTGCCAGCGAGTTAATTTTACCAACCCGCGGAGCATATAAATACGGCAGGCGCATCTTAGGGTTTTTAATCAAGAGCACTCCCTGAATGCGAAAAACCCGATTTCCAAATGCTTTTTGAAATTTTTCCCACTCGCTAGATTGTAAAAACGATTCTTCCATAAATATATTTTAACTCTTTTTATGGTAAAAAAAAAGACCGAATCTATTTTTGATTTTAAGAAACGGTCATAGAGTTTGGAAGGGACATTGATTGTTCAAAGCATTTTTGTTTGAGCTCTTTCGGACAATCGAGCCCTTCTAATGAGTTGCAACACCAACCATCAAAATCTTCTCTTGTTTGGTCGATCATCCCGGTAAACTCTGAAATTGCCCTGTGAGACGAAGGTTTGCCTTGTTGGAAATAAGTTTGGGAAAAATCTTTTTCGCGAATTGGTTTGTTTTTCATCGTTTCCCTCCCTTGTAGGCTGATATTTAAAAGTGCAATAACTTGATTATTTATCATAATACATTAAAATTAGCTCTGTGTCAAGGGATATAAAAATTTTAGCGATAGAAACTTCGTGCGACGAAACCAGCGCGTCTGTTGTTGGAAGCGATTATAAAATTCTATCAAATATCACTTACTCTCAAATACCTTTTCACCAAAAAACGCAAGGTGTGGTGCCCGAAGTAGCCAGTCGCCTGCACGAAAAAAAAATTATTCCAACGATCGAAAACGCTTTAAAATCAGCTGGCATTAAGATTGAACAGATTGAAGCAGTGGCAGTTACCCAAGGACCAGGGTTAGTGGGTTCGCTACTAGTCGGAGTTGAAACCGCTAAGACCATAGCATGGCTACGGCATTTACCGATCCAAGGAGTCAACCACATTTACGCGCACTTAATTTCGCCGATTACCTCATTTGATAATTTTAAAACAATCAAATTTCCCGTTTTGGTTTTGACTGCCTCGGGCGGACATACGTTTTTAGTGCTACTTCTGTCGTGGACTAATTATCAAGTGCTAGGGCAAACAATCGACGATGCCTCAGGCGAAGCATTTGATAAAATTGCCACATTGCTCGGTCTCCCCTATCCAGGAGGACCAGCGCTAGAGAAACTGGCGCGAGAGTTTCAGGGGCAATCAAAAATTATTTTCCCCAGCCCTAAAATTAACTCTGATGATTTGAATTTTTCATTTTCCGGACTGAAAACAGCTGTCCTTTACTATCTACAAAAAAACCCGGGGGCTAAAAAAACAGAAGTGGCTTACGCCAGCCAACAAGCTATAATTAAGGTGCTAGTTGAAAAAACCGAAAGAGCATTTGCCCAGTTCAAGCCAAAAACAATTTTTATTGCCGGAGGAGTATCTGCCAATAACGCCCTCCGCCAAACAATGATTGAAAAGTTTAGCGCCCGCGCGCCAATTTATTTTCCCGCCAAAGGATTTTTTGGCGACAATGCTGGTATGATTGGTCTGGCATTTTTTCTAAATCTCAAAACTCCCAGTGAAGCTTGGGATAAAATCAAAGCCCAGCCGAATTTAAAATTGTAGTCGCAAGATATAAAACATCTTATGCCAAACGATCCAATCCTCGCATCCCTCAATCCGATTCAAGCCCAAGCCGCCCAAATAAAAGACGGACCAATTTTGATATTGGCAGGAGCCGGAAGCGGAAAAACCAAAACTCTAACCCATCGGATTGCCTATCTAATCAAGCGACACCATATCGCCCCGAGCGCGATATTAGCCGTTACTTTTACCAATAAAGCGTCTGAGGAAATGCAAAATCGCATCAACCAGCTACTTGGTCTTACTTCCCCCCTGGCGTGGATGGGAACTTTTCACTCGGTCTGCGTCAAAATCCTGCGCCGAGAATTAAACCGCGCCTCTTTGCCTTTCACCTCAAATTTTTCTATTTGGGATACCCAAGATCAGCTTCAAGCCATTAAAAAGATAATGAAAACGATCGGGCTTGACCCTAAAAAATTTAATCCGCGGGTAATCAGCGCCTATATCTCGTCAGCCAAAAACGAAATGACAGGTAGCGACGATATGAAAAAATACATTGAAGGATATTTCCAAGAAAACGCCAATCAAGTTTTTGAGCAATACGAACTACTGCTGAAAAAATATAACGCCCTTGACTTTGACGACCTGCTACTTAAAACCGTTGAACTTTTTACTACCCACCCTGAAATTTTAGCGCGTTACCAAAACTTATTTCAATACATTTTGGTTGACGAGTATCAGGATACTAACGAAATTCAATATCAACTGGTAAAAAAACTAGCCCAAAAACATAATAACATTTGTGCCATCGGAGACGATTGGCAGTCCGTGTACCAGTTTAGAGGGGCAAATTTTCGCAATATCTTAAATTTTGAAAAAGATTATCCAACCGCGCAAGTTTTTAAACTAGAGCAAAACTACCGCTCAACGAAAAAAATCCTGGAAGCTGGACAAAAAGTGATAGAAAAAAACTTATTTCGGACCGATAAAAAATTATGGACCGGCAACCCCGCTGGCGCGCCGATTACTTTAGCCCGTTTATCTGACGAAAAAGAAGAAGCGATTTTTATTATCAATGAAATAAAAGATTTGGAGCATTTTGATCTGAACCCGGAAGATATGGTAATTTTGTACCGAACACACGCTCAATCGCGCGCTTTGGAAGAGGAATTTATAAAAGTAAGCATGCCTTACCAAATTATCGGCGGAGTAAATTTCTATGAACGAAGCGAGATTAAAGATGTGTTAGCATACCTCCGCCTTCTGGCTAATCCCAAGGACTGGTTAAGCTTGGAAAGGATAGCCGGGCGACCACCAAGGGGTATTGGACCAAAAACATTGGCTCAGGGCGGACAGAAACTTGATTTATTCAGAGAAAAAATAGCGCAAATCAGTATATTAGCCAAAGATAAAACACCATCGGAGACCATTTATTTAGTGGTTAAAAAAACTGGCTATAAGGATTGGCTCCTGGATGGTACGATTGAGGGCGAAACGCGCTGGGAAAACATCAAAGAGCTAAAATCAGTGGCTACCGAATTTGCCAATCTAGATGAATTTTTAGAAAAAACCGCGCTTTATCAGTCAACTGACAAGATGGGCAACGAACCAAAATTAAAATTGATGACTTTCCACACTGCCAAAGGGCTTGAATTCCCAGTGGTTTTTATGATTGGAATGGAGGAAGGATTATTCCCGCACTCGCGTAGCCTCTTGGAACCGCAAAAGATCGAAGAGGAGCGCCGTCTGTGTTATGTTGGAATAACTAGGGCTAAACAGCGACTTTATCTTACCCACACGGACTTTAGAAAAATTTATGGTTCACTACAATCGTTCGCGCCCTCGCGGTTTCTGGATGAAATACCGCCTCAGATTCTTGATAGAATTTGAGAATAAAATTATTTTCAATTTTTAACGGTATTATTTTTTAATTACACGACTTACGAAAAATATCATTATACCCTCTTGTCATCCTCAACCGACTGCCCCCCTTGTCATCCTCAACCGAAAGCGAAGCGCTTCGGATTGGGGATCCACCCCCTCCGTCATCCCGCACTTGATGCGGGATCCATCCCCTCCCGTCATCCTCAACCGAAAGCGAAGCGCTTCGGATTGGGGATCCACCCCCTCCCGTCATCCCGCACTTGATGCGGGATCCAATCCTGACTGGATTCCCGCTTTCGCGGGAATGACAGAGGGGAGATATGGGAATGACGGGCGGAACGAGAATAACGACAGATGAATTAAGTATAACAATAAAGAATCCAACGGGGCAAGCCCCGTGGTATTCTTTATTTTGCTATTTGAAATGGCTTCATCCTCGGGACAAGCCACAAGGTATTCAGCTGTCTTGAAATAAGCGGAAGTTTTGCGTAAGTCGTGAAATTTTCCGTTTCTCACTTTATCACCTAAAATTTGCCCTTGGCAAAACAATTATGCTACAATAGTTTTAATGCAAATTAAAGAAAAACAAGTTGAGGATGGGAAGCTAAATCAAACACCAAATCCCCAGAGCAAACCAAGCCAACCCTCAAAAATTATCCGTGTTAAAAAACCAAGACCTGCTCGGACATTCGTTTTTGGTATTTTGGCGATCATTGTTTTATCAGGAATTATTTGGGGCGCCAGAGCATTTTTCCTGCTCACCAATGTCGTTTCTGGTTCATCTAAAGGTGGATTTTTTTCAAACTTGTCGATTGTCAGCAAAAAAGACGGACTCAAAGGGCAAAGCGACGGTCGGGTCAATGTCCTTTTAATCGGTATTGGTGGAGCCAGCCATCCCAAGGGCGGGAATTTAGCTGATTCAATTATTTTAACCAATATAAAAGCCGATGGTCCCAAGGCAATCACTATGATGAATTTGCCGCGCGATCTTTTGGTTGATATGCCTAAACCCCTGTCGGGTCAGCAGAAAATAAACGCGGTCCACTCTTACGGCGAGCAGGAAAAAGAAAAAACCGGTGGCGGTCCAGAAAGTTTGAAAAAAGTGGTTGAAACCATTTCCGACCAAACAGTCAACTACTGGATTAGAATAGATTTTGACGGATTTAAAAAATTGGTGGACGCAGTTGGCGGGATTACTATTGATGTGCCCAAAGATATCAGCGATTATAATTATCCGGCTGATAATTTGATCGACTACGATTCTTTTATCATTAAAGCCGGGACGCGCCATATGGACGGCAAGACCGCGCTGAAATACGCGCGCTCGCGTTATTCAACTTCTGATTTTGATCGATCAAATCGCCAGCAACAAATTATTCAAGCGATTAAAGACGAGTTTGAAGCAAAGGGCTATATTTATCGTCCAGATAAAATTTTAGAAGTGATCAATATAATTAGCAAGCACTTAAAAACCGATATGACAATGCAGGAGATCAGGCAAATATATGATTTGGTCAAAGATATTCCTGATGAAAAAATCAACTCGGTTGTTTTGGATAATTCTGCCACTGGTCCGTTTCAGACTTATTCCAACGGTGGATATTATCTCATTCCTAAAGTCAGTGATTGGTCTGAGGTTAAGCAAATCGCTAAAAATATATTTTCATATGGCGCGATTTTAGCGGAAAAACCAACGGTGGAAATTCAAGATGCTTCTGGCAAATCAATTTGTAGCGCTGAAAAAACTGAGCTGAGCGCTATCGGCTACACGGTTGTCTCCTGTGCCAAAAGCCAGGACAAAGTATCTGCTACCAAGATTTATAATTTCATAACCGAGAAAAATCAAACACTCGATCATTTAAAAACACGCTACAGCGTCACAGGGGCTTTAATTGGCGATAAAAGTTTGTTAAAATCAGCGCAAGCAGACTTTTTAATAATTGTGGGCACTGGCTATGAATTTACGCATACAACAGGTAAAACTGGAGCAAATTAAATACTATATTGGTGGCGCGATATTGGTTTTTGGTATCGTCGCATTCAACCTTACCGAAGGATCTCGGCTGATAAAAATACTCATCGGGCTACTGACTTTGAGCGCCATTTATCTGTTTATCAAGAAAAATCGGGAATTGATTTTGATTGTTACCAGTTTTTTGGCTGGGGCTGGCATATACGGAATTTTAGACGCTGGGATGGTTGATGAGCTACCCGCCACTATTATTTTTTTATTTTGTTTTTTGGTTTTGTTTTATCTTTTTACCACCTTGTCGGAAAAAGACAGCAAAGTAAATATGTATTTTGGCTTGTTGGCGTTTTTATCCACCGAATTATTTGTTGTATTAAAATATTTTCCTATTGACGGAAAAAACAAAGCTATTTTATTGACACTTTTGTTTTGGTATTTTTCGCAGATATATTTTTACCAGAGCAAGAAAGGATTAAAACCGATGATCGTTATTAACTTAACATTAGCTTTTGCGATAATTTTTGCGGTGATAGTCAACACTTTACCATTTATCGGACGATGAAATTTAATTTATTTAATAAGAAAAAGAAGGCAAAAAATCAAGGCAAGCGGGATGGAAGATTTTTACGTATGCGAAAAAAAATTAAGGGGTGCTATGATAAATATATCAGCTTTAAAGCTGTTCAATCGCTGGAGAAGCCGTGGTTTACCATCTGGGTGATTTTGATTTTATATCTTTTGGGACTAATCGGCACAAGCGTGTCAGTCTATAGTTTTAAAGTGAATTCACCCGGGGTTAGGCTTTTGTTGAAAATTTTTCCCCTTCCAGCGGTGATCATTGATTCACAAGCAGTACCAGTGGACGAAGTGTACGAAAGAATGGAATATATTCAAAATTTTAACCAAGTTAGCCAGCAGGAAATGCCAAGCGAAGCAGAGCTCCGCGAGCAAGTGATGGGGCAACTTATTGATGATTATTTTTATCGCATTGGCGCGATTGACGCTGGGGTGATGGTGTCAAGCGTTGATGTGGAAGCGGTTTATCAGGAGAAAATTGTCAAAGAAAATGGGGGTGAAGAAGCAGTAAAAAATGCGGTTGAAAGTTTATACGGGATGACGATTGCGGATTTGAAACGGCTGATCAGAGTCCAACTTATCAAGGAGAAAGTGGCGAGCGATGGATTAGAGCAAGTGGATTTGAAAATGATTGTGGTGGCTGATGAGGCGACTGGCAAAAAAGTGATAGAGGAGATTAGCAAAGGAAAAAGTTTTGAGGACGGAGCCCGCGAATATTCGCGCGATGAGAAAAGTAAAGGGCAAGGAGGCGCGGTCGGTTGGGTGGCGCGCGGGCAACTTGACGATCCAGCATTTGTGGAAAAATTATTTACTCTGCCGATTGGCGAGCTGGTCAAAGAGCCGATTAACAGCCAATTTGGTTATACGGTAGTGCGAGTTGATGGCAAAAAAGGACAAATTGAAAAATCTATTGACAGGTGGATGGATGACCTGCAAAAAAGCACGCGGGTGTGGCGGCTATTGAAGTAGGGAGCACTAATTACACGACTTACACAAATTATCCTGCCTCTTCCGCCGGGCAGGCTTGCCTGCCTGAACCACCTCTGTGTCATCCCCTCCCGTCATCCCGCACTTGATGCGGGATCCACCCCCTCCCGTCATCTCCGACTAATCACCCCTCCCGTCATCCTCAACCGAAAGCGAAGCGCTTCGGATTGGGGATCCATTCGGACTGGATTCCCGCTTGCGCGGGAATGACGGAAGGGGGGCGGGAATGACACACCCTTTGTCATCCTCAACCGAAAGCGAAGCGCTTCGGATTG
>Ga0210028_1000561_pt1 | contig 32500 bp, 38 predicted proteins | sample CryGeymeta201513_FD_185468 | JGI IMG/M metagenome (GOLD analysis project Ga0210028, IMG submission 185468) | Groundwater microbial communities from Crystal Geyser aquifers in Utah, USA - Crystal Geyser metaG 2015-13 (SPAdes) (version 2) | ecosystem: Environmental > Aquatic > Deep subsurface >...
AAGGACAAGGCGCATATTCTAAGAATGAAGGTCTGCAATAAAATTCTCAACAGAATCAAATTCTTTCAATTTTCCATTCTTGTAGTCGCGCTCTGCTTCAATTATAGATTTCATAAGCCTCGCTGTCGGACGAAGCGTAAGAGCAAAACGACGGTTTTCTACCGTATTGAGTAAAAAGGAATTTACCATCGTCCCGAGAGGAATGCCGAACTCCGCGGCCGTCCGTTTCGCGCGTTCTTTCAGCTTCTTATCGATTTTCACCGTGAGCAATGTCTTTGTGTTTGTGGCCATTACCAAAGTATATACTTTGGTATATACCAGTCAAGCTATTAGTTTACGAATACACCTTATCAACTAGACCATATTTTTTTGCTTCATCTGCGGTCATAAAGAAGTCGCGCTCGACATCTTTCTCAACTTTCTCAAACGACTGACCAGTGTTCTTCGCTAGAATCCTATTGAGCCGTTCGCGGAGCTTGATAATCTGCTTCGCAGTAATTTCAATGTCAGTTGCTTGGCCCTCGGCTCCGCCGTGTGGTTGATGAATCATCACCTCGGCATTCGGAAGCGCGAATCGCTTGCCATTCTCGCCAGCGGAGAGGAGAATCGCCGCCCCCGAAGCCGCCATGCCGACGCACACGGTCGAAACCGCGGGCTTCACATGATTCATAGTATCTACCATTGCAAGAGTTGCCGTGACAGAGCCGCCCGGAGAATTGATGTAAAGCGAAATGTCCTTCTTCGAATCCTCCGCTTCAAGGAAAAGGAGTTGAGCGATGACGAGGTTCGCGGTATCGTCATCTATAGGACCGCCGAGAAAGACGATGCGCTCCTTCAAGAGCCGCGAGTAAATATCGTAGGCGCGCTCGCCGAACTGGCTCTTTTCGATGACCATCGGAACAAGCACTGAGGCGCGCGGTTGTTTTTGTATATTCATAGGCAAGTGATTTTATTCTGGATTATTGCGCAGTCGTTGATGCGGTAAGGGCATTCTGCTCGGCTATCCGCTGACCCCATGCGTAGAAAGCGCCGATGATAATCATAAGCACGATAATAATGATTGAGATAAGAGCTCCCCACGACTGCGCCTTCGGGGAGGGCATAGACGGCGGTGAGGAATTGTTAAGATCAGGGAGCATGAGGGTAAGAGTATATCAGAACAAAGCCGCAAGTGTCGCGAGTAAGAGTAGCGCTACGATATTCGTAATCTTGATCATCGGATTGATTGCGGGACCTGCCGTATCTTTATACGGGTCGCCGACCGTATCGCCGGTGACTGCCGCCTTGTGTGCATCAGAGCCCTTGCCGCCGTAATTGCCATCTTCGATACACTTCTTCGCATTGTCCCATGCGCCGCCGCCCGAAGTCATAGAGATGGCGACGAACAAGCCCGTCACGATAACGCCGAGAAGCATAGCGCCTAAGGCGTTGAACGCCGCAAACTTACCAGCTACGGCATTGACAATCACGAACAAGACGATCGGGGACAACACCGGCAAAAACGCTGGGATCAGCATCTCACGGATAGCCGCTTTTGTAAGTATGTCCACGGCACGACCATAGTCCGGCTTCTGGATACCTTTCATGATGCCCGGTATTTCCCGAAACTGTCGGCGCACCTCCTCCACGACGGCTCCTGCCGCGCGGCCAACAGCGGTCATCGCGATGCCGCCGAACAGATACGGTAACAGACCGCCGACAAAGAGACCGACCACCACCCACGGATCGGTAAGGCTGAAAGATGGAATGTCCATTCCTGCAAAGAATTGGTAGGTTCCGGAATGAATGAAATACTTCAAGTCTTCGGTATACGCGGCGAAGAGCACGAGCGCGCCTAATCCAGCCGAACCGATAGCGTAGCCCTTCGTCACCGCCTTGGTCGTATTGCCGACTGAATCCAGAGCATCAGTCACCTTGCGCACGCTACCTTCGAGGCCGGCCATCTCGGCGATGCCGCCCGCGTTATCGGTCACCGGACCGAATGCGTCCAAGGCGACAATCATGCCGGCCAATGACAGCATCGTTGACACCGCGATGGCGATGCCGAACAGCCCAGCGGAAGAATATGCCGCGATAATGCCGACGCAGATAACGAGCGCGGGCATCGCCGTAGACTCCATGGACATCGCGAGTCCTTGGATGACATTGGTGCCATGGCCGGTGACTGATGCCGCGGCGATTTTCTTCACCGGACGAAAGTTCTTTCCGGTGTAATATTCGCTAATCCAGATGAGGGCGCCGGTAACGACAAGCCCGACGATACCGCAGAAGAACAGGTCATTGCCGGTGAATGAGAGGCCTTCTGTCGTCGTCAGTCTCGCGCCAATTCCTCCCGGAATAAGGTTATTCAAGAGCGGCCACAGCCCGGCGAGAGAGAGGATACCGGTTGCCAGTATTCCTTTATAGAGCGCGCCCATAATGTGCTGGCTCGCACTGAGCCGAACGAAAAAACTGCCGGCGATCGATGTGAGAATGCACATGCCGGCAATGGCAAGCGGCAGGAGCATGAGCGTCCACTTCACGTCACCGACGAAATAGATCGAGGCGAGCACCATGGTAGCGACCGTGGTTACCACATACGTTTCAAATAGGTCTGCGGCCATACCGGCGCAATCGCCCACATTGTCGCCGACGTTGTCGGCAATGGTGGCCGGATTCCGCGGATCGTCCTCCGGTATGCCGGCTTCCACCTTGCCGACCATGTCGCCGCCCACATCAGCACCTTTGGTGAAGATGCCGCCGCCGAGACGGGCAAAAATAGAAATGAGCGATGCCCCGAAACCGAGCGCCACGAGCGAATTCTGTATGACGCGGCCTTGCGCGACCACGTTGATATCAAATCCGAGACCGTACACAAGGAAAGCATAGTACCCGGCGACGCCGATAAGCCCGAGGCCTGCGACCAAGAGGCCGGTTACTGTTCCTGAACGGAATGCGAGCGCAAGCCCGGATTCCAGACCTTGTCGCGACGCCTCCGCCGTGCGTACATTTGCGCGCACCGAAACGTTCATGCCGATGTAGCCAGTCGCGCCGGAGAGTACTGCTCCGATTATGAATCCGATGGCAACTTCTAATCCGAGGAGGAGCCAAGCGAGCGCAAAAATAACTGCGCCGACGATGGCGATCGTCCGATATTGTCGATTCAGATACGCACGTGCGCCTTCTTGAATTGCTGAAGCGATTTCTTGCATGCGAGCATTCCCTGGGCTTTTTGAAAGGACCGACCGCACCGCCCATATGCTGTAGAGGAGCGCAATAACGCCGCACGCAAGTACTAGTTCAAGTCCTGTGCTCATATGATTTTTATTTTTAAGTATTATACATCGTCCTTCACCGTATCGCGATCTTCTTCCTTATCGGCGATAGTTTCGTCGCTCGCAGGGAGCTCCGTCAATTCCTCTTCAGCTGGTAGAGTGGTCATCTGTGAGATTTCTTCGGTAACAATTTCATTGCTTTCTGTCGGCATAATTCCAATTGCTTCTGCTGGATTCTCTTCTGACGCGACTGCAACTGTTTCGCCGTCAGACTCAGCGACTTCAGTACCGCCGGCTGAAATGATATCAATATTCCACCCTGTAAGCTTCGCTGCCAGCCGCACATTCTGGCCGCCGCGGCCGATAGCGAGTGACTGTTCGTCTTCGGTAACCGTCACGGTTGCACGGTGATCGGCCTCGTCGAGAACGACTTCAAGCGGCGTGGCGGGGGAAAGGGCCTCCTTCACAAACTCTTTTGCATCGTCGTTCCATTCAATAATGTCAATGCGTTCGCCGCCGAGCTCGCTCATCACGGTCGAGACACGTACGCCGCGCCGACCGACGAGAGAGCCGACCGGATCGACGTGCGGATCAAGCGAGGCAAGCGCGATCTTCGTGCGGCTACCCGGCTCGCGCGCGAGCGCTTTTACTTCGATAGAACCGGCGGCGAGCTCTGGCGCCTCCATTTCAAAAAGCTTCACGACGAACTTCGGATGCGCGCGGGAAAGCCGCAGATACACGCCGTGGAAACCTTCATCTACTGCATAGAGATAGGCGCGAATGCGCTCGCCCATGCGATACCGCTCACCCGGAATCTGCTCCTCGTAGGGAATGATGCCGGTCGTGCGTCCGAGATCGACGAAGATCGCTCCGCGTTCCATACGTTGAACGATGCCGCTCACTATCTGACCTTTCTTCTCGCTGAATTCCTCCATCATGGAGAGCTTCTCCGCTTCGCGCACCTTCTGGATGACCACCTGCTTGGCGGTCTGCGCCGCGATGCGGCCGAAGTCGTCCTGCGGTTCGAGCGGGAAGATGATCTCCTCGCCCACGGAAACGCCGCGCTTGATAAGCTTCGCGTTTTCAAGAAGGATATGCTTCTCGGAATCAAGGCGTGGTAATTCACCCTCAGTTAAACTGTGCTCTACATGGTCGCCTGACCACCCTCCATGCGGATGATATGGAGATATATGTTCCTCTTCTGCTTTTTCATCCGGTGTAGGGAATCTAACGGTAGTGTCATCTACTACTGTTTTAATTTGTTCAAAGGAGATGGTGCCGGTGTTGAGGTCGAGCTTAGCGCGGACAATTTGCTCATGCTTGCCGTATTCGCGCTTATACGCGGTCGCCATCGCGCTTTCGACAGCGTCGATCATCGTCGTGCGGCTGATACCTCTGTCTTCGAACTCCTCGAGCACTGCATTGATGGTCTTTAAATCAATCATATGGAATGTGTATGTCGCACTTTTTATAAAGAAAGCCCGCATCGCGGATATTTCAGATAGTGTAAAGATACTAAACCCATTTTTATATGTCAACTTGACATACGTTGATCCACGACTGAAGTTTGAAGTTTTTCCGTCCCAGCCACTCTCACACGCGAGTGGCTATTCTTTTTGGATAGCGTGCGACATGCGTCCCGCCTATGGCAGGACGCGCTATACTTTACTCATATGCATGTTTCAGAAGGAGAGCTGAAAGAATTCATCACCATGCAATGCGAGAGATTCTATTATAAACTCGGCTTCGGTGGTCAATCATTTTAATAATAATCACTTCACCCTCCACTTTGTATAAAACACGATAATCGCCGATGCGTAATTTATAAACTCCTTTCAAACCATACTGCAGAAGCTCTGGTGCAATATCTGCATAGTTTTCCGCTAGCCAAGTCACTTTTGCGACAACTTTCTGCGCAATGGAGAAATCAATGGCTTCCAAATCAGCATCCGCTCTGTCATCCCACTTAACCGAGACCATACTTCTTCACAATCTTTGCGTGAGAAATTAACTTAGATGTTGTATTGAGACGATTCTTTAACCTTCGTAAAAACTGTTTATTTAGCGACAAAAAGCTGTCTGGATCGCCAAGCAATTCATTGAGTTTTCTCTCAACAATGAAATCTATTTTTTTATCGAGTGCCTTTACAGTCATTCGGATAGTATAGCATATGTGTGCAATACGCGTCCCGCCTATGGCAGGACGCGCTATACTTTACTCATATGCATGTTTCAGAAGGAGAGCTGAAAGAATTCATCATAAATCTGTGAATTCAAATGTGTTTACTATTTCTTGAGAAAGGTTGTCGTTAAGAGGATACCAGATAACAAATTTGTCTTTGTTTGAATTTTCGAAGAAAACATACCGATTAGAAATACCAGGAGGCGGATAACCGCTACCGGCGGTAGCCAGTTCGAAATCATCAGAAAGATCGAAGAAATATGCTGAGCTCGAGGCAAAATTCATTTTCTGCAACTTTCCAGCTTGGATTTTTATAGTTGGGTCAACACCATTTAGCAAACTTACTCGTTTTGCTTCAGCAAATGATTTAAGATCTTGATTGATGAGTTTTTTCTCTTCAATACCAAGACCTTTAAGCGATGTTATTTTGATAACTACATAGGACAGATTATTATAAGAATATGGTGCAAGATCGTCCTTTATGATTATAATTTGATTCTGCTCTGTAATCGGCGTTATGTAATTATATTGATCGAGTGGTCCAACACTCATGCTATTCGGATACCAAACACGATATTTGAATGCCGTGTTCTCATACGTTTCCCAACCTGATTGAAAAATTAGCTTCGATGGAGAGATGTTGGTTGTAATTGGAATATGATTGCTCGAAGGAGTGCGTAATAAAAAATACCAGGCACATACCACAATGATTCCGGCAAGAACAAAAAATGATATGACCTTTGTAGACATCACTTTGAACTCTAGCACGATACTGAGATAACAAAAAGCGGGGAGAATTAATCCCCCCGCTTAAAACACAAAGATCTAATTTCCAGTCGGAGTGTTCGAAGAATGGTAGTAACGTATCCGATTTGTTGGCACGCCATTTGCGTCCACCGCACACTCGGTTTGGAAACTCTTGAGAAGCCAACCGTCCATTAGGGAGTGTTGCTCCGGAAATAACGAAAGTGGTGCAGATTCTGTATAACAGTTAGGAATAATCACTTTATGCTCGTGGATTTCAGTATTACTTAATCGATAAAATATTGACAAATGAAGTACATGGCCCAGCATCTTTGCCGAGAAAAGCATGTTTTTGCACTAGAAGTGTTATTGGGTTCTCTTTTGTTGATGTAGTAATTTTTTGCTGAGTTTCGGTTGCTATGTGGTCAAAATCTATTTTTAAGATGAGATTATTATCTTTGTCAAAGGAGTTTACTGTATTTCCATCCTGTACAAGTTTGGAAAAATATAGAAAAAGTGGATCCTCGCTTTTATATGTTACGAATGCACTGCAGGTATCTGATTCACTTCCTTCAGTAAGTAATCTTTGAAATGTGGTATAGTATCCTGTAAACATTGCTGTTGTTGTTGAATTTTCGTTGACCTCAGTAACATTCACTTGATTGCTCAAGGATGGTACTAGTTTTGTAGAAGATCCATCCTTAGATCGAATAGTTAGTAATAGTTTGTTTAGAACAAAATATCCGCTAATGACAAATAGCGTCACTATTGTGACTATAACAGCAATTGTCTTTATTTTTTCCTTTTGAATCATTTTGCTAGTATAACGACTCTCGTTTAAAAAGAAAGCAGCAGGATAGGGAATTTACCTCACTGCTTGTGCTGACTGCGTGATGAACACACAGAACAGCACAATGAGTACTGCAAATGACTTTTTCATTTTACTTTTCCTCCCTTTGAAAGATTTGAAAGAACATACCGTGCACTATTGCACGATATGATTATCCTAACACACGACGTGTGCAATACGCGCTTTATCTATAGTTGGACGCGCTATACTTTACTCATATGCACGTTTCAGAAGGAGAGCTGAAAGAATTTATTATTGATTCGGGCCTCGTCGCCAAGAAAGATATTGATGCGGCCGACGAGGAAGCGAGAAAACGCGGGCAATCGCTCGGCGACATCCTCGTCTCGCGCGGCTCTTTGAGCGACGATGCGCTCCGGCGCATTCAGGCATACGTGCTCGGCATCCCTTTTGTGAACTTGAAGGAACACCGCGTCCCGATTGACATCCTCGCACTCATCCCGGAACCGATCGCTCGCACGCACAATATTATAGCGTTTCGAAAGGACGGCGATTCGCTCGAGGTGGCAATGCTCGATGTCGACGACCTCGTTTCTATCGATTCGGTACGCAAGAAGACAGGGCTCAAGATATTGCCGCGATTGACCGACACCGAGAGCATCAAGTATGCGCTTCTACAATATCAGAAGTCGCTCAAGGATGAATTCGGAGATATTATCTCGACCGAAACGGGGAAAATACGCATCATCGCGGAGGGCGGGAAAGATCTCTCGGGCGATGAGCTGAAGAAGATGGCGGAGGATTTACCGATTGTGCGCATCGTCGACACTCTTCTGCGACATGCCATCGTGCAGGGTGCTTCTGATATTCATATCGAACCGATGGAGGATCAGGTGCTAGTCCGGTATCGCATCGATGGTATTTTGCATGACGCGATGACGTTGCCGAAAATCGCGGCGGCGGGTATTATCGCACGCATCAAGGTGCTCTCCAATCTGAAGCTCGACGAAAAGCGTCTCCCGCAGGACGGTCGCTTCAAGATGGAGACCGAGGCCGATCGGGTTTCCTTCCGCGTTTCGATTCTTCCTACATTTTTCGGCGAGAAGACGGTGATGCGCCTTCTGCGCGAGACAGGCGAGGGATTTACGCTGGAGGCGCTCGGACTCCACGGCGAAAATATGGAGCGCATACGTAAAGCGCTCACCCAGACGACCGGTATCATCCTTATTTCTGGTCCGACGGGTTCCGGTAAGACGACGACGCTCTATACCATGCTTGACATCCTCAACAAACCGGATGTGAATATCTCGACAGTCGAGGACCCAATCGAATACCAAATGAAGCGTGTCAACCAGACGCAAGTGAATCCGCAAATAGGGTTCACCTTCGCGAACGGGCTCCGGTCACTCGTGCGTCAAGACCCGGACATTATCATGGTCGGCGAGATACGCGACAGCGAAACGGCTTCGCTCGCAATCAATGCGGCGCTGACCGGTCATCTCGTGCTCTCGACAATACACACTAACAGCGCGGCGGGTGCTATTCCGCGCCTGATCGACATGGGCGTCGAACCGTTCCTCCTCGTCTCCACCATCCGCGTCATTGTCGGACAACGCCTCGTGCGCAAGTTTTGCGAAGATAAGGAAGCCTATACGATGGATAAAGCTACCCGAGTAAAAATTGCGAGCGACGTGGAATTTAACACCGCATTCAAAGCGCTCCAGGATGAAAAACTGGTGAAGGAAGGTTCTTCACTCGATGATATTTCTTTCTATCGGCCCGTGCCTTCGAATGAATGCGAGGATGGCTACAAGAGCCGCATCGGTATTCACGAAGTGCTTGCCGTCTCGCCTGCCATCCGCGAAATCATTCTGCACTCGAGCACGAGCGACGCTCTCGAGGCGCAAGCGAAAAATGAGGGCATGCTCACGATGTTCGAGGACGGCCTTTATAAGGCGATGCATGGCATTACCAGTATTGAAGAGGTTCTCCGTGCGATAACAGAATAACTATGAAATTCCGCGCAACGATACGCAAAGAGGGTATGCCGGATTCCACGAGTATCATCGAGGCGCCGTCACGTTTCGCAGTGTACGAACAGGTGCAGAAGGAAGGAGGAATCGTCGTCGAGCTTACTGAAAGAGAAAGTGCGTTCAAGTTCCCCGCATGGCTCTCCTTCAACGTCAGCACTGGGATAAAGCACTCTGAAATAATCCAAGTGGCAAGAAGTCTTTCAGCAATGCTCAACGCCGGTCTCTCGCTTTCTCGATCGCTCTCGATTATTGAACGGCAATCAGGTAATAAGTATCTAAAGACGATTGTCACCGAGCTTTCCGAATCGATTAAGAAAGGATCTTCATTCCATGAGGCGTTAGCCGCTTATCCAAAAGTATTCTCCAAATTATTCATCGCGATGGTGCGGGCTGGCGAGGATTCCGGTTCGCTTTCTGACGCGCTCACGGTCGTCGCTCTTCAGATGGAACGCTCGGAAGAACTGATTCGCAAAATAAAAGGTGCGATGATATATCCTTCTATCGTCATCTCGGCCGTTGTCATCGTCGGTATCCTGATGCTCATCTATGTCGTGCCGACCTTGACCAGCACTTTCGATCAGCTCGGCGTACAGGTGCCGCTCGCGACTCGCATTATCGTCGGCCTGTCGAACCTCATGGTGGCTCATGTCATACTCGTACTCGTCGCACTCGTCATACTCGTCGCGGGGAGCACTACTTTCGTCCGTTCAAAGTTCGGAGGCGACGTGGTGCTTTCGGCCGCTCTGCACCTGCCGGTCATAAATGAGCTCATACGCGAAACGTATACTGCGCGCGCTTCGCGCACGCTCTCTTCGCTCCTCTCCTCCGGTGTACCGGTGCTCGAAGCACTTTCTATAACTAAGGAAGTCGTACAGGCAAACGCATTTGCGAAGGTGGTTGGGGAGGCGGAAGAGCACGTGAAGAAAGGCGAGTTACTTTCCGCATCATTCGCCGCGCACGAGAAACTCTACCCGATACTGATGAGCGATATGCTCGCCGTAGGGGAGGAGACCGGAAAAGTTGCGGATATGCTGAAACAGATTGCGGAGTTCTATGAGGGAGATGTCGCGCAGAAGACAAAAGATCTCTCGACCATCATCGAGCCGGTACTTATGCTCCTTATCGGCACATTCGTCGGTATCTTCGCCGTTTCTATGATTTCCCCGATTTATTCGCTCTCATCCGCTTTCTAACATGAACGCATCGCGTGGATTTTCGCTTATTGAAATCATTATTTCGATCTTCTTTGTAGGTGTTACATTGCTTTTGCTCTAGGCAATTATACAGAGCGGTGTGCTTGTTAGAACGTCAAAAAATCAAGGCATTGCGCTTGCAATTGCCCGCAATGAACTTGAAAACCTGCGCGGAAGCGGCTATACCGCGCTTCCGTCAAGCGGTTCGTTCCCGAACAGTCTTTTGGGTACGCTTCCGCCGGTAGCGACAACGACGCTTACCGTAAACGCTTATAATGAGAAAACGAAACAGGTTACCGTACATGTCATATGGAAAGATCCTGGCACTGCCGCATCGAGCACGGTCTCGCTTTCAACGCTTATCACCCAAACCGGCGGACTTCCATGAAATACACCCTCCTCCAAATACGGCAGCGCGCTTTTACTCTCGTCGAGACGATAATTGTCGTTGCACTTGGCACCAGTATGATGATCGTCCTTGGTCTCTTGATCTATAATTTCAATACGACTGTAGTGTATGAACAGACACTCGCACAATCGTCCGGCTCAGCGAGCGCTGTTATGCGCGAGATTGAATCACTAGCACTTCCGGCTGATGCGGTACTTCAGATGCATACTTTTTCAGGTGTACCTCACACCTCCTCTGCAACCGAGCTTATCCTCGAGATCCCTTCCATCGACAACTCCGGAAATGTTATCGCGAATACATACGACTATGCGAGGTTTTATCTCGTCGGAACGGACGTGTATCGCCATCTTGAAGCGTATGATTTGAGTTCTCGTACTTCTGGCACAAAACGGTTGGGCTCCACTGTACAGACGCTGACGTTTATCTATAACAATTCTGATTTCCCTAGGGTAAGTGCTATAACGGTCGACGTGCAGACACGAGCTCAGGTAAAGCAGAATGTTCTTTCCTATCATCTGCGGGAATACGTCCGATTACGTAATTATTAATTCATCCCGTATGCATCGCATCCACTTCATTCCTACACCTCATCGAGGATATGTGCTGATTCTGGCACTTGTTTTTCTCGGCATCTTTTTTACCGTTGCTGCTGCGTACCTGAACTTTGTGACAATCTCTGCGCGAAGCGCGCGGTACGACATCGCGAGCGCGCAGGCGCTTTCTATCGCCGAGGCCGGCGTGGACGAGGCAATATATCAACTGAATCAGGATCCGAATTACGCCGGCGAGATGAACACGGCTCTCGGAAGTGGCGCTTACACCGCCACCGTTTCAAATGTAAATACGAATACCAAACGCCTGACGGTTACTGGGTCTGTCCCGAATGCAACGAATCCAGTGGCGACCAAGACGGTGACCGTACTCGCCAATATCAATTCCTCGATGGTCTCTTTCCACTATGGCGTGCAGGTAGGCGTAGGCGGCGCGAACATGAACAATGGTTCTGAAATAATCGGCAATCTTTTCTCAAATGGCAACGTCTCCGGTAGCGGCACCATTACTGGAGACGCTACCGTTGCGAGTGGAACGCCGGCGACTTCGCTCATCGGTATCACGGTAAACGGTACAGCATGGGCGCACTCGCTTTCGAGCTGCACGATTGGCGGAGACGCTTTCTATCAGAGTATTTCTGGCTGTGCGGTAGGGGGCACGCAACATCCGGGTAGCGCCGACGTGCAGGCGGTGGCTATGCCTATTTCAGACGCACAGGTAAGCGCGTGGGAAGCGATTGCTACTGCCGGAGGAGTCACTGCCGGACCTTATACCGTGAGCGGCGCAAAAACATTCGGCCCACAAGAAATAGACGGCAACCTCACGGTGGGCATAGGCGCCACCCTTACACTCAGCGGTGTCGTGTGGGTAAGGGGTAATGTTACATTCGCAAATAATTCCGGGCTTACGGTTTCTCCAACGACGGGAAACGCCGGGGCAATCATAATCGCGGATGTTCCGGGAAGTGAGGCGACGGAGGGTGTTGTTACGCTTTCGAATAATGTGACCGTTTCAGGTAACGGCAGCGCTGGAAGTTATCCCATGGTTCTCAGCACCAATTCCGGTCCGACCGCAATTGCCATGAACAATAATTCCAATAGCGTCATTCTCTACGCATCAAGAGGCACAATTTCTGTCAGTAATAACGCGGGTGCGAATGAAGTCACCGCATACCGACTTTCGCTCGGCAATAACGCAACTATCACATACTTAAGCGGTTTACAAAGCCAAAGTTTCTCGAATGGCCCCGGAGGATCGTGGGCTGTCGTGCCGCGCACGTACTCGATCTCACGCTGATCTGGACAGACGCACGGCCTGGTATCATATCTGTATGCTCATTGTCGCCAACTGGAAGGCATATATTGAAGATCTTGCGAAAGCGAAGAAGCTTTTTGCGACGGGTAAGCGGCTCGCGCGCATGACCGGCGTCAAAATTGTGCTCGCGCCGCCCGCCCCCTTCTTAGGGATGCTTGCGTCGAGAAATAAATCAGACGTCGCTTTTTCCGCACAGGATATTTCGGTAACGACAGGAGGCGCTAAGACCGGCGAAGTGACGGCGGCGGCATATGCGGCGGCGGGCGTGACCTATGCTATCATCGGACACTCCGAGCGTCGCTCCGCAGGTGATACCGATGCGATTATCGCCGAGAAACTTGTACGGGTGTTTGCTCACGGAATTATTCCAGTTCTCTGTATCGGCGAACACGAGCGCGATGGTGAAGGCCATTATCTCGCTGTCGTGCGCGAAGCATTGACTCTCGCGATGGAACCGCTCGCACCGAAGGAACGCACGAAAGTCATTGTCGCCTACGAACCAATCTGGGCAATCGGGAAGGATGCCGCATTTGCCATCGGATCGAACGATCTCGCCGAGATGACGCTTTACATCCGTAAAGTACTGGCGGAACTTCTGCCGGGAAAGAATTCTTCCCGCTCGCTCGTTCTCTACGGCGGCTCAGTCGAACCGGAAAATATCCGCATGCTCGCCGCGAATTCGAGCATTGACGGGTTCCTCATCGGGCATGCATCGGTTGATCCAACTCTCTTTTCATTACTCGTAAAACAATTGGTATAACAATGCGCACCATACGCGACATCCGATTATTCGAAAACATTCCGATACTCGTGCGCGCGGCGCTGAATGTACCAGTCGAAAACGGATGCGTGGTGAATAACTACCGCCTGCGACGGGCGGTGCCGACGATACGGTTCCTTGCCGAGCGAGGAGCGAAAGTCGTGCTTATAGGCCATAGTGGAGAAAAGGGGACTGAGACGCTCGAGCCGGTCGCGCGTGCTCTTGGCGGACTTATTCAAGATGTCTCGTTTTTCGACGAGAGTATCGGGGAACGTGTGCGCGCGGCGATTCGCGACCTATCGCCAGGACACGTTTTAGTATTGGAAAATCTGCGCCGTGACAGGGGCGAACGGGGAAACGATCTGGCATTCGCGCGCGAGCTCGCAGCGCTCGCTGATGTGTTTGTCCAAGATTCATTCGACACATGCCACCGCGCACACGCCTCGATCGTCAGCATCCCGGAACTTTTGCCGAGCTATGCAGGATTGCTTCTCGAGGAAGAAATCCAGAGACTTTTGCAGGCGCTCACTCCAACACATCCCTCGCTTGCTGTCATCGGCGGAGCGAAGTTCAGCACGAAAGAACCAGTGCTTGCGATGCTTCTGGAGAAGTACGACAAAGTGTTCGTCGGCGGTGCACTCGCTAACGATTTCCTCAAGGCATCTGGGCAAGAAGTGTGGGAATCAATTGTCTCGATCGCCGATCCAGCTCGTGTCAAGAATCTTCTCGCTAATCCGAAGCTTGTGTTGCCGATTGATTCTGTCACTAAAAATGACCAAATCCTCGATCAAGGTCCGGGCACGATAGCTCTTTTGGCCAATCTTGCGCAAAAGGCGAAAACTATTCTCTGGAACGGCCCTTTGGGAAATTATGAAAATGGATTTGTTGACGCGACCGACGCTTTTGCATACGCAGTTGCGAATTCGAGTTCTCATTCAATCATCGGCGGTGGCGACACTGTTGCCGCCATAGAAAATCTCGGTCTCTTGCCGCATTTCTCATTCGTCTCTACCGGCGGCGGCGCCATGCTCGATTTCCTCGCGAAAGGTACCCTCCCCGGCATCGAGGCACTTGACAAATATACTATTTGAGTAGTATATTTAATAGCGGGAAGTGAGCCAATGGGGCTCACTTAAAAAAGGAGGTCTTTATGGAAAAATCATCAATAGTTTGTCGTATTGTTCTTATTATAGTTGGACTCCCATTAGCATTGTTCGCTATGTGGAGTGCAAACAAAATACACGGTGGAGTACTTCTCTACATACTTATTTGTCTTGGAATCACAGTTTTAATTTTTTAAAAGTTTCGCGCGGAGTTTTGAGGCGACTTTTTCGGACTCGCCAGGTAGATATTCTTTGCCGTGCCAATGCTCGTAGCCATCATTTACATAGCGCGGAATAACATGCACATGGAAATGAAATACAATCTGCCCTGCCGCGGACTCGTTATTTATGCCTATGTTGACACCATCTGAGCTAAGCGCCTCGCGAAGCGCGATTGAAATCTTTTGCGCGGTGCACATTACCGCGGCAAGCATCTTATCGTCTACATCGAAAATGTTTCGCACTAATTTCTTCGGTACCACCAATGTGTGACCCGGATTCAACGGCTTCACATCAAGAAAAGCAAGCGTCTCTTCGTCTTCATATATGATCTCGGCTGGAATCTCGCGTCGAATGATTTTCATAAAAACAGTGTCTTCCATAGTGAATACAGTATACAATAATGTTCACATGTTCCAGCTCCACGATTCTATAACCAGTGTTTTACGCGAAGAGCTCTCTGCCTATGACGACCTCACCGCCGCGCTCCTCTCACGGCGCGGCATCCTGACAAAAGAGGATGCCGAAAAATTTCTTAATCCATCGTATGACACTCATCTGTATGATCCGTTTCTGATGACTGATATGAGCAAGGCCGCGCGGCGACTCGCTGATGCGATTCTCGCGGAAGAAAAGATTGCGATTTGGAGCGACTATGATTGCGACGGCATTCCTGGCGGCGTCGTGCTTCATAATTTTCTAAAAAAAGCCGGTGCGAATTTTGAAAATTATATTCCTCATCGCCACGACGACGGCTATGGGATGAACATTGAAGGTATTGAGACACTTTCTAGGAATGGGGCGAAACTTATCGTTACGGTAGATTCCGGCATCACTGATATAGATCCGGTTGCACGCGCCAAAGGACTCGGCGCGGATGTCATTGTCACCGACCATCACTTACCGGGTCCCGCATTGCCAGATGCGTTCGCGATCGTGAATCCTCATGCGCGAACTAATGAGACGTATCCATTCCTCGAGCTCTGCGGCGCCGGCATCGCATGGAAACTAGTGTGCGCAACACTCGCAATTGAGCCGGGATTGCGAGAAAAAGTACCTGTTGGATGGGAAAAGTGGCTGCTCGATATGGTTGGGCTTGCGACCATCGCCGATATGGTCCCGCTCATTGGTGAAAATCGCGTACTCGCTACGTATGGATTGTTGGTGATGAGAAAATCACCAAGAATTGGCCTGCAGAAATTGTGTCGAGGAATGCGCGTAGAACAGCGTGCGCTCACTGAAGATGACGTTGGTTTTATGATCGCGCCGCGGGTGAATGCCGCGAGCCGAATGGGTGATGCACGTGACGCGCTACTCCTTTTTACAACCACGGATGAGAACGAAGCTGACCGGTTCGCGAAGAAACTGGAGAAGGCGAACAGAACGCGGAAGGCTGAAGCAGGCGCTATCACGCGCGCCGTGCGATCCCGTCTGCGGGAGCGTGGTGAGGTACGAACTGTGATTGCACTCGGGGATCCGCAGTGGCGGCCGGCTCTACTCGGACTCGTAGCGAATACTATCGCAGAAGAATACGAACGACCGGTTTTTCTCTGGGGGCGGGAAGGGAATCTACGCCTGAAGGGTTCGGCACGAAGCGGTGGCGCGACTCACCTGTTCGAACTGATGCGCGCCACAGAAAAAACATTCGTCGAATTCGGCGGGCATGCGGCCGCGTGCGGTTTCACCGTGCAAGATACTGAGGTATTTTTTCTTGAAGATCGGCTCGTTGAGGCGTATGCGCGTATGAGTATGGGGAGCGAACTTCTCGACGAACTCGCTATGCGCGCTGATGCAGTCATCACACCAGAAGAAGCAACTGATGCATTTCTCGCGAAAGTTGATCAACTCGCCCCTTTTGGTATACAGAACCCAAAACCTGTGTTTCTATTGCGCGAGGTTATCGTGAGAGAGATTTCATACTTCGGGAAAGGAGAAGAACATTTGAAATTAAAAATAAATTCTATTGATGGAAATGGACGCATTATCGATGCAATCGCATTCTTCGCGAAAGGGTCTCTCGCACGCATTGCAAAAGCACTTACCGCTGGCAATTGTGTGAATATGCTTGTGCATCTAGAGCGCGACACATTTTCTCGCGGCAATCCGGTGCGTTTGCGACTTCTTGATATGCGCTTGGTATGATGCCGGTATGAAATTCTTTATCCATGCCGATGGCGGAGCGAGAGGGAATCCTGGACTCGCTGGTGCTGGTGCGATAATTCGCGATGAATTCGGCAATGCGGTCGCAAGTGTCTCGCAATTTCTCGGTACGCACACCAACAATTTTGCAGAATACGAAGCAGTGATTCTCGGCCTTGAAGCTCTGACGAAGCTTGTGCAAAAAAAGAAACTGAATGTTATTGAGGTGGTGGTGAATATGGACAGTGAACTTGTCGTGAAGCAAATGCTTGGTGTATATAAAGTGAAGCATCCTGTCTTGAAAGAACAGCAGGCGCGCCTCGTGCAAGTTGCATCAACTTTCGGCGCCGTCTCCTTCACTCATGTTCCGCGCGATGAAAATAGCGATGCCGATGCTCTCGCCAACGCCGCGATGGATCGCGGCGCATGATCCTCATTGTCGCCATCGTATCGGGATTCGCGAGCGGGGTGTTTTTAAGATCGATTTTCTCTTTTGGCTGGCCACCTATTATCTTTGTTTTTATCATCGCGGCGTTTCTTGGAGCCGCAACATTTCTAAAACCGCGCCGCGCGTACTCGCTCGGCGCGGTGTTTTTTGTTTTTGTTGCGCTCGGCATACTGCGTGCGATGGTCGCCGACACGCCCCTGCCAGAAACATTCGCGCGCGATGTGAAACACCGCGTATCATATGAAGGGGTAGTGGCCGCTGATCCTGATGTGCGCGACGCGAATCAGCGCGTCAAGATTCGTGTATTGCAAGATACCGAGAAAACCGAGGTACTTGCTGTCGCTCCGCGCTATCCGAGTGTCGCTGTCGGCGACACGATATATGTATCGGGTACGCTTGAAATTCCACAGGCGTTTGCTGACGACAACGGCCATGTCTTTCGCTATGATAAATATTTACAGCGCGACGACGTGCGCTTCATTCTCAATTTCGCCTACCTGCACGTTGTGAGCGAGGCACCTTGGTATTCAATCCGTGCGGCACTTGCGCGAGTGAAGCATACTTTTCTGCACGGAATTGCCACAACGCTCCCAGAGCCCCATGCCTCGCTCGCGGGCGGCGTGGTGATAGGAGGGAAGTCAGGACTCGGGAACGAACTGAAGGACGATTTCACGCGTTCCGGTCTCGTGCAGATCATCGTTCTCTCCGGCTACAACGTGATGGTCGTCGCGGAGTGGATCATGGCCGCGCTTGCGCTCACCACGCTCTCGAAGCGGTGGGGTGCTGGAGCAGGTGCACTCGCCGTGTTTGTCTTCGTCGGCATAGCGGGTGCATCGGCGACCGCCATACGCGCGATGCTCATGGCGCTCATTGCGCTTTATGCGCGCGCGACCGGCCGCTCGTATGCCGCCGGGCGGGCGCTTCTTTTGGTCGTATTCTTTATGGTCCTTTGGAATCCGCTCTATCTCGTCTTCGATCCCGGCTTCGGCCTCTCGGTCGCGGCTACGGCAGGTCTCATCTGGCTCGCACCTATTATCGAGATGCTGCTCGTGCATATAAAGAATGCTTTCTTGAAGAATGCGGTTGCAACGACTCTTGCCGCGCAGATCGCTGTCCTTCCGCTTCTTCTCTACGACACCGGCAATCTTTCGATTGTTGCTATCCCTGCGAATCTGCTCGTAATGCCTATGTTGCCGCTCGCGATGGGGCTCTCCGCACTTGCGGGGTTCGCGGGAATACTCTTTGGCTCTTTCGTTCCTTTGTTTGGTATCGTACTCGCATTCCCGGCATATCTCGCGAACGCCTTTCTCATTGTTGTCGCGCGCGGAAGTGCCTCGCTACCGTTTACTTCCTTTACGCTTCCGCCGTTCCCGTTCTGGCTCACTCTCGTCGCGTATGCGGGACTTATCTATTTAGCGGTCTCGAAACGCGTCTCGACAACACTCCAATTGAGATTAGAGAGAAAAGCGTCGACATAATTTTTCTTTTCTGCTGGCACGTAGTCCACCATATAGGCGTGTTCCCAAAGATCTAGAGCGAGGATAATCGGCAAGCCGGCGAGTTGCCCGATTTCATGATCGCTGATGAAAGATGTCATGAGCGTATTGCACTGTTTGTCAGCGTATACGACAACCCAGCCGATGCCGCGTGTCAGAGCGACTTCTTTTATATGCGCGATAAGTCCTTGGTTACCATACTTCGCGCTCGCGGCTACCGTGAGCGCACCCGATGCATTCATCCCCTTCGCACCGCCCTCGAACTGCGAGAAATAATATTCATGCATGCGCGCGCCATTGAATTCAAACGCAAAGCGCCGACGCAATTCGGAAGCGATGTACGGATCGAGCTCAAGCGTGCCTGCGCGTACGGCCGCAAGTTTCTCACCGATAAGGTTTACGTGCTTCACATATCCCTCATACAGAGCGACATGCGCTTGTATTTGTTTCTCCGAAATCCCCTCGAGAGCAAGGAGATTGAATGTTTTTATTTGGTAGACCATAGACTAAAATGTAGCATATGCCACGCGCATTGCCGACGAGTTTTTATTTTTACAGTATTTTATTCGGCATACTTGTTGTAGCAAATGTGAGTGTGTATCGGACGGTATTTGCGCCGCGTGTGCTCACGGTTACAGTTCTTGAAGTTGGAAAGGGCGATGCGACACTTATTCGCACGCCAAACGGCAAAACTGTTCTCATCGACACTGGGCCCGATGCGAGCATCCTGCGCGCGCTCGGTACCGCACTACCACCCTGGCAACGCTCGCTGAATGCAGTCGTGCTGACGAGTACAAAAAAGAGTGCTATTGGTGGCTTGCCAGACGTGACGAGCAGGTACCGTATCCCGACTCCCGTATATTTCGGCACCAAAACAACTCCTTATGGCACACGCCTCGCTCTTGGCGATTTTTATATTGAAATCATCTCGCCCGGCACATTCAATATTTCATACGGAGTCACTTCTCTTGTAATCTCCTCCTCAACGCCAAATGGCGTCTACATCTCAGATGAAAAACCGTAACAAAAATCAAATAAAGAGTAATTGAAAATGGCTGTTTCTATCATTATGTGGATAAATCTAAATAACTCCTACCTTCTTCAGTGCCGCAAAAGCACCATTCTTCTTGATAGTCTTGAGCCCTTTCACCGAGACATCAATGATGACGGTCTTCCCGAGTTCTGGCACATACAAACGCCGTCTTTGGAGATTCGCCTTCCTGCGGACCTTGCCTGTGGGGTTGAATTGCGTCGCGCGAGTGCGGTTAGAATATCGCCCGCCGATTTGCGTGCTCTTCCCGGTTATGTCGCAGGAGCGTGCCACAGTCGTCGCATGGTAGCATAGGATACGACGCATGCAAATATGGTTATCATTCTTACTTTCATCATCCTGATTCTCTCCATCATTGCGCATGAGGTGGCGCACGGTTATGCCGCCGACTCGCTCGGTGACCCGACTGCGCGGCTGGCCGGCCGCCTCACTCTTAACCCTCTTCCGCACATCGACCTTATGGGGTCGATTCTCATACCCGCTCTTCTTGTCTTCACGAACTCGCCGATTCTCTTTGGTTGGGCGAAGCCGGTGCCATACAATCCATATAATCTAAAGAGTCAGCGTTGGGGCGAGACGTTTGTCGCGGTTGCCGGTAGCGCGACGAATATCTTTCTCGCAATTATTTTCGGACTAATCGTCCATTATGGTTCAGTCATTGGACTTGATACAACTGCTCTCTTCTTGGCAAAATGGATCGCATTCATTAATCTCTTTCTCGGTCTCTTCAATCTTATTCCATTCCCTCCGCTCGACGGATTTACCGCGTTGCGTGCCGCTCTCCCGTGGCATCTCTCTTCGGAACTGGGCCGTTTGGAACAGCGGGTTCGCACTGCGGGGATACTGTCCTTTCTTTTCTTTCTAATTATTTTTTCCTACATTTTTGCCGGACATTTCCTTAATCTCGTCCTCTGGCTCTTTGGACTCCTTACTGGCGGCGGTATATAGTATCTGTATGGACTTCAACAAAATACCGAAGCAATTCTGCGAGAATGTCGTCGCTGGGCATTCGGAGGAAAATTTCGTCATACTTATGAGCGTCGGCGAGACGGCGGCGGCGTATGCTCTCACGCCGCCACATATGAAGCGCCTCGTGCAAAGTCTCTCGCACCAAGTGGAAGAATATGAGAAGAAATTCGGCCTCATCAAGGCAAAGTGGTCGCCCGGTATCGAGAGCCCTCTCCAATCCAAAGACATTAATAAGGGGAGTGGGGAATAGTAACCATTCTAGGTTGAGTGCTGGGGTATACTGTAGATGATGGAATACCAAGTACCGCAGTTCATCGAGGTTGAAGATACGATTATCGGACCTCTCACCTTGAAGCAGTTTATCTACATTGCCGGCGCGGGCGGGCTGTGCGTCGTCTTCTTCGCCTATCTGCCAATCGTTGTCGCCCTTCTGCTCTCGGCGCCAGTAGTGGCGCTCGCAACGGCGCTTTCTTTCTATAAGGTAAACGGCAAGCCATTCATCCAGGTACTCGAAGCCGGTTTCAATTACTACACGAGAGCGAAGCTCTTTCTCTGGAAGCATCAGGGACCGAAAGCGTCTGAGAGAAAGACAGCGGCTGCGGCTACCGCGGCATCTGCTATGCCTACGCTACGCGGCACGCCGAAACTCACGCGAGGCAAGCTCTCGGAGCTCGCATGGTCGCTCGACATTTCTACCGGAGGTGAACCCACTTCTGGCGAGCGACAAAAATAATATGGCGACAATATCGGCAGATGCGACGCAGAAATTCGTTCCTGTCAAGGAGATTCGGAACGGCATTATTCTCCTCAAGGACGGAGGGTACCGTGGCGTGCTTATCTGTTCTTCTATTAATTTCGGGCTTAAATCGTCCGACGAGCAACACGCGATTATCATCGGTTTCCAAAATTTCCTCAACACGCTTGATTTCTCGATACAGATTGTCGTGAACTCGCGCCGAATGGATTTGCGTCCGTATCTTGCGCTCCTTGAAGGGAAGGAGCCGGAGCAGAAGACCGAACTCATGAGAATTCAATTGCGCGAATATATTGAATTCGTCCGCTCCTTCACCGACCAAGCGAATATTATGACGAAATCTTTCTATGTCGTCGTTTCGTATGTCCCGCATCTCTCTACTGAGAGTGCAGTCAGTTTTTTTCAACAGAAGAGCACTTCCGCGAAAAATACTGCTGCTAAAGCTTCTTTTGAAGAAGACTGTGCGCAGCTTGAACAACGACTTACCCTCGTCGCGAGCGGCCTTGCTGGCACCGGCGTCCGCGCCGTTCCTCTCGGCACTGAAGAGGTTATCGAGCTTCTGTACCGTTCCTTCAATCCGGGCGAGCTCGAAAATCCCATCCGCCTCGATACATAACTATGACACTTCTCGACTTTCTTAATCGTAAAAAAGAAGAGATGCCGACCGTCGTGCCGGTGCTACCGAAAGATATTTACAGGCAAGGATCTTTGGATCTTGTCGATACTATTGCTCCAACAGCACTCAAGATAAGCTCGCGTGAACTCGAGCTCGGCGAAAAATTTGTCCGCGCTTTTTACACCATTTCCTATCCACGCTTCCTTTCCGACAGCTGGTTTTCGCCTATTATCAATCTCGACAAGGTGCTCGATGTGTCCTTATTTATCCACCCCATCGATACTGAACAAGCTCTGCGCGGCTTCCAAAAAAAGGTCGCCGAAGTACAGAGTCAGATCAACGAGCGTGAAGCGAAGGGACTCGTGCGTGATCCTCTGCTCGATACCGCCTATCAGGATCTAGAGAGTTTGCGCGACAGTCTGCAACAAGCGCAGGAAAAACTGTTCGATGTGGGTCTCTATTTCGCCCTCTATGGCGATACAAAGGAAGAGATCGATAAGACCGAGGGAGATATCCGCAGTATTCTCGACTCAAAACTCGTCTATACTAAGCCGGCTTTATTCCAGCAGGAGCAAGGATTCCGCTCGTGCCTTCCTCTCGGGAGCGATAAACTGCTCGTCAATTCGAAATTGAATTCCTCGCCGCTCTCTTCGATTTTTCCATTTGTTTCCTTCGATCTCACGAGTGATCGCGGTATTCTGTATGGCATTAACCGCCATAATTCCTCGCTCATCCTCTTCGATCGTTTCTCGCTCGAGAACTATAATTCGGTTGTATTCGCGAAGTCCGGCTCCGGCAAGAGTTACTCGACGAAACTTGAGATATTGCGATCGCTTATGTTCGGCACAGATGTCATCGTCATCGATCCCGAGCGCGAATACGAACAGCTCGCGGAGGCGACAGGTGGACGTTCCTTTCATATCTCGCTCTCCTCGGAACACCATATCAATCCTTTCGATCTCCCTCCGGTGAAAGAAGACGAGGACCCGAAGGACATTCTGCGTTCGAACATCATCGCGCTGGTCGGGCTCTTCCGCATCATGCTCGGCGGCCTTTCTCCTGAAGAAGATGCCATCGTCGATCGCGCTATCAGCGAAACCTACGCGCTCAAGGATATTACCGGCGATGCCGACTTCACGGGCGCGGAGTCGCCGCTTCTCTCTGATTTCGAGCAAGTGCTTTCCGGTATGGAGGGGAGCGACTCATTGGTTGAACGCCTTTCGAAATATATCCGCGGTACGTGGGCGGGATTCCTCAACCAGCCGACGAATATCGATCTCACCCAGCAGTTTACCGTCTTTTCGGTGCGCGATATGGAGGATGAACTCAAGCCCGTCGCCATGTATATCATCACGCACTACATTTGGAATGCGATACGCCACGAGATGAAGAAACGCCTACTTATCATCGACGAGGCATGGTGGATGATGAAGAGCGAGGACACCGCCTCATTCCTCTATTCCGTCGCCAAGCGCGGTCGCAAGTATTATCTCGGGGTCTGCACTATCACTCAAGACGTTGAAGATTTCTTAAAAAGCCCATACGGTCGGCCGATTCTCACCAACTCTTCGTTGCAGCTATTGTTGAAACAATCCCCGACGACGATTGATGTATTGCAACAAACGTTTAATCTCACTGATGAGGAAAAATATCTCTTGCTTGAGGCAGGAGTAGGCGAGGGTCTCTTCTTTGCTGGGTTAAAACATGTTGCGATTAAGGTCGTCGCGAGTTATACCGAGGACCAGATCATTACCTCCGACCCCTCACAGCTCATCGCGATAAAACAAAGTAAAGAACAGCATGGCGTGGAAAAGAAATAATTCGGATCCTCCGAAGGTGATGACGTGGACGAAAGCATCGCCTGCGATTATTATTGCCGTTCTGTTCGATGCGATACGCATTTTTTTTACATTCTTTTGGTTTCTTGGACCAGCAATGGCTGCTGTAGCTTGCACTAGTGCAGTAAATAATTTATTCGAGATAACTGTTGCTACTTTTGCTGGGAAGACAGTTGCGACTGCGTGTACTGCCGGCGCCAGTATAGTTGGTTTCTTTGGCTTCGAATTTACTGCAACTTTTGGCAGTGTGATGGCAATGGTGACCGGATTTGCTGGTTGGCTCATTATTGGTATATGGCTTCTAGCGACTAATTCGCGCATATTTAAAGAAAATGCTCTCTGGTTCATTGGCAGTCTTGTCGTGAGCGAAATCCCGTTTATCGATTCTCTGCCGGCAATTACTATCGCGGTGTGGAAAATGTACCATGCCCAAATTAAGAAAGAGAAATTGGCTTTAAAACAATGGAAAGATGGGCAGGTTGCCACACAGCTTCAAGGACGGGAACGACAAGTCGCGGAACTTATGCAGTATCAAGCCGCCCAATTCGAACAAGCCGAGATATACTAATGGTATGAGCTTCCGCTTCTTTTTTATCGCTCTTGCTTTCTTCCTGTTGTTGCCAGGAGCGATTTCCGCCCAGTCTCAAGACGTTGCCATCGTCGCCGAACCGATTTCTTCGGCACCGCCGCTCTATCCTGGGAAACCGCTCGTGCCGCTCGAAGGAAGTGTCCGGGTCGTTGCGGTGGCGGATCTGAAGAACGCGAGCCGCAAGCAGATTGATCCAAACTCGCTTGTGTATGCGTGGACGGTTGATGGTACGAAAATTCTAGATTCCTCGGGTATCGGGAAAGAAGCGATTATCGTCGCGTCGCCGCTTCAGTATCGCGTTCGCGATGTCTCGGTCTCAGTTATGAATTCGGACGGAAGCTTCGTCGGCGGCGCTACTCTCTCGCTTTCCCCTATGGAACCCTTGGTGCGAATCTATGAAAACGATCCTTTGCTTGGTATCCGCTATGACCGCGCACTTTCTGACAGATACGCTATTGCAGTGGAATCCACTCTTTATGCGGCGCCATTCTCTCTGCCGACGGCACGAGGCGCGCCACTCCTCCGATGGTTCCTAAATGGCGCGACGGTACAAACAGGCAATTCGATCACCCTGCGGCCGACCGGCTCCGGGAGTGGGAGTGCCTCACTCTCGATCATCGCCTCGGCGGGGAGCTATACAACGGCGACCACAAACCTCTCGCTCACTTTCGGCACGAAACCGGGTCTAAACATCTTCGACTTATGAAAAAAATAATGCTCATTGCTGTCATTCTTCTTTCCATCGGGTTTACTCAGCATGTCTTCGCACAGGGATTTGTGCCACTTGCTTCTATCCCCGGTCTTACCGATATCCAACCGACTCAGGGGGGACTCGCCGATTTCTTCAATAATCTCTATAAATATCTTATCGGCCTCGCCGCAATACTCGCGATTATCGAGATTATCTGGGGTGGGCTCGAGATATCGACTAAAGATAGTGTGAGCAAGCAGAGCGATGGTAAAGAACGCATCACACAGGCAATCTTCGGTCTCGTCCTAGTCCTCTCGCCAGTGCTCGTTTTCTCCATCATCAATCCGAGCATCCTCAATCTTTCGCTCAACATGCCGGAGTTAGATACAAAATCAGGGATGAGTGCTGGTAGTGTGGCGGGAACCCAAACGTCAGTTACCGATGCCCCAACTGGATGTTCTGTAATTGGTACAAGTGGCATTCTCCAAATCGCAACCTGTCCTTCTAATACTACCGTGAAGAGGGAAACTGACCGGTGTGGCAGTAGTTCTGGACAAAGTTCCATCATTTCTCAAAATACCCTGACAGATGGAACAATAGTTTCTGCGATGCTTATGTGTGCGTGGTCAAATAAGTATGTGTTTATAGATACAAGAAATCAAGGAGTGATCGGATGGATCGCCTCGAAATTTAATACAATCAATGACATTCAACCGTTAGCTATTACTTCTGACAATTCTAATAATGGAAATTTCGCGATACAATTTATGAACACTTGTTCAAGCTCTGGATTATCAACATGTATTAGAGATACTACTTTCACTTATCCTATCGAATGCACACCGACACCAAAAACATCCTTATCTGGTCCTGCCAGGAAATGTGGAGTGGTAAGTTTGACATGCGAGGACTACAATTCATTGCACACTGTAGTGGCTAGTTTGTGTTCTAAAAATCCAAGCTGGAAGCCATTCCAATAAATTATGCGACGCGCACTTATTATCATCGCAATCATATTAGTCCTCTTAGGAATCGGGGTAGCGACATATTTTCTGTTCTTCGCGCGTACGGCAGGCATCGCGGTCGCGCCGACAGGAAGCGTGAGTTTGCCAGTCGCGGGACAACAAGAAGTACCGGACATTGGGATTGTGAATACATCGAGTACCACTCCCGTGATCGCTCCGGTGCCGGTCTCCGCGCGATTGGTGAAGATAAGCGCCGGACCGGTTGTACTCGGCGAAGTACTCGTCGATATTCCCGCAAAAAATGCAAGCTCGTCGCCGGATGTTGCTATCAACTATATCGAACGGGAGAGCGGCAACGTCTTTTCTTATCTCACGAATACAAAAACAATTACTCGAACAAGCAACAAAACAATTCCGGGTATTCAATCCGCTTCGTGGCTTCCTAATGCATCACTCGCCTTTGTTCGCTATCTCTCGGGTACTGATTTTTCAACTATTAATACCTACGCGCTTCCGGCGAATGGCGTTGGAGGGTTCTTCCTGCCTCAAAATCTCGCCGATATCGCCGTTTCTTCGACCAGTGTGCTTACGCTTACCTCGGGCGTCAACGGCTCTGTCGCATCGCTCGAACGCACGGACGGCACTCACGCGATATCTATATTCTCTACGCCGCTTTCCGCTCTTCGCGTCTCTTTTGCGGGTAAAAATCAATACCTCGCGTATACAAAGCCTTCTGCAACGCTCCCTGGCTATGCTTTCCTCGTCAGTGGCACAGGACGTTTCTCCCCTGTCGTAGGACCGCAGAACGGTCTCGTCGCTCTCGCGAGCCCGTCGGGAAAGTGGGTATTGGTGAGTTACACACTTGTCAACGCAATGCAAATGACATTAATAAACACGGTGACCGGTGAGACATTTCCTCTCCCCGTCGCGACTATCGCGGACAAGTGCGCATGGATGGCCGATGATTCGGTAATCTATTGCGGGATTCCAATGAATCCGCCTGCAGATATTGCGTATCCAGACGATTGGTACCAGGGTGCGGTACATTTCTCTGATCGTATCTGGAAGATACAGGTATCGGGTCGCTATGCACAGCTCGTACTCGATTTCCCGAAAGAAACAAATGACGACTCGCTTGATGCTGAAGCTATGGCGATAAATTCCTTCGGTACTGTACTCTCTTTTGTGAACAAGAATGACGGTTCACTTTGGGGTTATTCTCTCTAACGCTTCTGCATCAAGTGTGCGACGCACATGCCACTCCTGTATCGATCCTGCGAGGTTGGTGGTAATAAAATAGAGAGCGATTGCGCCGGAAGTCGTGTAGGAAATGGCCGCTATGAGAAACGGGAAAACATATTTCAGTTGCATGCCCATGACTTTTTGGAAATCTCCCTGCATGCCGCCGCTTCCAGAGGGTTTCATGGTCCCAGAAAGCGCCATATGCGCCTGAAAAAATTGAGAGAGTCCAGCAAGTATGGCTAGAAAAATGCTCTTGCCGGCGACTGAGATAATGCCGAGAAATTGGAGTGAAGTGGTGTGGGGAATCGGAGTAAATGCATACAGCCGCGTCAGGTTGATCGCGCTGGCTGCCGAGAACGGTTCGTAATAGAAAACCCAGTAGAGCGCAAGGAGCACAGGGATTTGGATGAAGACCGTAAGGATGCTCGCGAACGGATTCACTCGCGCTTCACGATAAAGCGCAAGAGTTTCGAGTGCACTTTTTTCTTTATCGTTTTTGTATTTCTCTTTTATCTCTTTTAATTTCGGTTCTAGAAATTTCATTGCGCGTTGGGTGCGCGCCGCCGACAACGAGAAGGGGAGAAGTATGAGCCTGATGATGATGGTGACGAGAATAACGGCGACACCGACGTCTGAACCGGGCACGAGTGCTACAAGCGCTACTAGCGCATTGTAAATTGGATTATAAAAAACTGCGTGGAAGAAGGTTGATATCACAAAGGTTTGTTAGAAATTTTAGAAAGAAGGTTAGTTAATTCCTCTTTTATATCACAAAATTCCATATGTATCACTGATGGTTTGGGGAAGAGTAAAAGTGCTGCGGGGAGAGGAAGTGTTCGCAAGGATTCAGTCACTCGGCGCTTTATACGGTGTCTTGTGACAGAGAGGCGTGCTGTTTTTTTAGATACTATAACAGCGTGTCCTTTGGCGTCTTTTGGGAGAACTGCTGTAAAGTGTGCTGATGATAATCTTAGACCGTCTCTAAGCGCAGAGGGGAACATCACACGCGAAAGTCGTTTTTTTTGTGGGAACACGATAGATGATATATCAGACCGCAAGAGTCTTGCGGCCGGTTCGACGGCGTCTCCGTATAACCTTACGGCCAGCAACAGTCGAATTGCGCGAGAGAAACCCGTGCGTTATAGCACGCTTGCGTTTCTTTGGTTGATACGTTCGTTTGGACATATTGTGTTGGAATTAGGTTATACACATGATACTAACAGGTTCTCCCCGAAACACCACTGGTGCCTTACTTTCTTTATGAGCGTATACTCCTGAGTACTATGGATAAGGGAAATCCGCGAGAATTGTGGGAATACGTGCTGACTCAAGTCGAGCTTTCAGTGTCTTCTGCAAATTTTAACACATGGTTCCGCAACAGTTTTATCGTAAAGATAGGCGAGGACGGGGTGTTATATGTTGGGGTACCGAGCCAATTCTTTAAAGATTGGTATCTGAAAAAATTTCATACATTATTGTTAAAGATAGTTCGCGGTATTTCTTATGAGTTCCGCAATATCGAATATCTTATTGTGAAGGATGAACGCCGTAAGGCACAAAATGAGGTTAAACATATCCGTAGTGCGCTCGAACTCCCGTTGGATGAATTTTATATTAACAAGAGCGACAATCTGAATCCGCGATACACATTCGATACGTTTGTTATCGGTTCTTTTAATAATCTTGCGTATGTGGCGGCACAAGCAGTGTTGAGCCGCCCAGGCATTACTTATAATCCTTTGTTTATTTATGGAGATACCGGCCGTGGCAAAACTCATCTTATTCAGGCTATCGGCAACCAATTTAAAAAACAATACCAAGGAAGAAAAGTATTTTATCTCACCTCTGAAAAATTCACTATCGATTACACTGATTCAGTGCAGGCCGGAACTGCAAACCGTTTTAAGGATAAATATCGCCAATATGATCTCCTTATTATGGATGATGTGCAGTTTCTTTCTAAAAAAACAAAGACGGAGGAGGAACTCTTCCATTTATTTAATACGCTTCATGACACGAATAAACAAATTATTTTTTCCTCCGATCGAGCGCCTGTTTCAATTCCTGATATCGCCGAGCGCTTAAAGGGCCGTTTGGCGAGTGGTATGACTATCGACATTGGCGAGCCTGATATAGAATCGCGTATGGCTATTGTGCGTAAAAAAGCAGCTAGCCACGATCTTATATTTCCCGATGAGATTGTTGAATATGTTGCCGCTGCTATGAGTGGCTCTATACGTGAATTGGAGGGGATGGTAAACACTATTATTTGTCATGCCCAAGTAAAAGGATGTATTCCTAACATTACCGAGGTGCGCCAATCTCTTCGCTCATTCACCAGACCGCAAAAGAATATATCGGTGAAAAGCGTAGTTGATAAGGTTGCCTCTTTTTATGGTGTTGATGAAGAAAGTATTTACGAAAAAACAAGAAGGAGGGAGGTGGTGCGACCTCGGCAAATTATTATGTATATTCTACGTGAGGATTTTAATATTTCTTATCCTACAATAGGAACAAAACTTGGTGGGCGCGACCATACAACTGTTATCCACTCTTGTGAGAAAATAAAGCGTGAGATAATTGTGGATAATGAGCTTGCAAGTGAAATTCAAAATATTCGTACCTTACTTGTATGAGTATCTATCACTCTTATAAACAAGTTGTTATTGTAAATTGTGTGGAAATATATAAATATCATCTACCATTTTTTACTTATCCCCAGTATCAACTATACTAATAAGACTTATATGATTATTTCAATAGATAAAAAAATATTTTCTGAGGCAGTGTATATAGTTACACGATTTACAGAACGAAAAAATACAACACTTCCTGTTCTTTCTTCAATCCTTATTATTGCTGGAGATGATGGTATAAAAATGCGTGCTACAAACCTTGAGATAGGTATTGATTTAAAAATTGAAGGGGAATGTATTGTAAAAGGTGTAGTTGCGATTCCTGCAATCATACTTCAACAAATAGCAACTTCTCTCACTTATGAAGGGAAAATAAACCTTGAACACATAGGAGATACTATATCTCTTATAAGTGGCACTGGGAAAAGTCTAATAAAGACAATTCCATATGATGATTTTCCTTCAATTCCATTTCCAGAAAATCCTAAAAATAGAATTATTCTCCCTGGTATTATTCTTAAAAATATTTTTACTTCCATCACCTCTTGTGCATCAACATCAACTATACGACCTGAACTCGCTAGTATATATATCACTATAGAAGGAGGAATACTTACAGCAACAGCAACTGATTCGTTTCGGCTCGCTGAAAAAAAGATACCCCTCTCAAATAAGGGAACACAAGGAAAATTTCTTATTCCAGCAAAAAATGCACTTGATATAGCACAGGCGCTGCCAGATGAAGATATTATAATGTCGTTTGATGAACATCAGTGTGCTTTTGTAAGCACTGGCTGTATGCTTGTTTCGCGACTTACGAATGCGGTGTATCCGGATTATCGCCAAATAATCCCAAAAGAATCGATTGTAGAGGCAATAGTATTACGAAAGGATTTTGAAAATGCACTGAAACGAACAGCAATATTTTCAGATTCTTTTCAAAAAGTACGCATCAATTTTGATCCAAAAAAGAAGATATTTTCATTTTTCGCACGAAACATTGATATTGGAGAATCATCAGAAACACTTTCAGCGAATATATCGGGAAGCGCCCTTAATCTCTCTTTTAATCACCGATACCTTTCTGCAGTATTAGCGCTTACCGGAGCCGAAAGTCTCTCACTCCTCGCGGCTGGTATCGGCCGTCCGCTTATCATAAAAGGTGTTGGTGACACATCGCTTCTCTATCTCGTTTCTCCAATGAACCAATGAAATCATTTATTTTTATATGTATAGCAGTTGTTAGTTTTTTATTTTTTTCAACTCCAACCACTCGCGCTGGGAGTGTTTGGTATGTGAATTGCGATTTATCAAGTAACGGCAATGGCTCCATAAACATTCCATGGAATAATATTAATTCTGCAAAAAGAAGTTCAGGAAGTGTTCAACCGGGAGATATTGTAAATATAAAAGGAGCGTGTTTAAATGTAACGTTTAATACAGCTGACTCAGGAACAAATGTGGCACAGATTGTATACCAACAGTGGAGTGGCCAAATAAATTGGACTATGTACGGTACTGATAGTGGAAATACTCCCGCCATTAATTTTACAAACGCTGCATCATATATAACGATAAATGGCGCATATATAAAAGACTGGTATGCAGGTGTCTATTTTGGATCATCTACGGGTGTTACTGGTGTTATTATACAAAATTGTGAAATATGGAGTTGCTTCTCTTGGGGTGGCATACAAACAGCGGCTGGTTTTGTGAATAGCTTTACAATACAAAATTGTAAAATACATGATAATGGGGATGATCCCGGAGGTCATGAACATAACCTTTATATTGAGAGCTGTGAAGTTGGGTGTTCTATTTTGAATAATGAAATTTATAATGGTGGTACAAATAATATCCAGATTTATCCTGATGTAAGTTTGGGGCATACAATTAATATTACAATTGCAGGCAACAAAATATATCATTCTGGGGTTGCAGATGGGTCAGGTAATAATATATATCTTTCAAGCAAGAATGGGCAAAATGGTATTTCAAGTGCTTTGGTTGCTAATAATTTCATTTGGGAAGCAGCAGGATCAGGAATACAGATAAGAAACAATAATATTACCTATTTTAAGATTTTCCATAACACTCTTTATAATAATAGTGAATATGGTATAGATGTTGTTTCTTCTTCAAATTCTAATTTAGTAGAGATAAAAAATAATATTGCTTACGGTAATAAGATTGGGCAATTATATATACAACCTAATAACATTGTTGCAACAAATTTTGTAACTAATCCTCAATTTATTTCAACAGACCCATTGTCATCTGATTTTCTAAAACTTTCTACAAACTCTCCAGCGATTGACGCTGGCGTAACCATCTCTTCGATCACCACCGACTTCTTCGGCACATCGCGCCCGCAAGGCACCGGCTACGACATCGGCGCGTATGAATATCCGTCTGGCGGAAGCGGCGATATTACCTCGCCCTCCGCGCCTACGGGGGTGCAAGTAATTTGATTTTTTTATAATACTGTAGTAGTT
>Ga0210028_1000592_pt1 | contig 31186 bp, 34 predicted proteins | sample CryGeymeta201513_FD_185468 | JGI IMG/M metagenome (GOLD analysis project Ga0210028, IMG submission 185468) | Groundwater microbial communities from Crystal Geyser aquifers in Utah, USA - Crystal Geyser metaG 2015-13 (SPAdes) (version 2) | ecosystem: Environmental > Aquatic > Deep subsurface >...
ATTGGTAGACGTACCAGATTTAGGATCTGGCGCCGAAAGGCATGGAGGTTCGAGTCCTCTCCCCAGCACCTTGACAAGTATGTGGTTTCGTGTATACTGGACTGCGGAAAGTAGTTTTTTGTCAAACAACCTATAAAAAGGAGGGGGTCATGGAGTACAAACTCTTGATAACCGCAAGTATGTTGATTGTGATTGCAATTTTAGTAATCGCTATCATACTGTTGTTGGCTAACCTTGGAGCATATTTTACAAAGATAGCTCAAGGTTCTACTGTCTTCATCAGTGTTGGCGAAAGCCTAAAAAAAATCTGGCCGAACGTCGGTGGTTATAAGATGTCCAGTGCTCAAGACCTTGGGGGTCGGCACTGGCTCATCCCTGAGAAAGATGAAAAGGAGAGGATGAGGGCATTTTTCTACAGTTCTCTTCCTGGGACTGTATGGTTCCAGAAGTGGTTGTGGGGAACATTCGGTGTGAAGTTCATCAGCTGGTTCTGGCCTCACGTCAATGTCCACCGATTCGACATAAGAAAAGGTGGAAGAAGAAGAATCGAGGCACGAGCCGATGTAGGACCAGATGCTTTTCTTCGATCTCGTGTGATAGATTCACCTGAACCTACCATTGTTGATTCACTTCTTTTCATTGTACCAAGACCGGTATATTTGGAAGGAGTGGAAATTGCAGGAGATAACTCGAGAATTAATCTTTTGCTTCTGCCAGTTTATCGGCAAGTGATTCCATCACTGCCAGTGTATTACCTCAAGGGAGATTTCTTCACACTGCTTGATGCTGCTATAGAAGCGACAGTAGTTGACTTCTTTGCCAGCTACCGTGTAGGTAAAAAACCTCTGACTTATGCTGGCTGGCTCAAGCTTACTAAAGCCGGAGAGGGATCACCATTAGAACAGCATCTTCATGGTTTCAATGTAAGCAAAGCATACCGCGATAATCTGGAAGGAAAAGGTGGGGCGGAAGAGTTGATTGCGTACATTGATGAACTAACCCATAGAAGACCGTCTGAAATATCCGGTGAAAATGTCTCTGGAATTATCCCGATTGGAATAGTTCCTCGTTTCGGGTTCGCTCTGGTAAGCTTCAGAATTGTTGAGTGGGAGGTTCACTCGAGCACTGTTGCTTTAGCTAAATCTCTCTTGGAAAAAGAAACGCAACGTCATACAGCAGAGGGCGTTCGCCAAAAAGCCCTCGGCGAAGGCGATGCTATCGAGACGCTGGCAGATGCACAATCAAGTCGTTACCAAAAGCTTGTGAATGCACTTGTTGAAAAAAGAGTGACTCCTGATGCGGCGGCCTTGGTTATACAAACACAACTTAGGACAGAAAACATCAGAGATAGCAAAGTCACAACCTATGTTGAGGGTGGAGCTTCGGCGTCAGTGATGGTTTCTTCGTCTCCAAAAAAGGAGGATTGAGTTATGGAAACTCTATTATTCATTGTAGTTATATTCTTGTTTGCGATTGCTCTGCTACTTGCAGTAGCAAACGTACTCAAATCCAGGAAAAACAGAATTCCTCCCACTCCTCCTGGGGAAAAGAAATGGATTCTGGTCGTCGGAGTGGTTATTCTGATCGCCGCTCTTGGATTGTGGGGATTGTCGGGTACGATTGGTACCTCATCTATAAAGTCGCCGTCTCTCAAGACGGTTGTGGAAGTCACGCAGAGCTACTGGTTGTGGCTTCTCTTAGTCGGATGTATCGCCTATGTCCTTTTATCCTTCATCCCGAAGGGAAAAGGAGATTTGGTGAAAAAATCCAAGACAATTCTTACGGCGTTTGGTTTGCTCCTTGTTGGAGCATTGGTGTGGTCCTGGGTTGCCAGAGGTGGTGATGGACGCACTGAAAAGATGACACTTGTGATACCTGCAAACGGTGACTCTGCCCATGTCAGTCCGCCAGCTGGGTATTCGCCGGCTTTCACTGGGTATGGATTCATGTCACATTGCGTTTATAGCGATGGGACTGATCTTGAGTATCCATGTGCACCCGGACCGATCGTGTATTACTATGTACACGATAACACAGGGCGCGCAAATTTAGTCACATATGAGTTCGTACGCCCTTAGGAAAGGCGCACGAACAATAGCAAGGCCTCATGGTTTACCATGAGGCCTTTTTTATTGATGCAATGGCGCGAGCACGCCTTGAGCCGTCGTCTGGTCGTTCGGAGTCAGATTGAATGTTTTTATAACAACATTGATGATGCCATACGCGCCAAATATGATGACGAGGCCGACAATGCCCCAAAAGATAGCTTGCTTCCCTTCCGCGCGTTTTCCTTCATCTCCCGCATGTGCAATGAATTCAAACGTTCCCCAGAGAAATAGGATGAACGCCACTCCCGCCAGAAGCAGAATAATCGGATTGATGACCTGTACAACGACCTTCCCGAGAAATGTATTTAGAACTGAAAACATTTATCTATCCGCCAACACGGACACCAGCTCCTGGTAACGTAACGCCAGAGTTATTGCCGAGATTGGCGGTGTTCGTAAGGATGTTGACGAGGCCCCAAACAGAGACCATGACGAAGAAGCCGATGAGACCCCAGAGCATGAGATTTTTCCCCTTCATTTTTTCCTCTTCTGAATTGGCACCGAGGATGAAAGCGTCGAACGCGCCCCAAAGGAAGACGATAAACGCTACGGCAAAAAGGACTGGGACTAACACGTTGTCAATGGTATCGATAATGAACGAGCCGACGTCCGACACGTTATTAATCGCGGCGAAAGAAACAAGCGGTAGGGCGAATGCGACGAGAATTCCTGAAGTAGTGGCAAGGACTTTTTTCATAAGGTAGATAAATGGATAACGAAGCTATTATAGCGTTTCTACGAATAGGGTCAATATGCTTTAGATGTGTGTGTGGATAGCCTAAAGCGTTGGGTACCCTGGTGCCATACCGCCCGGAGCGAGACCGAACGTACTCCCAACAATCCCGACGAGCCCCCAGACGGAGAATATGATGGCGAAGCCTATAATGCTCCAGAGCACGAACTGCCGTCCCGTTATGCGTTTTTCTTCATTGTCCGAGCCGAGAATAAAATAATTGTAGACGCCCCAGAGAAAAACGATAAACGCGACCGCCATCAGCACCGGCACTAGCAGGCCGTTGATAATACCGACGATGCTGTTTGCGTACCCTTGTAAATAGAATGTGTTGATGGAACCGCTTGTTCCTGGGATTGTTTGGGTTTGCAAAAAACAAGCAAGACCATTGTCAGTACCACTACTGACAATGCAGACACCTTGTCCGTGCAGGTGATTGCACGAATCCCCTGCGCTTTTTCCTTCACAAAGATTGTCTCCTTTGGTGACAGAAATCGTTGCGTCTGCAGCAATAACAAAATGCGGTGCTATAAAAAACCCAGCGACAATTAAAAAAACAATAAGGCGATAGGTTTTTACCATTTTATTTTAGTACGATGTCGGGAGCGGCGGCGCGGCATAGCCCCCAACCATGAATGTATTGACGACCACATTCACGAGTCCCCAGAGCGATATCATCACGGCGAAGCCGATGAGGCCCCAGAGGATGAGCTTATGGCCTTTTTTAACCATCTCCGGATCGCCGCCGGCGGAGAAGATGTACGCTTTCGCGATTCCGAAAAGGAAAACGATGAAAGAAATAGCGAAGAGGAGCGGCACCAAGATCGAATTGATGATGAACAAGATGGTGGATGCGACTTGGCATATGTTATTTGAACCGCATGCAAAGCCGCTCATCCCTGACCCGGATCCCCAACCGATTTGGAAGTTGTCGCTACTGTACTGAAAATTACCACTAGAATCGGAGTAAATAGAACTTGCCGCAAATGTCATCGACGGAATGGCTATTAAAATAAAAGCGACTGTAGCTGAAGCGAAGCGGATGATGGATTTCATATACGATAAGTATGACACATTATTAGGTAGGCATAATGCCGAGCGTGGATAACAGTATTTTCACTAATCCCCACACCGAGAATAGTACGACCATTCCGATAATACCCCAAAGGATAAACTGCCGCCCCTCTGTGCGCTTCTGTTCCTCTCCACCGTGAAAAAAGAAGTAACTCATGATGCCCCAGATAAAGGCGAGAAAAGCGAGAGCAAAAATTACTGGCACGATTACTGTGTTGAAGACACCGATTATGCCAGTATTATTTGTGCTATTACCAACGAATTGGGCAAAGGTCATATCATCAGCTGACCGAGATCGCCTGTACTGTCGCTTGAATTGTGAGAGCTATCGCTTGGGCGCCGAGGAGGATTAGGGCGCCGACGACGGTCCAGAGGAGCATCTGCCGCGCTTCGATAAGTTTCGCATCGTTACCCCGCGCGGCAACGAACTTATAGCCAACGAAGACCACCATCAGGACAACAACAATAGTGCCGATCTGTATGACAAACTTTAGGATATTTGTAAGAAATGCGACGAGGCAATTGCCATTCCCGTTACTGCAATCAACACCCTTGAGCGGGTTGATGAGGGTGATGGTGGAATCGGTGTTCCCTGTACTCGCTGGTGGCGTTTGAGTTTGGGGCGCAATGGTGGTTGGAGCTGGTGTTTGTGTCGAATTATCTATATTAGTGCCTCCAGCGTCCTGGTCAATGGGTGCGAATGCAGACGCACTCGGTACATACGTCCCGAGTATAAGAAGAAAGAAAGTAGTAAAAACGAAAGTACGCATACTCATTGCTGGAGAAGGGCGCTCAAAGACTGCTCGGCAGACACGAGCGCAGTAGCGAGCGAGGAACGGCCGCTTATCACATTCCCAATCATACCCGAAAACACCAAATCGGTGTCAGCGGGTGCTGGGGATAGCCAGCCCTTGGCGTAAAGCGCTTCGGCGTATGCGACTGCGGCGACCGGATCGGCAGGCACTTGCGCGAGCTGAGTGAGAGTCGCGGGCGCGAGACCGGTCGCAACCGCGGCTATCGCCTGCTCGAAAGGATTGGTGAGAAGCGCGGCTGTCTGATATGCACCCGTGGCATTTTTCGCTCCGCGCGGAATCAGAAATGCGTATGTGAGGCCATAGACGCTTTTTACCGTTGCCGTCGCCGGCTGCGGTAGAGGCGCGACGTCAAAATTGAGGTTCGGATTCGCCGCCGCGATGAAGCGCGCCTCAGATGCGTATCCGAGATACAGCGCGAGGTCGCCGTTACGAAACATCTGCTGTGAATCGAGGAGTGAAGCGTTCCATGTATAGGAGACCTCCGACGGGTCGGCGAATTGTGTATAAAAGCCGACTACTGACTGCCCGGGAGGCGCGCCTCTCGACCCCGTTACACCGAGATTGGCGGCAAGTACGCCGTTTGCCGAATGAAAGGAAAGCGGAACTCCTGCCTGGAGGAAGAGTGAAGAGAGTATCCCGCGCGCATTATGAACATTGGCGTAGGTACCAAGCGCGATCAAGCCGCGAGTAATTTGGCGCGTCGGCGTCAGAAGCGCGACATTCGGGGCGAGGCCTGTCAGCGCCTCCCAGGTCGCAGGCGGCTTCGCGACGCCGTCGGAAGAAAGGATGGAGCGATTCGAAAAAAGTACGAGTGGATCGACAAGGAACGGTATGCCATAGTAGCCAGTTCCGTTCGGCGCCGTGAAGATTCCTCCTTCTTCGATAAACGTATTCACGAACGTGCTTGCAGGAAGCGTTGCAGATGCTATCGTGGTGATGAGCTTCGAGAGTGTATGGAGTTCTTCTTGCGAGGCGAGAATGAGGTCTGGTGCGGCGCCTGTCGCTATCGCGGAGGCAAGGTCATTCGAGAGAGTCGCGGGATTTTTTTCCACATAGGAGACATTTTTAAGACTAGTTTCTGTTTGTGTGATAGCGGCGAGAGCGGCTTGCATACCCGCTTTTGGTAATGTTCCCCATATGACAATCGTGCCGATTTCATTGGTGCCACCGTGGTTCGAATTCGTATACGTCGCGAAAACAAAGAGGCCGATGAGCGCGCCGAGGCCGAAGACGCCGATTAGGATGCCCTGGAAAAGTGAGATTTTCATGGTGCAGTGAAGACAATGCCGTAATGGTGCGGCCCCGCGCGAAACGATTTTACCTTATGAAAGCCGCCATTGATAAAAAAATCCTCGGCTTCGTGTTCAGAAACAATTTTTTCTGGTGCCGGGCCCATGCCGCCGTAGCTGCCGGCCCAATCAACTGCCAGAAGCTTGCCGCCAGACTTCAGAACGCGTTGTATCTCCGCTAAAAGTCCGGAACGGTTCTCGATCTGGAAGAGCGTGTTGGCGAGTATGACTGCATCGAGCGTTGCATCGCGCAAGTGCGTACCGTCTGGCTTCTCGATATCACCACAAACCGTCTCAATGATATTCTGATGCTGTTCGTATGTATTGAGCTTGAGGTGCTTCAGCACATCTTCCTGTACATCAATCGCGTATACTTTCCCGCTCGTACCTACGATAGCCGCCGCCGCACGCGCGTAGTGGCCACTTCCCGCGCCGAAGTCACCGACCTTCATCCCTTCATGAAGCCCGAATTGGAGTATATTTTCCTGCGGACTGCTAAATGAAGAACTCATGCCTATAACATATCACGCGCGGGCCGCAACGGCCCGCGCAATCAACAATTAAAATTACAACGCCACCATCGAGGCGATGGAGTCGCCTGGGTAGAGTTTCATAATACGAACGCCTTGGGTCGCGCGAGAGAGCAAGGAAATTTGAGCAACGGGAGTGCGAATTACCTGCCCTTTTTTCGAGATCACGACAATTTCTTCCTCTTTCAGATCGCCTACGACTATTTTCGCGCCGATAATCTCGCCGGTCTTCGGCGTAACTGCTGCAGTCTTAATACCCGAGCCGCCGCGGCCTTGGACTTTGTATTCTGAAATCTTCGTGCGCTTACCGTACCCCTTGCTCATGATGACAAGGAGCGAAGCGTCTTTTGCTCCAACAGAAATGACTTCTGCAGAAACAACTCGGTCTCCTTTCTTCACGTTCATTCCGCGCACGCCACCGGCCGTGCGGCCCATCTCGCGAACGTCTTCGACATCGAAGCGAATCGACTGCCCCTTGGCCGTGACGATGGAGACCGTGTCGCCTTCAGAAGCGTGATGTGCCGATACAAGAGTGTCTCCCTTTTTCAAATTGATCGCGATGATGCCAGAGCGGCGCACATCGGCGAACGATTTCGCCGCAACGCGCTTCACGACACCAGCTTCGGTCGCGAAGATAATTGACGAGGCATCAAGCGCCGCACCCTTCGGTACGGCGAGGACGCTGGTCACTGATTCATCGCCCGCGAGCTGGAGGAAATTCATGATGCTCTTGCCCTTCGTCGCACGTTTCCCTTCCGGAATCTCGTACATTTTGAGCTGATACGCTTTGCCGAAGTTGGTAAAGAAAAGAAGATCGCTGTGCGCGCTCGCGACGAGGAAATGCGTAACGATGTCTTCCTCCTTCGTCGCGATATCGACAACGCCGACGCCGCCGCGTTTCTGGCTCTTGTATTCGCTCGGATTTGTCCGCTTTACATAGCCACCCTGTGTGAGCAGGAGCATCGATTCTTCGTCCGGCACTAGGTCTTCGATGGAAATATTTTGCACGCCGCCGCGCACGATTTTTGTACGGCGGTCGTCGCCGTATTTCAAGGCAAGCTCCTCAAACTCTTTTTTCACGACAGCGAGAATTTTCTTCGGCGAGGAGAGAATCTCTTTTAATTTTAAGATCAGCATCTGCACTTCAGCGAGCTCGTCTTCGAGCTTCTTACGTTCGAGGCCTGCGAGCTTGGAGAGGCGCATTTCGAGAATGGCCGCCGCTTGCAGAGATGAAAAACCAAACTTTTTTTGCAGGGCGGCAGACGCGGAGGGAATATCTGCCGACTTCCTGATAACCGCGATGACGTCGTCGATATGATCGAGCGCTTTGCAGAGTCCGAAGAGGATGTGTTCGCGCGTCTCAGCTTGTCGGAGATCAAACTCGGTGCGGCGCTTCACGACTTCCTGGCGGTGTTTCAAGAAATGGGTGAGCATCCCAGAAAGAGAGAGCATTTCCGGCACGCCGTCGACGAGCGCGAGCATGTTGTAGTGGAACGTGCTTTCGAGTTCGGTATGTTTATACAATGCGTTGAGGACCGCCTGCGGATGCGCCGTCCCTTTAAGTTCAATGACGATGCGTATATCACTCGTCGATTCGTCGCGCAGATCGCGAATGCCTTCTAACTTTTTTTCTTGCACCAACTCCGCGATACGCGAAATGAGATCGCTCTTATTCACGCGATACGGAATCGAGGTGATGATGATGCGGGTATCTTTTTTCCCATCATCGACGATTTCAGCTTCGCCGCGCACGACCACCGGCCCTTTGCCAGAACCGTAGGCATGCTTGATGTCCGTGTGGTTGAACGCAATGCCGCCGAGTGGAAAATCGGGACCTTTCACAAACTGCAGGAGAACATCAGTTGTCGCTTCAGGATTATCAATAAGATGGGTGGTCGCCGCGATGACCTCGCGGAGATTATGCGGCGGAATGTTGGTCGCCATGCCGACGGCAATGCCGAGTGTGCCGTTGAGAAGGAGGTTCGGGAGCGCCGAAGGAAGCACCGCGGGCTCTTCGCGCGTCGCATCATAGTTCGGATTCCATGCGACCGTCTCCTTTTCAAGATCGGCGAGGAGCGCTTCACCAATACGCGACATCTTCGCTTCGGTGTAGCGATAAGCCGCTGGTGAATCGCCGTCAATAGAGCCGAAATTCCCCTGTCCGAGCATGAGCGGATAGCGATAAGAGAACTCCTGCGCCATCTTTGTCATAGAATCGTAGACGGCGACATCGCCGTGCGGGTGATACTTACCGAGCACTTCGCCGACTATCGTGGCGCTCTTACGGAATTTTCCGCCGGATACGAGTCCCATTTCTTTCATCGCATAGAGAATACGGCGATGTACGGGCTTCAGCCCGTCGCGCACGTCCGGCAGAGCGCGCGCGGTGATGACCGACATTGCATAATCGAGATACGATGTGCGCATCTCCGCAACAATCGGCTGATCAATAATCTTCGCAATTGTCGTATTCTCTTTTTCTTCTTTCCCGCGAGCCATGGTAATCCGTTTACGTATTTAGAAAGGCAGTATCGTCTGCTCCGCTTGTTTCTGCGACGTTGAAGAGATAGCGTCGATAATCTTGATGTGCGCGGGTGCATTGGCATCTTCGAGACCTTGCTTTCCGGCAGGCAGTGCGGCGGCGGCGCCTGCAAGATTCTGAGAATCGTTGTTATTGCCGGTTGCGGCTATGCCCCACTGCCTCGTACTTTCTGCAAATGTGCTTCCTCGAATAGCGAACGTGCCGATAGAAAGATTGCCGACGAGCCACAGAAGGGCGATAATCGCCGTACCAGTCGCAGCTGTGGCAAAGGCAATCCGCTTACGGATATGATGCGGCTTTCTTTGTACTTGCTCGATGTGTTCAAAAATAGTTTTCATATGGAATGATTAGGGCGTTAGTACCAGTATACTCCCATCGTGACCAATAAGGTCCTTCTTCTTTAAGGTAAGCTTCTCAACTTTTTCACTGCTATTCCCTGCTTCTTTCAGATATGTTTCGAGTGCTTTCGATTTTCCAATGCCGCCTGTCTGCGCAAGCAGGCTCCAATGCATTGGAACGATAATCTTCGGCTCGAGTGACACAGCGAGCTTGTGCGCATCGGCAGGAGAAAGCACTCCGTCGCTTGCCTGCGCAGACAGGCCGCCGATCGGTACGAAGAGAACATCTATATCATCGATATTTTCGCGTGCTTCTTTCGAGAGCTCGGTATCAGCGAGCGCGCCAAGATGTACGAGCGTCATATCCTCGAGCTCAACACTATAGATAGTATTCACCGCTTCAGTCTGACCTTTGTCGAGACCGTAGACACTCTTAGAAAGAAAACCTTGCACGACAACTCCTTGCCGCTCGTACTCACCGGGACCTGCAATAACGAAAGGAACTTTATCTCCGTACGTCACTTCTTCGACACCGTTCATATCCGGATGATCGCGTGAGACCAGCGCTATATCCGCGCCGAATCGCACCGGAGGGAGCGTCGAATTTTTCGCAATCGGATCGAAGACGAGTGTGAGGTCGCCGAATGTCACTTTGAAACACTGCCCGCCATGATGGGTAATAACCATAGAGTGTATCTCTATTTTAGCATAAAATCTGTTATCCACAACGGCTTTTTGTATGCCTATTGCAATTTTGAGTTGGTTCTGATACAGTAAAAAGTGGATGCGTTCCACGCAGGGCCGGCGGTTTCCGTTCGGCCAACCCAACAGCGCCTGTCATCAGCTGGGATGACAGGCGCTTATATTTTCTCTGGCATTATGCTATAGTCTACCTGTTGCGTGCGCAGAAGTAGGAATCGGCTACCCCTCCGACGATACCGTCGGAGTACCGATTTCGAAAATACGCACTGCTTTATAATGTATGTCTGAAGATAAGAAATCCTCCGCGTCAGTTTCGACTATCCATCTGGCAGATGGTCATCCGATGGCCGATTTTATTGATTCAATCCTGACGCCGCCCGGGGCGGGCGACCTTGTTGAAGGTACGATTATAGCGATCAGCCACGGTCGCGTGTATATCGATCTGCCGCCGTTTGGCACCGGCCTTATCTACGGCCGTGAATACCTCAACGCCGCTGATGTATTGCGGAAGGCGAACCCGGGCGACACTATTAGTGCGAAGGTTGTCGATCCGGCCGGCCGCGAGGGTTACATCGAACTTTCGCTCAAGGAGGCGCGCCAAGCGGCCATCTGGGGCGAAGCAGAACAAGCTATCATCGCCGAGACGCCGTATTCACTCACGGTCGAAGAAGCGAATAAGGGCGGCCTCATTCTCTCGTGGCAAGGTATTGCAGGGTTCCTACCCGCTTCGCAACTTTCGAAAGAGCATTATCCGCGTGTGCCGGAGGGCGATAAAGATAAGATTCTCAGCGAACTCATACAGCTCATCGGTCATCCGCTCTCGGTGCGCATCATCACTGCCGATGCAAAAGAAGGAAAACTCATATTCTCGGAACGCACGGGAAACGAAGCCGAGGAGAAGGCATCGCTTATCGACAAGTACCAGGTCGGCGACTGCGCAGAAGGTGAAGTGACTGGCATCGTCGACTTTGGTGTTTTTGTGAAGCTGGAGCCTGGGCTCGAGGGGCTCGTGCACATCAGCGAGCTCGATTGGGGTCTTGTCGAGGATCCGCATGCACTCTTCGCCATCGGCGATATGGTACGAGTCAAGGTCATCGAGATAAAGGACGGCAAGATCTCGCTCTCCATCAAAGCGCTCAAAGAAAATCCATGGCACACTGCCGCCGAGCGCTATTCCAAGGGTATTGAGGTGCCGGGCGTCATCATCAAGTACAACAAACATGGCGCGCTTGCTTCTATCGAAGAAGGCGTCGCTGGGCTGGTGCACGTTTCTGAATTCGAGACGCCCGTCGCGCTTCGCGAGACGCTCGAACTCGGAAAGACGTATCCTTTCACCATTACACTCTTCGAACCGAAGGACCAGCGCATGACGCTTACCTTCACTGGGAAGAAGAAATAGGTTTAGCGCGTGTTGGCGAATTGGGTTGCAGATTCAAGGCCGGAGACAGCGAAGAGACGCACAGCTTCGACTGCTTTCTTCAAAACCTTTTTTAAGGTAGCTTCTTCGCTGGGCTTCCACTTTCCTATCACGTGCTTGATGATTTCTTCTTCTCCGGAAACTTTTTTCGCCTGATTCTTTTTTCCCATTGCGGAAGTACCAATGCGGATGCGCGCGAACTCTTTTGTTTTGATAGCGCGCATGACGCTCTCGACCCCCTTATGCCCGCCGCTTCCGCGTCCGAACACCATTTTTATCGTGCCGAGCGGGAGATCGATGTCGTCATGAATCACTAAAAGATTTTTCGCGGCTTTTACTGATTTGACAACCGTGCTGACGGCTTTGCCAGAAGCGTTCATCATCGTTTCCGGCAATACAAGTACTGAAGGACACGACGTGTCAACATCTGATGTTGACACGTCGTGTCCTTCATGTCCTTCAATCATGCCTTTCACAACGAGTGCATTAGCAGTTTTATTCAAAATGAAGTCATCAAGCCCTTCTTGTTTTGCCAAAAGTTGTACCGCATTTCTCCCCGCGTTATGTCGCGTCTTTTCATATTCTTTTCCTGGATTCCCGAGCCCGACAATGATGAGTGCCATATGCGCAATAGTACCACAGTGCCACTGCGACTTGCGTACTGTGAGCAGACGCGTACAATACCCATATGTCTGACACTCGGAAGGGTCTCTTGAAGGATCTTTTCACGCTCGCACTTCTCATTATCGTTGTAGTTATCCCGATCCGCGTCTTCGTGGTCTCGCCATTCGTTGTTGACGGTGAATCAATGCATCCGACTTTTGAAAATCTCGATTATCTTATCATTGACGAACTTCTGTATTATTTCCGCGCGCCCGCGCGCGGAGATGTTATTGTCTTCAGGTATCCTGGCAACCCTTCTATTTTCTATATTAAGCGCATCATCGGACTCCCTGGCGAGACAGTCTCTATTAACCATGGCACCATTACCATCATTTCAGCCACCGGAACGAAACTGACGCTTCCCGAGCCCTATATTGTAAACGAGGATGCGACGTATACCAAAGACGTCTCGCTTCATTCGGGAGAATACTTTGTCATGGGCGATAATCGCCCCAACAGCTCTGACAGCCGCGTCTGGGGACCACTGCCGAAAAAAGATATCATCGGTCGCGTCGATTTACGACTCCTGCCAATCAAGGAGAGCGGCTTCTTCCCGGGTGCTGCATCTTATGCTGCCGCAAGCTCGAGCACGACAACTCTTGCGACACTATGATGCGCGATGTTATTCCGGCAGAAGAATTGTTGCAGAAAGCACATATAGTCGGTCAATATTACGGCTTCACACCGCTTTCAGTTTTTGCCGAAAAGTCGCGCGGCACTGCGCACAAAAATAAAGGATACCCGGAGACTCTCGCCGGCGTTACGCTCGATCCGATCGCCGAGACAGTCGTGAGCTTCTTAAAACAATGTCGGAACATCGGGTGCGTGCCTTCTCCGCGCCAACCGCTCTTTCTTTGGCATACGAACATTACGCCGGGCCGTCCTGTTCAGAAAAAAGCAATCATACAATTCCATGCACTTGGTACGGATCGCGCGCTCACGGATGTCATCATCATCCGCGCGCTCATCGCGCTCACCCGCGACCTCTTCCACGAAGAACCGGTCGTCCGCATCAATTCGATGGGAGATAAGGAGACCCGCGCGCGCTACGCGCGCGAGCTCGGAAATTTTTTCAAGAAACGCGCCGAAACACTTCCTGAAGAGTACGCCACCTGCGCCAAGCGCGATATACTCGAGGCCGCCGAACTCGCGATAGCGCATGAATATGCGGACGACCTGCCAGCGCCGACCGAGCATCTTTCGGATGCGAGCCGCAGGCGCTTTGAAGATCTGCTCGAATATCTCGAGACGACTGAAACGCCGTATGAACTCGCGCACACTCTTATCAACCGCGGTACGGTTTGGAATGATACCTGCTTTGAACTTCTAATCGGTGGACGCCGTGTCGTATGGGGTTCGCGTTATAATGATCTCATGCGCCACTTCTTCCCCAGCACGCCTCTGAGTGCGACCTGCGCGGTGTTCCAGACGGCCAGCGAAGGGAAGATAGTAAAAAAGGCTCCGTCTACGCGATTGCGTTTCTCCTTCGTCCATATCGGCGGCGAGGCGAAGAGGCTCTCCATTCGCCTCGCAGAAGAATTCAGAAAAGCGCATGTTCCGCTCACCCAAAATATCGGCGTCGAATCACTGACCGAACAAATACTCCTCGCCGAGCGGCGCAATAGTCCCTATCTTCTTATTATGGGACGCAAGGAAGCGCTGGAGGGTTCTGCTATTTTGCGTAACCGGCAGACGCAGGAAGAAACTATCCTCCCGCTTGTGAGTCTCATCGAGCGTTTGAAGGCGGTAGTCTGAAGAACGAAAAGATTCATAGACAACGCCAGCCCTCGTGTGCTAGACTCCTTATGTAATGACAGCAGGCACACGAGTTGAAGTCCGACGCGGTAAGAACGAAAGTTCTACCGCGCTCATTCGCCGCTTCACTCGTCGCGCACAAGGCCTCGGCCTTGTGCGCGAGATGCGTGATCGCCGTTACTGGCAGCGCACCACATCAAAAGGAGTTGGCCACAAATGCGCCCTTATTTCCAAGGTGCGCCGCGAGAAGTACAACGAGCTTGTGAAGCTCGGAAAGATAGATCCGGCCGCCCGTAAAAACACCCGCGGCAAGAGTGGTAAGCATTAGACGAATGTCGACTGTTTCTATAAAAAATCTCACGCGGCGTTCTATCGCTCAGCGTGCCGTGTTTTCCTCAATCGCGAACGAGATACTCCATAATTGGGACATCTCGCTTGTCTTTGTCAGTCCGGCGAGGGCGCGCGCACTCAATTTCAAGCTCCGCAAAAAGACCTACACGCCGAATGTCTTGTCATATGAGCTCGGGCCTCATAGTGGCGAGATTATTATTTGTCCCCGCGAAGCAGAGAAACAAGCTCCCCTTTTTTGCCTGGAGCCTAGTGCCTATTGCCTGTATTTATTTATCCACGGGTTGTTGCATTTAAAAGGATGGGCACATGGTGATACGATGGAACGATGCGAGAAGAAACTACTGCTGAAATTCAATAAAAATATCGCATTCCCTTTACTACATGAAACGACGCATCGCCACCGGCATCGACATCGGCACGTACCAAGTAAAAATGGTCGTCGTCGAGGAGCTCTCTGACAAACGCAGAGGGCGGCAGTTGCGTATTCTCGGCACCGGCCTCGCCGAATCGAAGGGCTTGCGCCACGGTTATATCATCAATAAGGAAGAAGTCTCCGCGAGCATCCGCGAGGCGAAACGGCAAGTTGAATCGGTCGCGCGTATCCCGCTCCGCGCTGGCTTCCTCGCTGTCGGTGGCATCTCGCTCGACGAAGCGCACGCAACCGGCTTCACCATTATCTCGCGCGCCGATCAAGAAATAACGACACTCGATCTCGAAAAAGCAGGGAGATCGGCGCGCGAGGCGGCAGCGCCAGGATTTCTGAATCGGCATGTTTTGCATAGCATCCCAATCGAATATCGTATCGATGGCGCGAAGGTGCTTGGCGACCCTTTCGGTATGAAGGGCGTCCGCCTCGAAGTCGATTATCTCTTTGTTACCTGCCTCGCCCAGCATGAAGAGGCGCTTGCAGGAGCGGTTGAGGATGCGGATATTGAAGTTATCGATCAGATGGCTTCTCCACTCGCTGGTTCCTACGTGCTCCTCGATGGCGACCAGAAAATGAAAGGATGCGTACTCGCGAATATCGGCGCAGAAACAGTTTCAATCGTCGTGTACGATGAAAATATTCCCATATCGGTCAAGGTGTTCCCTATGGGCTCGAGCCATATTACGAACGATATTGCGCTCGGTTTCCGTATTTCGCTCGAAGAAGCGGAGCGCGTGAAGCTTGGGCGTTTGTCGGGAGCAATGTACTCGCGCAAGAAAATAGACGATCTTATCGCGAGCCGTCTCGTTACTATGTTTACTCTCATCGATAAACATCTGAAATCGCTGAATCGCCGAGGTCCTTTGCCGGCCGGAATTATTATTTCTGGCGGCGGTGCGGGGGTCGGTTCCATCAGCGACATTGCGAGAGGATCTCTGAAACTGCCCGCGCGTCTCGCGGAATTGCGCATATCCGCTGATACCAAAATTCGCGATGCGACATGGGCCGTCGCCTATGGTCTCGCGCTGTGGGGACTTACGGGCGACACGAACACACAGAAAAAAAACCTGTTGGCTTCCTTCAGAAAATTTTTCCAGCAATTCTTGCCATAAATAATAAGTCACATGCATACATTGTCAATATTTGCATCCGCTATGGTTCTGCTATGATGGCAGGAACGAACCCTTTATATGTCAAAGCGCGTTGAGCCAGAAGTCGAGACATTCGCACGGATCCGTGTGGTCGGCGTCGGCGGATCCGGAAAAAATGCGATCAACCACATGATTGAGTCGAAGGTTCGTGGCGTTGAATTCATCGCAGTAAATTCGGATGCCCAAGACCTCCACCGCTCGCTCGCCAGGCGTAAGATACATGTCGGCAAGAATCTTACGCGCGGACTCGGTACCGGCATGGACCCCGAGCTCGGAAAGCGCGCGGCTGAAGAGACGCGACAGGAGATTCAGGAGGCGCTCTCCGGGAGCGATATGGTATTTATCACCTGCGGCATGGGCGGCGGCACCGGCACCGGCGCCTCCCCCATCATTGCGAAGATAGCGAAAGAAGTCGGCGCGCTCGTCATCGCGGTCGTAACAAAGCCTTTCTCCTTTGAAGGAGCGCAGCGGAAAGACATCGCCGATCGCGGTCTTGCTGAACTCAAGAAAGAAGTTGATGCGTTCATCATCATTCCGAACGACAAGTTGCTCGCCATCGTCGATATGCACACGTCGGCGAAAAATGCCTTCGCTATGTGCGATGAGATCCTACGTCAAGCGGTCGAAGGCGTTTCTGATATAATCACGACCCCGGGCGATATCAATACCGATTTTAATGATATTAAGGCGATTATGGAAGGCGCCGGCCCGGCCCTGATGGGCATCGGCGCCGCCGATGGGGACGACCGAGCCAAGGAAGCCGCCAAACAAGCCGTCAATTCACCGCTTCTCGACGTTTCGATCAGCGGCGCGAAGGGCGTTCTCTTTGTCGTTGCCGGTTCTGACGACCTTGGCATCATAGAGGTGCAGGAAGCCGCCAAGGTCATCAACGAGTCCGTCGATAAGAATGCAAAGATTATTTTCGGCATCATGCGCGATGAGAAGTTGAAGAAGGGTCAGATTCGCATTATCGTCATCGCGACCGGTTTCCCGGATACTGCGATGCATATTTTAAATGCAGGTTCTGAGCGTTCACTATTCGCTATACCGGCAGAAAAGCGCGATGAAGAGCGTGGGCGTATTTATCATGAAATTTTGAAGCGTGATGAAAAAGTAGGTGAAAAGGAAAAAGGGAAGCACGCTACCGAAGCGGAAATTATAAAACCGATCGAGAAGGAAGAGCCAATAGTAACCGCAATGCCACACAAGCGTGAAGACGCTCCGATAGTGCCGGAAGACGACGAAGCGTGGGGCGCGATTCCTGCCTTTTTGCGAAGACATAAGAAATAAAAGGATCAAAGAACCCAAGAGCCAAAGGGTCAAAAATTATAAAGCGACAAAACTCCTAAGATTCAGACTTGCGGAGACGGAACACGAACCTGCCGCCCGGACTCTACTTGATGCCGGGACCCGCCCAAAGGGCGTCCAGCCACAAACCGCCGTCGTCGCGTACCAGCTCGAAGACGAACGGGCTGCCGTCAGAGTCGGTGATCTGCTTCATGCCCATGTAAATCCATTCATTTAAAGGTTGGTTGCGATACTTCAAGCGATAATTGGGACCTGTATCAGCCAGACACAATTCCAATCCGAGAATTTGAGCTCGCTCATAAATTTGATCAGTGGTGGCACTGCTTTTGAATCCGAGATCAGCGACGGTAAGTCTGATGAGTGTCGCTTCCTCCGGATTTTTGCCCGGTACGAATTCTCTGTTCTTAAGCATTGATTTTGCGTAGTTGGAAATGTTGATGCCTGCCGCTTCCATTTCGGATATTAATTGCTCGGCGGACTTGCCTCCTATTTCGACATTCTCTCTGCGGATTTTCTTTTCGGGAAACGATGTATAAACGTGTTCAAGATTCTCCGGCAGTTTTTGGAATATGCCCGGCTCAAGTTGTCCTACGTACGCTTTGGTGTTTCCATTTATTTGGCTCGGCACGTGAGCGATTTGTTCTCTGACGCATTCAAAAATGACGAGCATATCCTCCTCGGTATTTCTTCCTTGACGAAGTTCGGAGATGCGCGGGTCTTTCTGATATCCGAAGCCTTCGATAGTTCCGTTGATTTCGTACAGCAAAATAAGATCATTCTTGGTGAACTGAACGTCCTCCTCACACTTTTTCTCAAGAGCGGTGAGCATTCGCATGTCTTCGCTTTTCTTGCGGTAAGCATCAGCTTCTCCTCCAAATTCCGAAAGTTTGCTATCGAGAGCTTCCTGCATGATAGATTCGACGCCTTGATGAGGCAGAATCCCTCTCACTTCGCCGATTCTGTTGTCTCCATCCATGCGTATCGCGAGACGGGGCTGGGTCGGTTCACCGCCTGAATCATTGGTGTAATACACATAAAAATCTCCGCTTTCAATTTGCGTTTGAGCCGTGGAATGTCCTGCCGTGCACCAACCGGTGCCTTTGCCCTCGAGTGATTGAAAAAGTTTCTCCGCATCGCCGTCTCTTCCCTGTTCGTATTTCACCCATTCTCCGTGAATTTCCTCGCGGTTCTCCATCGAGGCGGCGAGGGATTTTGAAATGAGCTCGGAATAAAGATTTGGAAACTTCTTGGAAAATAACTCCTTGATTTCCGGTTCTTTGAGATTCTTATTATCTTCTTTTACCTTTTTGTAGATATCGGCGATCTGCGCAAGCGGTTCGCGGTAGATGTCGGGGTACGGAGCGACCGTGCTGTCGGTGCGTTTCTTGAATTCGCCACGCTCTTTATCGAACTGGGAAAGCTTGGTGACGTTTCTCCACACAAAATATTTGAACCATGCCGGATAGACGGCGTCTTCCGAAGTAAGATAGTCCATCCATACGCTCAACCGCCCGTTGCACTTCATGAGATGTCTGCAATCCGGGGTTTTTGAGGTGTAACGGATGCTTTTCCATGTCCTTACTTTAGCAAAAATTCATTTTTTAATAAAGATGGTAGAATAGGGCGATGCATGATCTTATGATTATTGGTGGAGGACCTGCCAGCGTTGCCGCAGGTGTATACGCGGCTCGCAAGCGCCTGAAGACCGCCATCATCACTGAAGAAATCGGCGGGCAGTCGGCTGTGTCAGAAGGCATAGAGAATTGGGTTGGCTCGCCAAAAGTGAGTGGTGCCGAGCTCGCGAAGTTGTTTCGCGCACATCTTGACGCGGTTAAGGGTGACGCCGTCACATTCGAAATGCACGAACGCGTTGTATCGCTTGAGCAGACACCGGAAAAGTTGTTTTTGGCAAGAACGAAAAACGGAAAAGAGTTTACTGCGAAAGCGGTACTTATCGCCTCGGGCGCCGGCAGACGGAAGTTAGACATTCCCGGCGCGGAGAAATTTGAGAACAAGGGCGTCACCTATTGCGCTTCCTGCGACGGGCCGCTCTTCAGCGAGATGGATGTTGCTGTAATAGGTGGCGGTAATGCCGGTTTTGAAACGGCATTACAACTTCTTGCCTACGCAAAATCCGTCACACTTATCCACAGACATGCGGAGTTTAAGGCAGATCCGATAACTGTAGAGAAGGCGCGTGTGCATCCGAATATGCGCATCATCGCGCCTGCCGAGCCGACTGAAATTATGGGCGAACAATTCGTCACCGGTCTGAAATATAAAGAAAAAGATTCGAGTGAAGTGAAAGAACTCGCTGTTTCTGGCATCTTCGCCGAGATCGGCGTCGTGCCGAACACTGGATTTGTTGAGGAGATGGTCGCACTTGACGACATAAAGCGCATCAAGGTCGATCCGCGCAATCAGCGCGCGAGTATCGAAGGCGTGTGGGCCGCCGGCGATTGCACCGACGAGCTCTATCATCAGAACAATATCGCCGCTGGAGACGGCGTGAAGGCGCTTGAAGATATTTATCTCTGGCTCAAGAAAAAATAAATCCGTATGCCTGTCATTTCAATTATTATTCCGACACTGCGAGAAGAACAATTTTTGGAACGCACGTTGAAAAGTTTTAAGGGCTTGAAAATACCGCATGAAATTATCATCAGCGACGGAGGGGGCACTGATAGAACACTAGACATTGCAAGAGAATATACGGACAAGATAACTGTGTGGAACCAACAACGCCGACAAACATTCGGCGAAGCGAAGAACGCTGGTGCCGAGCTCGCTAGCGGGAAATTTATAGTGATGATAGACGCTGATGTCATAATTCCGGAGCCAGAAATATTTTTTAAGGAAGCGCTCTCGCTTTTTGATAAGAAACCCTCACTCCTTGCGATTACCGTACCGCTTCTACCATTGCCTGAAAATAAATCTTTAGTGGACCGGCTTTTTTGCAAGCCGTTGAACTGGTTTTATATCATCTCCAACAATATTTTTCATTCAGGCAATTCTTCCGGCGAATTCCAGATGATCCGCACGGACGCATTCAAAAAGATCGGTGGGTTCGGCGAGCATCTCGCCGCCGGAGAGGACAACGAATTGTTCCACCGGCTCGCCGCTCTCGGACGGACATTGTCGTATCGGAAGCTCTGTGTGCGGCACTCGCTTCGGCGCGCTCATAAGCTCGGTTGGCTTCGCACCTACGGCATTTGGCTCAAAAACGGCCTTTCGGTCGCATTCCGCGGTAAGGCCGCGTATAAGGAATGGCCGGTCGTGCGCTAGTAATTTCTTTTCGTTGTCCGACAACTTTTGGAATTTGCACGAGTTGCTGTTACGGTTCTTCAAAAAACCCGTGAACAGAAATCTCTGAAGCCCGACTTCTGAACTTCCGGAACGGCAGAAAGTAAAGCGCAACCAATGAGACGGGCTGATTATTTTTTATGTATACTATCCTTATGAGCGCTTCTGCCGTCATAGCTTTATTCCTTCAATATAAATATCCCATCTTGGCCGCGCTCGCCTTTCTTGAAGGACCTTATATCATGATGCTATCGGGTGTGCTTATTAAACTCGGGATGTTCGCACTTATTCCGACGTATATTGCTCTCTCAATTGGAGACCTTCTTGACGACATTTTGTGGTATTTCATAGGGTATCATTTCGGGAATCGATTCGTGCGCCGTTTCGGAAAGTTTTTTGATATTGACGAGAAAAAAATTGAAAGTGCAAAAGAGCTTTTTATCCAACATCGAAAGAAGATACTGTTGGGTTCGAAGGTGACGGCTGGCTTCGGTCTCTCGCTCGCTACGCTCTTTACCGCCGGTCTCGTCAAAACACCCTTCGGAGAATATTTGACAATCAATTTCTTCGGTCAATTCATCTGGACCGGTATCATGCTCGCTGTCGGTTATTTCTTTGGTAATCTCTATCTCGTCGTCGACAACGTACTCGGAAAAGTATTCATCATCGTGCTCGCTCTTCTCGTTCTATATCTTCTGCTTCGATTAGGTCGCCGCCTCGGACGCCAAGCAAGAAAAGATTTAGCGAATAAAAATTAACTTATTAAAGAAAGCCTCTACTGAATGTTCCCAGCTATACTGTTCCGCTTTTTTTCTGCAGTCCGTAGGAGAAAGTCCCAGACACTTCACTGCGGCCTCGCTAAGATCTTCGCTCAGATACCCGTCTTTACCTTGAGTAATAATATCGCGCGGGCCCATGACGTCATGCGCGGCGACCGGTAGGCCGCAAGCGAGCGCCTCGACGACGACTAGGCCGAATGTCTCGGTCCTAGAAGGAAAAACGAAAACGTCAGAGAGTGAGAGCCAGTCGACCAACTCCTGTCCGCGCTTATATCCGATAAATGTATTTCCTTCGCCATATTTTTTCTTCAATTTCGTTCGATCGGGACCATCCCCTATCACGAGCTTCGTGCCGGGCAGTTTAAGCTTCAGAAATTCCTCCGGACTTTTTTCAGGCGCGAGGCGACCGAAATACACAAACACCGGCTTCGGTAAGGGCGGCAGGGGTGGTGCCGAATTACGTATGAATAGGTCCATATTCACTCCGAGCGGCACGATGACGATATGCTTAAAACCAGTCAATTCCAGCTCACTCTTTAAGCTTTCCGTCGAGACCATCGTACGGACGGCGGCTGAGTGGAACCGCCGCATGAGGGCGTATATGGGGCGCAAGAGCCCTCGTAGACGTATATCCACATATAATTGGAAATTGGTGTGATACCACGTCGTGAAGGGTATCCCGCGTCGGAGACAGGCGGCGCGCGCCGCCCACCCGAGCGGCCCTTCGGTCACGATATGAATCGCGTCCGGCTGAATCTCAGCAATCATTTTGGCGACTCTGCGGCGCGCGAAGAGAGCAAGACGAATTTCTGGATACATCGGCAGAGACACGGTCCTAAATTGTCCCGGTTCTATAATGACGATCTGATACCCTAGCGCTTTAAGAGCGTGTATGTGTGCGTCTAGCACGCGCGTTACGCCATTTATCTGCGGCGCCCACGCATCGGTTACCAACAATATTTTTTTCATGTTGGCGGAGGCGGTGAGATTCGAACTCACGATACCTTGCGGTATACCGGTTTTCGAAACCGGCGCACTAGACCAACTATGCGACGCCTCCGTGTTCGCAATCCTAGCATTTCGAGATGGAAATGATAAGGTTTCAAGTACGGCCCTATCGTCTAACGGTTAGGACAGCGCCCTTTCACGGCGTAAATCGGGGTTCGATCCCCCGTAGGGTCACAAATTTATGTTCTGTGATATAGTTTCTCCACGCGCGGTTAGCTCAATTGGTAGAGCGTCACATTGACGTTGTGAATGTTATAGGTTCGAGTCCTATACCGCGCACTATGCGACCGAAACGATACCAAAAATATACAGAGAAGCGCGTGCCGGCGCGTGGCACACAACCCTCCAAAGGGAAGATTTACATGTATGGCAAGCATGCGCTTATGGAGGCGCTTCGGAATACCCCTCAGGTTGTCCGTAAAGTATTCCTCGCGCCAGATTTGCTAGATACAGAATTGCGCTCACTTCTCGATAAACACGAGATTCCTACTGCTACACTCGCGCCCGGTAAAGGCAAAGAGCTTGTTGGCAGAGACGCGGTGCACCAAGGCGTCATCGCGATTATGAATCCAGCTTCTTTGCTTATTTCTCTGGATGATTTTTTGGCGACCCTTCCTTTGTTAAAATCCTCTACCTTTCCTACGTCAAGGTCGTCTAAAATCGCGGTGGCAATTTTGGGCGAAGTGCAGGATCCACATAATGTCGGAGCTATCATCCGCTCTGCAGCCGCTTTCGGTCTCTCGGCTGTCCTTATCCCCGAACATAATCAGGCGAGCATTACTGGCGCAGTCGTGAAGGCATCTGCCGGCATGGTGTTCCATATTCCTCTCGTTTATATAGGGAATGTGAATCACGCGATCAAGGTGTTGAAAGAAAAAGGTTTCTGGATCTATGGACTCGCGAAGGGTGGTGCGACGTCTCTCGGCACTGACACATTCGACGCACCAAGTGCGTTTATCGTCGGGAATGAAGGCGCAGGCATTCGGGAAAAAACTCGCGCCGCCTGCGATATCACGCTTAACATCCATATACATGCGCGGACCGAGTCGCTGAATGTCGCCGTCTCTGCCGCGGTTGTCTTCTACGAATGGTCGAGAAAACATCCGGAGGCGCTATGAGATACGATCAGCATCTTGTTTCTTTCCCGTGGAACGATTACGAACTGCTCGATTCGGGCGAGCATATGAAGCTGGAACGATTTGGTGAGATTATCGTCGCACGGCCGGAGACGCAGGCACTTTGGCGAAAGCGGCGTCCAGAACTCTGGAAAGATACCAATGCCGAATTTGCTCAGCTGGAGAATGAGACGCGGAAAGGTACGTGGCATACAAAAAATCCTGTGCCAGAATCGTGGCAGATGTCGTGGCATGACGCGCGATTCTCCGCGCGACTCACCGGATTCAAACACGTCGGTGTTTTCCCCGAACAAGCGCCGAATTGGGAATGGATCGACGCCCATGTTCGGGACGTTATACGTCCTGCATCAGATGTAGGACGTATAACGTCCTACATTCCGAATGTATTGAACTTATTTGGATACACGGGAATCGCATCAGTCGTCACAGCACTTGCCGGGACGTACGTAACGCACGTTGACGCATCGAAACAGTCGCTCGATTGGGCGCACGAAAACGCGCGACTTTCGGGCGCCGGCGACGATTCTATCCGCTGGATACTCGACGATGCGCTCGCCTTCGTGAAGCGCGAGGCACGACGCGGCGCGATCTACGATAGCATTATCCTCGATCCGCCCGCATTCGGCCGCGGTGCCAAGGGCGAAGTCTGGAAGATTGAAGAAGATTTCTTACCACTTCTCGAATCGTTGAAAAAAATATTTTCAGAAAAACACAATTCTTTTTTTATTGTAAACGGCTACGCGGCTGGCTACGCCAGCCGCGCCTTCGCTCAAGCGATCGAAAGCGTCTTCGATGATATTAGTGGGGAATCTGGCGAGCTTCATATAAAAGAATCCTCTTCAGAGCGCGTCCTACCATCCGGCATCTACGTGCGTTTTGTGCGATAAACGGTACACTAAATATATGCACGAACATAGTAAAGATATCGCGATTCTCTATCACGGCGGCTGTCCCGATGGTTTCGGCGGCGCGTACGCCGCATGGAAGAAGTTCGGCGACACTGCGGAATATATTCCCGTAAAGCACGGACACACCGTGCCCGAGGGCCTTGCTGGCAGGACGTTGTACTTTATAGATTTCTGCTACCCGCAAGACGTTATGGACAACATCGTAGAAACAGCCGCTTCAGTGACCGTCCTCGATCATCACCTCGGCTCCAAGGAAGTCGTTGAGAGCATGCCGATATATGTGTTCGACAAAAAACACTCGGGTGCGACTATTGCATGGAGTTATTTTCATCATACTGTTCCCGTTCCAACATTATTGACATATGTAGAAGACGGCGATCTCTACGTTTTTACATTACCCGACTCCCGCGCAGTGCTTTCTTATGTCTATGCGCATCGATTTACGTTCGAGGAATGGGACCGCCTCGCGCAAGAACTCGAAGAGAGTAGGACGCGAGGGTTGATGATTGAAAAGGGGAAAATTTATGCGGAACATTTCGCCATATTGGTTGAACAGATTGCCAATAAGGCGACACTCATTTCATTCGAAGGATTCGAATGTTACCTCGTAACTGCCGCCGATATGTTTGCTTCGGATGTTGGAAATCGGCTCGCGTGTCTGAAACCGCCCATCGGCATTGTTGCGAATTTTCACGGGGATATACTTAATGTGTCGCTCCGAAGCGATCCATCGGTCGACGTCTCGGTCATCGCGCGGAAATACGGCGGTAATGGGCATCCTCAAGCATCCGCATTCCGGCTCCCATGGGGCGAGCCGCTTCCATGGACGGTTATCCAAAAGCATGAACATCCTCGCCGTTGAGACTTCCTGCGACGAAACTGCGCTGGCTGTACTCGAATGCCGCGGCGACCTCTTGAAAGGACTCGGGGCAGGCGAACAAAGTGCTGTATGTACAGTGCTTGGAAACGCACTCCTCTCACAGGTTGAGATACATAGGGAGTACGGTGGCGTCTTCCCCACACTCGCGAAGCGTGAACATGCGAAGAATCTCGTGCCGCTCCTCAAGGCGGCGCTCGAAGAAGCGGAACTTCTACATGAAGACACACAAGCTATTAGTGAAGAGACACGCGACAAGATTGCGATAATCTTGTCGCGCGAGCCGGAACTATGCGAACCGTTTCTCGATTTCATCTCGGAATCTGAACGACCTGCGATTGATGCGATTGCGGTCACGACCGGTCCCGGACTCGAGCCGGCACTCTGGGTCGGCATCAACTTCGCCAAGGCGCTTGCGCTCGCGTGGCAGAAACCGATTGTTGCGGTAAATCATATGGAAGGACATATTTTGTCCGCTCTTGCCTCTCAGCAAGGCGAGGCCTTGCTGATTGAGAACATACAATTTCCGGTGCTCGCGCTACTCATTTCTGGCGGACATACAGAACTCATACTTATGAAGGAATGGCTCCACTATGAGCTTATCGGTCGGACGCGTGATGATGCAGTCGGCGAAGCGTTCGACAAAGTCGCGCGCATGCTCGGCCTCCCCTACCCAGGCGGTCCGGAGATTTCGCGCCTCGCCGAGTTAGCGCGCCGCAAGGACGTCATACGTCCTACATCAAATGTAGGACGTATGACGTCCTACACATTCAAACTCCCGCGGCCGATGCTACATGATGCGACCTATGATTTTTCGTTTGCTGGATTGAAAACGGCAGTACTGTATCTCCTAAAAAATAATCCGAAAATGAGCGAGGAAGATACAAAGCATGTTGCGGAAGAATTCGAGAGTGCTGTCGCCGATGTGTTGTGGAAAAAGACAGCGCGTGCGCTCGCGGAAACTGGCGCGCGGACACTCGTCATCGGCGGCGGTGTTTCAGCAAACGTACACATCAGACGGACGTTCCGCGAGAATATCGCATGCGAATATCCGGAAGTAAAACTTCGAATACCCGATCTCGACCTTGCCACCGACAATGCCGTCATGATTGCGCTCGCCGGATTCTGCCGCGCTATCCGTAAAGACTTCTCCGCCCCGGATTCCATAATCGCAAATGGCAATGTGCATCTCGCGTAACGCCATATATTTGCTATATTTTTAAGCAATGCCTGAGAAATTCCTACAACCATATAACCCCGCCTCGACAGAGACGCGCATCTATGCGGAATGGGAAAAGAGTGGTCTTTTTAATCCGGATGAATGCATAAAACATGGCATCGCAAAGGCGGATGCACCGGCCTATACTATCGTGTTGCCACCACCGAACGTTACCGGCCGGCTTCATATGGGCCACGCACTTATGATCGCGATCGAGGACATCTTCATCCGCTATAAGCGCATGTGTGGTTACCGGACGCTCTGGCTACCGGGCACCGATCACGCGGCAATCGCGACGCAGTCAGTCGTAGAGAAACAGATCAAGAAGGACGAGGGTCGAAATCGCCACGATCTCGGCCGTGAAGAGTTATTGAAACGCATCGGAGCGTTCGCAACGGGGAACCACAATACCATCGTGAGCCAACTGAAGACGATGGGTGCATCTCTTGATTGGTCGCGCGAAGCGTTTACACTCGACGAAACGCGCAGTCGTGCCGTTCGTGCCGTTTTCAAACAGATGTATAACGCCGGCCTTATCTATCGCGGCAATCGTATTGTCAACTGGGACCCGAAGGGTCAAACGACTATTTCAGACGATGAGATTGTATATGAAGAACGCCACACCAAACTTTACACATTCCGTTATGCGAAAGATTTTCCCATTCATGTCGCAACTACGCGTCCTGAAACAAAAGTGGGTGATGTTGCGGTCGCTGTGCATCCTGATGATGCGCGATATGAAATATTCGTCGGAAAAGAATACGATGTTGTCTTCTGTGATGTGCCGATCCATATAAAAGTTGTCGCGGACAAAAAAGTCGATCCCGCTTTTGGCACCGGTGCCGTCGGTATAACCCCAGCCCATAGCCATATCGACTGGGATATCGCCGATCGGCACCAACTCTCACACGAAGTCACGGTCATAAATGAATATGCGCGGATGACGGTCGCCGGACGCCTCGCGGACAAGAAAACTATCGATGCGCGAGAGATTGTTGTTGATTGGCTGAAAAGCGAAGGATTATTAGAAAAAGAAGAGGACGCAATACAAAATGTCGCGACCGCCGAACGAACTGGCGGCGTTATCGAGCCACTGCCGAAACTGCAATGGTTTATTGATGTAAATAGGAAGATTCAAGGACGCGGAAAGACGCTGAAAGAATTGATGCTAAATCCCATGCATTCCGGGACCATTCAGATTATTCCGGAACATTTTGGAAAAACATACTTTCATTGGGTGGAGAATCTGCGTGACTGGTGCATCAGTCGGCAGATCTGGTACGGACACCGTATTCCGGTCTGGTATAGGGGAGAGGAGATAACGGTCGGCATTGAACCGAAAGAGGCAGGATGGGTGCAGGATGAAGATACGCTCGATACATGGTTCTCATCGGGCCTGTGGACATTCTCGACCCTCGGCTGGCCTGACGCTACCGTCGATCTTCAGAATTATCACCCGACTGATCTTCTTGAAACCGGCTATGACATCCTTTTTTTCTGGGTTGCGCGCATGATACTGATGACTGAATTCACTCTCAACACTATTCCCTTCAAGGCGGTGTACCTCCACGGCCTCGTACGTGATGCGCAGGGGCGCAAGATGTCTAAATCGCTCGGCAATAATTTGGATCCGCTCCATATCTCAGAAAAATTCGGCTCCGATGCGGCGCGGATGGCACTTGTCGTTGGGAACACGCCGGGAACCGATATGCGCATGAGTGAAGAAAAAATAAAGGGATACAAGCACTTCGCGAACAAGCTCTGGAACATCGCACGGTTCGTCTTGGAGAATTCTACAGATTGGAAACAAGATGCACCGCTTACTGAAGACGACAAAGTTGTACTTATTGAGTTAGAAAATAAAATTTTCGAAGTAACAAAAGATATAGATGAATACCGAATTTACCTGGCCGCTGAAAAACTTTACCACTATATATGGCATACATTGGCAGATGGATATATCGAATATGCAAAACAAGCGCTAAACAGCAATGATCTGATAGCCAAAGCTTCTCGAAAAAAAACTTTGATGATTCTACTAGACCATACCTTACGGCTTCTCCATCCTTTCATGCCTTTCATCACCGAAGAAATTTGGTCCTCATTCGCTCTACTCATGCGCGAAACTTCGAAGGATAAGCAATCTGACTACGATAATTTCCTCATGGTCGCGAAGTGGCCTGTTACAATAGAGGCATGACTGTCACTATGCTCGGATACGCATTTCTCGGCGGGCTTTTACCATCTTTCATTTGGCTCTATTTCCTCTTGAAGGAAGATGCTCGTCATCCTGAACCGAAGATGCTCATCGCGCTCGCTTTTGTCATTGGCATGATGGTGGTGCCGCTTGCACTTCCTTTAGAACAATACGCAAAAGCATATCTCTATGGCAATTTTTCGATTCTGACCTCCTGGGCGCTCATCGAAGAATTGCTTAAATACATCGTGGCGGCCGCATGTATCCTCTGGCGAAGCGCCGTGGACGAGTCGCCTGATTACGTCATCTATATGATCACCGTGGCGCTTGGCTTCGCGGCGGTCGAAAATATGCTTTTTTTATTACTACCAATCTCCAATGGAAACTTCCTTATGGGTGTTTCTACCGGCGACTTGCGCTTTCTCGGATCAACACTGGTTCATGTTGTTTCTTCCGCTTCCATCGGTTTTGCATTCGCGTTTTCAGCGAAGTACCGTCCGCTTGCTCGCATCATTGCATCGGCGCTCGGACTTATCCTCGCTACCGCATTGCATACTGCCTTCAACATGCTTATTATGAACCAAGGCGCTTCGATTACACTCGCCGCGTTTCCACTTATCTGGATGGTCGCTCTCGTTTTCTTCGCGGCATTCGAGGTGCTAAAATATTTCCAGTATCGTAATTTTCTTCATAACACTTGACACATATGAACATGAAACGCTCGTTTTTTGATCGTCTCTTCGGCAACCACTCGGCCAGCGATGCTTTTGATTCTTTTGATGAAGAGCTTCAGGCGACAGCATCGCGTAAGGAGACGCCCGTGCGAACGAACGGCTCCGCAAGCCGTCCAGCACCGCTCGATGATAATTCTCCCGGGAACGAGGGACAGCTCCCGGTCGACGTGCACCAGACGGCGAGTGATATTATCATTCGCGCTTTTGTCGCTGGCGTGCGCCCCGATGAGCTCAATATTTCAATAAGCCGCGATATGGTTGAAGTCGAGGGATCACGCATAGAGCGCGAACAGGTCGCCGGCCCCGATTATTTCACACGTGAACTCTTCTGGGGCTCGTTCTCGCGCACGATTCTCCTTCCTCAAGAAATCGATGCCGATGCCTCTTCCGCGAGCGCCAAGGACGGCCTCGTGACCATCATTCTCCCCAAGCTCGATAAAGCGAAACATACGAAACTGCGTGTGAAGGCTGGCTAATGTGCTTGGACCCGGGCTCGAACCGGGGACCCCTTCCTCTTCAGGGAAGTGCTCTACCAACTGAGCTATCCAAGCGTAGCGGAGTTTATTGCCCCACTTTGTAGAAGTTTATCAGCTTTTGCAATTCGGTGGAAGTCGGGAGACTGAAAGGTCCTGAAGCAGTCACTCCCGGTATCGTGGAGAACTTCGAGATGAGCGGTTGCAGATATTGTTGGTAGAGATACAGCGGCAGAGCGAGCACGATAATCCAGATGATAATCTTCCCTACAAAACCGAACCACTGATCGCGCCGGATAGCGCGAAGCATGCGGTTATTATCTTTCGTCAGTGTGTGGGTCTCGTCGAGTAGCCGTTTCAGTTCTGGATCCATATAGCGCACATTCTACCACTTCTTCAATGGCGATTCAGCTAGTTTCCGTACAATCTGTTCAGTTGTGCGCGCGTAAGAGAGCCGACGAAACCAGTAGAATCTATGCCATACTTCTGCTGAAATTGCTTGACGCCTGCAAGCGTTTTGTTGTAAAAGCCGCCGGTAATTTCAGTGGCGTACACGCCCTCGAGAGTAAGGGCGGTTTGCAAAGCGTACACATCATTAGTGTAAGACGAACCGACTCGCAAATTACGACTCCAGGTATGCTTGAAACCTGCCTGTGTCTGGGCAGTAGCATTATTCGTCATCTGATCGAAAGCGCCGATCACGCTGGCGACTTGCGTAGTGCCCGCGGGCATCACGGTAAGCGTCACGCTACTTTGCGACGAACCGCCAGCACCCGCACAAGTCATCGTATACGTTGTCGTCACTGGCGGATTGACTTTTTGATTGCCGGCGAGGGCGACAGCACCGCTCCACCCAGTACCAGAAGCGCTGCATGATGTGGCGTTCGTGGATGACCAAGAAATGGTCGGCAGATCGTTGTATGCTGGCTTAGCGTTAGCGACGATGGATGTTTTACTCACGGCAAGGGTGAGCGTGGGAGCCGCCAAGCTCTGTGCGCTAGTAACTAACGGGGAAAGAAACAGTGCGGAAACACACACCGAGACCATAAGAGAACCGTTGATTTTTGGTGACATACTGATGCGATTATTTAATAAATGACTTTCAGTCCAGTAACGAAGGCATTGTATCACGTACCCCATAAAAAGTCGATACCCGAGTGCGTTTGTTTGACGAAATCCGAACCTATTTTGAACGAAACTGATGGCGTGCTTCCCGCCTTCGCCAAGGCTTCGGCGGGCAGGTGCGCGCCAAACTGAACGCTCGGGCGGGCAAAAAGGAAGGGGGTTGGGGGGAAGGAATTTTTGCCCGCCCTCGCTTTCGCCGCTTCTTTTTTCGCCGCCGCAATTTT
>Ga0210028_1000603_pt1 | contig 30890 bp, 30 predicted proteins | sample CryGeymeta201513_FD_185468 | JGI IMG/M metagenome (GOLD analysis project Ga0210028, IMG submission 185468) | Groundwater microbial communities from Crystal Geyser aquifers in Utah, USA - Crystal Geyser metaG 2015-13 (SPAdes) (version 2) | ecosystem: Environmental > Aquatic > Deep subsurface >...
CAGGTAGCCAATGCCCACATGGGTGATTTCGTCAAACCGGATGACACGCTCTTTGGTTCCAAAGCGGGTCGTGTCGGCAACGGTGATGCGCCGCCGCTTGGGGTCAATGGTGATGGTTTGTGTGCCCGTGGCGAGCAGTCCCCACACGCCCAGCACCAACAGGAACAGCCCCAGTAAAAAACCGGCCTTGGTGTTGAGGTTGCTGAAATGCCTGAAGGCATAGAGCAGCACCCCACCCATCGCGGTCAAGAACCATGCGGCCAGGGTTTGCTTGGTCGGGTTGCTTTGTGCGGTCCAGATATTCATGCTTGACCCCTTTTGAAGACAGCGCAGAACAAGACTGTACTGTAGCCCGCAGCGGTGCTCAGGTCGTGCTGTTTTGAGCAATAGCGCAGGCCGCGGCCTCAGCTAGCTTGATGCCATCCACCCCCGCGGACAAGATGCCCCCGGCATAGCCCGCGCCTTCGCCACCCGGGTACAGCCCTGCCGTGTTGATGCTTTGAAAATCTTCGCCGCGCGGCATGCGCAAGGGGCTTGAGGTGCGGGTTTCCACACCGGTCAGCACGGCCTCGGGCATGTCAAAGCCCTTGATTTTTTTACCAAACACCGGCAAGGCTTCGCGCAAGGCATCAATTGCATACATGGGCAGGGCGGCGTGCAGGTCGCCCAGTTTCACGCCCGGCTGGTAAGACGGCAGCACCGCGCCGAAAGTGCTCGATGCCGTGCCCGCGATGAAGTCGCCCACCAATTGCCCCGGCGCCTCGTAATTGCCGCCGCCCAGCACATAGGCACCCGATTCAAGCCGGCGCTGTAGATTGATGCCCGCCAGCGGGTGCGTGGCGCCGGGGTTTGCAGCTTTGAGGCGTTCGGATTCTTCGGCGTAGCGCTGGCCAGCGCTGCTGCCAAAAGCCTGAACAAAAGCGGCCTCGTCCTGCGCAAAATCAACGGGCTCGATGCCCACCACTATGCCGGCATTGGCGTTGCGCTCGTTGCGCGAATACTGGCTCATGCCGTTGGTCACCACGCGCCCCGGCTCGCTGGTGGCGGCCACCACGGTGCCGCCCGGGCACATGCAAAAGCTGTACACCGCGCGGCCGTTGCTGGCGTGGTGCACCAACTTGTAGTCGGCCGCACCCAAGCTGGGGTGGCCGGCGTGACGGCCCCAGCGGGCGCGGTCGATCACGCTTTGCGGGTGCTCGATGCGAAAGCCCACCGAAAACGGCTTGGCATCCAGCGCCACGCCGCGTTCATGCAGCATGGCAAAGGTGTCGCGCGCGCTGTGTCCCAGCGCCAGCACAACCTGGTCGGCGCGCAGCTCATAAATTTGGCCGCTGGCCTGGTCCCGCACCGTGAGTCCGCGCAGCTGGCGCCCTTTGGCGCCGTCTTCAATGAGCACGTCGATGACGCGTTGTTCAAAACGGATATCACCACCGAGCGCGATGATCTGCGCGCGCAGGTTTTCCACCACCTTGACCAGCTTGAAAGTGCCAATGTGCGGGTGCGATTCCACCAGAATCTCGGGCGGCGCGCCGGCCTTGACGAACTCTTCCATCACCTTGCGCCCCAGATGGCGCGGGTCCTTGATCTGGCTCCACAGCTTGCCGTCGGAAAACGTGCCGGCGCCGCCTTCGCCAAACTGCACGTTGCTCTCGGGGTTGAGCACATGCTTGCGCCACAGTCCCCAGGTGTCCTGGGTGCGCTCGCGCACCTTTTTGCCACGCTCCAGCACGATCGGCTTGAAACCCATGTGCGCCAGAATGAGCGCCGCAAAAATGCCGCACGGGCCAAAGCCCACCACCACCGGGCGCAGCGCCAGGTTGGCAGGCGCCTGCGCCACCAGTCGGTACGCCATGTCGGGCGTGGGAACGATGTGCGGGTTGCCAGCGTGTTGCTGAAGCAAAGCGGCTTCCTGCCCAGGCTCGGCCAGCGTCACATCGACGATGTAAACCACCCGCACCTGCGCCTTGCGGGCGTCAAAACTGCGTTTAAAAATGTGCCACTCGGCAAGATCCGCCGGCTGGAGCGCCAGCGTTTTGAGGATCAGCGCGTTGAGGTCGTCAGGCGTGTGGTCAAGCGCGAGTTTGAGTTCGGAGAGTCGGATCATTTTGCGGGCTAGGTGGGCTTGTGTTTATCAAGCAGAAGCTGCGCATTTTAGAAGGCCCGTCCAAATCTTCAGGACTGCAATAAGGGACGATAGGCTTTGTTGCGCTCGCTGGCAACTTGCTCCAACCGCTTGTCAAATGTCCACAGCAGCACTTTGTCTGTGAGCAAGACTGAGGCAAACAAACTCAAGTCAACCAGTCCGCAACCACGGCCATAGAGCCGAAAGCCTGCCAGCATGGACAGAATCTCGTTCGTTGTGGCAAGGGTCGTGCTCTCGAGCTCACCCAACATCTCAATGATGGCGCGTCGATTGGGCGGTGTGCCGCAAGCAACTTCCATCACGATATAAGGGTGACAAACGACCAAGTGGTCTCTCAGCAAAGTTGCAAGCTGATCGTTTTTTTGTTTGAAGTGGTCCACCCATACAGATGAGTCAACCAGCACGTTCATGAGTTGATGGCCTCTTCACGGCGGCGCGGCACCAGTTCAATGTCTGGTGCCATGCCCCCAAGATCAGCCAAACGGCGGGCAGCTTGCCGTTGAATGAATGCCTTGACGCATTCCCTGATCAATTCTGACTTTTCAATGCCAGGTGGCGCCAGAGATACCGCTTTGGCATAGAGCTGATCGTCAATTGTCAGTGTGGTGCGCATCATCTTCTCCTGCATCAATTAATGCATCATTTTGCATCAAATGCGGACGATAAGTGCTTGCTCTGTCCCATCAATCAGCCCGGCAAAAAGCCCTCTACTGACAAATAGCGCTCGCCAGTGTCGTAGTTAAAGCCCAGAACTTTCGAGCCAGCAGGCAACTCAGGCAACTTTTGCGCAATCGCGGCCAGTGTGGCGCCACTGGAAATACCGACCAGCAGGCCCTCTTCGCGGGCACTGCGGCGGGCATATTCGCGGGCCGGTTCGGCATCGACCTGGATCACGCCGTCAAGCAAATCTGTATGGAGGTTCTTCGGGATGAAGCCCGCACCAATGCCCTGGATCGGGTGCGGCCCAGGCGCGCCGCCCGAGATCACTGGCGAGGCCACCGGCTCCACGGCAAACACTTTCAGCTTGGGCCATTTGGCTTTCAACACCTGCGCTACGCCGGTCAGGTGACCGCCGGTGCCCACGCCGGTAATGATCGCGTCGAGGCCGTCAGGAAAATCGGCCAGGATTTCTTGTGCGGTGGTGCGCACATGGACGTCGATGTTTGCCGGGTTCTCGAACTGCTGCGGCATCCAACTGCCGGGTGTGGCGGCCACCAGTTCTTCGGCACGGGCAATGGCGCCCTTCATGCCTTTTTCGCGCGGCGTCAAATCAAAGCTGGCGCCGTAGGCCAGCATCAGCCGTCGGCGCTCAATGCTCATGCTGTCGGGCATCACCAAAATAAGTTTGTAGCCCTTGACCGCGGCCACCAGCGCCAGGCCCACGCCGGTGTTGCCGGATGTGGGTTCGATGATGGTGGCGCCTGGCTTGAGCACGCCCGATTTTTCAGCGGCTTCGACCATGGCCAGCGCAATGCGGTCCTTGATGGAGCCGCCAGGGTTGCTGCGTTCGGACTTGACCCACACCTGGTGCATGTCGCCAAACAGGCGGTTGATGCGGATGTGCGGCGTATTGCCAATGGTTTGCAGGACGTTGTCGGCTTTCATGTGGGTCTCCTCGAATTGATGGAACAGTCATTTTGAACTACTTGATCAACAGATAGGGATATAAGCTTAGAAGCCCACGAAGTAAGCGCTGGGAAGCCGCGATAATGCAGCCGTGAAGCCCGTCAGACTGCCGCTGGTGCAATTCTGGAAACAGAGCACTGGAGGAACGTCCGGACTGCATAGGGCAGCGTAGCAGCTAACGGCTGTCCACTGAAAGCCTGGAGCGCAAGCCCTGGGTATAAGGTGAGGATCAGAGCAACAGAGACGAGTCGCGCCGGGGCAACCTGGTTCGGGTGAAACGGGCAATCTCTACGCGCAGCAATACCAAATAGGCACACGTTGATGGGGCCCCCGGAGTGTGCGGGTAGGTAGCACCGAGCCACGCAGTGATGCGTGGCCCAGATGAATGGCAGTCACGCTCAAGGCAACTTTGGCGCACAGAATCCGGCTTATCGGTGGGCTTCACAACTACTGATAGAAAACGGGACAGACCGCAGTGACGCAGCGCGCACCAGCTCTGTTCCAGACTGATTTTTGGCTGTTATCCGCGTGCCAGCAATGACTGGCCGAGTGCAAACACCGAGTTGGGCGCGTTGGTGCGCACTGGCTGGTGCAGCGGTTTCTTGAACACGCCGCGGTTGGGCGCGGGCTTTTGCTCAATTTTGACGCCCTTGGCCAATTGGTCGAGCACCAAGCTGCGCAACGTGACCGACTGCATGAAGTCGAGCACCTTGGCGTTCATGGTATCCCACAGGTCTTGCGCCATGTCGAGGGTTGTCGAAATCGTTGCGGTGCTCGCTTTGGCAGGCGCCTCGTCTTCAACTGCGCCAATGATGTCGGCCACGGTGATGGCGTCAGCGCGGTGTCCCAGGGTGTAGCCACCGCCGGGCCCGCGCGTGCTGGCCACCAAGCCTTGCTGGCGCAGCTTGCTGAACATTTGTTCCAAGTACGACAGCGAAATCTGCTGGCGCGTGGCAATGTCAGACAGTGGCACGGGACCGAGCTTTTCGCGCAAGGCCACATCGATCATCGCGGTGACGGCAAAACGTCCTTTGGTACTTAGTCGCATATAAATTTCTCCTGTCAGTGTCATTGAATCAGACACACCATCTACTTTAAGGTTCATATTACTTCGTGTAAATTCGAATAATCAACGAATTTACTTCGTAAAAAATGAATAGTATGCAAGATAACTTGGGCCAAACACATGAATTTCAAGCACCTTTACTATTTTTGGGTCACGGCGCGCGCCGGTGGCATCATGCGCGCGGGGGAGCAGTTGCACACCACGCCGCAAACGCTCTCTAGCCAAATCAAGCTGCTCGAAGACTGGCTCGGGCGCAAGCTGTTTCGCAAAAGCGGCCGCGGGCTCGAACTCACCGAGCATGGCCGCCTGGCGCTGGGCTATGCCGACCAGATTTTCAGCCTCGGCAGCGACCTCGAAAGCAGCTTGCGCCAAGTGCGCGGCGCCCAGCGGCGGCTCGATTTCAGGGTGGGCGTGGCTGATTCGCTGTCCAAATCCATTGCTTACCGGCTGCTGGAGCCGGCATTTTCGATCAACGAGCCGGTCAAGCTGCTGTGCAGCGAGGGCAAGTTCGACGACTTGCTGGCCCAACTGGCCTTGCACCGGCTCGACCTCGTGATTGCTGACGAGCCCATGCCCCGGCGCGTCAGCGTCAAGGCTTTCAGCCACGCGCTGGGCAGCAGCGTGATGAGCTTTTTTGCCGCGCCCGGCCTGCTGCCGCGCCTGTCCGGCAAGTTTCCCGCCTGTCTGGATGGCGTGCCCATGCTGGTGCCGGGCGCCACGACGTCGGTGCGTCGGCAACTTGAAGGCTGGTTTGCCAAACACAAGATTTCGCCGGTGGTGGTGGGCGAGTTTGACGACGCCGCGCTGATGAAAGCCTTTGGCCGCGAAGGCCAGGGCGTGTTCATGACACCGCGCGTGCTCGAAATTGAGACCTGCACCCAGTTTGGCGTGCAGACCATCGGCTACACCAACGAGCTGGTGGAAGAGTTTTACGCGGTGTCCATCGAGCGGCGCATCAGCCACCCCTGCGTGCTGGCCATCACTGACGCGGCGCGCGGCCAGTTGTTCACTGTGTGATTTGATGCACTGACGGCAACCGGATAATTCACATATGCCACTCAGAGAAATCAACCATTCCGCCATCGATGTCGATTTGCGCTACGCCGGGCCAGACAACTTCACCGGTAAAACCATTTACGACCACGCTGTGGCCTACCTGCATCAGGATGCCTTGGCGGCACTGGTACGCGCCGCAGAGCTGGCCGCCGCCCAAGGCTTGCGTCTGCGCGTGCTCGATGCCTACCGCCCGTCTGCCGCGCAGTGGCGGTTGTGGACGGCGTTGCCCGACCCCCGTTTTGTCGCCGACCCGCGTGTTGGCTCGGTGCACACGCGTGGCGTGGCGGTGGACCTGACGCTCTGCGACGCCAGCGGTGCGCCGCTTGACATGGGCACGGCTTTTGATGAAATGACCGAGCTGTCTTTTCACGGTGCGACCAACATCGCCGATGTGGCTCAGCGCAACCGCGGCCTGCTGCTGGCGCTGATGACCCAGGCCGGCTGGACGCATCACCCGTACGAGTGGTGGCACTACAACCTGCCCGAGCCCACCCGCTACCCGCTGCTCAGCGACGGCGCCGAGGGCAGTTTTTTGATGGATTAAAACCGTTCGCCTTCATGCAGGTAGCGCCATTGGCCTTCGGGCAAGCCAGATAGCGCGACCCGGCCCACGCGCTGGCGCTTGATGCTCTGAATGTGCAGGCCGACGCGCTCGCACAGGTAGGCGATCAAGCCGGGGTGCGCGCCCTTCAGCGCAACCCGCAGGCGTGTCGACGTGTCAGACGTGCTGTTGATGCTGACCTTCACTGGCGGCAGCGGCTGGCCGTCGCTGTTCAGGCCGGCGTTCAGGCGCTGCAATACCTCGGGCGCCACCTCGCCTTGCACTTCCACCACCAGTTCGTGTTCAATGATGGTTGCATCTTCAGTGAGTTTGCGCAGCACGCGCCAGTCTTGCGTAAACACCACCAGGCCGCTGGCAGCGACCTCCAGCGGCACGCAGGCAGTGAGCTTAATAAAGTGGTGTTTCAGTAGCCGCACGCCGGAAGGGTCTTGCGCCCAGTGATTCCCTGGCAGCAGCAGTTGGTGCGCAGGCTTGACGCGTTTGTTCGCTTCACCCGGCGCGGCCATGGCCTCATAAGTGGGCGGCTTGTGCAGCAGCAGCGTGACGTCAAGCTGCGTCATCAGGCTGGCGTGCGGGTCCACCACCACGGTCTGGTTGGTCACGCGCGCCATGGGCGCTTCGACCACCTGGCCGTTCACACTGACCCAGCCGCCTTCGATGTACTGCTCGGCCTCGCGGCGCGAGCAGTGCATCAGGTGCGCCACGCGTTTGGATAAGCGCTCGCCGTCCTGGGCGAGCGGCTTGGGCGGAGGCGCTGTTTTGTGAGATGGCGCTGGTTTGTGAGGTTTGATCATTGGCCGCAATGGTAACCAATGGCAATGGTGAAATAGATACGTCGACCAGTCTTACCAGCTCAGCGGGTCCAGCTGGTAAAACTGGCTGAGCTCCCGGTACAGCGCCGGGTGCTCCTGCGACATGGCCTCGGGCTGTTCAAAAAACACCTCGGAAATCACGGCAAAAAATTCGCCCGGGTCGGTCGCACCGTAGTCGCTGAACAGCGACGGCGCGCCGCGCGTCACGCGGGCTTGCAGGGTGGCAAATTCGGTGCCGAGCACGCTCGACCAGCTTTGCTGTTGCGCCCTTCGCCCGAGCCTGGGCGCACCGTTGGCGCTGCCGCTTTCCTGATCGAGCTGGTGGGCAAATTCGTGAATGGCCACGTTTTGCCCGTCGTCTGCCACTGCCGCGCCGTCCAGCGTGTCTTGCCACGACAAAATCACCTGCCCGTCTGACCACGATTCGCCTGCCAGCACATCGCGCGAGCGCCGCGTCAGGCCGATGTGGTCCACCTGGTCGCGCTGCACCACAAAGCTGTCGGGGTAAACCAGAATCTGCCGCAAATTGGGGTAGTAGCCGCCGGGGCGGTTCAGGATCAGCAGGCAGGCGTGGGCGGCAATGGTCACGCGAATCTCGTCGCTGATCTCAAGCCCATTGCAGCCGATGAACGCTTTCTCGGCCAGAAACACCTGCATGTGCTGCTTGAGCTGCAATTGCAGGTCGGCGGGCAACCGGCGCACATAGGGCACGCGCTGCTGCAACACCGCGCGCCAGGGCGCCGGAAACGGCTGGGCACGTAGCTTTTGGCGCTTGCGCTCAAGCCACCAGGGTGCGCCCACCAGCCACAGCACCAGCAGCAGGCCCAGGCAGAAAATGATGACGGCTGGCATGGTGTTGCAGTGGTCAGGTCATCATGCTTTTGAGGCGCGCCACATGCGCGATCAGCGAGCGCTTTGCCACTGGCCACATGCGCTGCGGCACGTCGGCATACACCTGCGCCAGCCAGTCGTCTGGCGTGCCATCGGGCTGCGCCTGCATGGCGGCCATCACCTTGGTCTCGCGCTGCAGGCGGTGCGCTTTGAGCCGGGCGATCGCCGCATGGGCCTCGTCATCCGGTCCACCGATCACGTAGCCATGGGCCGGCAAAATGTACTTGAGTTGGTGCGTAATGCAAGCCGCGCTCAGCAGGTCCAGCGAGTTCAGGTAATCACTCATGTCGCCGTCGGGTGGATCCACTACCGTGGTGCTGCCGTTCAGAATGTGGTCGCCGCTGAACAACAAGCCGTCTTCGAGCAGCAGCAAACACAGGTGGTTGGCGGCATGGCCGGGGGTATAAACCACCTGTAGCGTGTGGCTGGCGTGGCCCTGTAGGAGCGGCGCCCCCGCCGCGAAGGTATTTTTGCCAAGCGTCAGCAACCCACCGTTTTGCAACACCCTGTCCGGCACAAATGTGCTGTTTGCCCGCGCCGTCTCGCGACTTGGCCGCCCCAGAATCGGCGGCTCGTTGGCGCACATGGCCTGCAACGGCTGGGCGCCGGGGGCGTGGTCCGGGTGCGAGTGGGTACAGACGATCATGCGGATGTCGCCACCCGCCGCGCGCCACAGTTTTTCCAGGTGCTCGGGGTCCGCCGGGCCGGGGTCGATGGCGATGAAACCGGTGGCGGGGTCACCCACCAAATAGCTGTTGGTGCCGGGGCCGGTCATGGCGCCGGGGTTGGGCGCAGTGAGGCGCTGCACGTTTTTGAGCAAGGGCACGGGTTGCTCGCACTGCCAGTCCAGCGCGTGCGCAATCTGCCCGTCCGGGCAGACCAGCGCCAGTTCGCCATATGCCGACTCATGCTCCATGTAGCGCGCCTCGCGCCCGGCCAGCAGACCGCTGCGCGGGCAACTAGTCCAAAGCGGATATTCCGACATAGCGCATGCGTTCAGTACGGCGTCGACCGTGGCCAGGCCGTGCAGGCGCTCCAGCGTGACGATGGTTGGGTAAATCATGAAAAAGCTGCCCGACTGGTGCCGCGCCAATGCATCAAAGGGGCGCACCCAGACCGGCTCGAACTGCTCGGTTTCGTCTGCCACCGGCGTTTGCCCGGGTGGCACGCGCGCCACCAGAAAGCCCACATCAAAGCGCTTGGGCAGGTCACGGTCGGTGACCCAGCGCGCCAGCACCTGCATGTCGCTGGCGGCCAGCGTCAGTCCGCGCGCCGCGCACTGGGCGCCAAAGTCACCTTGCCGGTCCATCGCGTCAATGTCGGCCTGCGTGGCCCAACTGCCATCCGCATGGCGCGCCAGTAGCAAGCCCAGCTCTTCAAAGCTCTCGCGAATCGCGGCAATGGCTTGCGTTAACGCCTGGGCGCTTTGCGTGGCCCGGCGCAGCGCCAGCGCGTGGCAGCAACCGTCTGTCGCATCGATGCCGCCGCCCGGAAACACATAGGCGCCCGGTACAAAACTGGCCGCGCTGGAGCGCCGCGTCATCAGCACTTCCAGGCCATCGGGCGTGTCACGCAGCAGCAGCACGGTGGCCGCCGCGCGGGTGGGCGCCGGCGGGCGTGCGGGGTGCAGCAGTTGGGATGGGCGGGGCATGGGCAGAGGGTACCAGACCAAATGCTGCTCACCCAAATTACCGGCTTCGCCCCGCCTTGTACTTTCCCTTGCCCGCACCAATCACCCCGTCGGCCAGCGCCAGCCGCGCCATGGCTTTGTGAGCGTGGGCGTGGGTGATGGCCAGACCCAGCGCGTCGGCGGCGTCGGGGCCGGGCAGGGCGGGCAGGTTCAGCAGGCGTTTCACCATCTCCTGAATCTGGCCTTTGCTGGCGCGACCCCAGCCGACCACGGCCTGTTTCATTTGTAGCGCCGTGTATTGCGTCACCGGCAAATCTGAAAACACCAGCGCGGTGATGGCGGCGCCGCGGGCCTGGCCCAGCAGCAGCGTGGACTGCGGGTTGACGTTGACAAACACGATCTCGATGGACGAGGCATCAGGCTCATAGCGCGCCACCACTTCGCGGATGCCGTCGAACAGCACCTTGAGGCGCTCGGGCAGCAGGTCTTTGTCGAGATGGGTGGTGGTGATGGTGCCGCTGGCCACATAGGTCAGCTCGGAGCCATTCACGTCCACCACGCCAAAACCAGTGGTGCGCAGGCCGGGGTCAATGCCGAGGATTCTCATAAGCCAAAGTACCAGCGTACTGAATGGAAGAACACCGGCGCGGCAAAGCACAGCGAGTCAATGCGGTCGAGCATGCCGCCGGCGCCGGTGACCGCCTTGCCTTGGCCATGCCAGATCGGGATGCCACGGTCGCGTTTGAGGGCTTTCATCACCAGATGCCCCAGCGAGCCCGCCGCGCAGGCGATGAAAGACAGGGCAAAGGCCTGCCCCGGCACAAACGGCGTGATGCCCGCCAGCAGCGCGCCCAGCAGGCTGCCCGCGGCCATGCCCCAACTCCAGCTGTGCCAGGTAAAGCTCTGGCTGATCTGCGGCGCATCTGGCGGCCGAGGCCGGTGGCGCGCCACCAGGTGCTGCGTGACCATGCAGGTTTGCACCACCAGCACCAGAAACAGCAGCAGAAACGCGTTTTTTTTGTCGTAGTGCGGAAAGTCCAGCAGCATCAGCGCCGGCACATGGCTCATCCCGTAAATGCACACCATGATGCCCCATTGCAGCTTGGCATTGCGCTCCAGAAAACGCACCGGGTCGTTGGCCAGGGCGCTGGCCACCGGCAGCGCCAGAAACACATAGACCGGGATGAACACGGTGAATAGGTTGAAGTGCTCGGTGCCGACCAGAAAGTATTGCAGCGGCAGCACCACAAAAAAAGCCAGCACCAGGCTGCGATGGTCGCCCTGGCGTGTGGGCGAGAGGGTCAGGAACTCGCGCAGCGCAAAAAATGAGCCCAATGCAAACAGCAGCAGCCGGCTGATGTCGCTGGCCAGCCACGCCACCCAGAAGACAAAAATCAGCGACCAGCTGGTGCGCAGCAGGCCGCTCAGGTTCTGCATGCGCTCTCTGTGGTTTTGCTGCGCCAGCCCGTCGTCATGCTCGCGCATCGACAACAAAAACAAGGTGAGCGAGGCCAGCAGCAGCAAGCCGAACACCAGCACGAACATGGCGCCAATCTGCTGCGACGGACTGAGGTTTTTCAGGGTTTGGTACACGGTTGGGTCTCAGATGTCGCGCAGCGCGATGACGGCGCTGCGTGCGCGCGCCAAAAAGGTGTGGCAGTCTTCGCCAGCCTGCACCTGCATGGGCGCGCCGAAGGTGACCGAGCACAGCACCGGCACCGGCACCACTTCGCCTTTGGGCATGACGCGCTGCACGTTGGCGATCCAGGCCGGAATAAGTTCCACCTGCGGGAACTTGAGCGCCAGGTTGTAAAGCCCGGCCTTGAAGGCTTGCGGCTCATCGGCATGGCCGCGCGTGCCTTCGGGGAACAAAATCAATGAGTCGCCTGCGGCAAGCGCCTCGACCAACGGCTCCAGCGGGTCCTCGTCCGCGTGGCGCTCGCGCGAGACATAAATCACGTTGAACACCGCCGTGGTGATCCATTGCCTGACGGGCGATTTAGTCCAGTACTCGCGTGCCGCCACGGCGCGGGTGTTGCTACGCAGCTCCTTGGGCAGGGCGGCCCAGATCATCACCAGATCGGCGTGGCTCTGGTGGTTGGCAAAGTAAATGCGCTGCTCGGCCTTTGGCGGGCAGCCCCACCAGCGCGCCTGTGCACCGGTGAGCACGCGGATCAGCCCGAGTAAAAACAGGCTCACCGCGCTGGCCGCCAGCGGCGACAGCCAGTCGGCTGCGCGGCTGCGCCAGTTGTCGGGCAGGCGCGGCAACGGCTTCATGGCAGTTCGGCGCTTTCCAGGCGGCGCGCAATGATGCCGGCGCGGCCCGCCACATAGCTTGAATCGGGCAGCTTTTCAAAGTACTTGGGGCGCGGCAGCATCACCGCCAGCCGTGCGGCTTCGTAGGTGCTCAGGCGCGCAGCGGGCTTGCGAAAGTAATGCTGCGCCGCCGCCTCGGCACCGAACACGCCCTCGCCCCATTCGACGCTGTTGAGGTAGATTTCCAAAATGCGTTCCTTGCTGAGCACGGCTTCCAGCAGCAGTGTGAGAACAAATTCCTGGCCTTTGCGCAGAAACGTGCGCTCGCCAGACAAAAACAGGTTTTTGGCCAACTGCTGGGTGATGGTGGAGCCGCCGATGATCTTGGGGGCCTTGATCGGCTTGACTGCGGGGGCTTTGGCTGCCGCCTTGGGCGGGGCTTTACCGACGTTTCTGGCCGCAGCTCTCGCTTGGGCCTGCGCCGCCAGTTCTTCTGCCCGGGTGTTTTTTTGCCAGGCTTTCTCGATCGCATCCCAGTCCACGCCGTCGTGGTTGGCAAAGCCGTCGTCTTCGCTGGCGATTACCGCGCGCTTGAGGTTGTTGGATATCTTGTCGTAAGGCATCCATTGCTGGTGCCAACGCAGCGTGCCCTTTTGTGTGGCGATGCGCCAGGCTTCGGAGCGCTCAAAGGTGGTGGATTGCGGGTCGATCACCAGCATGGCGGCAATGCGCGCCACAAAAAACAGTTGCAGCAGCGCAAAAGCAACTGCTACCAGGCCGAACCAGCGCCAAAACGGTTTCATGGCTTCAGTGCCCGCCCGCAATGACGGCGCGCAACTCGCTCAGCAGCTGACCCGACGGCGGGCGCACGCCGCGCCAAAGCAAAAAGGACTCTGCCGCTTGCTCCACCAGCATGCCCAGGCCGTCGCGCGGCACGGCGCCGTGGGCGCGCGCCCAGTCCATGAAGCCTTGCGCGCCGGGTCCGTACATCATGTCGTAGGCCAGCGCACCGGGCTGCAAAACACGCGCGTCAACCGGCACGCCCGCGCCGCTCAGGCTGGTGGCAGTGGCGTTGATGATGACGTCGAAGGCTTCGTTGAGTGCGTGCAGGTTGTGTGCTTCCAGCACCGTGTTGTGCTGCGCCGCCAGCGCTTGATGCCGCGCCACCAGTTCGCTGGCCTTGTGCAGCGTGCGGTTGGCCACGCTGAGGTGCGCCGGGCTGGCTTGCAAGAGCGGTCCCAGCACGCCGGCCGCAGCGCCGCCTGCGCCAATCAGCAGCAGGCGAAGTCCCTTGAGCGGCAGGTCGGCATTGCGCTCGATGTCTGCCACCAGGCCAATGCCGTCGGTGTTGTCGGCCAGAATCTGGCCGTTTTTGAAGGTCAGCGTGTTTGACGCCTGCGCCAACACGCTGCGTGCGCTGGCGTGGGTGGCTAGCTCCGCGGCTTCAAACTTGAACGGCACGGTGATGTTGCAGCCGCGCCCACCTTCCTCAATGAAGGCCCGCACGCTGCGGGCAAAGTCGCCCGGCGCAATGTCGCGCTTGTCGTAGTGCAACTGCTGGCCGGTGATCTCGGCAAAACGGGCGTGGAGCCAGGGTGAGCGGCTGTGCGCCACAGGGTGGCCCATCACGCAGTAGAGGTCGGTGGTCATTGGGTTCAAAGCGGGGAATTATTGACCGTTGAGTTGGGTTTTCAGCGTGTCGTCGCGGGTGAAGTTGAAGCGCGACACCACGGCAATCTCGTCGGCCTGACGGCGCATGGCGGCGCTGAATTTGCCAAACGGCCCGGCACTGCTGGCAATGGCACGCGCCTGCCGGTCGAGCTTCGGGTTACCGGAGCTTTGCACCACCTCGGTGGACAGCACGCGGCCGTCACGGTTGATGTTGATGAGCATGGTCAGTTCGCCATAGAGCTTTTGGCCGCTCACTTGCGGAAAATTCTGCGTGCCCCGCGCTTCGATGGCGCGGCGCAAGCGGTCGTAATACAGCGCATACACCGCTTCGCGCGTGGCCGGGCTGATGTAGCGCTTTTTCGGGCGGGCGTTTTCCAGGTTGATGCGGCGTTCGATTTCGGCCAGTAGCTTGACGAGCTGCTTGCGCTTTTGCTCGCGTTGCGTCTGCTCGGGGCTCTGCGTTTCCTGGCGCGGCACTTCGGGCGGCAATTTGGCCAGCAACTTCTTGACATTGAGCAGCAGCAGGTGTTGCTGCGCCTGCATATCTTGCAACTGGCGCTGCTGATCCAGTTCCTGGTCTTGGCCGTCGGTGTTGCGCAGAGCGGGCGGCAGCGGGCTTTTGGCGCGGCCGCGCGCAGCCTCGCCGCCCCCGGCTAACGCAGCCTGGGCAATGGCCTGCGCCTTGTCGGGCTGCTCGCGGGTGTCTGCATTGACCAGAATCACTTCGAGCGGGCTGTCTTGCAGCACCCGGTTGAAAGCCTGGGGGTCCACCAGCCGCACGGTCAGCAGCGCCGCGTGCGCCGCAATGGAGACACCCAGGGCGATCTGTAGGGTACTCAACGGCAGCAGCTTCACGGCGCAGTGGCGGCCTCGGCGGGAGGCGGGTTAGGCGCGGTGTCGGCGTCAGCGTTGGCGTCGCTCAGGTCCACGGCGATGGTGATCGGACCGACCACGGTGTCGTCGTCCTGCTCTTCGTCGGCGTCGAACACCCCGGGTTCGGCGTCGAGTCGCTCGATCACGGTGCCGTGGATGTCGAGCGACACCAGGTCGATGTCGCCCAGCTTCACGCGCACCCGAGCGCCGCGCGGCAGGCCTTGCGCGCCCATCACCGGCAGCACCAGCGGCAGGTGGTCGGCGCGCACCAGGTTGTCCTTGAACAGGGCGGCCTCAATCTCGGTGATGCCCTGCTGTTGCACGTATTTGAGCGTCCAGAAACGCTCAATGGCGTTCTGGTAGCCGTTGTAGGCAAAGTAAGCTGCGTCAAAGCTGGAGATGATCGAAAACAGCTCGACGTCTTTGGGTTTGAACGGCGCCACCAGCGCGGCGGTCTTGCCGTGGCGCGCGCAGGCAATGATTTGCCACTGATTCAGCAAGTCCACGTAACGGCGCAGCGGTGAACTGCTCCAGGCATAACTCTTGACACCGATACCCGCGTGCGGCAACGCGCGCGTACCCATACGCACCTTGACGCCGGGCAACATCGACGCCTGGCTGCGGTAAATGCCGGGCACACCCAGCTCAGCCATCCAGTTGCCCCAGGTGCTGTTGGCCAGGATCATGGCTTCGGACACGATCAAGTCCAGCGGCGCGCCGCGCTGGCGCACGCTGATCTGTACCTGTTCGGTGCCTTCTGGCTCGGCGCCGTTGTTTCCAACGAGCTTGAAGTTGTAGTCAGGGCGGTTGAAGTTTTCTGGCTTGCCGCGCACCACTTCGCGTTTAGCTTTCAGGTCTTGCGCCAGCCGGTACAAAAATGAGAGTTGCGGGCGTTTGTGCTGCAGCGGCGGCGGGTCGGTATCGTGCATGAAGGTGGGGTCTTGCAGCCACTCCAGGGTGACCACGGCATCCAACTGGTCGTGGCGCAAATTGGCGCCAATGTGGACCCGCTCCAGCTTGGTCTCGGTCGCCTTGATCTCCAGCGTGGCCTCGTCCAGCGTCACATACAGCGACACCGCCGGGCAGTCGCGTCCTTCCATCAGGGTGTAGTTTTGCACCACCTCGTCGGGCAGCATGGTGAGCTTGTAGCCCGGCATGTACACCGTGGACAGGCGTGCGCGGCCCAGCGCGTCGGCCGCGCTGCCGGGTTGAATCGCCAGGCCGGGCGCAGCAATGTGAATGCCCAGCACCACGGTGCCGGTGCCCAGGCCTTGCACCGACAGCGCGTCGTCGATCTCGGTGGTGGCCGAGTCGTCAATCGAGAAGGCACGTGCTGAAGACAGCGGTAGCTCGTCCTTGATTGGCGGTGCCTCAAACTTCGGGAACCCCGTGCCCTTGGGAAAGTTCTCCAGCAGAAAACGCTTCCAGTGGAACTGGTAAGGCGAGTCGATGGCGCCGGCCTTGATCAACAGGTCGAGCGGCCCCAGATGCGTGGCGCGCGAGGCCTCGACCACAGCCTTGTATTCGGGCGAGTTTTTGTCGGGCTTGAACAGGATTTTGTAGAGCTGATCGCGGATGGCTTGCGGACAGATGCCTTCGCTCAATTCCTTGACCCAGGCCTCGATTTGCAGTGCGACCTGTTTCTTTTTCTCGATGGCCGCCAAGGCTTGGGCCAGGATGTCAGCCGAGGCCTTTTTAAAACGCCCCTTGCCGGCGCGGCGAAAGTAGTGCGGCGCCTCAAACAGTGCCATCAGCATGCCGGCCTGTTGCTCCAGGGTGGCGTGCTCTGAAAAATAGTCGCGCGCCAGCTCGGCAAAGCCAAAGTCGCCCTCGGGCGCAAATTCCCAAGCCATGTCGAGCTCGATGCTGGCGGCCACGGCCTGCGCAGCGGCCATCAGTTCATGCGGCGTGGGTTTGTCGAACTTGAGTAGCATGTTGGCCGCTTTGACCTTGACGCGCTTGCCCGAGTCCAGTTCCACCTGCGCCGATGCGTCGGCCTCGGAGAGGATGCGCCCGGCCAGAAATTTGCCGGTTTCTTCAAATAATAAGTACATGGCTGAATTGTCCCATGGCTGGCTGATGCTGACCGTTGCACAATGGCGTTGATACTGCCGATACGATGACAGTGCCCAACCGCGAAGGACTTCAGCCTTGATATCGCCCATTTCCAATGCCAAACTGCCGTTGCAAAGCAGCCCCCAAAACAGCCGGGTCGCGCTGTTTGGCGAGGTGCTAGCGGATGTGTTTCCTGAGCGCGCTGTGTTGGGCGGCGCGCCGTTCAACGTGGCCCGTCATCTGCAGGCCTTTGGCTGCGAACCGCTGCTGCTGTCGCGCGTGGGCGACGACGCGCTGGGCCGTGACGTGCTCGCCACCATGGCCAGCAGTGGCATGGACAGCCGTGGCGTTCAGTTGGACTCGCAGTACCCAACGGGCCAGGTCAAGGTGCATCTGGAAAACGGCGGGCACCGCTTTGAAATTCTTGACCAGCAGGCCTACGATTTCATTGACCCCAGCGTGGCACAGCTGGTTGAGTCACCGCAGCGACCGGCGCTGGTGTATTACGGCACGCTGGCGCAGCGCCATGTTGCCGCGCGGCACGCGCTGGCCACCCTGCTGCAAAGCACGCAGGCAAGCAAGTTCCTTGATGTCAATTTGCGCGCGCCCTGGTACACCGAAAGCACGCTGGCTTTTTCCCTGGAAATGGCAGATATCGTCAAGCTCAACGACCAGGAATTGCCAGCATTGGCCGACATGTTCGGGTTGTCGTCAGGCGATCCGCACGGCCAGGCGATGGCGCTGATGCACCGTTTCGACCTGGCACAGGTGGTTGTCACCTGCGGCGCAGATGGCGCCTGGCAAATGGGCCGCGATGGCCAGGTGGTGGCGTCTGGCGCCAGCCAGGTGGCTGTGGCCGTAGTTGACACGGTGGGCGCCGGTGACGGCTTTGCGGCAGTCTATTTGTTGGGCACGCTACGGCATTGGCCAACCGCTGTAACGCTGGAACGAGCCAATGTGTTCGCTGCGGCCATTTGCGGCATCCGCGGCGCGATTCCGGACGATGTGAATTTTTACCAACCCTTTTTGCAGGCGTGGACGTGATGAACAAGCAAGCGGTCGCAGACAAGCAAGGTTTGTACGTTGTCCTGATCAGTGTTCATGGCCTGATCCGTGGCCATGACCTGGAGCTTGGGCGCGACGCCGACACGGGCGGCCAGACGCGCTATGTGGTGGAACTGGCACGCGCACTCGGTGAACGCGCGGACGTCGACAAAGTGGTGTTGTTGACGCGCCGCGTCATCGACCCCCAGGTCAGCGCCGACTATGCACAGCTGCTGGAGCCGCTCTCTGACAAGGCCAGCATTGTGCGCATTGAATGCGGCGAAGAAAAATACCTGCGCAAGGAGATGCTGTGGGACTCGCTGGAAAATTTCTCTGACAACGTGCTGGCCTACCTCAAAAGCCAGCCGCGCATGCCCGATGTGATTCACAGCCACTACGCCGATGCTGGTTATGTGGGTTCGCGCCTGTCGCACCAGCTGGGCATTCCGTTGGTTCATACCGGCCACTCTTTGGGGCGCAACAAACGCAAGCAGTTATTGGCCAGCGGTATCAAACGCAGCGAGATCGAGTCCACTTACCACATCTCGCGCCGCATTGAGGCCGAAGAAACCACGCTGGGCGCGGCCGAGCGGGTCATCACCAGCACCCGCCAGGAGATTGAGCAGCAATACGGGTTGTATGACTTTTACCAGCCCGAGCGCATGCGTGTGATTCCGCCCGGTACAGATTTGACGCAATTTTTCCCGCCCTTGGGTGACGAAAAAAAGAGTCCCATTGCGTTGTCGCTCAAGCGCTACCTACATCAGCCCAACAAACCGATGATTTTGGCCTTGTCGCGTCCTGATCCAAAGAAAAACATCGTGGCGCTGATTGAGGCCTACGGTGCATCGCCGGCCCTGCAAGAAGCCGCCAACCTGGTCATTGTGGCGGGCAATCGCGACGACATTCAGGAGATGGAGGCGGTGGCCAAAACGGTGCTCACCGACATCCTTCTGGCCATCGATAAATATGACCTTTACGGCAAGGTGGCCTACCCAAAAAACCACAAGCAGGAAGATGTGGCTGTGTTGTATCGTCTGGCCGCCGCGTTGTGCGGTGTGTTTTGCAACCCGGCCTTGACGGAGCCCTTCGGCCTGACGCTGATCGAGGCGGCGGCGTGCGGTCTGCCGATTGTGGCCACCGAAGACGGCGGCCCGACCGACATCATCCGTAACTGCCAGAACGGCTACCTGATCAACCCGCTCGACCAAGCGTCCATGGCGGCCACGTTGCTGCAGGCACTGACCGACAGGCCAGCCTGGCGGCGATTGGCCAAAAACGGTATGGAGGGGGTTCAGCGGTTCTATTCATGGCCGGCGCATGTGGAAAGCTACCTGTCGGAGATTCGTCCGCTGGTGGAAAAAACCGAACCCATTACCCATATGAACTTGCAACGGCGTGCAGGCACGTTTCGTGACCAAGCCATCTTTGCCAGCCTGGATCAAAACCTGATTGGTGACATGGCATCGCTGGCGCCATTTTTGCAGACCATGCACGCGCACCGCAAAGCCATCATTTTTGGCATTGCCACCGGGCGCAGCCTCGACGATGCGCTCAACACGTTAAAACGGCACAGCATTCCCCAGCCCGACGTGCTGATCACCGGGCAGGGCACGCAAATCCATTACGCGCCCAACCTGACCGAAGACGCGGTCTGGGCGCGTCACATCGACCACTTGTGGAGCAGGCAGACGGTGCACGATGTTCTGAAAGACTTGCCCGGCTTGACCCTGCAGGCTAAAGCCTATCAAAGCGCTTTCAAGCTGAGCTACTTCATAGATGTTGCGCTGGCCAATGTCAATGACATCCGGCAACTGTTGCTGCGCAATGAACAGGCGGTGAACGTGATCTTTTCTTTTGGCCAGTTTATTGACGTGCTGCCGCTGCGCGCGTCCAAGGGTCTGGCGCTGCGCTGGTGTGCCGAGCAGTTCGGTTTTCCGCTGGAGCAGACGCTGGTGGCCGGCGTGACCGGCGCCGACGCCGACATGTTGCGCGGCAACACGCTGGGCGTGGTGGTGGACAACCGCCACCTGGACGAGCTATCTGATCTGGCAAACAGCGAAAAAATCTATTTTTCAAAACAGCCCTACGCTGCCGGTATCCTGGAAGCCATGACGCACTACCACTTCTTTGCGGACGACTCGGCCGCCGCAGCGGCATGAACCGCTTGCTGCTGTGCACCGACCTGGACCGAACTCTGATTGCCAACGGTGCCCAGCCAGACTCAAAGGGCGCACTGGCGCTATTTCGGCAACTGGTTCGCCGGGAAGATGTGACGCTGGTCTATGTCAGTGGCAGGCACCGCGGCCTAATTGAGCAAGCCATCGCCGAGTTCGAATTGCCCGTGCCGGATTTCGCCATTGCCGATGTGGGCTCCACAATCTATCAGGTCATGCCCGCAGGCTGGCAGACCGATGACGCGTGGCAGGCATACATTGCTCCCGATTGGCATGGCCTCGCGCACGAGGACCTGTGCCGTTTGCTCAGTGTTTTTCCGGCGCTACGCCTGCAGCCCCTGACGCAGCAGAACCGCTACAAGCTCAGTTACCACGTCGCGCTGGCTGAGGATTCTGAGAGCCTGATCCGTGCCGTTGACGCCCGCCTGAAGGAGGCGCAGATACGGGCCAACCTGATCTGGAGCATTGACGAACCTGCGGCGCTTGGTTTGCTTGACGTCTTACCCGCCAGCGCCAACAAACTGCACGCCATCCGCTTTTTGATGCAGCAACTCGGATTCCCCGACGACAACACCTTGTTTGCCGGCGACAGCGGCAACGATCTGGATGTGCTGCTCAGCGGCATTCCAGCTGTGCTGGTGGCCAATGCCGACGCCCAAGTAAAAAGCCAGGCGGCATCTGCCAACCCCGACACCTTGTATGTGGCACAAGGCGACTACCTTGGCATGAATGGCAATTACAGCGCGGGTATTCTTGAGGGGGTTGCCCATTACCACCCGCATCTGGATACCTGGCTGCACGCAAAAACCAACAACATAGCTGAAACTTAACTGACATAGTCTGGAGACCCCTGATGTACGAGCAAGCATCCCACGCGATGTTGAATGAGATTTTGATTGAGTTGAAACCCGAGATCGGCAACTTTCGGTTGCGCCATTTTTACACCCGCCTTGGGGCCAATTTTTACGCCATCCATTCCCTGTTTCATCTGCTCTACGGTGACAGGCCCGACTTCAAGCCGCAGCTGGTCAGCCTGGTGGAAACGCTAGCGCTGCGTTACATGGAACGCAGCCCGCAACTGCGCAAATCAGACCTGGCTCGCGAGCGCGACTACAACTGGTTCCTGAGCCAGAAGTGGGTTGGCATGGCGCTGTATTGCGACCGCTTTGCCGATGACCTGAATGGCCTGCGCAGCAAGTTGCCCTACCTGCAAGACCTGGGCATTAATTTGCTGCACATCATGCCAATTCTGGATTGCCCGTCCGATCAGGCTGATGGCGGCTACGCGGTCAGGGATTTCTTCAAGGTAGACGCCCGCTACGGCACCACAGAAGACGTCGAGGCGCTGGCCGCCACGCTAAAAAAGCGCGACATGCTGCTGGTGCTCGACGTGGTCGTCAACCACACGTCAGACGAACACGAGTGGGCGCAGAGGGCGCGCCAGGGCGAGAAAAAGTATCAGGACTACTACTACGTTTTTGACGACCGCGACACGCCCGATGCCTTTGAAGAAACCATGCCCGAGGTCTTTCCGGCCACGGCGCCGGGCAACTTCACCTGGGATGCCGCCATGGGCAAGTGGGTCATGACGGTGTTCAATACCTACCAATGGGACCTGAACTACCGCAACCCGGCGGTGTTGATCGAGATGATCGACATCATTTTGTTCTGGGCCAACAAGGGCACCGACATCTTGCGGCTGGACGCGGTGGCCTTTTTGTGGAAAAAAATCGGCAGCACCTGCCAAAACGAGCGCGAGGCGCACCTGCTGCTGCAATTGATGAAGGACTGCTGCCAGGTCACCGCGCCGGGTGTGCTGTTCATCGCCGAAGCCATCGTGGCGCCGAGCGAAGTGGCCAAGTATTTTGGTGAAGACGCCATCAACGCCAAAGAGTGCGAGATTGCCTACAACGCCACGCTCATGAGTTTGCTGTGGGACGGCGTGGCCACCAAAAATGCCGTGCTGCTCAACCAGGGCATCAAACACTTGCCGGTCAAACTGGAGCGGGCCACCTGGCTCAACTATGTGCGTTGCCACGACGACATCGGCCTGGGTTTTGACGACAACGATGTGCGCCTGTCGGGCTATGACCCGGTGCTGCACCGGCGCTTTTTGCTGGACTATTTCACCGGGCGATTTGCTGGCTCAGCAGCCCGTGGCTTGCCTTTTGGCGTGAACCCGAAAACCGGCGATGCCCGCATATCGGGTGCTCTGGCCTCGCTGGCCGGACTTGAAGTGGCGCAGAACGACGACGACCCCGAAGCCATCGACGCTGCTATCAAAACCATATTGATGTTGCACAGCCTGATCCTTGCCTTTGGCGGCATTCCGCTGTTTTACTACGGTGATGCCGTTGGCACGCTCAACAGCTTGGCCTACCTGGCTGACCCATCCAAAGCCGATGACAACCGCTGGGTCAATCGCTCTTATTTTGACTGGCAGAAGGCGGCCTTGCGCCACCAGAGTGGCACGGTGGAGCAGCGCATTTTCAGCGCGCTGAAAAAAATGATCGCCCAACGCAAAGAGCTCAGTGCCTTTGCCGATTTTGACGATCGCCAGTTGATCAGTGTGGACAACGCCAACCTGCTGGTTTTTTTACGCACCGACCTGCACAACGCACGCAGCCGGGTGCTGGTGGTGAGCAACTTCAATACCAACGCACAACGGCTGCCACTGGATGCGCTGCGTCCCTATGGCCTATTCCAACAAGAGGCCATGCGCGAGCTCTGCTCTGGCGAGCGCCTCACGGTCGAAAACAACGCGGTCATGGTGCCGCCGCTTTCGTGCTGCTGGTTGGTTGACTGAGCCCGCGCTGAACGGCGCAGGGGTTGGCGCCATCCCGGGCCACTCGCCCTTGCGCTGGCTTGCTTTGACGCCTCAATACGGGTTGTCAAACCCAAGCCGCGCCATGATGTCGCTTTCGCGCAGCTCCATCACCTGGGCATCTTCATCTTCATCATGGTCCCAGCCCTGTGCGTGCAGCGCGCCGTGCACCAGCAAATGCGCGTAGTGTTCTTCCAGGGTTTTGCCCTGTTCCTCGGCCTCTTTGGCCACCACCGGCGCGCACAGCACCAGGTCAGCCGTGACGACCGGCTCTTGCGTGTAGTCGAAGGTCAGCACGTTGGTGGCGTAGTCCTTCTTGCGGTAGTCGCGGTTCAACGCCTGGCCTTCGGCGGCATCGACAATGCGCACGGTGAGCTCGGCGTCGCTCTGTAGCGCGGCGCGCAGCCAGCGCATAACTTTGTGGCGCGGCAGGGCAGCGCGGTGCAGGGCGGATTCGGGGAATTTGGCGAACTGCAATGACAGGGTGAGTTTGTTCATCTGGCGGGTTTGCGAGTGGGTTTGGGGGCGGTGGCCAGGGGCGCAACGGGCAGCGCATCGTCACGCGGGTACAGGTTGATGCGCCCGGGTGCATCATAGGCATCGACAATGCGCGCCACCAGCGGGTGCCGCACCACATCCGCGCTGGTCAGGCGGCAAATGGCAATGCCCTCAACGCTTTTGAGCACGCGCTCGGCGTCGATCAGGCCGCTGAGCTGGGTGCTGGGCAGGTCGATCTGGCTGACGTCACCGGTGATCACGGCCTTGGAGCCAAAGCCGATGCGCGTCAAAAACATCTTCATCTGCTCGGGCGTGGTGTTTTGCGCCTCGTCCAGAATCACAAACGCGGTGTTGAGCGTGCGCCCGCGCATGAAGGCCAGCGGCGCGATCTCGATGGTCTGGCGCTCAAAGGCTTTTTGCACGGCCTCGAAACCCATCAGGTCGTACAGCGCGTCGTAGAGCGGGCGCAAATACGGGTCGATTTTTTGCGCCAGGTCACCGGGCAGGTAGCCGAGGCGCTCGCCGGCTTCCACGGCAGGGCGCGTCAGCACGATGCGCTGCACGGTGCTGCGCTGCAGGGCATCGACGGCCATCGCCACGGCCAGGTAGGTTTTGCCGGTGCCGGCCGGGCCGATGCCGATAGTGATGTCGTGGCTGGCAATGCTGTCGAGGTAATGCGCCTGGTTGATGGAGCGGGGTTTCAGGTCGGCGCGTTTGGTCTTGAGCGACGGGCCTTCGGCGCCGTTGACATCACCGTCACCCGCGAGCATCAACTGCACGGTGCGCGGCTCGATCGGGTGCGCTGCCATCTCGTACAGCGCCTGCAGCATTTCCATGCCGCGTTTGGCATTGGCCTTGAGGCCATCGACCTTGAACTGCTCGTGGCGGTGTGCAATTTTGACCTGCAGCGCGGCCTCAATGGTGCGCAAATGCGCGTCCATGGGGCCGCACAGGTGGCCCAGGCGGGTGTTGTTGGGTGGGGAAAAAATGTGTCGGAGGAGCAAAGTTGATAATTCTCGGAAATTGGACTCACGAAAAACGCGGCAGTGTGGTTGCGCACTCTGCCATCGATGTATTTACGGTTGTTTAAGCCCATTGATGACATGGTGCTAATGACTCAGTCTTTGAACTTGGTCTTTAACCATTTGAGCAACTCACGTTGATCAGCCGCTGTTGCTCGCCGCACCTGAACTAAAAGCTTATTGAGGTCCGGCCGTTGCAAAGTGATATTGGCTGCGCCCTCGTTGCAAACGGAACAAATGGCCTTCAGGTTGTTGGCATCGTCTGCGCCGCCCATACTCTTGTCTATCACATGACCGATGTGAAGCCTAGTTTTGCGGCTTGCATCATATGGGTGCGGCTCACCTGCGACTGCACCACACATCTGACAGGTGAAACCGTTTCGGTCCAATACAAAAGCGCGAGTTTCTTTGGAGATTCCTCTAGAAAAGGCAGGCTGTGGTTTTTTTGTTTCTAGTAGGTATTCACCCGGTTTTAAATCTGCGCGGTCATTGTTTGTCAGAATCAGGTAGCCTTCTTCGGTGCGCAATTCACGGATACGTCTGGCCCATTCACTGATATTGCCCGACACTGATCGCAATTCATCAGACTCGATCACGCGACCAAGATTGTTTAAAAAATGAGTTCTAAGCTTGGCGCGCGCCCCTTTGGATGTGGCAGGAAGCACGGTGGTTTTTTTCATTATGCGGCCTTCTTAAACAATCTATTCGTCGCAGCTTTTTCGATGGCGCTGGCAATTTCAGCGCTGACTGCTTGCGCGACAGGCGGCGGAAATGCATTGCCAACTTGTCTGTATGTAGGTGTCTTTTTACCGACAAATTGCCAGTCATCGGGAAACCCCTGAATGCGTGCACACATCCTTACGGTGAGCCGTGGCATCCCTACAAAATCAGCGGCAGGCGCCTCGTCCGCCAGGCCGCGTCCATCAACGCCGAGTGCTGCCCACGCTAAGCGAGATCGGGTTGGCCCCAAATCTGGTCCGCCGTGTTTTTTACTTCCACCCACCAGTGTGGGTGCAATATTCTTGGCCTGGTTGCGCCAAGCATCAGCGCCCTGCCATCCGTTAGCTGACATCAAGTCATGGAGAAGATGCCCGACTGTTGGTGAAAGTTTTAAGCTGGGGGCTGGCCAGCGAAAATGTTCGGCAACGTCTTGACGCAAAGCAACAAAAACCACGCGCGGGCGCAATTGACTTACTCCAAAGTCAGCAGCATTAAAGAGATGCCAATCGGTCCAATAACCCATGGCATGCAACTGTCTAGCGATTTTTTCCCGGTAATCCTCAAAAACTGCATCCAGCAAGCCTCTGACGTTTTCCAGCATGACTGCCTGAGGTCGGGTCTCGTCAACCACACGAATGGCTTGAGGAAACATGTCTCGTGCGTCTTCGGCGCCGAGTTGTTTGCCTGCCTTGGAGAACGGCGGGCAGGGCACGCCACCAGCAACCAGATCGATACCACGAAACGCTCGCGCGTCAAATTCTGACAAATCGCCTTCGATGACGTTCCATTTAGGGCGATTTAAGCGCAGTGTTTTGCACGCAGCCGCATCGATTTCAACCAAGGCTTCGTGTTCGAAACCTGATCGCTCCAAGCCTTGGGCTTGTCCACCTGCACCGGCGCAAAGTTCAAGAGAGTTCATTTTTGATCCTGATAACTGGATGTTTGTACAGTTAAATTATCTGTCCTTTTGCCATTTGATAGCAATAAATATTTCTGAATCACGCTCCCCCCAAATCTCCTCAGGCTCAAGCATAGTGATTGGAATTTCATTGTTTGGTGCGCGTCCATGGGGCCTCACAGGTGGCTCAATCGGGTGTTGTTGGGTGGAGAAAAAATGTGGCGGAGGGGCAAAGTTGATAATTCTCGAATATTGGACTAGCTTGCACGAATCCGGAGTGACACCCCGAATGATGAAAGAGTACCGTCATCGCGAGCGTAGCGTGGCGATCCATGGCTTCGGAAGTCATGGATTGCGTCACTTCGTTCGCAATGACGACGTGCTGTCACGTTAACGCAAAATAGATTGAATGATAGGCACAAAATGATCGGTAAATTAACAGGCACCCTGGACGACAAGAATCCGCCGATGGTCATCGTCGATTGCCACGGCGTGGGCTACGAGGTGTTTGTGCCCATGAGCACGTTCTACAACCTGCCCGAACTCGGTGTCAAGGTGACGTTGCTGACGCACTTTGTGGTGCGCGAAGACGCGCAGATTTTGTACGGATTTGCTACCGCCGCAGAACGCGCGGCGTTTCGCGAACTCATCAAGATTTCGGGTGTCGGGCCGCGCACCGCTCTGTCGGTGCTGTCGGGCATGAGCGTGGGTGAGTTGTCACAGGCGGTCACCTTACAAGAGGGCGGTCGGCTGATGAAGGTGCCCGGCATCGGCAAGAAAACCGCCGAGCGCTTGTTGCTGGAGCTCAAGGGCAAGCTCGGCCCCGACATCGGCTTGCCCAGCAGCCTGGCCAGCGACGCGCAGGCCGACATTCTGCAAGCCTTGCTGGCGCTGGGCTACAGCGACAAGGAGGCCGCTGCCGCCCTGAAAGCCTTGCCAAACGACATTGGTGTCAGCGACGGCATCAAGCTGGCGCTCAAGGCACTGGCGAAGTAGCTTGAAAGCTCCGCGACAATTGCCGTCTGAATTGTTCGTTGGCTCATTTTTCCACCCCTGATAGGATACCTTGATGAAAACGATTGGTCTCAAATCCCTGCGCTTCACCCTGACAGCGGCCGCCGCCCTGCTATGCATGGCCGGGCCGGCACAAGCTGCCGACAAGGTCAAGGTGGGCATGCTCAGCACATTGTCGGGCCCCGGTGCGGGTTTGGGCATTGATATTCGCGACGGCTTCAGTCTGGCGCTCAAGCACTCGGGCGGCAAGTTCGGCGGCCTGCCGGTTGAGGTGATCGTGGCCGACGATCAGGGCAAGCCCGATGCGGCGCGCCAAACCGCTGACCGGCTGGTAAAACAGGATAAAGTGGATTTCATGACCGGCGTGGTGTTTTCCAATGTGATGCTGGCCGTGGGCAAGCCGATTTTTGATTCCAAGACGTTCTACATCAGCGCCAACGCCGGCCCGTCGCAGTACGCGGGTGCGCAATGCAAGCCCTATTTCTTCAATGTGGCCTGGCAAAACGACAACCTGCACGAGGCGGTGGGCAAGACGGTGCAAGACAAAGGCTTCAAAAAAGTCGCCTTGCTGGCGCCCAACTACCCGGCGGGCAAGGACGCGCTGGCTGGCTTCAAGCGTTATTTCAAGGGTGAGATTGCCTCGGAAGCCTACACCCCCTTGAGTCAACTGGACTATGGCGCTGAAATCTCCAAAATGCGCGCTTCTGGCGCCGATGCGGTGTATATCTTCTTGCCGGGCGGCTTGGGCATCAACTTCATCAAGCAATTTGTCGGCGCAGGGCTGTCCAGGGACATGACGCTGTTCGGCCCGGGGTTTTCGGCCGACGAAGACGTGATTCGCGCCGTGGGCGAGCCGATGCTGGGCATGTTCAACAGCTCGCAGTGGGCGCATGACATGCAGAACCCGGTCAACAAGCGCTTTGTCGCCGACTTCCAGAAAGACTACGGCCGCATGCCCACGCTGTACGCGTCGCAGGGCTACGACGCCGCGCGGCTGATGGATGCCGCCGTGCGCGATGTCAAAGGCAACTTGAGTGACAAGGCCGCGTTGCGCAAGGCCATCGCCGCCGCCAAATTTGACTCGGTGCGCGGCGCCTTCAAGTTCAACAGCAACGGCTATCCGATTCAGGACTACTACCTGCGCGTGATCACCAAAGACGCGCAAGGCCGCATCACCAACCGCACGCTGGGCGCGGTGTTCAAGAACCACGCCGATGCCTATGTGGGCCAGTGCAAGATGCCCGCACTCTGAACATATGGCTGTCATTGCGAGCGTAGCGTGGCAATCAAGCGGCGCATGGATCGCCACGACGCTGCGCTCCTCGCGATGATGACGCGAACCCATTCGTCATGACCGGCATTTTGCTTCTGGAGCAATCGCTCAACGGCCTGCAGTTTGGCTTGATGCTGTTTTTGCTGGCCGCCGGGCTGACGTTGGTGTTTGGCATCATGGACATGATCAACCTGGCGCACGGCTCGATCTACATGGTGGGCGCCTACCTGATTGCCAGTATTGCGCTGGCCAGCGGTTCGTTCTGGCTCGGGCTGGCGCTCGGCATAGCCGCCACGGCGCTGCTGGGCGCGCTGCTGGAGCTGGCCGTGCTGCGCCGCCTGTACCAGCGCGACCACCTGTCGCAGGTGCTGGGCACGTTTGCCATTTTGCTGATGAGCAACGAGGCGGTGCGCATGGTGTGGGGCTCGCAGCCCATCGAACTTAATCCACCCGCCGCGTTGGCCGGGCCAGTGGAGTTTTTGCCGGGCTTCAGTTACCCGGCCTACCGCTTGTTCATCATCGCCGTTGGGCTGGCGGCCGCTGGTTTGCTGTACCTGCTGGTGACCCGCACGCGGCTGGGCATGCAGGTGCGTGCCGGCGCCTCCAACCGCGAGATGGCGCTGGCCATGGGGGTCGATGTGCGGCGCCTGTTTACCCTGGTGTTTGCTTTTGGCGCGGGTTTGTGCGCGCTGGCCGGCGGCATGCTCGGGCCGCTGCTGGCGGTGCAGGTGGGCATGGGCGAGCGCATTTTGATTTTGGCTTTTGTGGTGATTGTGATCGGCGGCATTGGTTCGATCCGCGGCGCGCTGCTGGGTGCCTTGCTGGTGGGCGTGGTAAACACCGCCGGGCGCACGCTGATTCCTTTTGTCTTTGACCGCATCATGGCGCCCGATCTGGCCGCAAACGCGGGCCCGGCGGTGGCTTCGATCCTGATTTATGTGCTGATGGCTGCGGTGCTGTTCTTCAAGCCGCAAGGGCTGTTCCCGGCGCATGGCTGACGTAAAAATCAAATCCGTCGTGCCGGTGGATGCCGCCAAAGCGGCTGCGCCCATGGCCGTGACATCGGTGGTGTCTTTGCGCCTGCAGCCCGGCGCGCTCGACCACCCCTTGCACTGGCGCACTGGCTTGGGCTTGCTGATCGCCCTCGTGTTGCTGCCCGAGTTGGCCCAAATCTGGGGGCAAGCTTTTTATGTGGGTGTGGCCAGCCGCATTTTGATTTTTGCACTGGCCGCCACCAGCCTCAATTTGATTCTGGGTTTTGGCGGCATGGTGAGCTTTGGCCACGCGGCGTTTGTCGGTGTGGGGGCTTATGCGGCGGGCATTTTGATGCAGCACGGCTTTGCCTCGGCCTGGCTGGCGCTGGCGCTGGCCTGTGTGGCGGCGGGCGCTTTTGCCTTGCTGATCGGCGCCATCAGCCTGCGCACCCGGGGTGTTTACTTCATCATGATCACGCTGGCCTTTGCGCAGATGCTGTACTACCTGATGGTGTCGCTCAAAACTTATGGCGGTGATGATGGCCTGTCGCTGGAGCGCCGCTTTGACTTGGGGTTTGGCCTGGACCTGAGCCAGGATGCCTCGTTCTATTACCTGGTGCTGGCCCTTTTTGTGGCGGTGTTTTTGGGCGTGCAGCGCCTGCTCAATTCCCGCTTTGGCCATGCCTTGCAGGCGATGCGCGATAACGAGACCCGCATGGCGGCCATTGGTTTCCCGGTGTACCGCTTCAAGTTGCTGGCCTTTGTGCTGGCCGGTGCGTTGGCTGGGCTGGCGGGGGCCTTGTTGGCGCATCAGAGCGGTTTTGTCAGCCCGTCAATGATGCAGTGGAGCGAGTCTGGCATGTTGATGGTGATGGTGATTTTGGGCGGCGTCGGCCATTTGTATGGTGGCGTGGTCGGCGCGGTGGTGTTTTTGGTGCTGGAAGAACTTTTGAGCAGCGTCACCATTTACTGGCAGTTTGGCTTGGGCGCGGTGCTGCTGGCAGTGGTGCTGCTGGCACCCAATGGCCTGCTGAGTTTGCGCTTGAAAAGGCAAGCGCCATGAGCCACAGCACGCTGCTGCAGGTGGACCGACTGGTCAAATCCTATGTTGGTCTGCGCGCCACCGACCACGCCAGCCTGAGCGTGCTCTCTGGTGAAATTCATGCGCTGATCGGCCCCAACGGTGCTGGCAAAACCACGCTGATCCAGTTGATTTCTGGCGCGCTGGCCCCTGATGCCGGACGCATCCAATTTGACGGCATGGACATCACCCGCATGGCGCTGCACCAGCGGGTGGCGCATGGCTTGGCGCGCTCGTTTCAAATCACCAGCATCTTCAATCGCCTGTCGGTGCTCGACAACCTGGCACTGGCGGTGCAGGCGCACGCGGGCCACAGCATGAACTTTTGGCGCCCGGCGCGGCGTGATACCGAGCGTTACGCCCAAGCCTTTGACGTGGCCGAGCGGGTGGGGCTGGGTGTGCTGGTTCATCACATTGCGGGCACCTTGTCGCATGGCGAACAGCGCCAACTGGAGGTTGGTTTGGCGCTGGCTACCCGGCCCAAATTGCTGTTGCTCGACGAGCCCATGGCCGGTATGGGGCCGGATGAATCCGAGCGCATGCTGAGTCTGCTGCAGAGCTTGCGCGGTGAGACCACGCTGCTGCTGGTGGAGCACGACATGAACGCGGTGTTCCGGCTGGCGGACCGCATCTCGGCTCTGGTGGCGGGACGGGTCATTGCCTGCGGCACGCCTGATGAAATTCGCAACCACTCCGAGGTTCGGCTGGCGTACCTGGGTGACGA
>Ga0210028_1000611_pt1 | contig 30637 bp, 27 predicted proteins | sample CryGeymeta201513_FD_185468 | JGI IMG/M metagenome (GOLD analysis project Ga0210028, IMG submission 185468) | Groundwater microbial communities from Crystal Geyser aquifers in Utah, USA - Crystal Geyser metaG 2015-13 (SPAdes) (version 2) | ecosystem: Environmental > Aquatic > Deep subsurface >...
AGCTAAGGCTCCACCTAAAGGATAATAGGTTCCGCCGGTTCCACCAGTAGCAATGGCCACAAATTGTTTTTCAGCAGCAAAACCAAAACTAAAGATTCCCACAACCAAACTAATTGCTAATACTAAAACTAAGGTCGTCTTATTTCTTAACATTTAAAAAATCCCCCTTTTATTTATTTATATTTCTAAAAAGCAAATATTTTATTTTAATTAATCTATCACCTCCCAATTTTTAATTTCTCTTGGTTTGGTAAATCTATGATGGGTATTTTTCTATATAAATATATATATCTTTTTTAAAATTATAAATAATAATCAAATAAATATAATCAACATCAATATTATATTATAACCTAAATTATAAATCAAAGGTGTCTAATATTTCATTTTCTTTTACCTGCATAATTTTATTGTCTCTATCTTCTTCATGATCATAACCTATCAAATGTAATAAACCATGGATAAGCAATATCGCTAACTCTTTTTCTAAATTATGATTTAAATTATTTGCCTGTCTTTGTGCAGTTTCTACTGAAACGACTATATCACCTAATAGTTTATTTTTATCGACTTCAGGAAATATTAAATCCCCTTCCTCTAGATTGAAAGTCAAAACATCGGTAGATTTATTAATTCCTCGATATTTTTTATTTAACGATTTTATAAATTTATCGTCAGTAAATAAAATACTAATTTCGGTTTTCTCATCAACCTTTAAATATTGAATAATATTTTTAATTATTTCCCTGATCCTTCGCCGATATATCTTGGCTATTTTCTGTTGATTTTTTATTAAAATTTCCATTATTTTTTTTCTCTTCTTTTAATTTTTTTATTAGATCATCATCAGGGTATTCTACCCTACTATGAAACATACCGGTAAGTATCCTTGAAAAACTATCACCGATTTTATCTAAATCTTTTAAAGTTAAATCACATTCTTCCAATTGACCATTTTCCAAATTTTTCTGAATGATCTCTTTTACTAAATTTTTAATTCTACTTGGTGTAGGATTAGTTAAGGTTCTGGTAGCAGCTTCTAATGAATCAGCTAATAAAATAATCGCTGTTTCTTTAGTCTGAGGTTTTGGTCCAGAATAACGATAATTTTCTTCCGCAACTTCTTCCACACTTGCTCCATTTTCTTGTAAAGCCTTATGGAAGAAATAGGTTATTAGTCCAGTCCCATGGTGTTGAGTAATTATATTAATTATATCTTTGGGAAGTTTATTTTTATTAGCTAATTCTACTCCTTCTTTAACATGAGAAGCAATCACTAAAGCACTTAAACTAGGTTCTAGATCATCGTGAATATTTTTATATGCCTCTTGATTCTCAATAAAGAAGTAAGGTCTTTTTATTTTACCTATGTCGTGATACAGAGCACCAACCCGAGCTAATAATCCATTACCTCCAATTTCTTCAGCAGCAGTTTCGGATAGATTACCTACCACTATACTATGATGATAGGTACCAGGTGCTTCTATTATCAATTTTTTTAATAAAGGCTGGTTAGGATTAGACAATTCCATTAGTTTAAAAGAAGTGGTAATATCAAAGAAACTTTCTAAAAAAGGTAAAATACCAATAGTTAAAATGACTGCTAAAAAACCATTTAATATTCCCCATAAATTGTCTTTTAAAATTAAATAATAATTTTCGTTGTTAATTAAACCTAAAGCTGATATAGCAACTATATTTACCCCTGCGATCATCAATCCTGCACGAGTTAAACTTGACCTTTGAGTCGCTGATCGAATACTGTATAGAGATACAATTCCACTAACTATCAACACTATAGTATAATTTATCTCTCCTCCAGGAATGAAACTTATTAAAAAACTCAGTATCACTGTTACTAATATAGCAATTTCAAAATTTAAAGATATTGCAATTAACATTGAAGCAGAGGCAATAGGTATTAAATACCCTGATACTTGAAGGGTTATTTTGGCAAATAAAACTATAAAAATACAAATAATGCTCAATAATATTAATTTATTTATATCTTTATAAATATCAGGATAATAGTATTTCAAATATAAAATTAGTAATGAAAAGCAAACGGTAGTAATTAGTATTATCCCAATAATGTTAGAAAAATTTATTTTAGGATTTTGTAAACCTAAAGCATTAAGAATAGCAATATCTTCTGAAGTTACAATATCTCCTTTTCTTATAATTATTTGCCCTATTTGAATCGTTCTTTCCACTTTATTTACTGAAGATATAGCTTCTTGACGTCTTTTTTCTGTATCTTCTTCATTTAAAAATAAACTTGGACGAATTAATATAATTCCAATTTCACTTGCAATTAAGGCATCATAATGACTAATTGAAATCTCGCTAATTTCTCTTACTAATTGTTTTTTTGCATTTTCTAAATCAGTTTCTTTAATTCCTTGTTCCATAATTTTTCTTACCGAAGTTTTAACGTCTCTATTTATTTTATTTAACGATAACTCATCAAGTTGAAGACCATCTATTATAATTTGTTCATCCATATTCAATTCCAAATTAACCTTGATTTCTTTGGCTATTTCTCTTAAATCATTATCGGTTAATTTTTCCTCATTTACCGTTAAATTAACCTTATTATTTTCTGAAGAATTATTTAATTTTTCTCTATACTCTTTTATTTTTAAAAAAATGCTATCTACTTGCTTTTCAACGTTTTCTATATTTACCAAATTTAAATCATAAACCTCTTCTATAGATCTGGAGGCTTTCTCTTTCAAATTTTGGGTTTCTTCTAAGTCTATAAATTCAAAAGTTTTCGGTGATAAAATATCTTTAGAGCAAATTTGTCCTTTCTTCAAAAGAATTTTATCTGGGAAAAAATTAAAAGATAAAATAAGGGTAATGGTAATTAATAAAATTAAAAATATGGTTATTTTCTGTATTAAATTTTTGTTGGTCCATTTTTTCTTGGGGGTATTTTTATCTAATATTTCCTCTTTATTTTTCCATCTCTTCCATTTTTCAGATAGTTTCATAAAATTAAATCACTCCATCTCCTGGTTGCGCAAATCTTCCCTTTCATAAGCTCGAATAATCTCTTGAACTAATCTATGTCTAACTACATCCTGATCATTAAGATAAATAAATTCGATACCTTTTATATTTTCAAGCACTTTTGATATTTTAATTAATCCAGAATTATCTTTTCGAGGTAAATCTATTTGAGTAATATCTCCATTAATTATAATTTTCGAGCCAAAACCAAAGCGAGTTAAAAACATTTTCATCTGTCCCAAAGTAGTATTCTGAGCATCATCTAAAATTATGAATGAATCATTTAAAGTTCTTCCCCTCATATAAGCTAAAGGGGCTATTTCAATTATTCCTCTTTCCATATACTTTTGGAACTTTTCTGAAGGCATCATTTCATAAATTGCGTCATATAAGGGGCGAAAATAAGGCTCTATCTTCTCCAATAAATCTCCAGGCAGATATCCTAAACTTTCTCCAGCTTCTACTGCTGGTCTTACTAAAATAATTCTATTCACACTTTTACTTTTTAAAGCAGAAAGAGCAATCGCTACAGCTAAATATGTCTTCCCTGTACCGGCAGGTCCAATAACAAAGACAATTTCATTCTTTCGTACTGCGTCAATAAATTTCTTTTGACCTAAAGTTTTTGGCCTAATTTCTTTCTCCTTTTTAAAAACATCAATTACATTACTATATAATAATTTCCAATCTACAGGCTGCTTATTCTTAGACATTTCAATATGATATTTTACTTCTGACAAAGAAAGAGAATGTCCCTCTCTAATTATGGAAAGAAGTCCTTCAATAATTTTGGTTGATTTATTTACTTCACTTTTTATTCCGGAAATTACCAGCTTACTATCATTTTGGGTGGATATCTTTATGGAAAAACATTCACTAATAAGTTTAATATTTTCATCATATTTTCCGAATAATTCTCTTAATTCGTCCTTACTATTAATAAATATATTTTTTTTAATAATCTCTTTTACTTCTATAGTAGGTCCCTACTTTTATAAAAAATAATTAAAATTATTTAAATAAATCATCTTTAAGGTTTATTTTACATTTTTTTATCATCAAACAAATCTATTTTTTCTCTTAAATTTATAAGGTTTTACTGCTCTGGGTGGAGCAAGTATCTCTGATAAAATTATTCCATTAATAAATATATTATTAGATAAATATTCTCTTAACTCATTTTTCTGGTTAGAAATAAAATCTTCTTCGTCTATTACCAGTGGTTTATTGGTTAAATGTTTTATTTCTTGTTGCTCATAAAATTCCTTAACTTCGTCATCTATAATAATTTTATCTTTATCTTCTATATCCTTAATATTTTCATAATTATCACTATACTCTGGTAATTTTACCTTATCTTGATTCGTAGCCTGGTTAACGATAGTCTCATCTTTTTTCTGATTTAAAATACTCGACTTTTTTATTTGATTTTGTAACCAACTAAATAAAATTATTAGAATATAAAAAATAAATATAAACAAACCTATGGACATTATTTATGCCTACCCTTTTTATTTGCTTTCTTTCTTCTTTGACATATCAGAGATGCTATCCCGCATAGCCGTATCAGCAGCAATATTTTTTAAATTATAATAATCCATTACTCCTAATTTTCCGGTCCTTAGTGCTTCTGCAATAGCCTTAGGAACTTCTGCTTCTGCTTCCACTACCTTTGCCTTCATTTCTTGGACTCTGGCTTTCATTTCTTGCTCCTGAGCTACCGCTAAGGCCCTTCTTTGCTCGGCCTTGGCTTGAGCAATTTTCTTATCCGCTTCTGCCTGATCAGTTTGCAACATAGCACCAATATTTTTACCTACATCTACATCAGCAATGTCTATGGATAATATTTCAAAAGCTGTCCCCGCATCTAAACCTTTTTTCAATACAGTCTTAGAAATATTATCTGGGTTTTCTAAGACATTTTTATGGGTTTCTGCTGAACCAATAGTAGTAACAATTCCCTCTCCAACTCTTGCTATAATGGTTTCCTCGCCAGCTCCTCCAACTAATCTTTCAATATTTGCTCTTACCGTCACTCTGGCAGTGGCCATAACTTGAATACCATTTTTGGCTACCGCTGCTACTATCGGTGTTTTTATTACTTTCGGGTTTACACTCATTTGTACCGCCTCTAAGACATCTCTTCCAGCTAAATCAATAGCAGTACCCTTTTCAAAAGATAAAGGAATGCCCGCTCTTGCTGCAGCAATCAAGGCATTAATCACTCGATCAACATTTCCTCCAGCCAAGTAATGTGCTTCTAATTTATCAATAGAAATGGTCAAACCAGCTTTAGTGGCCTTTATTAAAGCATTAACAATCTGATGGGGAGGCACCCTTCTAAGTCTCATACCCACCAAAGTAAAAATCCCCACCTTTACTCCAGCAGCCATAGCTGAAATCCATAATCCTACTGGTATAAATTGAAAGAAAATATAGATTATAAAAAGAACTACAATAATTGGTATCAATGGAATCAATAAACTACTCATTTTTACCTCCTTATTTTAAAAATAATATTTAAACTATCCAGGGACATCAACTGCTTCTACTACTATCTTATTGCCTTCCACACTTATTATTTTAATTTTAGTATTAGAATCAACGTATTCTCCTCGAGTAATGGCATTCAGTTTCTCGCCGTTTACCTCTACCATACCAGAAGGACGCAAAGGTGTAATGGCTATACCTTCTTTACCTATTAATCGTTTTGAGTTTTTTATTCCTACGCTATATCCTAATTCCTTTTCTTGTTTAGTAAAAAGAATAAATTTTCTCCAGGTTCGAGTAGCAGGAATATATCGAATTAACAAGAAAAATCCCACTATAGTAAAACCGAGAGCGATTAAGATAGAATAAGTTGCCTGGATAATATTTCCAAAAGTAAGGAAAATGCTGGTTAAAATGGCAATAATTCCACTTATTCCAGTCAAACCAAACCCAGGAATTAAAAATATTTCTGCTAAAAGTAAGAAAAAACCAACTAAAAAAAGGATAATTGCTTCCCACCCAGCTAAGCCAACAATTATATGCCCCCCAAAAAATAAAGACAGAGAAATTATCCCTATGCTCCCGGCTATTCCCCAGCCTAAGGTCCAAAATTCAATTATAAGTCCTAAAAAACCTATAGATAATAATAATGAACTGACTACGGGGTTAGTAACAAAACGGCTGATATTTTCTGCCCAATTAGGAGAAATATATTTTATTTTTACATCTTGGAGATTTAGAAAATTTAAAACTTCTTCAATGTTTAAAGCAATACCATCTACAAAATTTAATTTTATAGCTTGTTCAGTATTTAAAGTTAATATTTTATCTTTTTCGATTATATTTTCAATTTCTATATCTTTATCTACCATAGCAGCTGCTATCTTTTCTGGCCGCCCTCTACTCTGGGCAGTAGAAGCAAATTCAGCACTTAAGGCCGAAATATTTTTTTCATCTGCCGGTCGTGGTTCTGCAGCCCCGATACTGGCACCTTTATCCATTAGAATATACTTTGCGGATAAAGCAATTAGAGCTCCTGCGGACCAAGCTCTATTTTTAATATAGGCCACACTTGGTATATTTAAGTTGATTATTTTATCTCTAATCTGGATAGCAGCATCAACTCTTCCACCAAATGTATCAACTTCTAAAATAACCGCCTTCGCCTTATTTAATATCGCTTCCTCTAAAGCTCTTTGAACATATGAAGATAAGCCTAAGTCAATGGTGCCTTTAATAGAGATCAAGTACACTTCATCTGTTCCGTTTGCGGAGGTATTTAGAATAATAAAACTAATAATGGTAAATAGAGTTATAAATATAATGAATTTCTTACGATTTTTGTTAAAACTCTCTTTAAATATCAAATAATTTACACTCCTGAGTTAGTCGTTAGTTTGAAATACAATATACAAAATAAACTAATTAAACGATATAGTTTGATTCTAATAATTTATTAACTAATTAAATAATCAACGAATCGAGATATATATTTAAATTATAAAATTATAAAAACGAAGAAAGACTCAAAAATATATTTTCGAGCTAAATTGAGTCTTTCTTACTTAACCTTAATTGTCTAAATTGTTCAATAAATCCCTTACTATTTTATTAACTAATTTCCCATCTGCTTTTCCCTTTAATTGGGGCGTAATTTCTCTCATAACCAGACCAATATCTTTGGAATTTTTAAAATTAAACTTTAAAATTATTCCTTTGGCTACTTTTTTTATCTCTTCCTCAGATAATTGTTCAGGAAGATATTCCTTTATTATTTCAATTTCTTTTTTTGCCTTATCAGCAAGATCTGGTCTTTGACCTTTAATAAACATATCTAAAGACTCTTCAACTTTTTTTAAATTACTAACTATTATTGCAATTATTTCATTTTCATTAAGTTTTTCTCTTTTAGATATTTCAGCATTTTTAATTGCTGCTCTGATCATTCTTAAAGTTGATAATCTTAATTTCTCTTGGCATTTTAACGCCTTTTTCATATCATTAAAAATAACTTCTTCTAACGAAGATAATTTTTCTAACATTTAATACCTACCATCTTCTTTTCTGTTTTCTTTGAGCAGCAAGTAACTTTTTTTTCCTTCTAACGCTTGGACTCTCATAATATTCATGACGCCGAATTTCAGATATTATTCCACTTTTTTGGCATTCTTTTTTAAACCTTCTAAGGGCGTGATCAAGATCTTCATTGTCTTTTACTTTTATTTTAGTCATATTTACACCTCCCATCTCGTACATATTATAGCTTAACAAAATGATAGCGTTATGGGTGAAATCTCAATATTATCATTCTGCTTATTAAGTAAGATTATAAATTATTAAATTCTAATTACTATTTTACATTATATAATATTGCAATTAAATTTTCAAGGAATGTCACATAATAAATTAATTATTTGACAAAATATATCTATAATATTATATTATATACAATTAAACAATTTTAAAGGAGATTTTAGACAGATTATGATGCGAACAATAAGAAAATATATGAAAATTATATTAATTATAGTAATTGCTGCCTTTGGAGTATCTATTTTTTATGGCTTAGGACAATATAGATCTTCTCAAAAAACAAAATACTACATAGCAGAAATAAATGGAGTAGGAATTAGTTATAATCAATGGCAAGCTACTTTTCAAAATACCATATCAAGATATGATAATAAAACTATTTCCAGTATGGATCAATCCACCATTAATTCCCTTAAAAATAATATTCTCCAACAGATGATTAATTCAGAACTGCTATTTCAACAAGCTAAAAAAGAAAAAGTTAAAATTTCTAAAAATGATATCGATTCAGAAATAGACAAAATAAAAGAAAACTTCTCTTCCCCTGAAGAGTTTGATAATGCTTTAAAAGCAAACAACATTGCTCTTAATCAACTTCAAGATGATATCAAAAAGCAGCTCATGATAAATTATGTTTTAGGTGAAGCTAAAAATAAAATAACCATCACAGATGATGAATTATTAGAATATTTTAATAAAAATAAAGATAGTTTTTTTGAACCAGAAAAAGTTCATGCTTTACATATAATTGTAAACACCGAAGAAGAAGCGAATAATATTCTAAATAAACTCAAAGAAGGTATAATTGATTTTTCAGAATTAGCTAAGCAAAAATCGATAGATGCTTCTGCTCTAAATGGCGGAGATTTAGGATTTTTTACCAGAGGCCAGATGGTCAAGGAATTTGAAGATGCTGCCTTTTCTTTAAAACCAGGTGAAATTAGTAATGTGGTAAAGACCGAATTTGGTTATCATATTATAAAATTAGTAGAGAAAAAAGAAGCACACAATCCTACTTTTGAGGAAGCAAAAGAGAATATAAATAATATTTTAAAGAATCAAAAAGAAATCGAAGCAACCCAAAATTTAGTTTCTAATTTAACTGCTAATGCTAATATTATTATTAAATATGATTTTAAAAGCGAAAACCAATCATCCTCATCTTCCCCGGAGGAGACTCAAACATCAAATTCTACAACTACGGATTCCCCCAGAGAATATTCAAACTGAAACATCAAACTCTACATCTATAGAAGAGCTATCTCCAGAAGAAACTACCAATAATAACCAGGTTAAAGATACTGCTGAAATAAAATAAATATTCCTTTTCTAACTAGTTCAACACTGCTACTGCTTATCTTTATATACTTAACATATTGTATTTAAATAAGATTATTTTTATAAATTTTATATGTTCCTCTATTCGTTGAGATAAAGGCAATTTTCTACAAGTTTCAAAGGTAATAGCCGGAATATGAAGTTTAAAAAAAGCGTTATAGGTAGAACTACCCTCAATTGGCTTTACTAAAACTTGATACTCTATATTATTATCAATAATTCCTTTGTTCATTTCTTCGACAATAGAAGAATCTAACTTAAACAAATAATCATCATCGGAATCTATTACCATGGTTTGGCCATAATTGGTTGAATTTTTCTTGTAAAACTCTATTGATTCGTGTAAATCAATTAATAAGTCAACCTTATAACTTTTTATTAAACCAAATATTTCATAAGCTAATTTTTCTACAGAATTACCTTGAGGATCTCCAGGGTAAGCTCTATTAAGATTCATATCTTGAGGGAAACTTCTTAATCCTTTCTTACAGGCTAAAATGTTTGCTTCTGGAATAATGATCAAAGTTCCTTTTTCAATATCTAGATTATCTTTCAAATATTGAGTAGCTTTAATCCCGGCTATTTCATCTCCGTGTGTACCAGCTAAAACCATTATAATCGGCTTTTCAAACTGAGTCCTTATTATATAAACAGGAGTTTGGTTATCTGTTCCGGTGCAGATATATTCGACAGAAGTTGTTTGTGGTAAGACAATCTGAGGTAAACAAATAAATATCAATATTGCTACTATAAATATTCGTATTCGTGTCAGGGGACGGTTCTTGGTCACATTTTTTATTTCCTTTATTATATACTATCTTATTCTAACTCCTGACTTCTTTCTTCTTTCCTATACACTACGCTTCTACGCTAATTTTCTCTAATTATCATCTTTACGCTTTGATAAATATCTTCTGCTAAAAATTCTATCTTTTCTATCCCATCTTTCCTGATAATTCGATAAGTTTTAACCTGATAACCAGGTAATCCTTCTTGTACTACTATTTCTTGATTAGCTTTTAAGTTAGGATCTCTCTCTTTAATGATCTGGTAATCAATTACTTTTTGATCTTTACTAATAATTTGTACTTCTGGTTTATCTTCATTTTGGCCAAAAATATCAAATTGTAATATGTCTCCTAAAATTTTCGCAAAAATCACTATCTCATGATTTAAATTATTTTTAAATTTTAAATCTTTATACCCATAGAATATTGCTGCATCCCTTCCTAAAGGAACGTATTTATTTGCCTCTCCATATATGGTGTGGTTATATCTCTCTATAATTGGTATATTAGCTAAAAGAGCTGCATTATAAAGAGTACTTGCTACTTGGCATACTCCACCACCATATCCGTTTTCGAATTTGCCATTGGCAATTATAGTACCTTCTTTAAAGCCATCTACTTTCTCTGCTGGACCCACATATTTATTAAAAGAAAACACCTCTTGTGGATTTACTAATCTACCATTTATCATCTCAGAGGCTAATTTAATATTAAATCTAGTATTCTCATCTTTATTTTCTAATGAGGTAGAATATGTTCCTAATTCCTGATCAATGGCTAATTTTGTTAATACATTCTGGGTAGTATATTTGGGAGCAATAGTAATCACAGGCAGGCTGAAAATATATTTTTCTTGGTCTAAACATTTTAATGTTTTTATTATTTCTTTATTAAATTCTTCTAAATTAAGCTTTACCCCTACTCCACTTTCAATAATCCTATTACCATCTATATAAGCATCATTAGGCATACGATTTATTAAGGAACTTATCTTATTTTGAAAATCTTCTAATTTTTGTGGATTAAATTCAACTTGAAAAGGCACTTCATATCCTTTTCTCCAAAGGATAATTTTATCTTTTAGCCGTTTAAAAATATTACCAGTACGAGCAATACTATAAGTTTCTTCGATTACTTGAGGCAAATTAATAGAAACATCCAGCTCAGTATGGGGAATAAATTTTATTTCTTTATCTTCAAATAATAATATACGAGGAGAATCAATTATTTTCAAGGCAATGGGCTGAAGAGTTTTTTGAACTTCCTCCCTCTTTAATCCTCCCAATGGAATACCAAAGGCAGACACTCCGGGGAATATATTATTTCTGTTTATATATAAATCAACAGTATCTACTAAACTCACTATAACAAATATTGCCGCTAAAAATAAAAAAATTTTTCTTATCTTATTGTTCTGGCTGTTCTTTTTTTTCTTAGAATAATATTTCAATAAATCGTACTCCCATCATTTTATTATTTCTTATATATTTTTACTTTAGATAAGAGTATAAGTTGATAATTTATTAATATTTAGGTATAATATCTTAAATAAAATAATTTTAACAACTTATTAATACTATTTTCTTACAATTTTTACTATTCTATCCAGCGGGAATAGCTCAGGTGGTAGAGCGTTGGCTTCCCAAGCCAAAGGTCGCGGGTTCAAACCCCGTTTCCCGCTCCATTGTTTGGTCTATTACCAACCATATTTGCCCAGTAAAGGTACAAAAATACAACCTCCATAATTTTGTATTTTTAATTTACCTTTCTCTTTCTTCCCCAATAAAAGATCCTGGGAAAAAGAATTACCTACTGGAATTACTATTCTCCCCCTTTCTTTTAACTGACTTATTAAATTTTGGGGTATTTCAGGTGCACCTGCGGTAACTATAATACCATCGTAAGGAGAATATTCTTTTAAACCATTAGTTCCATCTCCCCCTACTACTTTAACATTTTTTATTTCCAATTCTTTAAATATTTTTTCGGCTCTATCTGCTAGATTTTTAAGACGTTCAACAGTATAAACCATCTTAGCCAATTTAGACAAAATGGCTGCTTGATAACCTGAACCAGTTCCTACTTCTAAAATACACTCTGAACCTTCAAGAGTAAGGCATTGAGTCATTAAGGCGACCATATAAGGCTGGGAGATGGTCTGCCCCATACCTAGGGGTAAGGGACAATCCAGATATGCTTCCTTTTCATTTTCTTTCAAGACAAATTTCTCTCGAGGTACCATACTCATTGCCCAAAGAACTCTTTTATCTTTGATACCTCTTCCTTTTATCTGATATCTTATCATCTCTTCTCGTGCTTTTTCGAAATCCATAAAAAATCACTTCAATTTCTAATTATTAATATCAATATCTAATCTATTAACCTTAAAAAAATTTTTCTAAAACATTATGCCCTCTAATTGCTTCTATTATAATATAAATAGTCATAGCAATTAAAAAACCTAAACACATCCTAAAATAAAAAATAACCGCTTTGGTTTTCGGATGATTAGTATGGTAAAGTCTAATTATAAACCTGGAAAGCACTATAATTATAAAAATCAATATTAAAATTAAATATATTTGATCATTCATATTTTTTATCTAAGATTCCATTTTTTTGCCCAATCTTTAACTTTAGGCATAATATCGTAATTAGTTAAGTCTAAAGAAAGTGGAGTTATAGAAACTTTATGGTTATAAATTGCCTCAAAATCAGTATCGGGTTCAATCTTCCCTTCGGGCAAGTCTCCTCCTAACCAATAATGAGTAGTACCTTGAGGATCATATATTATCTTTAATTCATTTTGATATACTCTTTTCCCATGTTTGGTTATTTCGATTCCCTCTATTCTATCATAATCGATATTAGGGACATTGATATTAAGTATTAAATTATGGGGTAAATCATCCTTTATTAAATGAGATATTAAATTTTTAGTGAATAATGCCGCGGATTCAAATTTAAAATCTTCATAAGCAGCAATTGAAATAGCTAAAGAAGGTATATTTCTCATCGCTCCTTCCATTGCGGCTGAAACTGTCCCTGAATAAATAATATCATCGCCTAAATTTGGACCTCGATTAATTCCTGAGACAACTAAATCTGGCCTTTTGTGCTTCATAATCTCCAATAATCCAATAACAATGCAATCTGCCGGTGTCCCATTTACCGAATATCCCTCAAAACCTCCATTCACTTTAACTGGTCTAATTCTTAAAGGTTTATGTAGAGTCATAGCATGACCAACAGTACTTCTTTCTCGATCAGGGGCAACTACTATAACCTCCGCTATATTATCTAATTGGCTTTTTAAAGTTTGAATTCCTTCTGAATATATTCCATCATCATTAGTTAAAAGTATCTTCATCTCTTATTTATTTTTATTTCTCCTTTTCAATATTTCTTCTGCTACTATTACCCCTGAGGCAGAGGCTTGAATAAGTCCACGGGTTATCCCGGCACCATCACCAGCGGCAAATAGATTATCAACTTTTGTCTCTAAACATTCGGAAAGCTCTAATCGGGAAGAATAAAATTTTACTTCTACGCCGTATAAAAGAGTATGCTTTGAATAAACTCCAGGAGCAATTTTATCCATCGCTTTTAGCATTTCGATAATATCGGTAAGAATTCTATAGGGCAAAACAAAGCTGAGGTCTCCAGGGGTAGCTTCTTTTAAAGTGGGTATAACTATTGAATGTTTTATTCTATCCGGTGTAGATCTCCTGCCCAATTCTAAATCTCCCAATCTTTGAATAATGACCCCTTCACTCAAAATATTTGCCAAATTAGCAATATATTTTCCATAAGCTATTGGTTCCTTGAAAGGTTCAGTAAAATTAGTACTTACTAATAAGGCAAAATTAGTATTTTCAGTACGATGTTCTTGATAGCTATGCCCATTGACTGAGGTAATACCATCACTAAATTCAATAACCACTTCTCCATAAGGACACATACAAAAGGTACGGACTCTATCATCGAATAATTGGGTATAATACACTAATTTTGATTCATATATAATATCAGTTAAACGTTTCATTACTATAGCTGGAACTTCTACTCTTACTCCTACATCTACAGGATTATTAGATATTTTTATATTTAATTCATCTGCCTGATATTTAAGCCATTCCGAACCAGCTCTCCCTGGTGAAACTATAATAAACTTTCCTTTTATGACTTCACCTTTTGTAGTTTCAACTCCTATTGCTCTTCCCTTATCAACTAATATTTTTTTTACCTCGGTGCTGGTTCGAATGTTATTTTTACTTCTTAGGAAATGGTACATCTTTTTTAATATTTCAGCACTTTTTTCGGTACCTAAATGTCTTATCCTGGTTGGTATTAGCTTTAAATTAGCCCAAGAAGCTTCTTTCTTAATAATATCTATTTGTTCTTCATTGGTGCCATAAACAGTTTTATTTGCTCCGAATTCAAGGTAAATATCATCAACATATTTAATTAAATTAATTATTCTATCTTTATCTATATAATTATCTAAGTGTCCACCAATTTCAGTCGATAAATTGAGTTTACCATCACTAAAGGCACCGGCCCCACCCCAGCCGGACAATAGTGAACAGGGAGAACAATGAAAACAACTCTCTTTTTTACTCCTCATTGGGCACACTCTCTGGTCGAGGTCTTTCCCTTTTTCTAATATCAATATATCCATATTATTTTTTTTCGATAATTCAAGGGCAGTAAAAATGCCTGCTGGCCCTGCCCCTATGATAATAACTTCATACTCTTTCTTTTTCATTTTAACCAACCTTTAAAATATTTTATTCGCCCGTACTAATTTTATAGTATTTTTATAAATAAGACAAATAAAATATAATTATTTTATAAAATAGAAAAATCCCGCCCTCTTTCTAACCAGACGAGATTCATTCTTCACAAATTAAGCTTATTGTCCCTGCATTGAACCCACCTAAACAATGGAAGACCATATCGAATTCTTTTCTGTTTCTCTGGTTAGTGGGTATGGTTAATCATGGTAAACTTTCTACGGCAAATAGTTCATTTTTCCGAATAGATGATTCGAGTAAATTTTTTAGTAAGGGATTTTTTAATTGACTTTTATAAGATTTAAGTGCTCTTTGCTTTAAATTTTCTGTTTCTTCCGACAACATCAATCTTTCCCATCCTCCATCAAAACTAATTAAACTAATTGGCGGTAGGGTGTATAAGTCGGGAGCATATTTTTTGGGACGAGGATACAGATGGTGATGAACTAAGTATTTATAAGCAATTTTTTTATTCGGAGATTGTTCTAATATTTTCTCTATAATTTTGCTGATGGTAGCATGGTCTTGATGAGTATCACCAGGATGAGGGTAGAGGACAATATCGGGATGGTAACTGTCTATTTGATTTTGAAATATTTTTTCTAATTCGGCCTGACTTTGTTGAGCAAGCTTACCGTCTGGATAATTTAAGAAAATTAAATTATTAGTCGGCACTCCCAAAACACTGGTGGCGGTTTTAAATTCCGAGTATCGCAAATCTTTTAAACTACGTTTATTGCCATCGGTAACTAAAACAATGGTAACCTCAGCTTCTCTTTGTACTGATTCGATAATATAACCGCCGCAGGCAATGGTTTCATCATCAGGATGAGGTGAAAAAACCAAAACTTTTTGGCCTTTTTCCGGCAGTTTTACATCATTTAAAAAATATATCGTCAATTGCGGCATAACTGGATTTGTTCTAATATACCAAAAAATTCCAGCACAAATAATTAAAGCGATAGTTAAAATAAAGGTTTGGATTTTACGGCTATTTTTGATTTTCTTTAATAACTTTCTCATAAATTTTTTCTACTTTTTCAAAACTTTTCGCAATTTGATGATTTGTTTCTTTAATTACTTTTGGTATCGCGTTCATCAGCACTTTAATACTTTTATATGTATCAATATGATTACTATAATATAAAATATTAAACATTACAAGATATCACAGATTCTTTTAAATGAATAAATGGACCCGTCCCCTTTTTTAATTTATAATTGAGTTATTCTCGGTCAGCCTGTGGAGACCTGACCAGATAACGCAATAAAACTACCCATATAAAATAAAAACCTCGATGCATGGCATTTATACCAAACATCGAGGCTTCAATTTTTATTAATAAGTTTCTTTTTTACTAATTATAATAAGTAATATCCGTGTCAAACAGTGACAATATAGTTTCTAGACTATGGAGAGAGTTTCTATCCCTGAGGTATATAACCTGAATCTGCCTGACAATTTCTTATTATACTTAACTTTTCTTTTATAATCCAAGACATTGATTCCAAAACCAATTCATCTTCCATAAAAGGCAGTTTACAAGTCTTTTGTTCCAATGATTTATTAATTGCGATCAATACCATTTTTTTGTCATTACTTCTTGTAAAAGCATAAATATCGTCTGTAATATATAATGAATGAAAATCACCATTAACAAAAACATCATCACTGTTTCTTAACTTTATCATTTCTTTATAAAAGTTCAGAATTTCTTTATTTTCATTTCCCCATGGATAAGTCTTTCTATTATGTGGATCTGTGCTTCCCCTTAGACCTGCTTCATCGCCATAATAAATGCAAGGCACTCCTGGAAATGTCATTTGAAAAATAATAATAAGCTTTAATGCTTTTATTGATGTTTCTACATTTTCATATTTGTTTTCCATTATGGTCAATATCCTGGCTACATCATGTCCCCCAATTAAGTTTAGACATGAATAAAAGTTTTCTCTTGGATAGTTCTCATAAAGATTCATTATACTGCTATGGACTTTACTTGCATTAACTTTATTAGTGATGAAATCAATCATAATATTTCTCAAAGGGTAGTTCGTTACTGAGTCAAGTTCTTCACCATAAAAGTATTCTCGTCTTAAACCATAGCTTATTTTATTTGATGCATCTTCCCATACCTCACCGATAAGCACTGAATCTGGGTTTAATCTTTTAATTTTTTTCTTTAAAAGTTTAATAAACTCATCAGGCAATTCGTCAGCAACATCAAGTCTCCATCCCATAGCCCCTTTTTTCATCCAATTAGTAATTACACTATCATCATCCCGCATCATATAATCTAAATAAGAATCGTTAAGCTCTGATACATTAGGCATTTCATCTATGTCCCACCAACCTTTATATTTATTTGGATATTGGTCAAACTGATACCAGCTATAGTATTTTGATTCTTTCGATTGATAAGCACCTATTTCGTTAAAATTTCCATAACGATTGAAATATACACTGTCATCTCCAGTATGGCTAAAAACTCCATCTAGTATTATTTTTATTTCTAAATCTTTTGCAATTGAGCAAAGTCTTTCAAAATCATCATTATCCCCAAGAATAGGGTCAATTCTTTTATAATTTGAAGTGTCATATCTATGATTGCTGGGAGCTTCAAATATTGGATTTAGATAAATTGTGCTTATACCTAGATCCTTGATATAAGGCAGCTTTTCAATTATCCCTTCAATATTACCACCAAAAAAATCCCATCTTTGAATTCTTCCATTGCTGTCTTTTATATAAAAAGGTTCGTCATCCCAATTAGCGTATACGAAAGAATTCTTTTTCGGATTTTTTATATAAGGGTTTTTATTATAAAACCTATCCGGAAAAATCTGATATACAACTGAGCTTTTAAACCAATCTGGTACAACATGATGTTTTTTATATACTGTTATCTGATAACCAGGGGGAATATCACTATATCTATGGCCAATCCCTCCTAGAATATCAGGATTATTCCCATAGTAAATAATATTTTCATCATTTGATATAGAAAAATAATAAAAAATCAAACCAGAATAATCCTTTGAATCCACATTAACTTTATACCTATAATCATCGGTAGATGACTCAAAAGCTTCCATTTTTATTTTTTCTTCTCCATCTCTTTTAATTATATGAATAAAAACTTCCTTATGGTTTAAGTCTTTCGAAATTAGAAGTGCTATAGAAAGTCTTATACCGCTTTCTATAGCACCAAATGGACTTCTAAAGGCATTATCATGGGAATTATGAAATATAAGTTCTTCCATCGATACAACCTCTTCCGCTAAAAGCTTTTTTAGAAATAAGCATTACAACTCCTCCATTAACTTCTTGTATAAATCAGCATATTTTTCAGTAGACTTTTCCCAGCTGTTATCAGATTTCATAGCATTGGTCATTATTTTTCCCCATATGTTTTTATCCTGGTATAATTTAATGGCGTAGTTTATGGTCTCTCCCATTTCGTCTGGGTTATAGTTGTAAAATCTAAAGCCATTTCCTTCACCAGTATCTTCATTAAATTGTATAACAGTATCCTTTAATCCTCCTGTCTCTCTTACTATAGGTATAGCCCCATATTTAAGGGCTATCATTTGCCCTAGACCACAAGGTTCAAAAAGTGACGGCATCAGAAAAAGATCAGCAGCCGCATATATTTTATGGGCTAAAGAATCATCAAATTTTATATTTACTGATATCCTTCCATGATATCTGTCCTTTAAATTGTCAAATAAATCCTCATAATACTTTTCACCCGTACCAAGAACAACAATTTGGGCGTCATCTCTCATTTCCTTTTCTATTCTTGTAAGTATAAGGTCTATACCCTTCTGTTTGACCAGCCTGGTAACTAGGGCTATTAAAGTAACATTTTCATCCTCATAAAGTCCAAGCTCTTTTTGGAGCTTGGTTTTGTTAATAGCTTTCAAAGATAATGTATCAATATCATACTTTTGAAATATCATATCATCCTTCCCTGGATCATATGTATGATAGTCAATTCCATTTTCTATTCCATATAAAATAGCGCTTTTTGCACGAAAAATTCCGTCCAGTCTTTCTCCATAAAGGGGGGTCTTTATTTCTTCAGCATAATTATGGCTTACAGTGGTTATTATGTCTGAGTAATTTATTCCACCTTTCATAAAGCTAACCCCACCAAAAAACTCTACTCCAGATATATTGAACATTTCTGGCTTTAATCCTAATATATCCTCTAGTATTTCATATGGAAAAACTCCTTGATAATATAAGTTATGTATGGTGAATATTGTTTTAATTTGGTTATAGTTTGGATAATCTGCTTTCAATATTGGGGCTATCATCCCAGTATGCCAATCATGACAATGAATTATATCAGGAATAAAGTCAATATGCTTCAAGGATTCTAAAACACCTCGACAAAAGAACGCATATCTTTCAGCTTCATCATAATAACCATACATCCCGCTTCTTTTAAAATAATACTCATTGTCTATTAAATAAAAGGGTATTCCTTCATGCTCAATATATTCTATGCCGCAATGCTGCTTTCTCCATCCAACATTTACAGTAAAAGCATCCAGCTTTTGCATTTTTTTCTTAAAATCGAAGGGAATATCTGAGTATTTTGGTATTATAACTCTTGCATCTATCCCTGATTTTCTTATTTCTTTGGAAAGTGAATGTATTACTTCACCAAGCCCTCCACTTTTTATGAAAGGAGTTGATTCTGATGCTACAAATAATACTTTTATCATCCCTACGACCTCCTTAAATAATCTGACCTTTTTCGATTACTATTGGATTGTCCCTAGTTCCTTTTAAGACCATATTCTTGGATACTCTTGAATTTTTGTCTAGTATCGCATATTCAAGGACTGCTCCCTGCTCTACTGTGGTGTTTTGCATTAGAATGCAGGACTTTACCGAGGCAGTGTCATGAATATTGACTCTTCTAAAAATTACAGAATCATATACTTCCCCCTCAATACAACAGCCTCCAGCTAAAAGGCAATTTTCTACCACCGCGTTTTTTTGGTATATAGTTGGAGGCTCATCTTTTACTTTAGTGAATATTGGCCAGGTTTGATGGAATAAGTTGTTCATGGTGTCTTCAGATAAAAGATCAAGGCTTCTTCCAAAATATTCTTTTATTGAGTTGATACAAACTAAATAACCCTTATATTCATAGGTATATATATTCTTATTATTTTTCAACTCAAATACCGTGTCTTTAAAAAGGTCATGATCTGCTCCCAATATTTTTTTATTCAATAGGTCAATAAAAAGCTTCCTTTTCATCAAAAATGTTTCCATGAACACATTATTATGCTGTTTTTTCTTGCGAATAAGATCAATAGCCATTCCATCTTCATCTAGGGCTATTGAATCACAATCCTCAAACATCTCATCTGATTCTTTTATGTTTTTGTAAACTACAGTTATATCTGCTTTTTTTTCTAGATGCTTTTTTAAAACATCCCTAAAATTAACGGTACATATCATATTGCTTGGGCAAATGATTATGTATTCCTCTTTGGTATAAAAAATATAATCAAGATAATCTCTGATTATGTCCATATCACCTCTGCGTACATTAGAGTAGTAGTTTATTAAAGGATTAAACATAAAAAGGCCTTCATTTTTTCTATCCAGGTCCCAGGGTCTTCCGTGCTCTATATGATCTACTAAAGAGCGATACTTATTCCTGGTAAACATAAACACTTTATCTATTTTGGAATTAACCATATTGGACAGGACAAAGTCTATTATTCTATAACGGCCGGCAAAGGGGATGGATGCTATTGGCCTATTATAGGTCAATTTATGAATTTTATCTTCTTTTTCATTAAGGTTTATGACGCCTAAAATATTATTCATATACCGTACCCCCTTCCATGAAATAGTCATAGGGAACAACGGTTATGTTTGAAGAGTCTTCTTTGCCAATAGAGCATTCTTCGTTGATTTCACATCTGCTGCCTATAATGCTTCTATGTATTATGGTATTCTCCCTTATAATGGCATTACGCATTATTACTGTATCTGATACATATGCACCTTTTCCTATCTGCACACCAGGAGACAAAACTGAGTTTACCACTGTCCCGAAAATTTTGCATCCTTCGCTAATCATAGAATTTACCACCTTTGATTCTCTTGACACATACTGAGGTGGTTGAAGAGAATTAACTGAATATATTTTCCAATCCTTATCAAATAGATTTAATTCATTATCGATTTTCAGCAGATCCATATTTGCTTGCCATAAGCTTTCTATGGTCCCCACATCTTTCCAATAGTCCTTAAAAGGATAGGCATACAGTTTTACACCAGCACTAAGCATAGCTGGAATTATATTCTTCCCAAAGTCATGGCTTGAGCTTTTATTTTTATCATCTTTTGCAAGATATTTTTTTAATATCTCCCAGTTAAAAAGATATACCCCCATAGAGGCAAGGTCATTTTTAGGTTGCTTTGGTTTTTCATCAAATTCGTATATGCTGTTATCTTTTCTGGTATTCATTATCCCAAATCTGCTGGCTTCTTTTAACGGTACCTTAATAACCGTTATGGTTGCTTCACTTTCCTTTTCTTTATGAAAATCTATCATTTTTGCATAATCCATCTTGTAAATGTGATCACCAGATAGCACCAGGATATATTTAGGATTTTGCATCTCTATATAATCCATATTTTGATAAACTGCATTTGCTGTTCCCTTGTACCATTCTCCACCTTTTTCCTTTAGATAAGGAGGCAAAATATTTACCCCTCCGTCTTTTCTATCCAGGCCCCAAGGTCTGCCTATGCCAATGTAGGAGTTAAGTACCAAAGGTTCAAATTGAGTCAATACTCCAACCGTATTAATGTCTGAATTTGCACAGTTGCTCAAGGTAAAATCAATAATCCGGTATTTCCCTCCAAATGTGAATGCTGGCTTGGCAAGTTTTTTGTTAAGGGTGCCTAATCTTGTGCTTTGCCCTCCGGCGAGAATTAGTGCTAATACTTCTTTAGCCATTTTACTAGTCCCCCTTTTCTCTTTATATAATTGGTTTTATATAAATTGTTGCTAGAGGTGGAATCCTTAATTTTATTGAATAAGGCTTATCCTTTGATGGTTTTTCAATTGATTTAATAATTCCTTCATTGGTAACATTTGAGCCTCCATAAATTCCCCTGTCGCTATTGAATACTTCTTCATATTCACCTGGCTCAAACACATCAACATTATAGCCTTCATAGACCTCTGGAGTAAAATTGCAAATGACTATAGTATAATCTCTTTCTTGTTTTCCACGCCTTATAAAGCTTATTATGCTTTGATTATAATTGTTGGCATCTATCCAAACAAAACCATCTCGGTTATGATCCAGCTCCCACAGTGAGTGATCAGATTTATAAAAATGATTAAGCTGACGGACATATTTATACATTAAGCCATGCATTTCAAGATCAATCATGGACCATTCCAAGCTTTCATTAAAGTTCCATTCTCGAAATTGTGCAAACTCCCCACCCATAAAAAGCAGTTTCTTGCCTGGATGTGCCATCATATAAGCATAAAACATTCGAAGAGAGGCAAACTTCTTCCAATAATCTCCCCACATCTTATCGATCAATGATTTTTTACCATGCACAACTTCATCATGAGATAGTGGCAGTACATAATTTTCGGTGTAAGTATACATCAAGGAAAAGGTGATCAGATTATGATTCCATTTTCTATAGATAGCATCTATCTCCATATATTTTAACAAATCGTTCATCCAGCCCATATTCCACTTATAATTAAAGCCAAGCCCACCCATATAGCATGGTGCAGAAACAAGTGGCCAAGAAGTGCTTTCTTCTGCTATACTCATGATATAAGGAAATCTATCAAATAATGCTTCATTTAGTATTCGAAGAAACTTTACTGCTTCTAAATTTTCTCTGCCACCATATTTATTTGGATCCCATTGGTTTTTATTTTTTTCATAATCAAGGTATAGAATGCTTGCAACTGCATCTGTTCTAAGCCCGTCTATATGAAAAACATCTAACCAAAAAACAGCATTGGAAACTAGAAAGCTTATCACTTCATTTTTCCCTAAGTCAAAATAAGCAGTGCCCCAATTTTGATTTTCCCTTTTTTTCATATCTTGATATTCATATAAGGTTGTTCCATCAAATTGATAAAGCCCATGGTCATCCTTGCAAAAATGTCCCGGCACCCAATCCAATATTACTCCTATACCCAGTTTATGACAGCAGTCAACAAAATACATGAAATCTTGAGGTGTTCCATATCTGCTGCTTACTGAATAATAGCCAGTGACCTGATAACCCCAGGAGGCATCTAAGGGATGCTCCATAATAGGCATTATCTCTATATGTGTGTATCCTAAATCCGATACATATTGCGGAAGTTCACTGGCAAGCTCTCTATAACTTAGAAATCGATTTCCCTCGCCTCTTTTCCATGAGCCTAAATGCACTTCATAAATATTCACTGGTTTTTCATAAGCACTGGATTTATTTTGTTGCCATAACCTTTCCTCGCTACTCCAATTATATCCTTCTAGTCTAATTGCCTTGGAAGCAGTTTTAGGACGTGTTTCACTATGCATTGCAAATGGGTCAGCTTTTAAAACTATTTTCCCATCAAAGCCTTTGATTGCATATTTATACGCACTCCAATAAGGCAAGCCAGGTATAAATGAAATCAAGAATTCCGAGACCTTATGCCTTTGCATTATATTCGAATCTGGATTCCAGCCGTTAAAATCACCAACTATTGATACACTTTGGGCATTTGGTGCCCAAAGCGTGAACAACACTCCTTCTACACCATCAATATTGCAAAATCTTGAGCCTAAAACCTCATAGCTATTAAAGTTTCTTCCTTCAAGAAACATTAATAGTTGGTCTTGGTTAATTTCACTTATATCCTTTTGTTTCTGTAAGGCAAGTTTTGATGAAGGAGTTCTGCTAAAATTTTTAGACATGTCCCTGAGCTTCTTTACTATATCTTTATTAATCATTGAAAAATCAAGCTGCCATTTCCAATTTCCATCTTCCACTCCTGGAATATTCATTCTTGCCTCTCTGCCAAGACATAATATGTCTTGCATTGGTATTATAACTGTATCAGCTATGCTTTTATAGGCATACTTTATAATGTCCCATACCATCTGCTCATCATTTGATTTAATGTCAACACCCATGTAGGAAAGTACGTGTTCTGCATAACCATAATTATCAGCCTTTAAGCTTTTTATCCAGCCAAGCAAGGTATCGTTATCATGTGTACCAGTATAAACAACTGTATTTCTGTCATATATATCCCGTGAAAACTGAAGTATTTTCATTCCAGGGAGCCTATACCTATTCTTAAGTGCTATTACCTCAGGTGCAATAGTTCCAAGATCTTCAGCTATAATTGAAAAATTTTTAAGGCTTTTTTTCATTTCTTCGAGAAAATCTTCTCCAGGTCCTTTGATCCATTTCCCTTTTACTGCATCTTTTTCGCCCTCATCTACTTCCCAGTAACTTTCAAGACCACGGAAATGGTCAAATCGAATAATATCAGCAAGGTTTTGTGCATGTGCAATTCTTTCTTTCCACCATCTGTAATTATCTTCTTTCAGGTTACCCCAATTATAGGTTGGATTCCCCCAGAGCTGTCCTCGTTTTGAAAAGTTGTCTGGAGGTACCCCAGCCAGTTTCTTTGGATATCCCTTTTCGTTCAGATTAAAAAGAGGCTTGTTTGCCCATACATCTGCGCTATCGTAGGAAACATATAATGGTATATCTCCAATTATTTTTATTCCCTGCAGCTTTGCATATTCCATCACAGCCAGCCATGAAGCATAGAATTCATATTGTTTATAGTTTTCTTCTTCTATTTCTTTAGCATATAAGTTTTGAAAATGATACATTGAAGCCTTTTCACGGAAAGCAATATCTTTGTTCCATTCATTCCAAGGCAAATTATTAAAATGCTTTTTCAAAACTATAAACAATGAATAATCGCTAAGCCAATACTGATTTTCTTCAATAAAAGCTTCATAGTCAATATCAGCTCTTTTTTTGCCTATATACCTTGTATCACCAGCAAAAGCTGAATAGCATTTGTATGGTGAAAGTTCCTTCATAACTGGATTCGTAGGAAGTATTTGCCAATAGGATTGATTGCTGTCTTTTAAAAAATCAATAAAATCAAAGCATAAATCAAATGCAGGCAGGGAGGAGATGTGAAGGAGTATTCCACACCTTCGTAGGGTCATTTGCTCCAATAAAAACACCTCCTAATAAGATTTTATGAATACTTGTATTATATCACTTGAATTGATTTTTTTCATGCAGTTATTAAGCGATTTATTACAAATAAGCATTTAATACGTATTGGAGAACCATTCGATGGGTATTAAAAAAGGAAGCATTGATAGCAATACAATGACGCATGATAAAAATCCATTTTCCTCGATTCTGGTAGTAAATTGGAATTACTATATTTTGCAATTTATCATATAAAGAAGCCGCTTCTTCCTGATCACTGCTTTCGATATCGGGTGCTGACCCAATGGACCACCCGGTAAATCCTTCAATACAACCTTCAATCCACCATCCATCTAAAATACTCAAACTGGGTATGCCATTATGAGCTGCTTTCATTCCTGAAGTACCTGATGCCTCTTGGGGTTTCTTGGGGGTATTAAGCCATAGATCCACCCCTGAAACCATTCGCTTGGCTAAATTTATATTGTAATTTTCCAGATAAACAACCTCAATTTGCCCTCGAAGTTGCTGGGAGACCTGAACAATCTTTCGAATTAATTCCTTCCCCGACCCATCTTCAGGATGGGCTTTGCCAGAGAAGACCAGCTGGATTTTTCCATACTTTCTGGAAATATCAAGCAGTCTATTAATATCATAAAAGATTAAATCTGCCCGTTTATAGGCTGTCGCTCTCCTGGCAAAACCAATAGTCAAAACTTCTGGATCTAATTGGAGCCCGGTTTCTTGAAAAATACTATCCATCAGTATTTTTTTCGCTTCCTGATGCGTTTGCCATACTTCCTCATCCGGTATACTCAAGGCATAACGCAAACTAAAGGAATCATTTTTCCATCCTGGAATATAGCGATCATAGAGTTTGTAAAAATGAGGACATACCCAGGTTGCTGAATGAACCCCATTGGTAATTGAATCAATGTGGTATCCGGGAAACATCTCCTGGGAAACATCCCCGTGTTTTTTGGCTACACCATTTATATAATGACTCAGGTTAAGGGCGAGAGCAGTCATGTTCAAGCGTTCCTCACCACCGAGTTCTTTTAGTATGGTATCAGGGATAGGACTTCCTAAAACTTTCTCCACCAGTTCATAGGAAAATTGGTCCATACCTGCCGGTACCGGGGTATGAGTGGTAAAGATGCATAATTTTTTTACCTCTTCGATAGTCCGGTTACTCCATTTTTCCTCCCGATGGTTATAATGATTAAGTAGTTCCAAAGTCAGTAAACTGGCGTGTCCTTCATTCATATGATATTTAGAGATATGGTTAAATCCCAGCTCTTTAAGCATCCTCACACCGCCAATCCCCAATACAATTTCCTGGGCTAGCCGGTATCTTTTATCACCGCCATATAAGAAATCAGAAAGACTCCGGTCATAAACATTATTTTCCGGTAAATCAGTATCCAAAAAAAAGACGGGGATGTAATAACTATCCAAGCCTTTTATATAAAAAAGCCAAGCCTGAACCCCTACTTTTCTCCCCTCAATTTCGATTACAACCTTATTGGGTAACAATTGCATATGATCTTGAGGATTCCATTCTTCAGGTAATTCCTGCTGAATCCCTTCTTTTCCAATTTTTTGATGCAGATATCCCTTTTTATAAAGCAGGGTGACCCCAAGTAGGGGTACTGCTAAGTCCGCAGAAGAGCGGAGCATATCACCGGCTAAAATCCCCAATCCACCACTGTAAGTAGGAATTCTGGCATCAACACATATCTCCATGGAAAAATAGGCAATTTTTCTATCCTTTTTCATAATTTCAAGTGGTTGAAAAACATCTCCTTCTTTAGCTTCCATAAGTACTCCTTTCAAAATTTAAAGATTATGATAATCTTATTAGACTATATAATATTGCAGTTTTAATCTAAACATTTATACACCTAAAACAGGAATGTCTTGACTTATTCTTTTCTTTTTTCCGATAAGTCATTTAAAAAATTAATAATTTTGCCGTTCTTTAGCGGTGAAAAATAAAAAAAGCAATTCTTTCCCTTGATATGTGTTGTGTGAAATGGTATCATACAGTTAAAATATTTGCAAATTCATCATGAAAATTGGATAGATTTTAAAAAAATAGGAGGTTAGAAAAGAAATGGCAAAAAAATACAAACATATCGATATCGGTCAAGAGGCTCCATCAACACAGCATTATTTTTATTTAAACAATGGAAAAAAGCTAAAAAATATCGCTGAATTAATGGAAAGTTTAAAAGATATGGACCAGGATTTATTTTCTTTTCATGTAAATGAGAAGAATAATGATTTTGCCAGCTGGATTCGCGATGTATTCGGGGAAAAGGAGCTGGCTCGCCGAATAAACGACGCCCGTCATCCGACTAGTATGTTAAAATCAATAGAAAAATATATCCAAAAATAAAATAGAAAGAATTTTTATTTTCCATAATCTCTGGCAGTATCGAAAAGCCTCAGGCATTTCTCTGGAGATACCTCTTTTTGAATATTATGGATGGCAGCGAAGACAAACCCTCCTCCTGGAGCAAAGATATCGATCCTCTTCTTCACGTCATCTTCAACTTCTTCTAAGGTACCGAAGGGAAGTATCCTTTGGGTGTCACATCCACCACCTTAATCCCACCGAGGTCTATTGGTACACGATCCGTTTCTTGATGTTGGAGAGCAAGGAGAATTCTCTCTCTGGAGGTCATATATTTATACCTCTTTCGATTTCGATATTTACGACCTTAATAGACACGTTTTTTAACTTCCTCAGCATAAGCTGGAGTAAATCTCTGGAGACCTGACCCCCTATCTATATCTAAAATCATAGTCTTTATTTCCCTCGGTTTAAGCTCTATTTTAACTTCATCAACATCAATATATGGTAATTCTGTCCCATAACTTTCATCCAACTTCCCAAGGTAGACTTTATGCATATTAAATCCTAATTTAATCTTTCCAGTGATCTCTCTATCAGTAGGATTATAAACTCGGACTACCAATTTGTCTTCAAATTCATTCTTTTTAATGGCACTAATCCCTAAATATTCACCTTCTAATTCTATAAAACTATATTTATCTGCAAGATTTCCTGGTTGATTCTTTAATTGTTTAGTTAATACTTTGGTCTTGTATTGTCTTGTCTTTTGGGGAATACGGGCCTCAGCCCAATTGCCCGGATGGGGAATCACTGCATAAGAAAAAATATTTTCTCCTAAACACTGAGCTTCTGGTGTTGGTAGGGAAGGACCAGCATTCTCCTTCCTATATTCCAAATCCCCCCTCGATAACCAACCTACACTGCGAACTAAAGTTAAGGCTATGGTATTATGATCAGGTATTATTTCATATTCAGGTAACCCCTTATTTAATATCGCCAGTCCATATTTGCCATCATTAATATCTACAAATCCTGAATTATGAGCAGTTTTATAAGCTTTTTCTACCCATCCTTCACTGTCAGGGAACTTAATAAGCCGTTTTACTACATCAAAATGACCCTCAGCGTAAACCTGATCTGTTTTAATGGCAGTAGGAAATTCTACCCGCAAACGATGATCACAGGCTTCATTATCAAATTTTGTTTTAAATTCTATTCTCTGAATTTCACTATACAATTTTATTTCAGATTCAATAGAACACTCTACTTTCTTATCTGCTCGAGATTTCCTATCCGATTTTAATCCAACTGGTAATATCATTTTTCCCGATATATTTAAAGTAGCTTCGGCTGAACCCACATCTTTGGTGCTGATATTATTTAATTGACTAATTACTATCTGATCATTCAAAGGAGGGGAATAAGTATATTCATCACCTGCATCTCCTCCATCTACCAATCTATGACCATTCTTAAAAACTTTATTATTTAACTTGTCCATAATGGTTATTGTTCCATTACCCTCTTCAGCAATTACTCTATAATATTTATTTTCAATGTAATCTCTGCCAGCCTTTATATCAGTCTCATATTCTTTAGAAATTTTTAACTCATTAATTGCTTTAATGATAAAAGTTTTATAACCACAAGCTGGAATATCTTTAGCAGTAAAAGATATATCCGCATAATTTACTTCAGAAACTTTATGGTCTAAACCATACCCTTTTAATTGATAAGGAATCTCTTCTCTTTCCGCGGTTAAAACCTTCACGCCATTTAAGTTAATCTCTTTAGTAAATTTAACCCTTGCCTCTACATTCTCATCAAGGGGATAAGGCAGAGGATTGAAAACCACCAAAACCAGTTCATCTTCCTTTATATAATTGATCTTGATTTTCCCAACAATATAATCTAAATTTTTATTAACTACTTCTTGGGTAATCTGTCTGGACCAATCGAAACGGGTCAGCATCTCTTTATGCACTTGATCAATACTACAGCCACAGATACTATCATGAGGGTGATTTTTTAATAACCATTTCCAGCTGGTCCAGATTAAATTCTCTGGATAATTTCGACCCAATAACCAAGCCAGAGAAGCTATCGGTTCGGCCCAATTTTCTAAAAGAGTTTCACATCTTTCGTTAGCCTGTTTGATATACATCCTGGACGAATATACACTCTGTATAATTGGAGCATCTTTACCTGATCTAAATTCACCGGTAACTTTATTAAGATTAGGCCTCACCGTCTCCTTAGCATAATCTATATACTCTTCCAGGTTTCCTTGTTTTATCTCAATATCTGTAAAACGTTTATTTAGCTCTTTTACTAAACGAGGGATATGAGATTGAGCCTCTAAATGATCAGATCCATTTAATAATAATAGTGACTTCGAGGTCTCTCGGGATAATAAATCATCAATAGCCCCTTTTATAACCTGGTAAGTTTTCTCTACATCTTCCGGCAAATTCTGGGCGTTACCATAACCGGCTTGGGGTAAATGAACCGCAAAAAGTTCTGTTCCATCCGGACCATGCCAGATAAACTCATTCCCTTGAGTTTGATTATATTCTATACCACGCCAGAAAATAATATTATCAATTCCAAAACCCCTTAAAATTTGGGGCATCTGGGTTATATGACCAAAGGGATCAGGTATATAACCGACCTTCATTACCCTGCCAAATTCAGAGGCAATTTTGTGACCTAAGAGCAAATTTCTGACCATTGATTCGGCACTCACCAAAAATTCATCAGGGAGAATATACCAGGGACCGACATGAATTCTGCCTTCGGTGATATATTTTTTTAGAACTTCCCTTCTTTCAGGATGGACTTCCAGATAATCCTCCAGAACAATGGTTTGGCCATCTAAGGTAAAATCACTAAAGGTTTCATCCTTTTCTAAAATATCGATTAAATTATTTATGAGGTCGATTAATCTAATTCTAAATTGTTGAAAGGTCTGATACCATTCTCTATCCCAATGAGTATGGGGCACAATGAATGCCTTATATGGTTTTTTATTAATATTAGCCACTATAATTTTCTCCTCGTATAATAAGATATTAATTGTCTGATACAATTGAGGTGTCCTGGCTTCAAGATGTGGTTACAAGAGTCTTATCCAACGCAAGATGAGCCTGAAAGTAAGAGTCATGCTGCTAATATTTTATCAAATAATTTATCTCTTTCCAACTGTACTTTTTTAGCCATCTCATTATCGGTATATCTTCTGGCTATTTTATCTAACCTTTCCAAGGTTATACTTTCCTTTAGGTATATCCGG
>Ga0210028_1000619_pt1 | contig 30444 bp, 33 predicted proteins | sample CryGeymeta201513_FD_185468 | JGI IMG/M metagenome (GOLD analysis project Ga0210028, IMG submission 185468) | Groundwater microbial communities from Crystal Geyser aquifers in Utah, USA - Crystal Geyser metaG 2015-13 (SPAdes) (version 2) | ecosystem: Environmental > Aquatic > Deep subsurface >...
TTCCGGTCATAAGTGCAAGAATATGGTATAATTTGAAACATGAAAATCGAATGGGATCCGAAAAAGGCAAAATCCAATTTTGAGAAACACGGAGTCTCGTTTGAGGAGGCGGCAACCGCCTTAAGTGACCCCATGGCTGCGACCGGCGCTGATCCCGATCACTCATTATCTGAAGAGCGGTATGTTACCTTTGGCGTTTCAGAAAAAGGTCGGCTTGTAGTGGTGTCTCACACCGAGAAAGATCAAACAATTCGAATCATAAGCGCCCGCAAAGCGAGCAAAGGAGAACGAAAACTCTATGAAGAAGGATAAAAAAGCTGACAAAGACGAATTACGGGCGGAGTATAAACGTTCCGATTTTCCCGGCGGCCTTGTGCGGGGTAAGTACGCAAAGCGAATGAAAGAATCCTCTAATGTCATTGTCCTGAGACCGGAAGTTGCTGAAGCCTTCCCCAACGAGGAGGCGGTTAATCATGCCCTTCTCTCTCTTATTGATATAGCTCATAAAACAACACGCCCAAGACCTTCCACCGGATCGCCCAAGAAACGGGCTTCCCGGTGAACTTATCGTTGTATGAAGGAAGAACATGGCAGAGTATGGTGAATGGAACCGGAAAGGTGCAACTCTCAGCAATGTCAAGGCTAAGGCTGAGTACGGAGTGGACTGGGACTTCATCGTAAAAGGCATTAACGCAGGAAAACTTGAGTATCGAGAAGGTTCAATATGGGGAAACCCGTATTTGAAGATTGTGAGGAGCCAACTCGAGGCCTATATATTAGAGCAAATGGGAGAAACGTACCTGCTGAAAGTCAAAGCTCAGACGGAACTGCGCAAAATAAAGAAAGAAATATCCGAACTGCAGAACACGTTGAACACGCTTCGGAACCGGAAAACCGAGATCGAGGAGCTGCTGAAGAAATGAAAGGCCACCGAACCAGTCGCTGGAGCCACTCGGCAACAAAAAGCGTTGCCTCTGGTTCAGCTTTTTTTTAAAGTGCTTACGAGCATGTTCACATCACTGAAGGCTCAGGCCAAGCACCTTAAGCAGCACACCATCACGGTGTATTTCGCTGCTCGTGATCCACGCACGCCCCTTCTTGTTCGCGCTCTAGCGGTGTTCGTGGCTGCATATGCCCTCAGCCCCATTGATCTCATTCCAGATTTCATTCCGGTGATCGGCTACCTTGATGATCTATTGTTGGTTCCGGTTGGTTTGGCCTGGGTTGTCCGGCTTACCCCACCCGAGGTTTTAGAGTCCGCTCGGACGCAAGCGCAGCAGGCCGCCAGTAAGCCCATCAGCTATACCGCCGCAGCATTCTTCGTGGCGTTGTGGCTTGTTTTGGCATGGTTTGTTGTCAGTTGGGTAGTCAGTGTTGTTCGCACCTAGCACTTATAAGGCCTCCGGCAGTCAAGAGTAAAACTGCCCCCTAACGAAAAATCTCTTTTTTTGTCTGCCGTTTTCCGAGTCCATTTGCCTGAGCGATTTCGATTAAAATCGCTCACAGTAAAGCGCGCTGACAACCAGATAAATTTGTTTGATTCACCGGAAGCTGACCTTGAGAGATGTCTTTTTGGGGCATAATGCCCGGCCAGGCTGGTAATGGGTTTAGAATTGAGGATTGTCATGAATACACTGCCAATCGAAAACTGTTACTGGGTAGTCCCCGGGAAGCTCCTTGCGGGCGAATACCCCAGAGACAAGGGCGATAAATCTTCCCGGGTAAAAATCAATGCGCTTCTAAGGGCAGGCATCAAGTCCTTCATAGATCTCACGGAGGAAAATGAGGGACTGCTCCCCTATTCAGACCTCATCGGAGAAGCCTCCCATCAGCGATTTCCAATAAGGGATATCTCGATACCTTCCTCACCAGGTTTCACTAAATCTGTTCTCGATGCCATTGACAGCAACATAAGGAAAGACAAAATGACCTATGTCCATTGCTGGGGAGGCGTGGGGAGAACTGGGTTAATAATAGGCTGCTGGCTTGCGCGGCACAAAGAAGGAGGCAAATCTGCCCTCATTCGTCTCAGAGAACTCTGGCGCCAGTGCCCGAAGTCCTACCACAGAAGGACTCCTGAGACGCCGGAACAGGAACAATATGTTTTGGGGTGGAGGAAAGGGCTGTGATCACAAGTGAGATGCGCTATCAGGGTTGCCTTCTTGGGCTTGCCACAGGAGACGCCATGGGAACGACTGTTGAGTTCAAGCGGCCCGGCTCGTTCGCGCCTGTAACGGATATGGCTGGAGGAGGAGCCTTCAGGCTCAAGCCTGGCGAGTGGACGGACGATACGTCCATGGCCCTTTGCCTTGCTGAAAGCCTTATCAAATGCAAGGGGTTTGATTCCGGGGATCAAATGGCGCGATATGTAAAATGGTGGAAGGAGGGATACCTGAGCAGCACCGGAAGGTCCTTTGGCATAGGAAATACCGTTTCAGAAGCCCTGAGGCACTACTGCATTTCAGGAAATCCCTATTCAGGCTCAGCCGACCCTAACAAAGCAGGAAACGGAAGCCTAATGAGGCTTGCCCCGGTTCCCCTCTATTTTGCGTCGGAGCCTGAAAAGGCAGTATTTTACAGCGCCGAAAGTTCAAGGACAACCCACGGAGCTATCACCTGTCTTGATGCCTGCCGGTATTTTGGAGGCCTTATTGTCGGTGCGCTCAAGGGTGCCTCCAGGGATGAACTTCTCTCCAGTCGCTATGAGCCTGTCAAAGGGCTTTGGGAAAGAAACCCATTGTGCTCGGAGATTGATGAAATAGCCTGCGGCTCTTTCAAGCAAAAGGAGCCTCCCCAGATTGTGGGAAGCGGCTATGTGGTGAAATCCCTTGAGGCGGCCTTGTGGGCCTTCGGGCGCTCATCTGATTTCAGGGAAGGATGCCTGCTTGCCGTAAACCTTGGAGATGATGCCGACACCACCGCCGCCATATACGGTCAGATAGCAGGGGCCTACTATGGAGTTGATGGCATTCCGGAGGAATGGCTTAGGAAGATTGCCCGGGTGGAACTCATTGAGGGATTGGCAGCGGCTCTCTACAAGAACAGCCGCAGTATATAAAAAGGAAAACTCGTTATCCCACTAGCCAGCCTGTCAAGAAACTAGAACGAACCAAATCGGCCGATGAACAGTGTTTTGTGACCCATTGGCTTGCATATTTGATGACAAGGGGCATCCGTCAGGTGAACGTCGGGAGATTATTATCGGACATTCCAACTCAGGCCGTCTCCTACTTGTGTGTTTTACCGAGAGGGAACAGGGCCTGATCCGGATTATAAGCGCTCGACCGGCAAGCAGACAGGAACGAAAAGATTATGAGGAGAGGGAACATGAATGAGAACGAACTGAAAAAGAGCGAGAGGATATGCTCTCCGAGTATCGCTTTCATTACAATAAGGCGAGACCAAACCGCTTTGCTAACTGCTTGATTGACGCAGATTTGAAGTTAAAGTATGTGTTGATTTGATATATTATACTTTATTAAAGAAAATATTGGGCTATCCACTTGACTCAAGTAGCCCCAATATGTAGTGCTGAGGCGGAGGAGCTTGCTTTCCATTATAACCCATTGATATCACATTAACAGTAGCGTTAAAAGAGAGATGCCAACCAAAAGCAAAACCTCTAACCTACTGAATTTGCATACTATGTCACCAGTCGTACGTATGCCACACTTAACACAACATATTGTGACAAATTAGGCGAACTTGACCGAAGTGGATACCCCCAAGAAAATATTTCTGGTAACCGCTGTCCGGGAAGGCAAAGCACGGCTGCTGGCTTTTCAGGGTCTGTAGAGGGGAGGGTCATAATGATAGAGCGCATAACAGCAAACCCTAAGATATTGGGTGGAAAGCCGATTATTCGAAGAACGCGTAACTCTGTTGAGTTCGTTCTCGATCTTCTGGCTTCCAATGTATCAGAGGAAGAGATCCTCGAAGATTATCCACACCTGACGAGAGAGGATATTCAGGCATGCCCTCGATATGCCGCACGTTCCTGTAAGAATGATATCTATGTGACACTGGAGACAGTTGCCGCATGAACCTTGATAAGCCATTGAACGGTGGTTTTTCCGCGGGGATCAGGCGGCATTGGAAGCGCGCATCATGCAAGATTGGAGGGCGCTATGAGCACGAGAACATCAGACATTTTGGAACTGAGCGTTGCTTAGCAGCTTCAGATGGTTGAAGATATCTGGGATAGCATTGCTGCGGTCCCTGAGGCCGTTCCAATCAGCGAAGATCAGAAAAGGGAACTGGATGGCCGGTTGGAAGCATATCGCGGGAATCCAGATCTCGGGTCTCCTTGGGTCGAAGTTAGAGAACGAATCCGTAGTTGATTTGATGTATTATACTGAAGCGAAGATATCTTTGCTTATGGCATTAGGAAGCCATATGAAAAACACGGAGGCAATATGGCCCAACTGACATTAATTTCCGACCACGAAAGACAGATTAAGCCCCTGGTGGCGGCGGCGCTGAATAATGAACTGCCTCTCTTGCAGGCGGGCATCAGCCGGACAGAGCAAAATCTGCGTAGGTTTGAAAAACGATTCGCCTTGAGCACATCTGAGTTCATCAGACGATATGAAAATGACCAAATGCAGGAAAGTCCCGATTATGCTGAATGGATCGGCGAATACAGGATGATGGAACATCTGAGAGAAAAGGCAGAAGCGCTGCGAGGTATCCGCTTTGCAAATTGAGGAATACTAGGAGGAAGATAGCTTCCCAGATGCAGGAGGCCTGTTTTTTTCGGCTTCAGGTTGGATATACGGTTTGATAAGATAAATCAGGCAATAAAAAAGGGGCCAGGTTTTTTAACCTAACCCCTTGATTTTCTTGTGGGGTGGATGGAGGGATTTGAACCCACGGCCACCGGGGCCACAACCCGGTGCTCTGCCAACTGAGCTACATCCACCATTACTGTAATCCTTATAGCACGCCTAATCATCCATTTCAAGATAAGAGTTGCGAATAGATCATTGCCGGATATCCTGCCCCTATTCAAAGGGCTCCGCATGGATCGAGCGAAGTTTTCTTATTTTTCTTCAGGTAAATGGGGGACAGAGGGTGATAACTACTCTATCATTTTTTTTAAGACAAAGTCTTGACCTTGAAGACCGCTTGCTCAATAATGCTTTAATATCCGCCATATTGCAGCCTCAAAAGAGTTGAGTATTGACCGTTTGTGAGCCACGCCCATATAAGGAAATGCTTATGCTTAATATAACAGGAACATATACCGACAAATACGAACTCGTAATGGGGCAGGCCTTTTTTATGACCGGCCGTATGGACCAGCACGCTGTCTTTGATTATTTCTATCGAAAGGCACCTTTTAACGGCGGCTATGCAGTCTTTGCGGGTTTGTTGGATCTTCTTAAAATCCTTGAGGGGTTTCATTTCGAAAAAGACGATCTGGAGTATCTCAAAGCCCAGGGCTTCCACGACGACTATCTGAATTATCTTAAAAAGTTTCGTTTCACTGGGAATATCTATGCCTCAAAGGAAGGGGAAATAGTCTTTCCCGCCTGCCCGATACTGAGAGTGGAAGGAGCCTTGATCGAGACTCAGCTTATTGAAACCGTGCTTCTCAATATTATTAATTTTCAGTCTCTTATCGCAACAAAGGCCAGCCGCATGCGGCTGGTGGCAAAAGATTACGTACTGATAGATTTCGGATTGCGCAGGGCACAGGGAATGGGGGGATACCATGCCAGCCATGCCGCGGTGATCGGGGGCTTTGACGCTACCAGCAATACCAGAACCGCCAAAGACTATGACCTGCAGGCATCAGGGACCATGGCCCATTCTTTTGTACAGTGCTATGAAAGCGAATTGGAGGCCTTTCGAACTTTTGCCTCCACGCGCCCCGATGACTGCGTATTGATTGTGGATACCTATGACACGCTCAGAAGCGGTGTCCCTAACGCCATCAAGGTTGCCAAGGAGTTGGAAAAGAAGGGTCGCAGGCTCAAGGGCATCAGGCTTGACAGCGGTGATCTGGCCTATCTCGCAAAACAGAGCAGGGCAATGCTTGATAAGGCAGGTCTTCCGTACGTAAAGATCGCCGCTTCGAACCAACTTGATGAATACCTCATAAGAAGCCTCCTGGAACAAAAGGCTCCCATTGATGTATTCGGGGTAGGCACCAACCTGGTTACCGGCCGGCCCGATGCAGCTCTGGACGGGGTTTACAAACTGGCCCAGGCGGATGGAAGATCTGTTATCAAGATTTCTGAAAACGTAACCAAAATAACCTTGCCTGATAAAAAACAGGTGTGGCGGACTTTTGATAAGCAGGGCCTCTTTCTGGGAGCGGACGTGGTTGGGCTTGAGCGTGAAAAAAAGATATCTGTGATGCACCACCCATTTGTTCCCCATCAGTCTTTTGCCATCAAGGGCTATGACACCGAGCCCATCCTGGATCTTGTAATGGATAAGGGAAAGATCGTATATGATCCTAAGAAATTATCCGAAACTGCCAGATACTGCCAAGACCGCCTTGAGATGCTTCCGGCCGAATATAAGCGCTTTGAAAACCCTCATGTTTACAAGGTAGGGATCAGCAGCAGACTAAAGGCCATGAGAGATCGGCTAATCGAGCATTATAGAAAGTGAAAGGAAAAGAGATGAGCAACGGCAGCAATGGATTAGGCCATGATAAATACGCTCTGCTCAGGATGATCCCAAAGGTGGACCGCCTTATGCTGGAGCCCTCTGTCTTGAATGCTGAAAGGCGAAATCCCAGGCATCTGATACTAAGGGCCATCACCCAGGTGCTGGATGAGTTTAGAGATGGGATAATGACAGGAGAAATCACACAAGATTCCACTCTTGACATCAAAAATGTTTCACAAAGGGTCATTGAAAGGGTCAATACGATAGCAAGACCACACCTGAGGCCGCTCATCAACGCTACAGGGGTAGTGGTTCACACAAACCTTGGAAGATCAATCCTTGCCAAGAGGGTTCTAAAAAGGCTCAGGGAGCTTTCGGCAGGCTACAGCAATCTGGAATACGATCTAAATAAAGGAAAAAGAGGCAGCCGTTACGTCCACGTTGAGGATATTCTAAAGGAACTTACCTCAGCGGAAGCGGCCATGGTTGTGAACAATAATGCCGCGGCCGTGCTTCTGTCGCTTGATACAATAGCAAGAGGTAAAGAAGTTATTGTCTCTCGTGGTCAGTTGGTTGAGATAGGCGGTTCATTTCGGGTTCCAGAGGTTATGCGCAAGAGCGGGGCCTGCATGGTAGAGGTGGGTACCACCAACAAGACCCACCTCAGGGACTATGAGAACGCGATAACAGAGAAAACCGGAATGCTCCTTAAAGTCCACACAAGCAACTATCAGATAATCGGCTTCACTAAGGAGGTGCCCCTCCCTGAGCTATCGGCGCTTGGAAGGAGGCACGGCATACCGGTCATGGAAGACTTGGGGAGCGGCTGCTTAATTGATTTTGCAGAATACGGCATGCTAAAAGAACCCACGGTTCAGCAGGCACTGGAAGCGGGTGCAGACCTTGTGACTTTCAGCGGAGATAAACTTCTGGGCGGGCCCCAGGCCGGAATTATCCTGGGTAGAAAGGATATGGTTGAGGCGATAAGAAAAAACCAACTGACACGCGCACTTCGAATTGACAAAATGACTCTTGTCGCGCTGGAGGAAACCCTCCGCCTCTACAGGGAGCCCAGGAAGGCGATAAAGGAGATCCCAACCCTGAGAATGATATTCACTCCGTACAAGACCCTGGCCGCCAGGGTGGAAAGACTCAAGAAGATGGCAGGGCCGCTACCGGAGGATAATTTTTCACTTGGGAGTATGGATGGTTCTTCAAAGGTTGGGGGGGGCGCGCTTCCCGGGCTGGATCTTGGCACCAGAGTTTTATGCCTTTTGCCGGTCAGGCTTTCAGCGGTCCAGATGGAGATGATGCTGAGGGAAAATGATCCGCCTATAATAGCCAGGGTGGAAAAGGACCGGGTTATCATGGACGTCAGGACAATAAATGTGTCTGAACTTGGAGTTGTTGCCAGAACTCTGCAGAGGATTTCAAGAACAGGCCTAGCGGATTAATTTATCGAATCCGATCAAGAGAGAAGTCTCCTGAAAGAGGAAAGCTTAAGGCAGGCAGGTCTGGGACATGCCAAGGATTGACAATCGCCTTTCAAATCACTACTTTTTGCCGCAGCAGGCTGCATGAATCAATCCCTCTGCACCTCAGCGGCTTTGCGGGATGAGCAGGAAGAGGATTACAACAGACAGCTTTAACTGACGGTATCCCACCGCCGCTATGCTACTACTACAGGTATATTGAGATGGACGAGATAGTTCGAAAGATTCAAGCGGATTCTGCCAGGGTAAGCCGATCCTTTATAGAAAATAACACGGCTAATATCGTGCTTGCGGCCCAGAAGATCACAGAGGCATTTACCGATGGACACAGGCTGCTTATCTGCGGAAACGGCGGAAGCGCGGCCGATGCCCAGCATATTGCGGCTGAATTCGTAAACCGTTTCCAGCTTGAAAGGCCCCCGCTTCCGGCAATTGCTTTAACTACGGATACATCTGTAATTACCAGCATCGGAAACGACTATTCCTTTGAACAGATATTTTCCAAACAGGTAAAGGCAAACGGCTCGAAGGGGGATGTGCTCCTTGCCATAAGCACCAGCGGTAATTCCAGAAACATAGTGGAGGCGGTAAACACAGCCCTCAAGAGGGATATTTATACAATAGGGCTCCTTGGAGGAAACGGAGGAGCCTTGAAGCCCCTTGTCAATCTTGCCCTGATCGCAGCCGACAGAGTTACAGCCAGGATTCAGGAAGCCCACATCCTTGCAGCGCACATCATCTGTTACCTGACTGACTATATCCTCTTTGAAAGACGCCATCCCGGCGATTAGAGACATAACATGAAAGAAATAGAGCCTATTTCCCTCGATGGTGTGAAATCCTATCCGCTTTCCGAAAGAAAGAGCCTTGTAAACTCTGAATCCTTTGCCTTACCATTTAAAAAGGGAGGTGCATTGAGCGTATGGCTTGAAAGGCTTCCCCGGATACTTGCAGCAAAGGATTTTATGGAGGTAAGTGACCTGATCGCGCAGGCAGCTTGTGAAAGGAAAACGGTCATTCTTGCCATGGGAGCACATCCCATAAAGGTGGGACTAAGCCCGATAATAATTGATCTCATGGGGAAGGGCATTATTTCCGCTCTCGCCATGAACGGCGCGGGAATAATACACGACTCTGAGGTCGCGATGGTAGGAAGGACCTCGGAGGATGTCGCAGACGGACTTGGCTGCGGTAGCTTTGGTATGGCGGAAGAAACAGGAAGAATACTCAATCAGGCTATCACAAGAGGCGCAGAGAAAGGCTGGGGGCTTGGAAAATCCGTGGGAGCAGCGTTGATTGAAGGCGCTTTTCCGTTTAATCGTTTGAGCATCCTGGCATCCGCCTTTGAGATGAAAATACCGGTAACAGTCCACGTCGCAATCGGAACGGATATAATTCATGTCCATCCCACGGCCGACGGAGCTGCAACGGGCAAGGCCTCCCATACGGATTTCAGGATATTTGCCAGGATGATTTCAACCCTCAACAAAGGTGTTTTCATCAATCTCGGCTCCGCTGTCGTCCTGCCGGAGGTCTTCCTAAAGGCGCTTACTCTGGTAAGAAACCTGGGATATGAAGTGGATGATTTTACAACAGTAAATATGGATTTTATAAGGCAATACAGACCCATGACAAATGTCGTCAACCGCCCTACCAGAAAGGGCGGCAGGGGTTTCAATCTAACCGGCCATCATGAGTTGATGTTCCCTCTGCTTGCAGCGGCTGTAATGGAGCGACTGGGGCCGGATTACTTCGAAAAAAAGGAGTTACAGAATGCCCATATATGAGTTTAAGTGTAGGCAATGCGGTAAGGACTTTGAAGCACTGGTGATAGGTTCCAGGGACGACATTAATTGCCCGCAGTGTAATAGCACGTCTCTTGAAAGGCTTATGTCTGCCTGCGCATTTAAGAGCGGCGGCAGTTTTACGCCTGCCACAGGCTCTTCGGGATGCTCGACCTGCGGAAGCCACAACTGCAGCACCTGCCACTGATTAAAAAGGGAGAAGCAATTTGCAACGGGTGGGATTCGGATATGATGCCCATCGGCTTGAGGAGGGAAGGGCCCTTGTGCTGGGAGGAGTCACTATTTCCCATCATCTGGGTCTCGCCGGACATTCCGACGCCGATGTGCTCATCCATGCCATAGTTGACGCCGTCATAGGTGCCCTGGGAAAGGGGGACATCGGCATGCACTTTCCTGATAACGATGAGACCTACAGGGATGTGTCAAGCTGCCGGTTTCTTGAAAAGGCCGCTTTGTGGATAAGAGATGCAGGCATGGTATTGAACAATGTTGACGCAACCATTGTCGCTCAAAGGCCAAGGCTTTCGCCCTACGCGCAGAGAATGAGAAAGAGCCTTGCAGATATGCTTTCAGTAAGAGAGGAGCAGGTTAACATAAAGGCCAAGACAACAGAGGGCATGGGTTTCTGCGGAAGGGAAGAAGGTATTTCGGCTTATGCCGTGGTAAGTCTGGAGACGTTAAATCCGACAAATCTCTGAGCCGAGAAACGCCCTCAGGAGGGAGAATTTTTCTTCTGCCGTGTGAATAAACCTCTTGCTACAGGCTGAAAAAGGCTTTACAATCCACGAACTGTTCTCGCCCATCAATCAATGCAGGAGGATAAGATGACCTCTCCATGGATGAAGAGTCCCCGCTGGCCTGCGGGTGTGCCCCACGAAGTTGGGGGTTTTGAAAAACCCCTATTTTCAATTCTCGATGAAGCAGCCAAAGACTTTGGAAATAAAACATACACCATATTCGCCGACGCCTCGAGAACCTTCTCGCAGGTGCATGATACGGCCGGCAGGGTAGCCAATTTTCTCCTTTCACGAGGTATCAAGAATGGTGATAGAGTTGCCATCTTCCTTCCCAATCTTCCCCATTACCCGCCTGTTTTTTTCGGTATACTAAGGGCGGGAGCCGTGGCGGTAACCTGCAATCCTCTCTATAAGCCTTCCGAGCTGAATCTGCAGCTCACTGACTGCGGCGCAAAGGCAGTCTTTGTAATGGATCACCCGCAGTTCTATCCCATAGCCCTTGAAGCCATAAAGGGGACCAAGGTTGAAACGGTAGTGATATGCGGCGTCAAGTCATACCTGCCTGCGATCAAAGGGGCCATAGGCTCTCTGTTGGGAAAAATTCCCAAGGCCGAAAGCCATGAACCGGGGCACTTTCTCTTTGACGATGCGATAAAGTCACAGTCTTCTTCAGTACCTCCCGTCAAGATTGATCCGTTAAAAGATCCCGCTCTTATAATCTACACAGGCGGCACCACCGGGGTTCCGAAGGGAGCGGTTCTTACTCATTCAAACATTATGTCCAATATAATGTCCATGAATGAGTGGGTCAGAATCCCCAAAGAGCCTGGAGATGCCGGCAATAAAATTGAAAAGGGTGGAGCCCACACCTATCTTGGAGTATTGCCCTGGTATCACAGTTTCGGCCTGAGTCTGGTTATGCTTATGAGTTGCGTCACCGCCTCAAAACTAATCTGCATACCGGATCCCAGGGCGGGCAAGCCTCCGTTTACAGATGTTCTTAAAGCCATAGAGAAATATCGTGTCACCGTAATGGTAGCCGTTCCTACGATTTATTCTGCGATCGTAAATCACCCCTTGACTTCAAAGTTCGACCTTACCTCGATCGTTGGATGCGGTTCGGGGGCGGCCCCGCTGCCTTTAGAGGTGATCAAGCAGTTCGAGCAAAGAACAGGCGCAGTCATCTTTGAAGGTTACGGCCTCACAGAGACCTCCCCGGTACTTACAATGAATCCTACAAATCTGGAACAAAGGAAGATCGGCTCGGTAGGTTTTCCTTTCATAAACACAGATATAAAGATCGTGGATCTTGAAACCGGGTTACAGGAACTCCCACTCGGACACGACGGCGAGATAGCAGCCTCAGGTCCTCAAGTAATGCAGGGTTACTGGAAAAAGCCCGAAGCCAATGAAGGGGTATTCCGTGTTATTGACGGCAAGAGGTATTTCCTCACCGGAGACATAGGCCATATTGATGATGATGGATTCGTCACGATTACCGACAGGAAAAAGGACATGATAATTGTCGGAGGTTTCAATGTCTATCCGAAGGAAGTTGAGGAGGTCCTCTTTACCCATCCAAAAGTTGCCCAAGCGGCCGTGACAGGAATCCCGGATCCCCATACCGGTGAGGCAGTCAAGGCCTTTATCCAGCTTAAACCCGGGATGCAGGGGACGGAGGAAGAGTTTCTGGAGTTCTGCAAGGACAATATGGCAGGTTACAAAAGGCCACGTAAAATAGAGTTCAGGGAGGCTTTACCCACTTCTGTAGTGGGGAAGGTGTTACGGCGGGTGTTGAGAGACGAGGAGTACAAGAAGGCCAAGTGAGTCCCCCTGGTTTCGTGAATATGGAAGCAGGGGAGGTGGGTTGGAAAAGGGTGGGATTTTCAACTGTACATAACCTAAACCGGGAGGAAAGGAGATTTACGCATGAATAAGGGGGATCTGGTCAACGAGGTAGCAAAGGTAGTCGGCACCAAGAAGGAAGCCCAGGGGGCAGTAGAGTGCGTATTGGGGACTATCATCGCTGCGTTGAAGAAGAAAAATACCGTTACACTTGTCGGATTTGGTACTTTCAAGGTCGATAAGAGAAAAGCCAGGAAGGGTAGAAATCCCAAGACCGGCGAAGAGATCAAGATCAAGGCCAAAAACGTCCCGAAGTTTGTGGCGGGCAAGGCATTAAAGGACGCAGTGAAGTAATTATACCTGTAATGACGGGGGCTTCCTGCTGCCGCCCACCCGCAGCGGGGCCCTTACGTGAGCTGGGGACATTTCCTGCCCATCCAGTGTCCATCCGTAACTCCCCAGCAAATATAAAGACGGTCGTGTAAACCATCATTCCCATTATGGCACAACAAAGCTTGAAAATGCAGCATGTCAAAAGCCGATCCGGCCCGGAATCAAGGTAGTCATTCCGGCTAAGGCCGGAAAAACGACCGGATAGAGGTTTGAAACAGGCTATGCCGCTATTATTATCTATTTTCGTATAAGAGCATCCTAACAAACGGAGGCGAAAAGATGAGTAAGCAGGCTTTGAGAGTTTTCAGTTTATTGTTTTTTCTAACTCTATTACCTGGTTTTTATTCTGTGTGTCATTCAGCAGATCCGATAGTGTTGGGAGTCCCTACTTCTCTTGGATTCCTTGAGGGCAAGGAAGGCCTAGCGTGCGTGAACCTTGCTGTTGATGAAATAAACGCCGCTGGTGGCGTCAACGTCGGAGGCACGATGAGACCTTTCAAGGTTGTCGCTATTGATGCAAGAGGCGCTGAACCAGGAGTGCCTGTGGCAGAGGTCATAAAGGCCCATAAAAAGCTCATTCTGGAGGATGGGGCCAAATTTATAGTCTTCGGATCATTTCGTTCTGAAGCGGCTATAGCGTGTATGGATTTGGTTTCCCAGTATAAGATACCCATGCTTCTGGGCACGGCCATGTCCCCTGAAATGCAGAAAAAGGTTACACAAGACTACGACAAGTATAAGTACACTTTCAGGGTCTGCCTTAATGCTGTTTATCTCATAAAGTATCTTGGCGGTACTATGGGTTACCTGAACAAGAAATTCGGATTCAATAAGGTTTTCATCATGGATCAGGACGTTGCCTGGGCTAGAAAGACCGGAGATCTGATGATAAGCATGGTCTTTGAAAAGATGGGCTGGCAGGTTGTCGGCCGGCAGACCTATCCTACAGGGGCCTCGGACTTCTCATCAGGGCTGATGAAGGCCAAGGCCGGAGGTGCCCAGGTTATTCTGCCCATTTTTGACATGCCTCAAAGCGGCATACTGGTAAAGCAGTGGAACGTCATGAAGGTGCCCGCGCTGGTGGCCGGCTTTATTTCGCCCCTCGCTGGCCCCGCAGCATGGAAGACCTTTGATGAGAAAATAGAGGGGGCAATAAACGCGATATTTGAGATAGGCAATGTTCCCGTAAAAAAGGTCCCCAAGTCGGTTGAGTTTTTCGAGAAATATGAGAAGAGGTACGGTAAGCCCATAGAGGCTGGCCATTCTCCCGCTCCCGCCTATGAGATGGTTTACCTGCTTAAAGATGCGATCGAGAAGGCTCGATCCGTGGATGGCGATGCCGTTGTTACGGAGCTTGAGAAGACCGACCGACTGGGCGCTATGGGCAGGATCAAATTCGGAAAAGACCACCAGGTCATATACGGCGAAGACCCGGCCGAGAATGCCATGGGATGTATGATCCAGTGGCGGCAGGGAAAGAGGGTAGTGGTCTATCCTGAATCTGTGGCGGAAGGCGAGATCGCCTTGCCTGAAGGCCTTAAGGCAGTTAAGTAAACGAAAAGATCCGCCTGCTATCCATTTTTGAATGGATAGCAGGGAAGCAAGATTTTCCGGAAGGCGAGATGCTGCTCGGAACACTAATCTACGGCTTTGTTAATAGCTGTCTCCTGGCCCTTTTGGCCATGGGCTTCAATCTGACATTCGGCATAAGCGGCGTGGCAAATTTCTCCTACGGAGCAATATATATCTTCTCCGGATTTGCCGCGTGGATTTTTCTCAATTCCGCAGGCCTTCCCTATGCCCTTTGCGTCATCATGGCTATAGGCCTTTCCGCGACTCTTGGGGTGTTGATCTACCATGTCGTGATTAAGAGGGTCAAGGGACTAGCCCTTTCAGAGGTCATGGCGACATTCGGTCTTGGGCTTGCCATTATGGAGCTGTTCAGGTATTTCGACTTTGTGGGATTCAAATACACCCTGCCTAACCTTATAGAAGGCTCTGTAGCCATCAGAGATGTTTATATAGACTATCAGAGGATTGCAGTCATCCTGGCAGCCATTGCTCTGACTGGATTCATTTACGTGTTCACCCATTACACCAGAACCGGCCTTGCCTTCAGGGCGATCGCACAGGATGAGCGAACCGCACTTACCTTCGGAATGGACTCGGACCATATCGCGGCTTTGAGTATGGGATTTGGATCGGCCCTTGCCGCGGCGGCAGCCGTTGTTGTTCTTCCTCTCGGGACAATAGCGGTAGAAGGCGGTTATGACGTGCTCCTTAACGCACTTGCGGTCTGTATCGTGGGCGGACTCGGAAGCACAGTGGGAATCCTGGTAGCAAGTGTGTTGATCGGCTATGCGCAGACAATTACCGCCAACTATCTGGAGCCACACTGGATGATGCTCGTAAGTCTTATCGCCATCGCAATTGTGCTGTGTATAAAACCTTCAGGCATCTTCGGCCACCAAAAGGAACTTGAAGAAAGGATTTGACGAGGCAGCCTCGACCCCGATGAAAAAGAGGAAAGAGAGAATTGATCGCGGAATCAAGGTGAGATCCGAGGACATTTTCGCCCTCACATCCTACAGGGAGATGATCTACCTTCTTGCCCCCAGAGCGTTGCCGGTGGTGGGGCTCCTTCTGTTTGTTCCTCTTTTTTCTCCTTACTGGCGCGAAATATTCATTTCTACTGCGATCTACGCTCTCCTTGCTATAAGCTGGGATGTGCTGGTATCGGTCGGGCTGATCTCTCTTGGCCAGTCGTTCTTTTACGGTGTGGGTTCTTATGTCGCAGGCGCTTTGAATCACTACTGGGGACTTCCTCCAGTCCTAACCCTGCCCGTAGCGACCATCGGTGGAGCCGCTATATGCACTATAGCGCTCCTGCCTGTTCTAAGGCTCAGGGGGATATATTTTTCAATGGTGACACTTGTTCTTCCCTTGATGATCCTCCGACTTGTCGAGGCGACGCGCATATTCGGCGGAACTGAAGGCCTGACCGGTCTTTCCCCGTTCCCGGGACAGCTTACTGAGATGTATATCGCCAATGCATGTCTTCTGATCGCCTTATTCGGCTTCAGAAGACTCCTGGATTCAGATTACGGGCTGATAGTAAGGGGTATAAACGACAATGACAGAGCGGTGATGAACGCTGGATTGAACATCCACTGGTACAAGACTCAGATACTTTTCCTTGGAGCAGCCGTAGGTTGCTTCGCAGGGGCCTTCGGCACCCATCACGACATGTTCGCGGGGATGCCGGGATTCGCTCTGGACTATTCCATAATGCCTATAGCCGCAGCTATTGTAGGCGGGACCGGAACCTTTGCAGGATCCGTTTTGGGGGCATTCATCCTTGTGCCGTTATCTGAGATACTGAGGGCGCTTGGGGCGCTGCGAATAGTCTTCTACGGCCTTTTCCTGGTTATTTTTGTTGTTGGTATTCCCGAAGGGCTCTTTCATTACATAAGACGCAAATATCACCAGTTTGAAAGATGGGTGGATGTGGAATGAGTGGAGCCGTGCCGATACTATCAGTACAAGGACTCCTGAAGACATTCGGAGGCGTGATGGCCGTATCTTCGGTTGACCTCCTGGTGAAGAAAGGAGAACTCCTCGGCATTATCGGCCCTAACGGATCAGGCAAAACAACCCTGGTAAATCTCATTAGCGGATTTGTTAAACCCAATGGCGGCGAGGTGCTGTTTAAAGGAAAGGACATCACAGGACTTCCTCCTTACCGAATAGTTGGTATGGGCATGGCGAGGACCTTTCAGATGGTCAAACCCTTCTATCAGCTTCCGGCATTCAAAAATCTAATAGTTCCTCTTTGCTCGCCTCGAATAAAGGCGGTTTTGGGCGGCAGATACGGCGATCGTGACGCCATAGCCTTGGACCTCCTCGAGGAGGTCGGATTCGAGCGGGACTCCAATGTCGCATACAAGCCGGCCGGATCACTGCCGCAGGGATACCTGAAAAGGCTCGAACTTGCAAAAGCCATGGCCTTACGGCCTGATCTGCTTATTCTCGATGAGCTTTTCTCGGGTCTGAGCCTGGCGGAGGTGGCGAGCATAGTCCCGATAATAGAGAAGCTTCGTTTCCAGGGTAAGACCATAGTAATGATTGAGCATAGACTCAAGGAGCTTTTCAGGATAGCTGACAGGATCATGGTACTCAATTTCGGCATGAAGATCGCTGAAGGAGCGGCAGGTGATGTAATGGCAAGCGAGGCGGTAAAAAAGGCCTATCTTGGTAGTGAGGCTGGGTAGAGCGTGGAACCGATCCTTTCAGTAAAAAACCTCATGGTCTTTTTTGAAAACGCCTTGGCGCTGAATGATTTCACCATGGAAACCGGGGAAGGGCAGATAACGGGCATAATTGGTCCAAACAGCGCGGGCAAGACAACCCTGATGAACACCCTTTCGGGACTTATCATAGATATGAGGATCAAGGAGAGGAGGAGGGGCGGGGAAAGAATTACCGTTTACGGAAAAATCACTTACAAAGGAGAAGACATTACCGAGATGACTCCTGTAAATAGAGTGAAGAGGGGGATTGTTCTCTGCCGGGAGCGTCATCCGATATTTCCTGAAAGTAACGTTTTGGAAAATCTCAGGATCGCAGGTTACCTAAAGAAAAGAAGTCGGATAAAGAAGATTGTTAATCAGGCTTTTGATCTTTTCCCGGCCCTTATTCATCTAAAGAACAGAAAGGCCGGTTTTCTGAGCGGAGGCGAGCAGCAGATGCTCGCAATCGGAATGGCCCTTGTAGCGGAGCCCAGGCTTCTTCTTCTTGATGAGCCTCTCCTTGGTCTTAGTCCCATGATGCAGCAACTGCTGGTTGAGGCCATAAAAGTCTTGATATCCGAATCGGTTTTGACGGTTATGATAGCCGAGCAGTTTGCAAGACCTGTTCTTCCCATAATCAATTTTGGATACATACTTGAAAACGGAATGTTGGCACTTTCGGGAACAGGGAAGGAATTAATGGATAACCCTGAAGTTAAATCGGCCTATTTTGGCGTTTAATCCTATGGCGTCTCCAGTGAATCCGGACAATATCTTCGAGGCATTTGCGTCAACAGCCCGGGCCAATGCGGATCGTACGGCAGTTGTTTATCTGGGCAGCCGTTATACCTATGGCGATCTGCTTAAAATGGCTGAAGCCATGGCCGGGTCTTTGGTGAAACAGGGACTTGGGCAGGGGATGCGTGTTGTCGTATATCTACCCAACAGCATTCAGTGGGTGGTGAGCTGGCTTGCTATTCTCCGTGCCGATGCCGTCGCAGTTCCCATTACGCCTATCTATACATCTTACGATTTCGGCTACATAGCCAAAGACAGCGATGCCTCATTCGCCGTTTGCTCGGACACAAATTATGGATATGTTTTGGAGGCCATGTCTCGGACAAACATAAAGAAGGTTATTGTGGCTAGGCTTTCAGATTTACTTCCCTGGTGGAAAAGGGCTATGGGATGGGCATTTGACGTTGTTCCAAAGGGAAAGATGTCAAAAGAGAGTCATGTCTTGCGTATCAGAAAGATGCTCAAAGGCGGCGCACGCGAATTGCCCTCCGTTTCAAGAAGAAATCTTGATACTGCCGAGATCCTCTACACCGGCGGCACAACGAAATTCCCCAAAGGTGTGCCCATCTCCCACGGCCTGTATCTTGACTCGGCGCTTGAGCAGATAAAGACGCCTGATTTCCTTTTCCCCGCCGGAGAAAACATAATTATAGGTTCCGCGCCTCTCTTTCATATTCTGGGACAAACCTGCGGGCTTAGCGTCCTACTCATGGGAGGCACGATAGCCTTAATGCCCAAGGTCAACCTTGACGCGATATTCGACGCTATAGAGCGATTGAAGGCCAAATCCCTGATAGGTGTTCCCACACTGTACAGGATGATTCTCGAGCACAACAGACTGGACCTCTATGACCTCAGTTCCCTCAGGTATTGCTTCAACGGAGGAGATGTGCTCCCGGTCGAACTCAATCAGAGATGGCGAAATAAATTCAATAAGCCTATCTATCAAGGCTACGGTGCCACTGAGACCTGCGGAGGTGTTGCCATGTGCCCCACGGATCGAGAATCGCCGATGAAGAGCATAGGGAAGGTAGTTCCATCCAAGCAGATCAAGATCGTTGATCTTGAGACACTCGAGCCGGTTGCTGAGGGTCGGCCCGGTGAACTTCTTGTCCACTCGGAAAAAATGGTGAGGAGTTACTGGAATAAGCCCGAGGAGACGGCCGCAGCATTTGTGGAGATAGATGGGAGACTCTGGTACAGAACCGCCGATATTGTATCAATAGACCATGAAGGGAATCTTTATTTTGTTGATCGAACGGTTGATACCATTAAGCATAAAGGCTACCGTATCTCCTCCTCGGAAATAGAGGCTGTGCTCCAGGAGCACCCTGCTGTTACGGCAGCCTGCGCCATAGGAATACCTGATCCTAAGGTGGGGGAAAGGATCAAGGCATTTGTAGTGCTGAAGGAGGACGTCAAGGGAATAACCGGCTATGAACTCATCAAGTGGTGTAAGGAAAGACTTGCCGCCTATAAGATACCTCAGTATATTGAGTTTAGAGATATGCTCCCCAAATCTAAAGTGGGAAAGCTCCTTCGCAGGGAGGTGAGGGGAGAGGAAAAAAGACGGGCGGAGGTCTGATGCCTTTCGCCCGGGCCTTTTGCCTAATCCTTTTTTATTTCCGGTAATGAGACAGAAGGCTTATCTTCATTCTTGCCGCCCAACTGGCAGCTATTGCTCATTCATGTGGAAATTCCCAGTTTGGGAAGTATGTACGCCTGAAGGACAATCCATAACACGATTATTGCTATAAAAGCCCAGAAACCCATCTTCTCTCCTTCCCAGGTGTTCGGTTAATATTTTTTGTCGGCTCCCGGCCGATAGTTCTCTACTAAGCTCATGAGAAACCTCCCCTTGAACCGCAAGAGGAGAGGCTTGATCCTGCGTTAGAAAAAAGTCCGACCTTTCCTGAGGAAAACATAGAAAGGACCTTCTCTGTCTCTGTCTCGCCGCAGGAAGGACACTTCACAATCTCTTCATCCGTCTTTCTCATGGAAAGTTGCTCGAAGACATAGCCGCACTTGCAGCACTTATATTCGTATATAGGCATAAAACCACCTCTCTTATTAATAGGCTTCTGAATCTCTAGATGCACTTTATCTGAAAAGGTTTCAGAGTATGATTTCAAAAAGTCGGGGTAGGTGCGGCTTCAGCCGCACGGGAACCATTCGGCCTGCGTCTGAAGGCGCACCTGCAGAGCCTGATTCCTGGTCTGTATGTCCTGATCTGCGCAAAGCCATCCCCCCAATTATTGAGCTGATAGGTTTCAGATAATCGGCCATAGAAATTAATGGTCGTTTACTCAACCACATAAAGAAAATATAATTCACATTCAAGAAAATTCAAAGATGGTCTCAGATGCCGAGTGTCCTCTCCCTCATGGGGCCGCAAAGAAGGATGGCAGAAAAAGGCTCAATTCCGGAAAATAGCTGATCAGTAGAAGAGCGGAAATCAAGATCACAAGGAAAGGTAGCGATGCTCGATATAGAGTCACTATGGGTTTTTTGAGTCTTGAACTGGCAATAAAGAGGTTCATCCCTACCGGCGGCGTGTTGTATCCTATGGCGAGATTAGTTAAAAAGATCACCCCGAGGTGCAGGGGATCAAGGCCGAAGCGGTCGGCCAGGGGAGCTATGAGAGGAACGGTTACAAGTATCGCGCTGAATATGTCCATCAGGCACCCGATAAGCAGGAGAAAGATATTCAAGACGATAAGAAATGCCGCCTTTCCGCTGACCAGCCCCTCCATAAAACCCAGGATCTTGTCCGGGATAAAAGAATCAACCAGGAAGTTTGTAAAGGCCAGGGCAGCCCCCAGTATTATCATGATGCTGCCGACCATTTTCGCGCTCTCTCTCATGATGCGGTTGAGATCCCTTCCAGGGCCTATTTCCTTGTAGATGAGTATCTTTACAATGAGAACATATACAACAGTCAGCGCAGCGGTTTCGGTTGCTGTGCTGAATCCTGTATAGATGCCTGCTACGATAAGAAAGGGGATAGGAAGCTCCCATGCGGCCCCTCTTAAGGAGGCGGAAAACTCACCCCATGAGAAGGGCCTGCGCTCAAGCCCCCATCTTCTTCCCTGAGCGAGGGAAAAGAGGCAGGGCAGCATTAGAACAAGCAATCCCGGGAGGAGGGTCGCCAGGAAAAGCTTTTCTATGTTTAGCCCTGAGACGAAACAATAAAGAATGACGGGAAGACTCGGCGGGAAATGAAGCCCGATGCTCCCGGAAATGGTAAGCAGTCCCAGAGAGAAATCTTCTTTGTAGTTGGCTGAAAGAAGGGCAGGAAAAAGGAGGCCACCAAGAGCTATGATGGTTACGCCCGTGGCTCCTGTAAGGGCTGTAAAGAATGCGCAAGTTATAAGCACTACAGCGCCGAGACCTCCGGGCAACCATCCCAGGAGGCTCTGTGAAAACCTGACTATCCTATTTGCTGTTTTTCCCTCTGAGAGGATGTATCCCGCAAGGGTGAAAAGGGGAATCGCAAGCAGGACAGGCGCATTGGCCATCCTATATATTTCTATTGCGACAGCCGCCAGGTCTATACCGGTTGCATAGAGGCCCAGAAAGGCCGCAAACATGATGCCTGCAAAAAGCGGCAGCCCCATTATTACAAGCGCTATCAGTATGAAGGCGGCAGTCGCTATCAATTCACTGCTCCTCTTGATCTCCTCTAATGCCTGAAACCGCAACAAGGCCGTAGCGGAATGTCATAACAGCAAACGCTATGGGAAGAATCATCTGCCCGAGCCATGCCGGAAGACCAAGGAATATCTTTGCGGAAAATTCTATTTCAATCCAGAGGAACCGGAAAGAGACCGATGCCGCCATCCCGCAGCACAGACACGCAAATGCGGCAATAATCCGATTCCTGATACCGATAATCCCGGGCGAAGAAAGACGGCTGAAAAGATCTATCCTTATGTGTGAGCCTTCCTTTAGGAGGAGAGATGCGCCCAGGAAGCTGATCCAGAGAACCAGCATTCTCGCAAATTCCTCAGACCAGGCGATACTTCCAAGTGCGCTGTTTGCCCATGCGAAACCAAATTTTGTGTTAAGGCCTCTAAGAATCACTGTTATAAAGGTGGATGCCACCATGCACCAGAGAGACACTACTATGAGAATCCCCTCTATACGGGCGGCCGCTTCGTTTAGTCTTGCTAAGATATCCACGGTTTCAGCGCAGCCCTTCTAAAATGCCGTAAACCCTGTCCAGGAGTTCCCCTGGAAAAAGTTTGTCCCTGAGGGAGGCGGCAACCTTTCTGTGCACATCCGAGAAGGTCTTGGTTTCATTATCCGGGGGAGGGGGTGTAAGGGAAATGCCGCCTTTCCTTATGACATCAATAGCATCCCTGCTCTGGTTTCTTAGGGTGGAGGTAAGCTCCTCCATGGCCAAGCCGGTTTCCCTGGTAAGCATCTGACTAAGGTCAGTTGGAAGCTTCTCCATAGAGGAAGATGAGATCAGTATGGCGCCCGTCGCGTGGGCCAGGGGCCACTCAGTCATATAAGACATGCTTGAGTGCCACTGGAGGGCCAGGGCTCCTATCGGAGGCGCATAGACGGTATCAATCATGCCGGTGCTCAGGGCGGTTGTGACATCGGTTATAGGAAGCTGTATGGGCGATACGCCCAGATGAACGAAGGTCTCCCTTGCAACAGGATCGCCGGACCAGGCCCATGCCTTCAACCCTTCAAAGTCTTTTATTGAAGTTATAGGCTTTCTTGAAAAAACATGCGCGTTTCCAACCTCGGCCCAGGCCAGCAGATGAAACCCCTTCTGTTTGAATTGGTCCGAAAAGAAATCCTTCAATTGCCTCTGGGTCGCGTCAATTTCCTTATAATTTCTAAAAAGGAAGGGAAGATCAAGTACCCTCAACATCGGAAGTATCTGTCCAAACCCCACTCCGGAAAAGGCCGCACAGTGAATCTGGCTTATTCGCATCTTCTTTAAGACATCAATTTCATCTCCGGCTACGCCTCCAGGATAAAAGGCAAATCCAAGCCTGTTTCCGGAATCTTTCCTGAGCTTATCGTCAAGGGTCCTCATGCGCTTCATCCAGGCAGACCCGTCGGGGGCGACTGTAGCAAACTTGATGAGGTACTGGGGGCGGGCTGAGAAGGCCAGGGAGGAGCAAAAAAACATAATAAAGAAGATTAATATAGTTATATAACATTTTAATTTATAATTAATTTCCATCAAATACTCCATCAATAAAACAATTCATCCTCCATGATCCTCAACCTGGCTGCCTTCGCCTTAAAGACCCTGTTGATTAGGCACATCTGTCTTAAATCGGCCTCATCCGAGCGGGCAATGCTCTCAAGTAACTTGACAAAAAGCGCTCTGTCCTGAAACCTTACCGCTCCATGCCTGGCATAAAAATACTGTATTAGGAAAAAGCGTCCACTTGATAATTCCATGGCCCTCTCGAAAGCCTCTCTTGCCCTGGAGGGATCTCCGCCAAGAAGAGGAGGGGTCGCAGCCGACAAAGAGCCGAGAAGTGCATAGGGCGCACCGTAAAAAAAATCAGAGTTTATTGCAATAATCCTTTCAAGTAAAAGTCTTAAGAGCCATACTTGAGCTAATGCCTCAGGATTGTCTCCCTGGGTGGATATCCATCCGCTCCAGGCAACCGCCGTCCAGAAAAGATTCTCCAGAGCCGCTTGGCCTGCGGTCGAAAGACTTTGCCTGACAGAATCTGCTCCTCCTTCTCCAGTCTTAAGTCTCTCACCAAGATCGCCGAGCGATCTAAGCCCGTAGTCCTTTGCCCTCAGATAAAGTGCTGAAGCCCTCTCCGGGGAATCATCCTCTGCAAAGAGAAGGGCATATCCGGCATATCCGGAACTCAGAGCCTTCAATATATCCCTGTTTAAAGGATCACCCTTTAGAAGTCCCTCCATGAGCTTAAGCTGCGAAGGAAGGGCCTGTCTGGCGATCTCAGTATCACATTCAGAAAAAAAAGACTCCATCATGTTTGGAATCAGAGGTGCGGCAAGACGAGCGGGGAGAACGGCGCATCCCATAACAGGAATTATTGCTGAAAGGCAGACAACCAGGAGTGACTTTTTGTGCCAGTTTCTTATGGCCCTTATAAGGTCATTCATTTCAACCTAACCTCCATGCCCGAATTGGGCAAAACGAAGGATGAAAATACCCCCACTCCCGCAAAGCGGAAATCTGACTGCCCTCAAGCCCGCCAGAGTGGTGAATAAAACTTTCCGCCGACTAAGAAGGCCCATATTTTACAGCCATTACCCCCGGCGGGGGAGCGTAAAGGTTGGGGGCAGAGGGGCTAGTAGCCTATGAACGGATCTCCCTTGCGAAGTGGCGCGCTTAGATATCTCTTTGCAAGGAACTGCGCCCCCGACCCATTATCCATGTTGAGTATGCTATGATAGATGCCAACTGCCTTCTCCCTCTCTCCCCGCAGATCATATACCATAGCTGTCTTTAAAAGCGGCCATGCCACCATGGCTGGATCTCCCTCAGGATCGGCCTTTTCCCTTAGTCTTTCAAGATACAATATCGCGGAATCCAAATCATTCTTTATCATTGCATAGGTAACCGACAAGTAGTCGGCAACCCTTTCCCATTTCATAGCCTCAGATTGAGAGGCTATGATGTTCTTTCTGCTTATCAGAGTCGAGAGCGTTTCCTTGTAAGCATCCTCTTCACCTTTAAAGATATGGCAAACGCCTTTAAGAAAGTGGTATCTCGTGGTCTCTGGATATCTTGCGACGAGATCGCTAACAAGCGAAAGGGCCTTTTCATAATCCTCTTCCATGAACATGTATATATGCACCAAGGTGCTTTTCGCCTCGCTGGCGGAATAGATTGCATCGGCCGCTGCGGTGTGGAGTTTCTTCAGGCCTTTTTCCTTTCCGCCCTTTCTTATGAGAAGATAAGTCAAGAACTTCAATATACCGGACATCTTGGCCGTGTAATATTCATATATTCCCAGCCCCAGAAGCACCTCTTTGTTGGTCGGATCAATCTTGAGACACCTGTTAAGGTGATCAACCGCATCCGAGGCAAGGATAAAAGAGGAAAACCAGTTTTCCTTCATAAGCTCAAAGCGTCCCTTAAAACCAAGCGCTCCTCCAAGAAACAAGTGGTTTTCAGCATCCCCAGGGACTTCATCAACCCTTGAGCCGGCGATATCAATAGCTTTGTCAAGCCGCTCTCTGAACTGCTCCACCATCGCCTTTGACCAGAAACCGGTGGCAAGTCTTGACCATGATACCATCGCCATATAGAAATGGGGTGCCGGCACGCTGGGATAAGCCGATGCCATTCGATGAAATAGCTCTTCAGCTTCATCGAATCGGCTGCTGTAAAGCATGTCGATTCCTTTGATTATATTAGCCTGAAGGAGTGAGCGCTCGTATTGTGATAATACGGTCAGCTTTGCGTTTTCTTCGGCTTGGGCAGGAAAAGGATAAACTAAAAATAATGAAACAAAGATAGCTATATTATATAGAATTATATGTATCATTTCAATAAATCGGGGGATGGCTTTGCGCAGATCAGGACATGCAGACCAGGAATCAGCTTCTGTAGGTGCGCCTTCAGGCGCAGAGCGAACGATGCCTGTGCGGCTGAAGCCACACCTACCCCGGATTTTTGAGTTCATACAATTATACTTAATTTAACAAATTTCATACAACATATCTATGAATGATTTTCTCCCGGGCTTGTATACATGATCAGCACACCTCCCTTGTCAGCGGGGCACAACAAAAGAGTAAAGGGCAGGGGGTTATTTTCATTTAACAGCCTGGATAAGAGGCCACTATATCGAGCATCCCAGTCTGGTCCCCTCATATATGGCGGCCTTCGCACTCCTGGGTTCGAGGCAGTCCCCTATGCGAAAGGCCTTTATTCCAAGAGATTGAACCTGCTCGAATAATTCTACTCTGGCCTTGTTGCCTACGGTCACAAGAACCCTTTCCGCATCGAGCCTCAGCTCCTCTCCGTCAGCACTCTTTACAAACACTGCGTCATCTTCAATCCTGGAAAGGGCATATCCTGCCATTATTGCGATTCCGCAATCCTTCATCCTCAGAAGAAGGAGCCTTCTTGTCATGGTCTCAAGGCCTATTCCAACCTTTGGCAGCATCTCGACAACGGTAACCGGGCTCCCAAGTTCCGCCAAATGAAGAGCAACCTCGCATCCGGTAGGGCCTCCGCCCACCACAACCGTCTTTCTGACGGCAGGCAGGTCTCCATTCAGAACGGCTGCCAGGGGCACCACTATCGGTTTTTCTATTCCTTCAACAGGAAGGATACTCGGCTGAGAGCCGGTTGCAAGTACAACAGCATCCGGCGCCTCCGCCTTCACGGTATCAATAGTCGCCTCCCATCCCAACTGGCAGATCACTCCGTTTTTTTCAACCTGTTTTCGCTCAAAATTAATCAGGTTAAGAAGCTCTTTTTTAAATCCTGATACGCTTCCCAACAGAAGCTGGCCTCCAAGGGTCTTGCTCTTTTCAAATAGCTTGACCTTATGCCCCCTCTTTGCTGCGATCCATGCAACATTCATCCCTCCAGGGCCGCCTCCGATGACCATAATACGCTTGGGCTCGGATGAAGGAGTTATTATCATCTCCTGTTCTCTCCCCAGGAAAGGATTTACAAGACACTCTATGCGCCCACGCCTGAAGATGGACTCCATGCAGGTATTGCAGGCGATACACATCCTGATCTCATCAAGGCGGCCTTCTTTTGCCTTACGCGGCAGTTCGGGGTCAGCCAGTAGCCCTCTACCCATGCATACCAGATCGGCCTTTCCCTGGGCAATCAGGCTGTCGGCCAGCACAGGATCATTAATCCTTCCAACCGCCATCACCGGCACGTTTACTGCCTTTCTGATCTGATGAGCTGAATCAGCAAGACAGGCCTTTTTCATAAACATGGGCTGGCAGATCCATTCAGGGGTCGCGTCGTTTCCAGCAGAGACCTGAACTATGTCAATTCCTGCCTCAATAAGGATCTTGAGTATCTTGATGCTTTCTTCGACTGTGAGGCCTTCGGGGACGAACTCCTGAGCGCTTATCTTGAAGGAAAGAGGTATCTTGTCTCCGATCCTATTTCTTATCTCGGTTACAATCTCCCTTGCAAAGAGGGTCCTTCCTTCTGTGTCCCCTCCGTATTGATCCTCTCTTATATTTGAAAATTTTGACAGGAATTGATTGATGAGATATCCATGGGCGCCGTGTATCTCTATGAATTGAAATCCCGCCGCAACGGCCCTTTCTGCGGCGTCGCCGAACTTCACTACAAGTTCATGTATCCCTGCGACAGTCAATTCCTCAACCGGTCCTTTTATAGCAGGGCAGGGAAGGGGAGAAGGGGCAACGGGAATACGCTTTATCACCTTGGATGAAGTCTGCCTTCCTCCATGATGGAGCTGCAGACCTGCGACACAGCCTTCAGATTTGATGGCAGTGGAGATTCTCTCAAGACTGGCCATAAATCCATCGTTATAGATTCTTGCCTGATTGGGCGAGACGATTCCCTCAGGCGAAACAGCGCATGCCTCCATTACTACCATGCCCGGACCCCCGGCGGCTCTCATCCGGTAGTGCTCAACTGCTTTGTCGGGGATTTCTCCACCGTTTTCAAGGAGAAAAGAAGCCAGGCCGGGCATCACGATCCTGTTGTCCAGTCTGCAGTTCTTGATTTGAAATGGGCTGAAAAGATTTTTCATCTGAAGTATCTCCCTTAGTGCAAGCGGACATCCTTAAGTGGCCGAATAATAGGAACCGCCTTGCAGCTTGTCAAATAAATTAAGGTAAACTTGACGATCAGAGCAGATTATCCATATAGTCGTTGGAAATGGCCATCTCCGGATGGACACTGCTATGAGTTCAAAAAATTGGGGTGGGTGCGGCGTCAGCCTCACGGGAACCTTGAGCCCTGCGCCTAAAGGCGCACTTACAGAAGCTGATTTATGGTCTGCATGTCATGATCTGCGCAAAGCCATCCCCCAAGTTATTGAGCTGATAAATCATTACGATCCTGAGGGAGAAAGTGTATAACTTCTATCCGATTGGTGAGAGGCGAAAATGGAGAGGATACAGAGCGTCACAGGAATATTGGTGCTTGCAGTTATTGCAGCGGCCTTTTCAGAGAGGCGCAGAGCGATAAACTGGAGGACGGTTTCCATCGGTATTATTCTCCAGCTTCTACTTGCCCTGGTGTTACTTAAGGCACCTGCTTCTCAATGGGTATTCATTTTTTTGAATAAAGGGGTTTCAGCGATTGAAGAGGCGACAAGGGCAGGTACCAGCTTTGTGTTCGGCTATCTGGGAGGGGGACCGCTGCCTTTCGATCAAAGGCATTCCGGAACAGGCTTTATACTCGCCTTTCAGAGCCTTCCCATAATCCTTGTCTTGAGTGCTCTGTCGTCTCTTCTTTTTTACTGGAGAGTGCTTCCTCTAATTGTAAGGGGCTTTTCGTGGTTTTTCGGAAAGACCATGCGTCTTGGCGGAGTGGAAGGAGTAGGTACGGCTGCCAATATCTTTGTCGGGATGGTGGAGGCACCTTTGCTGATAAGACCGTATCTTTCCAAAATTTCAAGAAGTGAACTTTTCACCATAATGACCGCCGGTATGGCAACCATCGCCGGGACAGTTATGGTAATATATGCCACAATCCTCAGAGATGTAATACCTGGAGCGATAGGGCATCTTCTTACCGCATCCCTGATAAGCGCTCCTGCAGCCGTAACCGTCGCAAAACTGATGATTCCGGAGACACAGACTCTCTCAGGCAGGGATATATCGGTTCCCAGAGGGGCCGATAGCTCTATGGACGCCATAACCAGAGGAACCCTGGATGGGCTCAAGCTCTTCATGAGCATAATAGCCATGCTTATTGTCCTTGTGGCACTTGTGCATCTTGTCAATTCGATTTTGGGCATGCTCCCGGCTCCGGGAGGGAAGGCCATCACCTTTCAAGGACTACTGGGCTATATCATGTCACCGATCGCCTGGCTTATGGGCATACCATGGTCTCAGTCGATTACGGCAGGCTCTTTGATGGGAACCAAGACGGTATTGAATGAATTTGTCGCTTATTTGAATCTGGTGTCGCTGCCGCCGGACGCGCTTGATCCTAGGAGCAGACTTATAATGACCTACGCGCTCAGCGGATTCGCCAATTTCGGTTCGCTTGGAATAATGATAGGAGGCATGGGAAGTATGGCATCTGAAATAAGGGGTGATGTGGTAGCCCTTGGAATAAAGGCAATAATAGCCGGCACGATAGCTACATGTATGACAGGTGCTGTAGTGGGGGTAATACATTGAATATACAGGCATATCCATTAGTGACCCTTGCTCTTGACCGAATCTGCGAGGTCTACCCGTTCACCATGAGCTTTCCACTTCACTCAGAACCGGTCAAAAAATCAATATGTAAGGTAGGATTGATAAATCCACCCATAGTAAGAAAAAAGGCTATAGAGAAAGAATTTGAAACCATCTCCGGAGCCAGAAGGATCACCGCGCTTAGAGCCCTAGGTTATACTGAAGTCGCCTGCCGGCTGGTCCCTGAAGATGGCATCTCCGACCTAGAAGTCGTTCTTTTGAACCTTTTCGACAATATTACCACAAGGGAATTTAACCCGGTTGAAAAGGGAATGGCCCTTGCGCTCCTTACGTCTCAAATGACCAGGGAAGAAGTCTTGGTTTCTTACATGCCTGTTCTGGGGTTACCAAAACACGAACCATCATTAGATTTGCATATGATGATAGCTAAGGAATTGAGCGGTGATATCAAGATCGCGATAGCCCTTGGAAGGATGCCGCTCCAGGTCGCCTCTGAACTGATCTATCTTTCACAGTGCGACCAGGAAAGCGTCTTCAAAACGATTGATTACTTAATGTTAAATAATAACTATCAGATACAATTTATTGATTTAGTTAAGGACATGTCCTTCATAGCCGGATCATCAATTACCGAGTTCCTGCTAAGAGCGGATCTTACGGAAATAATAAACGACAAAAATCTCAGCAATCCCAGGAAGGCCAGAAAGCTTATGGATCACTTGCGGAATCTGAGGAATCCCACCCTTGCCATGGCCGAAAAGGCCTTTAAGGAGAGTCTTGCCTCAATCGCTCTTCCTGAAGGAGACACTATCATAGCCCCGCAATACTTCGAGTCCCCCTATTATGAACTCAGGGTTAGGTTCAAAGACCAGGAGGAGCTTAATAAGAAACTTGATGCAATAGCATCGCTGGAAGGTATCAACCGCTTACTTGAACCCTGGAAGTCATGAGAGTAACGCGGCTGAGGGGTGAAAATGATTTTTGCACTAACTTTCAACCTTAACATTAACATTATAAAATAACAATTTGAATATGAAAAATAATTTAGTTGAATTATTGGATTTTAAGGGCGATATTCTCAAACCCTGTCCCGGAACAAGGGGATATATCTGTTGCG
>Ga0210028_1000631_pt1 | contig 30209 bp, 31 predicted proteins | sample CryGeymeta201513_FD_185468 | JGI IMG/M metagenome (GOLD analysis project Ga0210028, IMG submission 185468) | Groundwater microbial communities from Crystal Geyser aquifers in Utah, USA - Crystal Geyser metaG 2015-13 (SPAdes) (version 2) | ecosystem: Environmental > Aquatic > Deep subsurface >...
GCGCGCAGCGCGAAACCCGGCATCGCCCGCCAACCCCCAGTAGCCCGGGTTGAGGCGCCGCCGAAACCCGGGGCGCATCGCGCCCGAAACCCGGGACCGGCAAAGCACACATCGTGGTTGCGGCCGTCTACGCGGAATCGATCCGATACACGGCCGGCAACATCGCCTCCTCGCAATTGTCGCCGTCGCCAGCACGATCGATCACCAGAAAATCGCTGCTTGCCTGCAATGCCAGCAACGGGTGGTGCCAGACCCCGCGATGCAGGTTGATGCCTTGCCCCGGTTGCGCCAGAAACGCGCGCGGCGCGGCGTCGGCGCTGCTGCCGACGACGATCAGATACGGGTACGGCGACAATGGCATGAACGCCTGGCTGCCGAGTGGATGGCGTTCGAGCAGGCGCACCGTGAACGGCAACGCACGCGGTTGCGCGCGGAACAGGCTGATGATGGCGGCCCCACCCTCGGCGCCGGTGTCGATTTGTGCCAGCGCATGAAAGCGCTGCGCGGTACCCTCGTTGATGAGGTAAACCGATTGCGCGCTTGCGGCTTCGATCACCTCGCCAAACGGCGCGAAGGCATCCGGTGTCAGCGCCTCGACGCGCAGCGTGCGGGTCTCGTTCACGCCGGCTTGCCGCGCAGGCGCAGGCGCGAGACGCCGCCATCCGGGAAAATGTTGAAGCGCACATGGCTGATCGGCGCATGCGCGGCAATATCGCTGGTGTAGAAATGCTGCTGATCCATCTGCAATTTTTGCGCCGGCAGCAGTTCGTCCCAAAACATCGATTGCGTCACCAGCGATTCGGCCGTGGACTCGGGCACGAACGCGGCCTGGATGCTGCACCGGTCCGGGTAGTTGCCCTTGAAATGGCAGGTGTCCACTTCGATCGATTCGATGATGCCCGGATGCGCCAGGGCGAGGATGCACCAGTCGTTGCCGGGTTCGCGCCGGCGTCGGGTTTCCCAGCCATCGCCCATGTCGATGCCACGCCCGGGCAGCAGCAGGTTGCTGGCCAGGCCAAAGTGCTGGTTGTTTGCCGCCACCACGGTGCCGCCGTGCAGCGCGCTGAGCAGGTCGATCAGGCCGTCGCTGTCGCACGCGTCCTTGTCGAACTGCGGCGTCCCGTACACGCGCAGCCGCGCCAGACCGCCGTCGGGCAGCAGGTTGACGCGGACATGGGTACACGGGCGTGGATCGGCAATGGCGTAGTAATGGTGTTGGTTGCCGCCCAGCTTGCTGGCCGGCAGCAGCGTGAACCACTCGCTGCGCGCATCGGCATCGCCATCGGCAACGCAGCAGCCCTCCACTGACGCTGCGGGTGGGTAGTTGCCGGTGAAGTGGCTGGTGTCCAGATCGATGCCGTGGATGCGGCCCGGACGGGCGAGGCGCACGATGCACCAGTCGTGGCCGGCGCCGCGCTTGCGCCGGCTCTCCCAGCCGTCCATCCACTTGCCGTTGCTGTCGTACTTGCCGGGCACGAACACCGCCGGCTCGGGGTTGAGCATGCGTGCCATCGCCGCGAAAAAATCGTCGCTGCAGGCCAGTGCCGTGGCGCCGAGGCGGGCATCGGCGAGGTTGACATGGCAATGGCTGAACGCGGGAGCAGCGGGGTCGATTGCAGGCACGGCCATGGCGGTTTATTCCTCGATCAGGTCGGACAGACGCAAGTGCGCGATGCGCGCGATCTGCCGCAACGCTTCATCGTGTTCGTGCTCAGGGGCGTTGTGCAAGCGCTGCGCCATGTTGGCGATGATACTGTCGCGGCTGTGGCCGCGCACCGCAAGGATAAAGGGAAAGCCGAACCGCTGCTGGTAGCCAACGTTGAGTTCGCCAATGCGCGCAAACTCGGCGGGTGAACACTGATCCAGCCCGGCGCCGTGTTGCTCGCTGCGCGACGCTGCGGTCATTTCATCGCGGATCGCCGCCTTGCCGGCCAGTTGCGGATGGGCGCGGATCAGCGTCAATTGCTCGGCGGTGCTGGCGGTATCGACCACCGCGCACATCGCGTCATGCAGCGCGGCCGTGTCGGCGAACGGCCGCTGCGCGACTACGCGCTCGGCCACCCACGGCGAATGCTCGAAGATGCCGCCGAGCTGCGCCACGAACGCGGCGTGATCGAGAGCGTTGAGCTGGTCGAGGGTCATGGTGCCGGATGCCGCTGCTGCCAGTGGCGGGCGATCTCGATGCGCCGGCACACCCACACCCGCTCGTGTTTTTCGATGTGATCGAGAAAGCGTTGCAGGGCAATGAAACGGCCGGGGCGGCCGAGAATGCGGCCGTGCATGCCGATCGACAACATGCGCGGGCTGTGCTCGCCTTGCGCGTAAAGCACATCGAAGCTGTCGCGCAGGTAGTCGAAGAAGTGGCCGGCGGTATTGAAGCCCTGTGCCATCGCGAAGCGCATGTCGTTGCAATCGAGCGTATACGGCACCACCAGGTGCGGGCGGGTGCTGCCATCGGCCAGCGCCACCTGCGTCCAGAACGGCAGTTCGTCGCCGTAGTAATCCGAGTCGTAGGCAAAGCCGCCGTGTTCGACCACCAGGCGCCGGGTGTTGGGGCTGTCGCGCCCGGTGTACCAGCCCAGCGGCGCGCTGCCGGTCAGTTCGCGGTGAATCTGCACCGCCCGCGCGATGTGTTCGCGTTCGACCTCGGGCGCGATGTTCTGGTAATGAATCCAGCGCCAGCCGTGCGAGGCGATCTCGTGGCCGGCGTCGAGGCACGCCAAGGTGAGTTCGCGATTGCGCTGCATCGCCATCGCCACGCCGAACACGGTCAGCGGCAGGCCGCGGCGCGCGAACTCATCGAGGATGCGCCAGCCGCCGACGCGGCTGCCGTATTCGTAGATCGACTCCATGCTCAGGTGCCGGTCCGGGTAGCTGGCCGCGCCGATGATCTCCGACAAGAACTGCTCGCTGCCGGGATCGCCGTGCAGCACACAATTCTCGCTGCCTTCTTCCAGGTTCAACACGAATTGCACGGCAATGCGCGCTCGGCCCGGCCAATCGGCGAAAGGCGGGGTACGGCCGTAGCCGGTCAGGTCACGCGGGTAGTCGGAGGTTACTGGCATCGACGCGGTGCTTCAGGCAGGGCAGTGCCCTAGTGTAGTGCGTCGTGGGTCGGCAGGGCGGGTTCGCGGGTATCGCATATGTACGCCAACGGACAGAGCAGGTGCGCTACGGCAGGTATAAAGAACACTCGCCGAGCCTCCCGGCTGCGCCGTCACGGCGCGACGAAATCGAAGGTACATCGGCAGTGCAACATGAAATGTCGCACCGCAGGTTCGATGCGGGCATCGACTCATCAACCAGAAGGCGGCCTTGCGTTGCAGGAATTACGTCGAGACTCGCGTTTTTGCCGCATCGCCGCGCCCGCGATTGATGCGTCGAGCGCACGGCGATGACACTGCACTCGTCAATCCGCGCGGTAAGGCGGCTTGCCGCGAAAGTCCGCGACCGCTGGCGCAAAAAACATACCGGCTCACCCGGAACCAATACCCAGGCACCGCTGCGCGCTGAATTGTTCAGTGCCGATCAGATGGAGCAGCATGGCTGGGTATTGGCCTCGTCGCATGTGCTCGGTGGCGCCGGACGGCCGGGTCGTCTGTTGCGGCGCCTGGCGGAGAACGAGAAAGCGCTGATCGCCAGCCATGCGCTGCTGACCGCAGCGGCCAAGGCGCGTTTGGCGATCGCACCGGCAGGGGAGTGGTTGCTCGACAATTTTTACCTGATCGAAGACCAGATCCACACCGCTTGCTGCGCAGTACGTCGACATCGGCGGACATACCTTCGGCGTGCTTGCTCCACAGCAGCTTGGACTTCACCGCAGTGGTGATCGAGGCATCATCGATGAACTCGCCGAAAGTGCGGTCGGTGGACGCTTTGGGCGCCTCATAGTCCGAGGTCACCACAATCTGGTTGTCGACCTTCTGGATGCCGTTGACACCCAACGCGATCTGCTTGGCGAGATCCTTGTCGACATCCTCACCCACTTTGCCGGTGAGGGTGGCGGTGTCGCCATGCACGGTCACCTTGATGTCGTTGGCACGCAGGTACGGGCTCAGCGCATAGGTGGTCCAGATTTGGGTTTCCTGGCGGGCTTCAACCACGTCCTGGGAAACGCTATCGGTAGCGCTGGCGCCACCAGCGATTGCGAACAGGCTCAGCGCGACGGCTGCAGCGATGAGCGAGGTGCGAATGGGTGATTGCATGGAATACTCCGTTGGCTGATGGTCTGGCGTCCGCCGCGTGCAGAGTCACAACCGGGGACGCCGGGCAATGCGATGCAGGGGGGAGCCCGGTGGCGACGCGTGGTGCGGCGACCGCGATGGCTTTAGCTGTGTTTCTTGAAGAAGTCGGAAACCTGTTTGTCGGCTTCGTCGCGGGTAATGGCGTAACGCTCTTGAACCAGACCGGCCAGCTTTTGCGCATGGCCTTCGGACTTGAGCAGTTCGTCTTCGGTCAGCTTGCCCCAGACGATCTTGGCGGAACCGACACGCTGCTTCCATTTGCCCTTGAGTTCATCAATGCTGGGCAGGCTCATGAGCGTGCCTTCGGCGCGCCAGCCGCGTGGTGGGACGCAGGCGGCGACTTTGCGGGCGATGCGGCGGGCTTGGCGATCGGCGCAACCAGTATTGCGGCAGCCTTGGCGGGTGTCTGCGCGTGTGCGTTCGGCGTACAGCAGGATGTGTCGTGTTTGCTTGGCGTTTTCATGGTGACCTCATATGAAGTCCCGTGCCGCGCGGAGTCGCGCGGCATCAGGTGGGTGGAGCCTGTGCATGCTGCGTCTGTCGCCGGCCAACGTCGGTGCGCTGTCACACGCAGCCTCGCCGCCACCCGCGCGCCGTTGCCGGTCGATTCAGGGAAACACGCAGTAGCTTGCGGTGCGCAATGCGCAGGTGCGAACGAAGCTGGGGATATGCAACTGCAAACGCAGATCAGAACCGAAACAGGGTGTACTCGCCGTTGGCACGCTTGAGCAATTGATCCTTGTCCTTGCTCTTGTCCCATTCGCTCAGTGCGTCGAGTTCAGCCGAATTGTGGAACAGCAGCAACTGGCCCTGCACGATCTCGAAACGGGTCGGGTCGATGGCGACGCGTCGGCCCAGCGCCAGGCTGTACGGGCAATATTCGCCAAACACCGGCGCGTAGTGCTTCGGGTCGGCTTCGAATTTTGCCAACTGTTCGGCCGATGCGAGGTAATACACCTTGCTCTGATAGGTGCTCTGGAACTCGGGCTTGCCTTTTTCCGGCAGGTTCTTTTCAAAGTAGGAAACCGGGCTGTAGCCCTCGATCGCCAGATCGCTGGCTTGTGATGCGACTCTTGGCTCGGGGCCCGCTTTCACGTGCAGGTCGAGGCGCTGTGGCGTGGCTTTTTCACCATCGGCTTGCGCTGCGCTGGCGGCAAAACCGGGCATGGCCAGCACGATGCCAACGATGAGGCCGATAGTCTTGTTGACATGACGCATGATCCTCTCCTGCTGCACGAAACCCTCGTCTTGGAGGCGCGCACGACGGCAATGGTTCCCGCTTGGCGACGTGCGCTACAACTTCGTGCCGCATTGCTCAGGGTTGGCATCTGCCGGTGTCGCTGGCACGGTTGGCGTGCGCCAAGGGTTGCTGGTGATTGCTGCGATCAGGCAAGCGGAACAGCTGCTCGGCATTGGCCGAGGTCGCTTCGGCGAGGCGCGCTTCGGATTCGCCACGCAGTTGCGCTACCACCTTCAGCACCTCGCGCAGGCGCGCCGGCTCATTGCGCTCGCCCTGATGACCGCAGTTGGGTTGGTCGGGCGCATCGGTTTCCAGCAACAGTTGCTCAAGCGGCATCGCTGCGACCAGGCGGCGCAGGCGATTGGCGCGCGGGTAGGTGAGCGGGCCACCCAGGCCGAGATAAAAGCCCAGTTGCCACAATTGCCTTGCCTGTTCTTCACTGCCGGAGAAACTGTGTACGACACCGCGCAGTTTGCCGACTCGGCGAATGCCTGCGATCACCGCGTCCACCGCGCGCCGGGCATGGATGATCAGCGGCAAATCGAATTCGCGTGCAATCTGCAATTGCCGGTTGAAATAGCAATGCTGCGCGTCGGCATCCAGGCCCGGCACGAAAAAGTCGAGCCCGCATTCGCCGACTGCCAACGGATGTTCGCGAGCGATCCAGTCGGGCAGGGCAGCGAGGTGCTCGGGGCGGTGTTCGGGCAGAGCCATCGGGTGCAGGCCGTAGGCGGGGAACAGGCCGTGATGCTGCGCGCACACGCTACGCAGCAATGGCCATGACGCGCACGCGATCGCCGGCACGATCTGGCGGCTGACGCCAGCGGCGCGCGCGCGCGCGATCACCGCAGCGCGGTCTGCGTCGAACTCAGGTGCATCGATATGGCAGTGGCTGTCAGTCAGCATTGCCCGCGTCATTTGGCTTGCGCCGCCATCCAGCAAACAGCAGCGCGCCCAATGCCAGCACGATTTCATCGATGAATGGCAACGGGTCGGGAATCAGCACATTGAGCACGAACAGGCTCGTGGTCAGCGCGAACAGCGTCGGAAAGCGCAGCTTGCGGGCGAAGTGCAACAGCGGTGCGAACAACAGTTTTCTCATGTCGGCTCCGGAGTGTCATGGGGCGGTGGGTTCGGGCTGCGGTTCAGCTTGCAGGGCTTCTAATGACGCCGCGGCCAGTGCCGCTCATCCGGTTCATCTTGAGGGGTAGTCCATGAACAAGCCACTAGTCATCGCCATCGTTGCCGTCCTGGCGGGTGGCTCCGCGATGGCGGCCTACCAGAGCCGCCTGTTCGGCGATTATGCGCAGGTCGTCAAGGTCGATGAAATCACCAAGATCGTCAATGTCAAGGGTGAGGTGCTCGCTGTCGAGCCGATCACCGAGTCGCGCACCGGCCCGCGCGAGGTCTGCGAAGACAAGGTCGTCGAATATCAGGTGCAGCCAAAGGATCCGAACAAGATCACCGGTACCGCCATCGGTGCTGTGGTCGGTGGCCTGCTCGGCAACCAGATCGGTGGTGGCACCGGCAAGACCGTGGCCACGGTGGCGGGTGTTGCCGGCGGTGCTTACGCCGGCCGCAAGATTCAGGAGAACCAGCAAGAGGCCAATGCGCACAGCGAATCGCGTGTTGAGCGCTCGTGCCAGACGATCACCGAAACCCGCGATGAAGTGGTGGGTTACGACGTGACCTATGTCGTGGATGGCGAGACCGCAAGCAAGCGTGTCACCCGCAAGCCGGGCGAAACCATCGCGCTCGGCAAGAAGCCGATAGTCGTGGCCTACGATGTGACCTACCGCTACAAGGATCAGATCGATACCCTGCGCATGACCAACGATCCGGGCGAGGTGGGCGACCGTCTGCCGATGAAGGATGGCGCGGTGGTGGTGGATTCCGAGGGCTGATCGGGGTTGAGCATCGCATTGCCGGGTCCGGGCATGTGCCGGGCTCGGTGAGTCTGAATGGACTTGTTCAGACCATCCTTAGGTGGGATACAGCAGCATCGCATCGCCGTACGAAAAAAACCGGTAGCGCTGCGCGATGGCGTGGCGATACGCGGCGAAGATGCGCTCACGCCCGGAAAACGCCGACACCAACATCAAGAGCGTCGATTCGGGCAGGTGGAAGTTGGTCAGCATGGCATCGACCGATGCGATGTGCTTGCCGGGGAACAGGAAAATACGGGTGTCGCCGGCATACGGCTGCACCAGGCCATCGCGCAACGCGGTTTCCAGCGCCCGCACCACGGTGGTGCCGACCGCGATCACTCGCCCCCCGCAAGCACGGGTTTGCACGATCTGCTCGCATAACTGCGCACCCACGTTAAGCCATTCGCTGTGCATGCGATGCTCGTGCAACGATTCCACCCGCATCGGTTGAAAGGTGCCGGCGCCGACATGCAGGGTGACATGGCCGAAGCCGATGCCGCGTTCACGCAACGCCGCCAGCAACGGTTCATCGAAATGCAGGCCGGCGGTGGGTGCGGCTACCGCGCCGGCATTGCGCGCGAACACGGTCTGGTAACGTTCGCTGTCGTTGCGGTCCGGCTCACGGGCGATGTAGGGCGGCAATGGCAACCGTCCGGCGCGAACCAGCAGTTGTTCAAAGCTTTCGTGCGATTGCAGGCGCAGGCGAAAAAACGCGTCCTCGCGCGCGATTACTTGCAACTCGCCACCGGCATCGAGCACGATCCGGCTGCCGGCCTTGGGTGCCTTGCTGAAGGCGAGTTGCGCCGTGGCCTCACGCGCATCGAGGATGCGCTCGATCAGAATCTCGATGCGGCCACCGCTATCCTTGTGGCCGAACAGTCGCGCCGGGATGACGCGGGTATCGTTGAACACCAGCAGATCGCCGGGTGCCAGCAAACCCGGCAGATCGCGCATCGAGCGATCCGCGAATGCGGCCGGTGCCGGCGGCACATGCAACAACCGGCTGGCGGAACGTTCCGGCAGCGGCTGCTGCGCGATCAGCTCGACCGGAAGTTGGTAATGGAAGTCGGATTTTTTCACGGCGGAATGATCATTTTGATAACACCCGAATCATGTACGCAGACCCAATGTGTTTTAGCCTTCTCCCCCAGTCGCGAGCTCGGCTTCATCACCCACGCAGACTGACAAAATCCGGGCTGCCCACCAGGCGCAACGCATCTAGCCGTGGCCGTGCCTGTGCCAGCGCTGCCGCGAGTTGCTCGCGCGTGGCGGCAAGCTGGGTGATCTGTGCCGGATCGATCGCTGGATTGTGCCGTGCCAGCGCCTGCAGCCGTTCGATCTGCGCATCGAGCGTTACTCGCGCCTGCTGCACCGCTCGCGCGATGCGTTCGCTCGCTTGCGCCGCAGCGATCTCGCGCGCGGCGTGCAGCATCGGCGGCAGCAACTTGCCGAGCAATCGGCGCTGACCGCTGAGGTCGTAGTCGCGCTCGGCGGCACGCTGCTGCGCACGCGGGCTGAGGCGAAAGTCCGGGCGCAATTGCAGGCGTGTATCCACCGCTACCCGCATCGGCAGCGCCGGGAGAAACCGCTCGGCATCCAGACCCGGCGCGGCGACACACTCAAGCACGAACAGCACCTCCAGAATCGCACTGCGCGCCGGCAATTCGTCGACCACGAACGCGGCGTTGCCGGCTTCGCTGGCCAACACCAGATCACCGGCGGCGATCACCAGTGGATGATCGGCACGCAGATACAGCACGTCGTCGCGTGCCAGCGCCAGCTCGCGCGCCAGACAAACCTGGCTGGGGCCTTCCTTCAGCGTATCGAGGCCATCGACTGCCAGATACTCGGGGTCGATGCTGAACAGGCCGCTACCGAGGTCTTCGTGCTGCACGCCAAGCTGCTCCAGCAGTCGCAGCGGAAAATCATCGTGCGCGTCCTCGTCGTCGGCCGCGCGCAGGGCATCGCGCAAGCGGTCATCGCCGCGCTGGCTGGCCAGTTCGAGCAAGCGATCGCGGCCATCGGCAATGCGCGTTGCCAGCTCGCTGTGCAGGCTGCGGCTGCGCGCGATCAGCGCATCGACAGCGTAATGCGACGGCTGTGGCGCCAGCGCCAGTAGTTCGCTGCGAAACGCGCGCAGCAGGCTGCGGCCGTCGGCAACCACGCCGGTAAAAGCATCCAGGCCCTCGTCGTACCAACGCAGCAGCATGTCCTGGGCGCTGCCAACTACGGCGTTGACATGGATGTTGACATCACCACGCTGGCCGATGCGATCGAGTCGTCCAATACGCTGCTCAAGTTGGTCGGGGTCGAGCGGCAAGTCCCATAGAATCAGGTGTTGCGCAAACTGGAAATTGCGCCCCTCGGCGCCGACTTCGCTGGCAATCAGCAATGGCGCACCCTCGGGGTCGGCAAACCAGGCGGCATTGCGGTCGCGTTGCAGCAGGCTCATGTCCTCATGAAAGCGTGCCACCTGCACCCCCGAGCGCAAACGCAGGGCTTCTTCCAGCGCCTGCACCTTCGCCCGCGAACGGCACAACAGCAACGCCTTGCCCGGCGCGATGCGCTCCAGCACCGCCAGCAGCCAGTCCAGGCGCGGATCGCGCAGATAATCGTGTTGCGGCTCGCAGTGTTGCGCGTCATCGCCGGCCGCATCGGCATCGGCCAAAAACTCGGCGAGCAAGGTGCCGGCATGGGTCGGGTCGTCACTGGCAGCCAGGCGATCGAGGTGACCGATGCGCTTGGGAAAACCGCCAACTGCCGCGCGCCGGTTGCGCACCATCACTCGTCCGGTTCCGTGGCGATCGATCAAGTCGGCAATCAAGGCTTCGCGCGCACCGTGCTCGCCGGCGGCAAGCCGATCCAGATGCCCGGCCAGGGTGTCGCCGTCGTTGACGAACAGGCGCTGCAATGCGGCGCGTTGGGCTGCGCTCAGCACGCTGCTGGCGTCCAGTGCCGCGACGATCCGCGACAGCTCCTGGTAATGCTCGAGCTGGGCGGTAAACGCCGCCAGATCGGGATAGCGCGCCGGGTCGAGCAGGCGCAGCCGCGCGAAATGCCCGGCCATGCCGAGCTGTTCGGGAGTGGCCGACAGCAACAACAGGTGCGCGGCACTGGCCGCCAACTGCTCGGCGAAACGGTATTGCACACTGATGTCGTCCGGATGCCACTCCAGATGGTGCGCCTCATCGATCAACACCAGGTCGCAACCAGCCGCCAGCAACTGCGTGCGGCGTTTTGCATTGCTGGCCAGCCAATCGCTGCTGGCAATCAACCACTGCGAATCTTCGAACGGGTTGGCGCCGGGGTTGGCATCGACAATGGCCGCGCAGCGCTCCTCGTCAAAGATCGCAAAACGCAGGTTGAAGCGACGCAGCAACTCGACGAACCATTGATGTACCAGCGATTCGGGCACCAGCACCAGCACCCGGCCGACACGCTCGGTAGCGATCAGGCGGGCGGCGATCAGGCAGGCTTCGATGGTCTTGCCCAGGCCAACCTCGTCGGCCAACAGCAAGCGCACTGGGTTGCGCTCATCGGCCAGTGCGGCGATGCGCAATTGATGATCGATCAGGTCGATACGCGCGCCCAGAATGCCCCAGCCCGGATGGCTACGCGCCTGCGCGCGGCGCGTCAGCAACTCGGCACGCAAGTCAAAGCGACCGCTGCGATCGATGCGACCGGACAACAGCCGGCTGTCAGCCTGCGCAACCGGTTGCCCGGCATCGAGCCGACCTTCACTGAAGGTCTGCTCGCCGCAGTGATAATCCAGCAGCGCATCGACCTCGGTGACGGCATCGACCCGCCATTCGCGGCCGTCGATGCAGATCCGCTCGCCGGCCCGAAACGCCGCCCGCAGCAAGGGCGCGCTGTGCATGGCGTACTGACGCAAGGTATCGGCACCATCGAACACGATCTGCACGTTGCGTGCCTGCACACGCAATACCGTGCCAAGGCCGAGTTCGGGTTCGGCGCTGGAATACCAGCGTTGACCGGGAACAAAGCGTTCGTCGGCGGTTACAGTCATTGAGAGTCCGGAGTTGATCAAGCTGCAAGGAACACGCGCTGGCGTGGTGATCGCGCCTATGCGATGCATGGCCGGCTATTTTCGCATTTTGCAGCACTCGACAAAAGCACTATTCGGGGCACTATTCGGGGCGCGGGACTTGGGCCCCGGGGCCCGGGACTTGGAGCGCGTAAAGCGCAACAGTCCGCAAAGGACGCCAAAGGCGCAAATAAAAGCGAATCTTGGTGCAATGGCACGTGGTTTGGCGTCGTCATGCCCGCTTTCGCTGGATTGACGAGCCAAGGAAGGTCGGGCTTGAGCAAACGCCATTGGTCTCTACCCATTCGTCTCCTGATTCGGTTTCGTGCTTGCCTTTTGCGTTTTTTGCGGCCTTTGCCGACCCGTAGCTTTACGTTTCTGTGCTGGTTTCGTGGCCCCGGCCCCATCCAGCGCGGATCACAGCGTTGCATCCGGCCGACACCGACATTGCACTTTGCGCTGCTATCCTGTGGGCCCGTTCGCGGTAACGACATGATCGCTCGCTCCACCTTGCCGCCCCGTCGTCTCGCGCCCCTGCTCGGGGCGCTGGCGATGTTTGGCGCCTTTTCGATCGACACCGTGTTTCCGGCGTTTCCCGATATCGGCGGCCAATTTGGCGTCGGCAAAGTCGCGATGCAGCAAACCATCAGCGTGTATCTGTTCGCTTATGCCGTGATGAGCCTGCTGCATGGGCCGCTGTCCGATGCGATCGGGCGGCGCCGGGTAATCATCGGCGGCCTGGCGGTATTCACCCTCGCATCGATGGGCTGCGCATTGGCCCCCGGCATAGGCTGGCTGCTGTTTTTCCGTTTGCTCCAGGGCCTCTCGGCGGGCGTTGGCATGATCGTCGGGCGGGCGGTAATCCGCGACGTGTTTGATGGCCACGACGCGCAACGCTTGATGAGCCAGGTATCGATGATTTTTGGGCTGGCGCCAGCGATTGCACCGGTCATCGGTGGCTGGCTGCTGGGCTGGGCCGGCTGGCGCGCCATTTTCTGGTTTCTGGTGGTGTTCGGTGCGTTGATCCTGTTGGCGGTGCTGCGGGCGCTGCCGGAAACCCACCCCGTGCACGCGCGCAAGTCGTTTCGCGCCAGCGATCTGTGGCATGGCAATGTGGCGATGGCGCGCGACCGCGTGTTTCTGCGGCTCAGCCTGATCGCGAGCTGCAACTTTGCCGCGTTGTTCGTCTACATCAGCGCGGCGCCGGCGTTTGTGCTCGATATCCTGCACTTGAACGCACAGCAGTTCGCCTGGTTTTTTGCACCGATGATCAGCGGCATGATGCTGGGCGCATTCACCAGTGGTCGCCTCGCCGGCCGTGTCGGTGGCAAGGCCCTGGCCAGCGCCGGTTTCAGCGTGTGCATCGGTGCGGCACTGATCAACCTGCTCTACAACCTGCTGGCCACCGCGCCAGCGCTGCCGTGGGCGGTACTGCCCTTGGCGCTCAATGCCTTCGGAGTGGCATTGGCGTTTCCGATCATCACGTTGCTGATTCTCGATCGCTATCCGCGTCAACGCGGTGCGGCTTCTTCACTGCAAGCGTTCATCAGCCTCGGCCTGAATGCGATCATTGCCGGCGCAGTCGTGGCGGCCATCGCTGCCAACGCGGTGTTGCTGGCCAGCACCATGATGGCATTCAGCCTGTGCGCGGGCTTGCTGTGGTGGCGCTTCGTGCGCCATGGGCCGGAGCGAGTCGGCCAGCCGGCGCCGGCGGATGCTGGCCGCGAACGCGGGTAAGGCTCACGGCCGCGGCAGCGACTTCACGTGCACGATACCGAACAACAGCGTATTCACGACATGGCCCAGGCGCGAACCGGGCGCGGCGCGCAGGCGCGGCCAGTACAGCACACACTCGATCAGGTGCGCGAACAGCAATACCCAGAACAGCCAGCGGCCAACGTTGGCCAGTGGATGCACGATCGGCAACAGCACGGTAGCCAACGCCAGCAACCAGACAACCAGCAACACAATACGTGCGACGGACATGGCAACCTCGATCCAGGGTGATGCCCGAGACTGACCGCAGCGCGGGCTGGCGTCAAGCGCGGTCTGCATGCGCTGGCGTTGCCGGCACATTCAGCGGTCGTCTGGCCAGCCAGAAGACCGCCCGCCGGGGCGTTCCGCAAGCGCCATGCCAGTGTTGCCGCGCTTGCCAAGGGCTTGCCATTGCCTGCGCGCAGCGCCTTGGCCAGAGCTTCCGGCGCTGCTTTGAAAGCAGCGATGGTAGCGAAGCACTACACCAGTGGGTACAGTGGGCGCCAAATCAAACCGTGGCGGATCGCCGATGACGCATGCACGCTGTCTTTGTGTCGCCTTGTTGACGGGTGCAGCGCTGCTGCTGGCAGGGCCGGCGTCAGCACAAGCGCTGCAAGGCCAGGCCCCGGATCAGGCGCCGACCGCACCGCCGGTGGAACGTCTGCCCGGCGACATGACGCTGGCCGGGCTGGCCGAATTGATCAAGCGGATCGACCCCGAAGCGCGCGCCGATGGCAACGCCGTGCAGTTCCAGGTGCGCGAGCGCACTCTGATTCTGGTGGGTGATGAGCGCGCCGGGCGGATGCGCATCATGACCCCGATCGCCCGCACCGATGCGATCGACATCGAAATCGTGCAACGCATGTTGCAGGCCAATTTCGATGCGGTACTCGATGCCCGCTACGCAGTGGCCAATGGCATCGTGTGGAGTGTGTTCATCCATCCGTTGCCGCCCATGGACGAAGCACAACTGGCCAATGCCATCGGCCAGGTGTACATCGCAGCGGCAACCTTCGGCAGTACCTACACCTCCGGCGCCCTGGTCTATGGTGGCGGCGACAGCAACGAAGAACACCGCAAGCTGCTCGAAGGCATCAAGCAGCAGATCGCCCCGGAAATCTGAACGCCAGCGGCCGTCGCTTCAGCGCTTGTCCTTGAGCAGGCCAGCCAGCCCGGCGAACGGGTTGGTTGTTGCCAGCTCCGTTTTTGCCTCGGCAGTAGCGGCGCTTTCGCCGGTGTAATCGACGTAGCGCGAGTGTTCGTTGTCGTGGCAATACACGCACAACAACTCCCAGTTGCTGCCGTCGGGCGGATTGCAGTCATGATCGTGGTTGCGATGGTGCACGGTCAGCTCGTGCAGGTTGGCGCGAGTGAACTCGCGCGCACAGCGACCGCATATCCACGGGTACATTTTCAACGCGCGTTCGCGATACCCCTTGTCGCGCTGCTCGGCGTCGCGCCGCGCCTGCGCCACGATGCGGTCGAGCTTGGCGTCGTCGATCGCGGATTTATTGCCTGCCATGGTGCCGTCATCCACCGGGAAAACGGTGACTACGATAGCGCAAGCCCCGCTACCTGTCTGCCAGCAGCCTGTCGGGCTTGATCGATCTCGGCTTTTCCGCCATAGATCAGCGTCAAGCCCGACAGGCTGCTAGACTCGATGCCACCTCTCCATGACCTGTTGTCGCCATGCCCTCATTCGATGTGGTTTCCGAAGTCGACAAGCACGAATTGACCAATGCGGTGGATACCGCCAATCGCGAGCTGGGCAATCGCTTTGATTTCAAGGGTTGCGATGCCCGCTTCGAGTTGAACGATGGGCTGGTAACCCAGATCGCGCCCAGTGATTTTCAGCTCAAGCAGATGCTCGACATTCTGCGTGGCCGACTGGTGGCGCGCGGCATCGACATCCGATGCCTCGACGTGGCCGAGCCGGAAATCAATCTGGCGCAGGCACGGCAGAAAGTCACCATCAAGCAGGGCATCGAACAGAAAATCGCCAAGCAGATCATCGCCGAGATCAAGCAGGCAAAAATCAAGGTCGAGGCGCAGATCAACGGCGACAAGCTGCGTATCAGCGGCAAAAAGCGCGATGATTTGCAGGCGGCCATGGCGTTGCTCAAGGGCGGCGAGTTCGAATTGCCGCTGCAGTTCGAGAACATGCGCGATTAAAGCCGCTGCGCGCGGCGACACTGCCTCCGCGCCGATGGCCATGCCGCAGTGTTGCCGCTTGCCAACAACGCCGCGCTAGCCACGGGTTGGCGCATCGCGCGCCACCCGGGCGGCGATTACTGCGCTGCGATCCAGCGATCGATCTTGGCTTCCAGCACGTCCAGCGGCAGGGCGCCGTCCTTCAGCACCTGCGCGTGAAATTCGCGGATGTCGAATTTGTCGCCCAGTTTTTCGGAGGCGCGTTTGCGCAATTCCTGGATCTTGAGCTCGCCGATCTTGTACGCCAGCGCCTGGCCGGGAATGGCGATATAGCGCTCGGCTTCGGCGATCGCATCGACGTCGGTTACCGCTGAATTGTCGTGCATGTAGGCGATCACCTGCTCGCGAGTCCAGCCTTTGGAATGCAGGCCGGTATCCACCACCAGCCGGATCGCGCGCCACAGCTCGCCCTGCAAGCGCCCGAAGTACATGTACGGATCGGTGTAGACACCCAGATCCTTGCCCAGCGATTCGGCATATAACCCCCAGCCTTCGGCGAACGCGGTGGTGCCGCCAAAGCGGCGGAACGCCGGCACGTCGCCCAGTTCCTGCTGGATCGCGATCTGGAAGTGATGGCCCGGGATCGCCTCGTGCAGGTACAGGTCTTCCATGTCCCAGGTCTTGCGGGTAGGCAGGTCGTAGGTGTTGACGTAGAAGATGCCGGGGCGCGACCCATCGGCGCTGGGTGATTGGTATTCACCACCGGCCGAGGCGGCAGCACGGAAGGCTTCGATCGGGCGAATCTCGAAACCGGCTTTTGGCAGCAGCGAGAACTGTTCCGGGATGCGGGTGTCGATGCGTTCGCGCAAGCCGTTGTAGGCGTCGAGCAATGCCTGCTCGCTGCTGAACTCGAACTGCTTGTCGGTGGTGAGGAAGCTGAAGAATGCCTTGAGATCGCCGGTGAAGCCGACCTGCTGCATCACCTTGCGCATTTCACCGTGGATGCGAGCCACCTCATCGAGGCCGATCTGGTGGATCTGCGCCGGTGTCAGGTTGGTGGTGGTTTGCGATTTGGCGTTGAATGCGTACCACGCTTCGCCGTCGGGCAGCGCCGACAGCGAGACGCTATCGCGGCAGGCGGGCAGGTACTCGCTGGCGATGAAATCGCGCAGGCGCTGGTACGTCGGCATCAAGCGCTCGCCGATCAGGGCGCGATAGTCCGCGCTGAGACGCTGCTTGTCGGCATCGCTGAACTGTGCTGGCAGGCGCGTGATCGGGCCCCAGAAGTCGGAATCCTCAGGTTTGGCTTTGATCACCGCGTCCAGTTGTGGCAACACCTTGAGCATCAGCACCTTGGGCTGTACCACGCCAGCGGCCATGCCCTCGCGCATGTTGGCGATGGCCTGATCGAACAGCACCACCAGGGCATCGCCGCGCTTGCGCCAGTTGTCGTAATCAACCACGCTCTTGAATGGCTGCGCGCTGCTGCCCGAGCCCAGTTGCACGGCAAAACTGGCCATTGAGCTGAACTGGTTGATCGGCTGCATCCAGTCCGGGAAGCGCTCGGATTCCAGTTCGGATTTGAGGTCGCGCACAAAAATATCGTACGAGATGCGTGCCTGCCCACTCAGTGCGGACGGGTCGATGGCCTGCGCGCGCGCCAGCCATTGCTGGGTGAAATCGTGCGCCTGCTGGCGGTAGTCGGCGCTCAGAAAATTGGGCAACTGGTCGTTGTAGCGGGCATCGCCAATGAACGTGGCCTGCAACGGGTTGAGCTTGAGCGATGCTTCCCAGAACTCCGCGTACATGGTGTCAAGCTGGGTGGCGAGCTGTGCCGGATCGACCATGGCCGGCGCTGGGGTGGCTACTTCAGGTGCCTGATTCGAACTGGAACAGGCTGCCAGCACGGTGGCGAGCGACAGGCCGATGGCGAGGGTAAGCGGGCGAATGGGCATGAAAACCTCTGAAAATGGATGGTGGTGCGAAAACAACGGCTCAGCGTGGGTAGTGCCTGCTGCGCTGACAAGCGCCATTGGTCATGGTATGGCATCTGTGCGGGGCGGGATTTCGGTCGCACTGGCCGACGCGGGACGGCTGTAGGGGATGCGATCCGGGCTCACCGCGCCGCCGGAAATGATGAAGGCCATCGCCTGATCGACGCTCCAGTCGGTTGGTGTGAGCTGATCGACGGGCACGATTTCCAGATAGCCCGAGGTCGGGTTGGGTGTGGTGGGCACGTACACGGCAGCCAGCTCGCGGGCACTGCCCTCTTCGCGGATAACGCGGGTGACGAACCCCACCACCTTCATGTCACGATTCGGGAAGTCGATCAACACTACGCGCTGTGCACCCTCGGGCTTGACGGCAAGCACCGCGAGCAGTTTTTTGGTGCCGCCGTAGATCGACTGCACCAACGGGATACGCGCGATGAGGCGGTCGATCCATGCCAACAGGCGCTTGCCGATCACCCGGCTGGCCAGTGCGCCCAGGCCGTACAGCACCGCCAGCGTGAGCAGCACTGCCAGTGCGAAGCGCAACCCGCTCAGATCAAGCATGTAGCTGGATGAGGGGAACAACGGCGACAACACCTCGAAGGCGGCATCGACAATGGGTGCGCCGACCTTGGACAACTGCGTGAGCACCAGTTCGAACACCACCCAAGTCAGCCACAGCGGAAACACGGTGAGCAGGCCGGTGAACAGGAAACGTTGGATGTGGGGAATGCGCATGCGGCAATTCTACAGCGAACCGAATGAACACTACGCTGCGAACAGCGACAACGATGCCGTGGCGATGGATAGGGCATAACGAAACCCATCAAGCCGCGGATGCGGGCAAGAGCAAGAGCGGATCGTCCGCAAAGGACGCGAAGGACGAAAAAAGCAAATCAAGATATTGGCTTTCCTGTGCGAACTTTGCGTGTTTTGCGGACCATCTGCTTTTCCCGAGTCCCGAGTCCATGCCCATACTCCGCTTGCGCTCACTCGCAACCAAGTGCCAGCAGCACTCGCACCGGCGCGAAACTGCGGCGGTGCTCGGGGCACGGGCCGAGGCGGCGCAGAGCATCCAGATGTGCCGGGGTCGGGTAGCCGTGGTGCTGGCAAAAGCCGTAGCCGGGGTAGCGCGCGTCGAGCGCGTCCATGTGGCGGTCGCGCGCGACCTTGGCCAGAATCGAGGCGGCGCTGATTGCCGGTTCACTGCCATCGCCACCGACAATGGCGCGCGCCGGGCACCCCAGCGCCGAGGGCAGGCGGTTGCCATCGATCAACGCCAGCGTGGGTTGCTGATGCAGGCCAAGCAGGGCCGCGCGCATGCCATCGAGGGTGGCGTTGAGGATGTTGATCCGATCGATCTCGGCCGCCTCGACAAAAACAATATGCCACGCCAGTGCTGCGGCGATGATCTGCGGATACAGTGCTTCGCGCCGCGCCGCGCTGAGTTTCTTCGAATCATCAAGTCCGCGCAGTGGTCGCTGTGGGTCGAGGATGACCGCCGCCACACTGACCGGGCCGGCCAGCGGCCCGCGCCCGGCTTCATCGACACCGGCGATCAGGTCACCGGGATTCACCGCCGTTTGGCCAACACGGCGAGCACCGCATCGGCTGCCCGGGCACTGGCGTCAGCGCGCAATTGCTGATGGATGGCGTCGTAGGCAGGCCGCAGCGCTTGCGCTGCAGCCGGTGCTTGCAGCCACGGCAACAGTGCGGCGGCGAGTGCCGCCGGTCGGCAATCGTGTTGCATCAGCTCGGGCACCAGCAGCCGGCCGGCGAGTGCGTTGGGCAGGCTGTAGCGACGCACCTGCATCAGTCCAAGACGCATCACCAGCATATGGGTGAGCGCGGCGATGCGGTAAGCCACCACCATCGGCTTCTTCGCCAGCAATGCTTCCAGTGCGGCGGTGCCCGAGGCCAGCAACACCGCGTCACAGGCCAGCAGTGCGGTGCTGGCCTGGGCATCGAGTACCCTCGGCCTGGCAGCCAGCGTGTGCCGCGCGAGCACGCTAGCAATGGCTGCACCGCAGGCGCCATTGGCAGCGGGGATCAGTACCTGCAAGTCGGGGATCGCATCATGCAATTCGGCCACGGTATCCAGGAAGGTCGGCAGCAGGCGCTGTATCTCGCCCACCCGCGAGCCGGGTAGCAGCGCCAGCACGCGCGCATCATCGCGCAAACTCAACTGCGTGCGTGCCGCTGCCTGGTCGGGCTGCATCGCATAGGCATCGGCCAGTGGGTGACCGACAAAGCGCGCATCCACACCATAGTGCTGATAGATCGGTGGCTCCATCGGGAACAGACACAGCACGCAGTCGGCACTGGCACCGATGCGCTGTGCGCGTTTGCTGCGCCACGCCCACAGCGACGGGCTGACGTAATGCACGGTGGCGATGCCGCGCGCCTTCAGACGGCGCTCGAGGGGCAGGTTGAAGTCGGGTGCGTCGATGCCGATATACAGATCGGGCTGCCACTGTTGCAGACGCTGGTGCAGTTGCCGGCGCAGACGCAACAGGCGTGGCAGGTGGCGCAGCACTTCGCTCAGGCCCATCACCGCCAATTCACTGCAATCATGCCAGGCATCGAAGCCGGCAGCGCGCATCTGTGGGCCACCGATGCCGGCGAACGTCACGTTGCCGAGGCGTTGCTGCAATGCGCTGATCAAGCCGCTGCCAAGGCCATCACCGGAGGCTTCGCCGGCCACCAGCGCAATCCGCAGCGGGCGGGCGTTGGCGGCGATCATGGCGGTCAGCGCACCAACGAACGCTGGCTGCGATCGATGAAATCGAGCAGCAGGCGGACATCGCTCGAGTGTTCCGCTTGTTGTGCGATCTGCGCACGCGCCTCGGCCAGCGGCAGACCCGACTTGTAGAGCGTGCGGTAGGCGCGCTTGATGGCCTGGATACGCTCGCTGGAAAACTCGCGCCGGCGCAGGCCCTCGCTGTTGATACCGTGCGGCTGTGCGTAGGCGCCGGCGACGGTAACGAACGGCGGCACGTCGCGGTTGACCACACTGCCCATCGCGGTAAAGGCGTGTGCGCCGATCTGGCAAAACTGATGGACGAGGGTGAAGCCGCCGAGGATCACCCAATCGTCGATCAGGCTGTGGCCGGCCAGTGACGAGGCGTTGGCGAAGACGGTGTGGTTGCCGACCACGCAATCATGCGCAATATGCACATAGGCCATGATCCAGTTGTCGTCGCCGATCCGGGTGACGCCTTGATCGTCGTCAGTGCCGCGATTGAAGGTGACGAACTCGCGGATGGTGTTGCGATCGCCGATTTCCAGCCGACTGGGCTCGCCATGGTACTTTTTGTCCTGCGGTTCACCGCCCAGCGCCGCGAAGGCATGGATGCGATTGTCACGGCCGATGCGGGTGGGGCCGTCGATCACCACATGTGGGCCGATCACCGTGCCATTGCCGATCTCAACTCCCGCGCCGATCACGCAAAACGCACCGATACGAACATCCGGAGCGATACGCGTGTCCGGATCGATGCACGCGCTTTTGTGGATCATGGCGCGTCACGCTCGGCACACAGAATATCGGCGCTGGCAACCTCCTTGCCATCGACGAGAGCACGGGTGTTGTAGTGGCCCATGCCGCGAAATGAGCGTTTGAGATCGACATCGAGCAGCAGTTGATCGCCCGGCGACACCACGCGCGCAAAGCGCGCCTTGTCCACTTTCACCAGGTAATACAGTTTTTCCGGCGCATTCGGGTCGCGTGGCAGGTTGGACAGTTGTGTCAGCAGGCCGGCAGCCTGTGCCATCGCTTCGATCACCAGTACCCCGGGCATCACCGGATAGCCAGGGAAGTGGCCCTGGAAAAACGGTTCGTTGATGGTGACGTTCTTGATTGCCTGCAGGCTGACGTTGCGATTGAACGCGATGACCCGGTCGACCAGCAGGAAGGGGTAACGGTGCGGCAACAGCGACCGGATACGGGCAATGTCAAGCGGCAGGGTGAGCGGTAATTCGATGAGCGAATGCGTCATTTATTCGGGTCCGTTTCATGGTCGGCAGGCTTGCGCTGACATTCGCGCAGCAGTGTGTCGAGGTGCTTGAAACGCACCGCATTGCGCCGCCACTGTGCACTGGGTTGCAGCGGCGTGCCCGAAGCGTATTCGCCCGCTTCATGCAGGCTGTGCGTCACCAGGCTCATGGCAGCAATGGTAACCCGGTCGGCGAGTTCGATGTGGCCGACAATGCCGGCGGCCCCGCCGATCAGGCAGTGTTGGCCGATGCGCGCCGAGCCGGCGATGGCGACGCAACCGGCGATCGCTGTATGCGCGCCGATCCGCACGTTGTGGCCAATCTGCACTTGATTGTCCAGACGGACATCGACTTCCAGCACGGTATCCTCGATGGCGCCGCGATCGATCGTGGTGTTGGCACCGATCTCGCAATCATCAGCCACCAACACGCCACCGAGTTGCGGCACCTTGAGCCAGTGGCCGTCAGCGCTGGCAATGCCAAAGCCATCGCCGCCCAGTACCGCGCCGGGGTGGATGCGCACGCGTTGCCCGAGGGTAACGTGTTGTACCAGCGTTACCCGTGCCACCAGCACGCTGTTGCGGCCGACGACACAATCCGTGCCGATGATGCAGCCCGGTCCGATCACGGCGCCGTCCTCGATGATGCTGCGCGCCCCGATGCAACACAGCGGCCCGACATGGGCGCTGGCGGCGATCTGTGCAGCATCGGCGACCACGGAACTGGCATCGATGCCAGGCGAAGCCGTGACGATCGGCTCGAACAGTGCGGCGACACGGGCATAGGCGGCATACGGGTTGTCGCAGATCAGCGTTGCGACCGGGCAGGCGGCGGCATCCTTGTTGTGCAACAGCACGGCGGCAGCACCGGTGTTGGCAAGCTCACGGCGATAGCGTGGGTTGGCCAGAAACGCGATCTGGTCGGGGCCGGCGTTGGCCAGTGTGGCAACACCGCGAATCACCCGCGCGGCATCGCCGCGCAAATGCAGGCCAATGGCATCAGCGACCTGTCCCAAGGACCAGTGGCGCGGGTTCACGGCGTGCGGCTTGACGTGAAACAACGCGGAGCGTTTCCTTGTCCCCCTCTCCCTTCGGGAGAGGGCAGAAGTGAGGGAAACGGCAGGGCGAGAAGATGCTTCATCATTGGTGATGGTCAATCGCCATGTCTGTCAGAAACGGCCACCGAAGGTGAATTGCAGCTGTTCGGTGCGGTCGCCATCCTTGGTGCGCAGCGGTTTTGCGTAAGAGATCACGATCGGGCCCACCGGCGCCTGCCACTGCATCGACACGCCGGCGCTGGCACGAAACTCGCTGAGCGACACCGCGTCGATATCGCGGAACACGTTGCCAAAATCGACAAAGGCGCTGATGCGGGTGGATTCGGACTTGAACAGGGTGGGGAAGATGAACTCCACGCTGCCCACGGTCTTGACCGAGCCGCCGATCGGCTGCAGGAAAGTGCTGAGTGTGGCGGTTTCCTGTGGGCCGAGGGTGTTGTCCTTGAAACCACGCACCGAGTTGGTGCCGCCGGCAAAGAAGTTTTCGAAGAACGGCAGTTCCTTGACGCTGCCGTAACCATCGCCATAGCCCAGGTTGGCCGAGGTTTGCATGACCAGCCAGCGCGACAGCGGCCACAGCTTGGAGAAATCGTAGGTGGCGCGGTAGTACTCGGCGGTCGAGCCCGGCAGCGTTGCTTCAATGCCAATACGCTGGAACGTACCGCGGGTGGGCACGAAGAAGTGATTGCGCGAATCGCGCGACCACGCCAATTCGGTGCGCCAGGAATGGAAGGTGCGGTTGCCGACGCGATCGATGAAGTCGACCAGCGAATCCGGGGTGAATCCGCGGGCGACGAAAATCTGGTTGCTGTCGATGCCGAACGCCGCCGAGAAACCATCGGTCTCGCTCAGCGGGATGCCGAAGGTGGCGCGCGCCGCAGCCTGCGTGGAGTTGAAGTTGGCGGTATTGGCATCGCCAGAGTTGAAATCGCTGAAGCGGATGTTGTAACCGACCGAAACGCCCGAATCGGTGAAGTACGGATCGGTGAAGCCGAACGAGATGTTCTTGGAGAAGGTGTTGGTGGAGGCCGACACCGACACCGCATTGCCGGTACCCAGGAAGTTGTCCTGGCTGACGGCAACCGAGAAGGTCAGGCCGGCGAGCTGCGAAAAGCCCAGGCCGAAGACAAACTGGCCGGCGCTGCGCTCCTTGAAGCTGATCGCAACATCGACCTGATCGCCGACGCCCGGCACCGGCGTGGTTTCCACTGCAACGTCCTCGAAGTAGCCGGTTCGCTGCAGGCGCACTTTGGAGCGATCGATGGCGGCCTGCGAGAACCACGCACCCTCAAACTGGCGCATCTCACGGCGCAACACCTCGTCTGCGGTCTTGGTGTTGCCCTTGAACACGATGCGGCGCACATGCACGCGCTGGCCGGGTTCGACGAACAGCTTGACGGCGAGCATCTTCTTTTCGTTGTCGAACGTCGGGATCGGGGTCACCTTGGCAAAGGCATAGCCGATATTGCTCAGTGTGTTGGTGATCGTATCCGAGGAAAACTCCAGTACCCGGCGCGAGAAGATGTTGCCGGCGCGCAGCAGCACCATCGACTCGATCTGCGCTTTCGGCAGGATGGTGTCGCCGGTAACCTCGACCGAGCTGACGCGGTAGATTTCGCCTTCCTTGATGCTGGCGCTGACGAACACATCCTTTTTGTCCGGGCTCAGCGACACCTGCGAGGATTCGATCTCAAACTGGGCATAGCCGCGGTCGAGATAAAACTCGGAGAGTTTTTCCAGATCGCCGGACAGTTTTTCGCGCGAGTACTGGTCGTCGCGCCGGTACCACGACAGCCAGTTGGAGGTGTTCGATTCCCAGCCATCGCGCAGGGCTTCTTCATCGAATTGGGTATTGCCGACCAGGTTGATATGGCGCACGCGCGCCGCCTTGCCTTCCTTCACCACGATCGTGATATCGACACGATTGCGGTCGAGTTCCGCGACGCTGGGCTTGATGGTGGCGGTGTACTTGCCGCGGTTGTTGTATTGCCGGATCAGCTCCTGAGTGACCCGTTCCAGGTCGAGCCGGTTGAAAGTTTCGCCCTCGGCCAGGCCGATGTCCTTCAAGCCTTTCATCAGGTCATCGGTCTTGATGTCCTTGTTGCCGACCAGGGTGATCTTGTTGATCGCCGGACGCTCGGTGACCGTGACCACCAGAATATCGTTCTGGCGTTCGAGCTTGACATCATTGAAAAACCCGGTCGCGAACAGTGCGCGGATGGCATCGCCGGCCGCCTGGCTGTCGAGCGTCGAGCCGCGCTCGATCGGCAGATAGGTGAACACCGTGCCGGCGGCGATGCGTTGCAGGCCTTCAATGCGGATGTCCGAGACCACGAACGGCTGCATCGCTTGCGCCGATGCGTAATGGGGTATGGCCAGCGCAGTGGCGAGGGCAATGGCGAGAAGGCGGGGTTTGGTGGTGCGCATCATCCGTCGGATCCGAATAGGCGGGTGGCGTGATGCCATCCCGGGGTGTGGCAGGTTGGGTGGCGGAAGCCGCAAGTGCCAGCTCCCTGGGTCTCAATCAATGATGCGCACGATGTCGCTGTAAAAGGCCAGTCCCATCAGGCCGACCAACAGCGTCAGGCCGAGGTATTGGCCCGCTATCATCGCACGCTCGCTGACCGGCGAGCCCTTGACCAGTTCGATAAGGTAATACAGCAGGTGCCCGCCATCCAGTATCGGGATCGGCAGCAGGTTGATTATGCCAAGGCTCAGCGACATCAGCGCCAGGAAAAACAGGAACCACGCCAAGCCCAACTGCGCCGAGGCGTTGGCATACTGGGCAATGCTCAGTGGGCCGGACAGGTTGTGGATCGAAGCCTTGCCGGTAAGCATCTGCCCGAGCATGGTCAGGGTGCCGCCGGTGAGGCGCCAGGTCTCGCCGAGGCTGGCAAACAGCGCATCCACCGGGCCGTGGCGAAGTACCGTGTCATAGGCCGCTGCGGCGGCCTGTGGGGTAATGCCGAGGATCCAGCGCGGCGTGGTGCTGCTGTCGTCGCGGCGCAGCGGGATCGCCAAGGCCAGTGCGTCGGCCGCACGACGCACGACGATTTCCAGTGCTTCATCCGCCCGCGCTTGCGCTTGAATGGCAGTGCTGACCTGATCCCACCCGTCGATGGGCTGGTTGCCGATACGGATGATCCGATCACCGGGCTGCAAGCGGCCAACTGCAGCACTGTCCGCCGCCACGCTGCCGATGACCGCCGGCAGCAGAAACTGGCGTGGGGTCAGGCCAACCGCCTGGATGACACGCGCTGGCAGGGTATCCGGTGCGAGGCGATCGAGCGCCAACGTGCGTTGCAGGCGGGTGCCGGATGCCTGCTCAAACGCGATTTTTACCGGTTTGCGCTCAACCGCAGCTTGGCTCAGCGCAAAGGCAGCATCGGTCCAGGTTGGGGTGTCCTGACCGGCGATGCTGAGCAGACGGTCACCATGGCTCAAGCCAGCGGCAGCGGCAATGCCCTCGGCGCGGCCGACCAACGGCAGGTAATCGGGCTTGCCGACCAGGTACATCAGCCACAGCAGGGCCACACACAGCAGCAGATTGAATACCGGCCCGGCGGCGACCACGGCAATGCGCTGCAGCACCGGTTTGCGATTGAACGCATGGGGCAGGTCTTCGGCGCGTACCTCCTGCTCGCGTTCATCGAGCATCTTGACGTAGCCGCCAAGCGGAATCATGGCGATTTGGTATTCGGTACCATCACCGCCCAATCGCCGCCACAGCGGTGCGCCAAAACCGACCGAGAAGCGCAGCACCTTGATGCCAAACCTGCGCGCGACCCAGAAATGGCCGAACTCGTGAAAGGTCACCAGAATGCCGAGGCTGACGATCAGCCACCACACCGAACCGAAAAATGTCTGCATGCTCAGAGTGCTTCCATCAGGGGCAATTGCTGGCTGGCCGCCTCGCGCGCCGCTCGATCAGCGGCCAGCAAGGTGTCGATGTCGGTTGCCGCGGTCACCGCCACCCGCTCCAGGGTGCGTGCGATCAACTCGGCAATGCCAAGGAAACGCAATTGCCCCTGAAGAAACGCTGAAACCGCCACTTCGTTGGCGGCATTGACGATCGCGCCGGCCGTGCCACCCAGTTGCAGTGCATGGTAAGCCAGATCGAGGCAAGGAAATGTCAGCCGATCGGGTGGCTCGAAATCGAGGCGGCCCAGACGCGCCAGATCCAGCGCGCCGACTCCCGATTGGATCCGCTCGGGCCAGGCCAGCGCCTGCGCCAGCGCGGTACGCATGTCCGGCTGGCCGAGCTGGGCCAGCATCGAGCCATCGGCATAATCGACCAGCGAATGCACGATGCTTTGCGGATGCACCAGCACTTCGATGCGCTCGGCCGGCATCGCGAACAGCCAATGCGCCTCGATCACCTCCAGCCCCTTGTTCATCAAGGTGGCGGAATCGACCGAGATTTTGCGCCCCATCACCCAGTTCGGGTGGGCACAGGCCTGATCGGGCGTAATCGCTTGCAGATCGGCGCGTTGCTTGCCACGAAATGGCCCGCCCGAGGCGGTCAGCAGCAGCCGGCGCACGCCTTTGAGCCGTTCGCCGGCGGTGTCGATCGGTGGCAGGCACTGGAAGATGGCGTTGTGTTCGCTGTCGATCGGGATGATCTGCGCACCGTTGCGCGTCGCGGCATCGATCAGCAGGGCGCCGGCGAGCACCACCGATTCCTTGTTGGCCAGCAGCAGCCGTTTGCCAGCTTGTGCCGCGGCCAAGGTTGAGCGCATGCCGGCGGCACCGACGATGGCAGCGATCACGGTATCGGTATCGCTCGCCGTGGCCGCGGCGACCACGGCATCGGGCCCAGCCAACGGCTCGCTGGCGAGGCCAGCCTTACGCAGGCCGGTGGCGAGGGCATCCAGCAAGGCAGGGTCCGCGATTACCGCCCGCCGTGGCTGGAACTGCCGGCACAGTGCGAGCAACCCATCGACGTCGCGATGGGCGCTCAGCGTGGTCACCGTAAAACGCTGCGGGTGGCGGGCGATGACGTCCAGCGCTGAGCCACCGATCGAGCCGGTGGCACCGAGTATGGCAATGGTACGTTCAGCCCTCATGACCTTGCGCTCACAGGCCGAGCAGCAGTTTGAACACCACGAAAATCGGCAGCGCCGCGAGCAGGCTGTCGATGCGATCGAGCACGCCGCCGTGGCCGGGAATCAGTGCGCCGGAATCCTTGCTGCCGGCTTGCCGCTTGAACACGCTCTCGAACAGATCGCCGAATACCGAGAACACACCAGTGACCAGCGCCAGCAATGCCAGCGCCGGGATTTGCAGCCAGCCCAGCGCCAGCGCCGGTGCCGCCGCCAGGCTGATCAACACGCAACCGGCAAGTCCGCCCCACAGCCCGGCCCAGGTTTTCCCGGGGCTGATCTGCGGCGCCAGTTTGCGCCGGCCCCAGCGGCTGCCGGCGAAATAGGCAAAGCTGTCGGCTGCCCACACCGCAACCAGCGCCAGCAATGCCCAGCGTGGCCCCAGCGCGCCATCGCCATGCAGCAGCAACAGCGCCGACCAGGCCGGAATCGCCGCCAGCGAGCCGGCCAGCAGCTTGATCGCAACCGACTGCCGCGAGTGGCCGGCGAAGGCCCCGGGATAAGCCAACCACAGCGGCACCAACACCCAGAACACGCTACCAACCACCACCACCGGCAGCGCCAAACCGAGCCAGGCCGACCATACCAGCCAGCACATCACCGCGATGTTGGCGGCGAGGTAGGCCAGCCGCGCAGCGCGGCTTTGCAGGCCAATCAAGCGGGTCAATTCCCACAGGCCGAGCAGCATGACCACACTGCCCAGGCCGCCCATCCACGGCGTGGGCAGCCACAGCACGCAGGCGATTGCGGCGGGCAACAGCAGCAGTGCGGTGAGGATTCGTTGGCGCATCAGCGGCGGGTTCCTTCGACGATCTGCTCGTTGGTCAGGCCAAAACGGCGCTCGCGCGCGGCGAAATCCGTCATCGCTTGCGCAAGCACGCCGGCATCGACATCGGGCCACAATATCGGCGTGAACCACAACTCAGTGTAAGCCAGTTGCCAGAGCAAAAAATTGCTGACCCGGTGCTCGCCACCGGTGCGTATCAACAGGTCAGGATCGGGCAGGTCGGCGAGGCACAGGGCGTTGCCGATATCGGCTTCGCCAATGTCGGCGGCGTGCAATTCGCCGGCGGCTACTTGCGCTGCCAGCCTGCGCGTGGCCTGCGTGATGTCGGCACGTCCGCCGTAGCCGGCGGCGATGCACAGGTTGAGTGTGGTGTTGTCGGCGGTCAGCCGTTCCGCATCGCGCATGCGTTGACGCATGGCATCAGGGAATCGATCGCGCTCACCGATGAAACGCAAGCGCACACCGCGACGATGCAATTCGTCGACTTCGCGCTCCAGCGCACGCACAAACAGATTCAACAACGCGCCAACTTCCTCCTTGGGCCGTTGCCAGTTCTCGCTGGAAAACGCGAACAGAGTAAGGGTTCGGATACCGGCATTCAGGCAAAAATCGATACACACATTGACGGCGCGCGCACCTGCGCGATGGCCCACGGTACGCGGCCGCTGCCGCTGCCTGGCCCAGCGGCCATTGCCATCCATGATGATGGCCAAATGGCGTGGAATACACGCGATGGCATCGCGGTGCGGGGGCATGGTGGTCATGGCGGGCGATGAGCGCAGGCGCGCTCAAACCGCCATCAGTTCCTGTTCCTTGGCGCGCGCCACCTCATCCACGTCTTTCACGAAACGGTCGGTAAGCTTCTGGATTTCGTCCTCGCTGCGGTGCGACTCGTCCTCGGTGATGGTTTTTTCCTTCAGCAACTCCTTGACCTGATGGATGGCATCGCGGCGGATGTTGCGGATGGCGACCTTGGCGTTTTCGCCCTCGTGCGAAACGTGTTTGGACAGCTCGCGGCGGCGTTCCTCGGTGAGCGCCGGCAGATTGATGCGGATCACCGTGCCCACGGTGTTTGGGGTGAGGCCAAGGTCGGAGACCATGATCGCCTTTTCGATGGCTGCTACCATCGGTTTTTCCCATGGCGTGATGGTCAGTGAGCGCGAATCGTTGACCGCGACGCTGGCGACTTGCGACAGCGGCACTTCCGAGCCGTAGTAGTTGACCTTGAGGTGATCGACCAACGCGGTGCTGGCGCGGCCGGTGCGCAGTTTGGTCAATTCCAGACGCAGCGCTTCAACGCTTTTGCTCATGCGCGCCTGGGCTTCGGTTTTTATGGTGTTGAGCATGGTGGGCTCCAGCGTAAAGCCGTGGACAAGCCGGCGATTATAGGCGGAATGGCGCGATGATGGGCTTTGCGCGTGCGCCGAACCGGCGCAGCGGTGTGCGCCGTTGCGCGCTGACGCAGCGCGCAAAATCCCGGGTTACGGCCTGCGGCCTGACCCGGGCTACGACGGCGTGCGCAAACGGGCACCGCTGCACGCCAAAAACTCCCGGTGCCCTGCGCCGGTGCACCGCGGCCGCGCGCAAAATCCCGGGTTACGGCCTGCGGCCTGACCCGGGCTACCACGGCGCGCGCAAACGGGCACCGCTGCACGCCAAAAACCCCGGTGCCCCGCGCCGGTGCACCGCGGCCGCGCGCAAAATCCCGGGTTACGGCCTGCGGCCTGACCCGGGCTACGACGGCGCGCGCAAACGGGCACCGCCGCACGCCAAAAACCCCCGGTGTCCTGCGCCGGTGCACCGTGGCCGCGCGCAAAATCCCGGGTTACGGCCTGCGGCCTGACCCGGGCTACCACGGCGCGCGCAAACGAGCACCGCTGCACGCCAAAAACTCCCGGTGCCCTGCGCCGGTG
>Ga0210028_1000642_pt1 | contig 29997 bp, 18 predicted proteins | sample CryGeymeta201513_FD_185468 | JGI IMG/M metagenome (GOLD analysis project Ga0210028, IMG submission 185468) | Groundwater microbial communities from Crystal Geyser aquifers in Utah, USA - Crystal Geyser metaG 2015-13 (SPAdes) (version 2) | ecosystem: Environmental > Aquatic > Deep subsurface >...
CAATCGCCGGCAGAATATCACCCGTGGCGCCAATGGAACCGAAATAGGCCGTGCCGTCAACCTCCAGGTTGCCGTAGACATAGAGATCTTCGTTGGCAGAAGGATTGTTAAAGGTATAGCCTGAGTCCGGCGCCAGATAGGTGTCTCCTCCCACCAGATGAAGCTTGGAGTCAGGTGCGGTGGTGCCGATTCCTAAACTGCCGGATAAGTAGTTGGCCTCTTCGCCGCTTATGTAAAACCCGTAGCTTAAAGATGTGCCGGAGTCCGGAAGCGTTAAATTCAATCCTTTAACCTGATAATTGCCGTCGGCAACATTGCTGGAGAGATCCATCTCAAGGCCGTTCAAAGCCCCCGCCAAAGTGGAACTCACCGAAAAACTCAGGCTGAAAGCGGTTCCCGAGGTAAAACCATTGTCCAGCTGAAGCGCTGTTTTGCCTTGCTGCCTGGGAGCCAGAACAACATTGTTGCCCTCGGTGGTGTAAAAAGCGTAATCCGAATTGTCGTTTTCGTAAGAAAGGTCTAATTTTATCTGGCCGCTGGCATTGTCATTGTCGGCCCCGACCGGCGAAGTGTCGTTAAAAACGCTCCAAGAAGATCCCGTGACGATGATATCCGCGCCTGAAGAAGAAGAGGCATTCCACGCCAGATTACAGTTGGAATTGGAAGGACAACTGGATTTTATATGGCTTTGTTGAATTTCCACATCGCCGGCCGCACCCTCGCTTTTAATAATGTAGCTTTTGGCCGAGGCGCCTGAATTGGCGTTGCGGCCGTATAAAAACGAATTGTAAATCCGAAAATCGGTGGAACCGGTGAACTTGATTAAGAAAGTGGAATCATCAAGTGAATTGTTAAGGCCGATATAAACCCCGCTCAGATAGGAAACGTCCGCACTCGGATTGGCAACTACTGCGATAGTTTCTGTGCCGGTAGGCCAAATCCAAACATCTTTCACCATAGATCCGCTGGCCAAAGTGATTCGTCCGTCAATGATGGTATTCCTGAATCCCGCACCTTCCAAGGAAACATAATCCGGCAGGGTTACCTCTTCGTCATAAGAACCCGGCATTATTTTAACCACACAGGCGGCCGACGCCGTGCAGGAGGAACCAAATGAAGCAACCGCGCTGGTTATAGTGGTGAAATCAGCTCCGCTTTTAGCCACGACAATCGTTTGGGCATAAGGGGTCAGGAAAGAGCCGGCGACTTCGAGATTCCCGGACACCAAAAGGTCGTCTTCAGAGTCAACCAGGGCAGTGGCATCTGCTCCGGTTACTGAGGCTGTGGCCGCATCCCCGATCCGAATATAGGCACCGGTTCCGAAAAGAGTGGGGACATTGGTTAAAGTTGAGAGCGTAAAATAGTCATCCGCATCACCCGAAGGCTTCAAGGTGATATTGCTGGCCGCAGATAGATCCGCTGCAACAGCTGAGTTCAGCAGCAGATCCCCGGAAGTGATGGTGGATAAAGTCAGGTTGCCGGAAGTAGCAGAGACGTTACTGGCACCGGTTCCGTCAATGGAAAAGGTACTGCTGGAAAGAACGTCAAAAGTGCCGGTCACGTCGATGTCCAGATTAGCTCCGGCATTGAGGTCAAACAGTCCAGCTGAGGTTAAGTCCAGCTCCCCACCGGTGACGGTGGTAATCTGGATCTGGCCCGAAGTGTTGGTAATAGTCAATCCCGTGGCTCCGGGTCCGGTTATGGCTTTGGCCGTGCCATAGAAAGTGATATCTCCGGCTGTGCCGACTTGCATGTAATCTGCTGCTCCACCTGCAAAGATATTTCCCTGGACTTCAAGGTCTGACGAAATTAACAGATCCTCGGCTCCGGAAAGACCATGGTTGGTGGTTCCTGTGCCAAGACGGGAATAGGTAGTGTGAGTTACCGACCCTGCCTGAAAGACCCCTGAGGCTGACAAATTACCGGCTGTATCAACTATTAGTTTATCTACCAAGGCTGCTCCGGACTGGAAGCGCAGGAAATTGGCATCATTGGCATTCTGGACTGCGCCGTAGATTAGATCCCCGCCATTTAGAGAATTACCCTGCAGATTAACCACTGCCCCGGAAACGGTGGCTGACGAGGCCGAAATAGCTCCGCCTGTCCCGGCTTGCTCAACGGCTAAAGTAGTTAGGTTATCAAATCTGTAATAATCCCTTTGGTTGAAAACTCCGTTAGTGCCTTTGGAGATTTTGGTATATGAATCCTTGTAGGAATTGACTATTGAGGTCGGGTCATCAACAATCACGAAGTTGACAGTGGCAGCAAAGTTTAGATCGTTAAACTGGGAATTGACCGTTGTGTTGGTACCTACATTGACATTGATAGCATTTCCCAAAAGCCGGTTGTAAGATAAGGTCAGAGTCCCGCCATCGGCATTGACATCCGCAATTCCGGCGGTAATACTCGAATGCTCCAGTTTAGCACTTCCGGTTCCGGTCTGCGAAAGTCCGGTGGCAACGTTGGAAATGGTCAGACGTTTGAGTGAAGGCGAGCCTGTTGAAACTGCAATGCCCACCTGTGAGGCAGTGCCTCCGCCGCGCAGCACCAGGTTTTCCAAGACTGGCGAACTGGAAGAGAGATTGACAATCGGATTGGCGCTGTCCGCGGTCTTTCTCAGGGTAAAGCCTTCGAGTCTGGCATTCGAGGCCCCGCTGACAATCGTGCCTATGGACTGCTCAATAGTAGTTACCTCAGGACCGCCGATGGCAATAATATCCACATAGTCTTCCAGGGTAAAAGAGTCGGTATAGACTCCGGGGAAAACGCGGATGAGATAGCGGTTTCCTGCCTCGGCTGAGATATCAGCCAGGGCTGAGGAGATCAAAGTATAATCCCCGCCTGACTTGGCCACGGTCACCACCCCGGCATAAGGAGTAGTGGTGCCGGCCAGATTCACCCCTTCGCCTAAACCAAGAAGATAAAGTTCGTTTTCAGCTTTACCCAAAGCCACCACCTGGGACACAGCATTGATCCCTGCAGGTTTGGTGGTAGTCAGACTTCCGGCCGTAGTATCCACATAATATTGGGCGCCGGGAGTAAAGTCTGCATAGACTCCGTTGTCGTAGTAAACTCCCTGGGTTTTGACCAGGACTTTGGTACCATTATCCTTAACCACCATTCCCAGAGCCGGCATTTTGGAGGCGTCATCCCCGTCGGCTTTGGCCACTTCATTGGTGGCGTTGATATACGCTACCTTGCCGGTGAGATCGGTTCCCGTATTGTCGGTGTATTCCAAGGTATGGGAAAGGTCGCGCACGATTGAGGTGGCGGCATTATTTAACTTTTGATAGGAGTCAAAGTAGGTTTCCAGGGTAGCGCCGGCTGCAATATCGATATCAATATTAGTAGTTCTGAAATAGTTATACCTTAAAGATACAGTTCCGGTTGAATCTTGATTGACGCCATAAGCAAAGTCCGTATCAAGAGTGGTGTTGGATTCAAGGGTAGGTGAAGCAGTCCCGGCAACATGGACAGCCGAAGAAGCCGTACCCGACTGGGTGAAATGATTGCGGGTAACATTGACCGTCGAGTTGCCGGTGATATCGATACCGTAGTCCGTGGCTGCGTCAGCTGTGTCGAGCTCTACGGTAAAACCGCTTAGTTGGGATCCAACGACATTGTTGGCTGTGACCACTGTTGAGCCGGTTCTCTTGATGGTGGTCGTTTCCGGCCCGCCTGAGGAGATGATGTCAACGTAGGATTGCATGGTGACTCCGGCTGTCTCGGTATACACTCCGGGCTTGACGTCAAGCAAGATCTGATTGGTAGCCGATGGTGTTAGGGTAGCAGCATAAGTCAGGGCTGCGGCAATGGTGGTAAAATCCCCGCCTGATTTAGCCACGACAATCGTTTGGGCATAAGGGGTCAGGAAAGAGCCGGCCACCTCCAAGTTTCCCGAAACCAAAAGATCGTCTTCAGAGTCAACCAGGGCAGTGGCATCTGCTCCGGTTACTGAGGCTGTGGCTGCATCCCCGATCCGGATATATGCTCCGGTTCCGAACAGAGTCGGAATATCAGAAAGAGTCGAAACCGTAAGATAGTGGCTCGTGTCATCTGAAGGCTGCAGAAATATACTGCCCGCTGCCGAAGCAGTGATGCTACCGGCTGAGGTTAGCAGCAGATCCCCGGAAGTGATAGTAGATAAAGTCAGGTTGCCGGAAGTGGCTGAAACATTTGAGGTTCCTGTCCCATCAATGGAGAAAGCGCCGGAGGATAGCATGTCAAAAGTGCCGGTCACGTCAATGTCAAGATTGGCTCCGGCGTTAAGATCAAAAAGTCCGGTTGAGGTTAAGTTTAGAACATCCGCTGAAGTTAAACTCAGACTCCCGGCTGTGGTTTGAAAAGTTGAGGAAGCGTTCCCCGTAAAGTTTAAAGCCTGGGAAGTTCCGGCTTGCACTAAAAGTGCCCCACCCGCAGGACCGGTTACTATCGCTCCGATTGAGCCGTTGACAAAAGTGATATTCCCTACGGTGTCAATTAAAGCATAAGCTGTGGTTCCAATCTGGGCTGAGTCAAGATAGGCTCTCTCATCCACATACAGATTTCTCCATTTGAGTAAGGCTGAACCTAAATCATAGGCTCCACCCAGCAAGGGAGCGATATCGTCTGAAACCGCCAATGCCCCGTCACCTCCGCCCAGCAAATCATAATCCCATCTTAAAATCTCGGTGTTCGTCCCACCAAAAGCCAAAGTCAGATCCGTGGTAGCTGCATTTTTATTGGAGCCGATGGTAAAGGTGGCCTGTTTAGTGCCGGAAATATCGGTTTCGGTAGCCACTAAATTGTCAGTATAGATATTGGCAAAACGGATGAGGTTGGTTCCCAAATCATAGGTGGAGTCGGCAGCCGGGATGAGGTTGCCGGTTAAAGTCACTGTTCCTCCCGAAGTCAGGTTGATGGACGAACCGCGGATGGTAGCCACATAGGCCACTGAGCCCACGGTCATGTCAGCCGTGGGAGTTAATGTTGACCCAAAGGTAAAGTTGCCTAAACTATCAATATAAGTATTAAGACTGCCGAAAAAGACTGTCCCGGAAAGCAGCGCCTCCCCTTGCGAAACATACAGGGCATAACCTCCGGCTGTGGCATTAATACGGGAAACCACCAAAGTGTCATCCGCTGAGATATCAGATAGGGAAAGAGATGTTGTCCCGTCGGAAACCGTCAGATTGCCTTCGGTCAAAGCCAGATCCCCCTCGGCTAAGGTCAGGTTTCCGTCTGCCAAAATAACATTGGCCACACGTGTTCCGTCTGAGTTTTCAATGGTCAAAGCCGTGTCATTGCCGGAGTCATAGATATCAATGGAGGCGGCTGTGTCTTTGATCTGCAGCTTCGAGCCATTGATCACCACGTCGCCTTCCACTTCCAGGTCAGCCACTTGTGAGCCGTCGGAATTTTCAATGGTCACTTTGGACTTGCCCGCGGCATTGAGGGGATCAAGGGTGATATTGCCGGCATATTCCATCTCCGGCGAGATCACTTTGGCCACGGTTAAAAAGCCCTGCGAGTCGATGTTGTAAGCCGGGGAGAAAAAGACCACCCTGCCGTTGCCGGCAGGAATCAAAGCAATGTTCTGGTTATTGCCCGAGGTCAGGTTGACAGCCCCGGCGGCATCAATGGCAATTCTGTCGCTGGTTCCCTGTTTGAGCGCAAAGGTATTAGAAACACCAAAGGTTTGGGTAAAATTATTGGTAGCTGTCAACTCAAAGTTGGTACCGGCGACAAGCGAGAGACCGGTAACGCTATTGAGTGTCAGCGAGCCGGTGGCAGCAATTTGCCTGTCACCCACCAATCTTAAATCACCGCCTAAGGATAAACCTTTGGATAAATCAAAACGGTTGGCGGCATGATTCCAACTGAAAGTTTCCGGGTTGGTGCCGGCAAACCTCAAAGTCAGATCCGTGGTGAGTGAATCTTTGTTGGAGCCGATGGTAAAGGTCGCTTGACGGGTGCCGGCAATGTCGGTTTCCGCAGCCACCAGAAGATCAGTGTATATAGCAGAAAAAGTATGAGCGGCGTCGCCTAAAGCGTGGGTTGAAGTGGTGCTTGGAAAAACTGAAGCCGTCAGATTAACTACCTCGGAAGCAGGGGCTATGGTCATGTCCCCATCTGCATCGATAATAAACTGGTTGGTATTGACCGAAACGTCGCCTAAAATATCCACCCCTTGGGCAAAATCCACATTGGCGTCAAAATAGGCCTGGTTGTCAACTTCCAAGCTCCCGGAGATAAAAACATCCGCTACTGAAGACAATCCATGGGTGGTGGTATTGGTTCCAAAAGCGTTGTAAACCAGCTTGGTTAGCGAGCCAACCCTGAGAGTGCCAAGAAAAGTGGCGCGGCCTTGAGAATCAATTAAAGCTTGAGGGATGTTGCCTGATGAATAGATTTCAAACTGGTTAGCCCCGCCGCTGTCTCCCAAAACCACACGGGTATTACCATTGGTGGTGATTTTGAAAAGATTGGCGGTTTCCAGATCAATGGTTTCCCCATCGGCAAAAGTGATCTTGTCGCCAGTGACGGTAAGGTCTCCGGACAAACGGATGTCACCGGTAGCATCCACCGCATAGGTTCCGTCAGCCAGCTTGACTGCTTGGATGCCGTTTATCGCATACAAAGCCTGGGAGCCGTCAATTAAATCTACGTAATAGGTAGCGCCTGAAACATCATCTTCAAAAGTGGCTTTGCCTGTTCCTTGCGCCTGAAAGACCAAATTCCCGTTTCCGGTTGAGAAAAAGGTACCGCCGGAAGTTAAGGTGACGTCTCCGGCTAAAGTGAGGTTGCCGGAAGAATCGATATTGTTGGCAGCCGAGTGAAACTGCACCGCGCCTGTGCCATTGGGGTTGATGAGAATGGCAGTGTCGGTATCGGTATTAACAATAGTGTTGGTTCCTGCACCTAAAGTCAGGGTTCCGCCGGCTCCCTGCAGGGTATCCGATAAATACAAATCGTTACTCAACTCAAAGCGCTGCTCAGTGGCATTCCACGTTAAACGCTCGTTATTCGTTTTACCGAAAACCAAAGCCAGGTTGCCGCCGGTATCATCAGTATCCAGAGTAAAAGTTTCGGAAAGGGTACCGGTAATCATCGGCGGGATTACAAACGAAACGCTGTTGTCGAAAGTAACCGGGGAAACAAATTCTGAGCTGGCATAGACTGTGAGGTTGGAAGTTACACCCGCCTGTCCGATGGTAACATCTCCTTGGGCTACTATGTCGTCACCGAAAGTTACCGGCGCGTGGAAAATTGAGGCGGCATAAACATCCAAAGAATCTGAGGCCTCGCGGCCGATGGTGATTTTACCATCTTGAGAAACCGCAAAGATGTTCTCACCTAAAACCAGTGAGCCGCCGCTGATATCCAGTCCGTTTTGGACATCCACTTTGCCTCCGAAAGTGGCCTGGCCCGTCCCGACAGTAAACTCAAAACTGCCGGTCTGCTCAAACCTCCCGTCCATCAGCAAGCTGCCGACACCACTGAGGTTGCCGTATTCGTCAATTCCCCAGTCTTTGGATAAAATCGAAGTTGCATAAAGATTTGAACCTAAAACCATCTCAGCGGTGGGAATGAGCCTGCCGCCGAAAGTGATGGTACTGCCGATTGTGGCACTGCCGGAAACAGCCAGGCCGCCAGAGAGAGTGCTGTTCCCTCTAATATATTCATTGCCGGCGACGTTTAGGTCTCCCCTGGCTATAATTGCGTTCACACCCAGATTGCCGGCCAGATATAAAGATCCGCCCTTTTGGAAATAAACCACCCCGCGTCCGGATTCCTGCATCACCAAAAAGTCTTGTGCCTCGCCCAGATTATCCAGGCGCAAAGGTACGTAATAACCGTCTTGGATAATAAGAGCCCCTTTTAGCACTTCACCCGCCCGGTTGCTATCATTAATCCAAATATCCTGCACCAAGGGTTTGCGGTCTGGTCCTTGCAGGGAATCTTGAGATTCAAAAATTAAGGCTAAATCCTGGGGCACGACCACATCATGTTTAGGAGCCACTTCCCCGTTTTGGGTGTATTCCCACATCTGACGGTCGTCAGTCGTAGGGTTGGAACGGTTCAACCCCATTTTGTCAGCCAGGGCCGGGAAAAGATTGCGGATGATGTTGTCGGAATAACCTTTGAAATAATCGCCTACAGATTCAAATGTCCGATCCCTGGCTGACGGCGAAAACCCGAGACCGAGCAATATGACCAACAGCAGAGTTAAAACTCCCAAGGTTGTAATCGCCTGCCAGTTGATTTTTTGATACCAGGGAAGATTTGGCAACAAGGGGCGGATAGGCAGATTGGTAGATGCTGATTTTAAGAGCAGCGAAGTCTGGGCTCTGGCTGCTCCCTTGGCAGCTATCTCTTCACTTTTGATTTTCATTAAACGCTCGATCTGTTCTTCGGAATACCTTCTGTCTCCGCCAAGAGTACGCATTGTCTGGACGTTATGTTCCCGTCCCCAGCGCCGCAAAGTGGAGGCTGATACGCCCAATTTGTTAGCTGCCTCTGAAATACGGAAAAGTTTTTTGGAACTGTCTGGAGTTGTCAGATCTTGATTGTGAAGGTTTAAAAAAGAGTTTCCCTGTGTAGAAACTTTGTCGTTGGTTGTTGTAGCAACCTTATTATCTGCAACCTTTGGTTTTTCATTTTCTGCGGTTTGAATTTTGTCATTGGCTGCTGTTGGGGGGTTTTCCCCATACGCAACCTTGGGTGTCTCGCCTAAATTCTCCGCGAAATCAACCCGAAGTTGAGGAATGTTGTTTTGTATAGAAGAATTCAGCGGTGATTCATTTTGGAGATCAACCGGATTTGAAGCTTTATTCTCAAGATTATTAGATGAAACTGCGTCAGTATATATCGCCTCAACATCAGAAGATAAACCACCTGCTGACTGGTTTGAAACAGCTTCGCTGTCGGGGTCTTGTTGCGTAGCTTGAGAATTTATTGAATCTTCAGGCTGGGGCATTTTAAGCTTTTCCTCTTTGCCTTTCTTTGAAAGAAAGTTGATCTAAAGGCATTTGGCAAATTTGGATAATGACCTTAGATTTATAATATAGTAGTTGTCGTGAACCTGTCAAGAGGATTTTTCTGGAGGTCAATTCTGGAGGTCAATCCCTTCCCGTATGTCATTCCTGATGTTTTTATCTTGCAGTTTTGACATTTGAGTTTTGAGGTTTCCATTGTCTTACAGTGTCTTACAGGTCGAACCTGTTTTTGGGTTGCTACTAAAGCCTTTGCGAGATTTCCCCCTTCTCGGAAACTCGACTGTTCACCCCAGCCGGTAGCGGAAACCTTTAGGTTTCCATTTTCTCGGATCATGGCAACCTGAAGGTTGCCGCTACAATGTCTTCATCCTTCATTCCCCACGTGATCCTTACGTCCCCGCCGACTCGGCGGGTCCTCAGGATGACCGCTACCTTTAACTTTTGAGTTATTCTTAGCCAGAAGCTAGCTGCCAGATGCGAGAAGCTTTTGACCTTTGACTTTTCTTTAGCCAGCTGCCAGTAGCTAGATGCTGTTTTTCACTTTTTACTCATGATCTTTCTCTACTGAGCTATAATTCTTTTCACTAGGACTATGAGTTTAGTCATTTTTCCAATCTAATCTCATCCGTCTTTCTACCAACGACAAATCTCCCTCTTTTTGATGGCCCCAGACAAGAAGATAAATTTTCCGAAAAACGTTATTTTTACATTATAAGAACAACATTTGGTAAATTTAAACAGAATTGATACTTTTGTGGTCTTTTTAGCAATCTGAATGATAGGATGATAGGAATAGCCGCTATTTTCTATTTTGGGAAACTTGAGCGGTAATATTATTATAGGTTTACGATCAATCGAGAATAACAGCCACTTTACCGGCTTCCACCTTTTGACTCTGGACTTTCTCAATTCCAACTTTCAATGCTTCCGTAATAACTTCGATTCCCAGACTGGATATCTTCGGTAGCAATTCTATTTCCTCTTTGGAAAAGCGCGCCAAAACATAATCTTCGGCTGGCACTTTGTGGCGCTGATAATTTTCTCCTGCCACGCCGAGACGAAAACGCGGAAAATTACCTCTTCCTAGGCCTTGACAGATTGACACAATTCCCTTATGAGTACTACTTTTTGTTCCTTGATGTTGAACTTTTATTCTGCCCAAGGCTAAATCTACATCATCATGAATTACCCATAAATCAGAAAGTTCAACCTTGAAAAAATTCACTAAAGCTTTGACCGCCTGACCGGAATTATTCATATAAGTCTGCGGTTTCAGGAGGATTAAATTATGATCTCGAGAAATCAGGGAGTTAAATTTGATTGATTTTTCCCATGGAGGCAGGTTCAATTCCTCACGAAGGGAATCGACAAGATAAAAACCCAAATTGTGGCGGGTCCTCTCATATTTTTTCCCCGGATTGCCTAAACCGACGATTATTTTCATTTGAGTTTTATGTTATTTATCCTGTCATTCCCGACCTTTTTTACTGTCATTCCCGCCGGAAACGGGAATCCAGGTTTCCATTCTTCTATCACCGTAGCGGAAACCTTTAGGTTTCCATTTCCCCGGATCATGGCGATTCTTGCGTTCGCCGCTACGAAGTCTTCCTTCCTTTATTCCCGCGGGATCCTGATCCCGCCGATTCGGCGGGCGGGATAACACCCACCTAGCCACCAGCAGTCAGAAGCTAGTTAATGTCTTCCAGTTTTGCGCTTTGAGTTTTGAGATTTGAGATTTGAGTTTTCTTCTCTCATTCTCCAAATATCAAATATGCCGAAAAACGCCTCTGCGAGTGACATTTTGGTTTTCCCGAAACGGCGGTCACGAAATACAATCGGCACTTCTTGGATTTTTAAGCCTAACTGGGAAGCTAGAAAGTGCATTTCAACCTGAAAAACGTAACCATTAGCGCTCGGATGAAACGCAACAATCTTCTCTAAAGCTTGTCTGTTATAACAATTATAACCCGAAGTGATGTCATGAATCTTTAATCCAAGCATTATCTTAGCAAAAAGATTAGCCAGAACGCTCAACATTCGGCGATGGAAAGGATATATCACTTTTCCGCCCTTAACATAACGCGAGCCAATAACTAAATCATAAGATTTAGTCTCCGCCAATATGGCTGGTAGGCAAGAAGGATCATGTGATAAATCGGCATCCATGGTGACAACCAATTCAGCGTTATCTTGACAAGCTTTGTCAAATCCGGCTTGATAAGCTTTACCCAAACCTTCTTTGCGGAGCCGACTTAAAAGCAAAACATTTTTTCCTTGTTCTCGATAGGAAAGGGCGGTCTTTCCTGTTCCATCGGGAGAATTGTCATCAATGATCATCACCCACCAATCATAATCGAGATTTAATTTTTCAATCGCCTTAACTACAAGAGGAAGGTTTGCTTTCTCATTATAAGTTGGGATTAAAATATAAAGTTTGGCTTTTTTCTTGTCTGGCATACGGTTGTTATCTTATTTTACTCATTGTTATACATTGATATATTAAGTCGTATTCATTTTACGCTCTGGTGGAGAGAATTACTTCTTAATTTTAACCCTTCGACGGAGTTTAGCCTGATCCGCCAGCTGGCGGAGAAGGACTCAGAGCAAGCTTTTAAATTTAGTTTTGAGCTTTGAGTTTTAAGTTTCCATCTAAATTATGGCGATTCTTGCTTCTCGCCGCTACAAAATCCTATCCACCATCCACACCATGGCGATTCTCACGTTCGCCGCTACCAAACCCTATCCAAAATCCACCACCGTAGCGGAAACCTTTAGGTTTCCATTTTCTCGGATCATGGCGATTCTTGCGGTCGCCGCAGTGTGTCATTCCCGACCTGATCGGGAATCTATACCATTGTTTCTTCTGGATTCCCACTTGCGTGGGAATGACAATAGCAGTTTTTCCGTCCGTTTTTCTTGTCATTCCCGACCCTCTTTGTCCTTTCCGAATCTCTGTGTGTCATTCCCGACCATTTGTGTCATTCCCGACCTCAACCGGGAATCCAGTCCGTTCTACCACTTTCCTCGCCCTGGATGACAAATATGTATCATTCCGAATCCTGCAACCGCTGGAAAGGAATCCCTTTTTTCTTCCTGAAAGGACCTTCTTTTCCTTTCGGTCTACTTTACCTGATTTTTGGCAAAATCGCCAACCACCGGAAGTTGAAATTCTTCTTTGGAATAAGCCTTATACATAAGCACTATCCACAGTATAAAAGCTGCCAACCCCCAGAGCGAATTCAAGATCCAACCGAAAACCGGAATGATTCTTGAAACTGCCGAGGCAATCATCAAAACCACGCTCAAAGCCACTGACTGCCAGGCATGAAAGCGGACAAATTTGTCTTCCTTTTCGATCAACAGAAAAATGATGCCGCTTATCGCTCCCAAAACATAAGAGAGCGCTGCGGCCACGTTTGGTTCCAAGCCGGACTGGCTTTTGGGTTTTACTGCTTCTTTTGGCTGTTCTTTCTCCATGTTTATCACCCCCTTTCTTCTTTTTGCTCACAATTTAGAATTCGTATCGTCAAGAGGATGATCCTCTTTTTCTTTTTTCCTGGACTCTTCCTATTGTTCGACCAATCCCGCCAAAGGCGGGGGCGTGGAGAACTACGCTTTGATATTTTGCGTTTCTCAAAACAAACTCATCTGTTCTGAACTTTCTTCCTTCGTTTGAGTTTCATCTTCCCAAATAGATACCTTACCAAATTCACCGTCATATCCGGGAGAAACACTGATCTCGCCATTTCGATTTTTGATAATCCCCTCGACTATTTTGGGAGAGACTACCTTCACCAGATCTTCTCGGGCAGTTTTTAGCAAGACTTCAAACTCACTTCCGAAACGGTCTACCAATGCTTGATACTCACTTCGGACCGTCTGGGAGGCCGTATTACTACCCACAACTTCGGCTATAACTTCCTGCAAAGGTACCAACATGACAAACGGCGGACGGTTCAATTTTTTCGATCTGGTAAAAACCCCCTCTTTCGCAATTTCGATCTCAGCCTCACCGCGAGTGGAGAGTGCCTCAACCCTCTGCATGACACCCACCGTCAGTTTTCTGCCGCAAACCGGACACGTTGTTCCTTTATGCTTCACCTCTTCGGGCGAATAGCAAACTTTACAGTTTCTGTGACCGGTATAATGATATTTTCCTTCTTCGGGGTGAAATTCGATGGTATAGGCGATTTTGTTCGGTCCATCTTTGCTTTTCATGGCCTCTCTCAAACCCTGGAACGAAAAATCGCCCTCGAAAGCGGTGGCCTCGCGTCCAAGTTTCGGTAAGGAATGGGCGTCGGAAAAAGAAATAATCCCGTAATCATCCAGCTCTTTTATTCTCCAGTTCATGGCCGGGTCTGAAGATAGCCCGGTTTCAATGGCGAAAATCTCACGGCTTGCGCTGCCAAAACAGTCCACCATTGAATCAAAGCCGGAATTGGACCCATACAGAGAATACCAGGGAGTCCAGATATGGGCCGGGAAAAAAATAGAGTCGGGAGAGACTTCCTTGACGGTTTCTAAAAGCAGTTTGGCGGAAATCGGAAGAATCGGCCGGCCATCGGACATGAGATTTCCCAAACTCGCCAATTTTTCGTTGATTTTTTCCGCATCGGCAAACGAAGGGGCTAAAACAACACTGTGGATTCGTCTTCCCTTTTCTCCCTGGGTATAGATATTGGAAATCTCGGCGCTTAAAACAAACTTGGGTCCCTTGCCATCATCTTTGAAATTAAAAAATCCTTTTCCGTCTTCGAGGAGGTTTTCCTTAAGATCGTTAAACCAGAAAGGGTGGGTAAAATCGCCGGTGCCGATAAGGTCTATCCCCTTATATTTCCCCCAGCGGGAGAGGTTAGGGATCGTCATTTCCTGCGAGACCGCCCGCGAATATTTAGAGTGAATGTGTAAATCGGCAATATAGATCATAGAAAATCCTTTCGTGATTATTTTTTTAAGAGGTTTCCATTCTCCCAAACCATGGCGAACTGAAGTTCGCCGCTACAAAATCCTATCCACCACCGTAGCGGAAACCTTTAGGTTTCCATCCAAAGCTACCAGTACGCCTGTCCCGTGTAGCGGAAACCTTTAGGTTTCCATCCAAAGCAAGATTAAAGTTAAAAGAGCAAAAATCAAAGTCTAGTCCAAAGTTTAAAGCCAAAAAGCTTTTGATTTTAAACTAGGTTTTGAGATTTGCACTTTGCACTTTGAGTTTGATTTCTCAATTTTGACCTTTGAGTTTTGCATTTCGAATTATGAATATGTATTTTGCAATTTCAATTAATATGATTTCTATAAATACTACTGTAAAAACAATTTGCCACATCGCCCAACTTAAAGGTAAAACTTCAAAAACTCCCTGGAAAAATGGAACATAGACCGCCGCCAGCTGCACCAAGAATCCTCCGAGAACCGCATAAATAAGATATCTGTTGCGCAAAGGATTATATTTGAAAATTGAATGCCGCAGGGTGCGGCAGGAAAAAACATAAATCAGCGAATCCAACCCCAACGACACAAAAGCTACCGATCGCGCCAACCTGACATCACCTGTTGTATGCCAAATAAGATAAAAAATCAAGAGATTGGCCAATCCGGTAAAAACGCTGATTAAAAGAATAAGGGTTTTCATCTCAAAATTTAAGATTGATTCCTTGGGATTGCGCGGCTTTTCATTCATAATTTCCTCTTCTCCTGGTTCTAGAGTTAGAGCAATATTCGGAAAACCGTCGGTGACGAGATTAATCCACAAAATTTGAGCGGCAGTTAAAGGCGGCGGCAGTTTCAAAAGTAAGGAACCCAAAATCAAAACGATTTCCGAAAAACTGTCGGACAAAAGATATAAAATCACTTTACGCATGTTATCGTAGATTATTCGTCCCTGCTTGATAGCCGAAATAATGGTCTTAAAATTATCATCCAGTAAAACCACGTCGGCCGTTTCTTTGGCCACCTCGGTCCCGGAACCAACCACCACTCCCACATTGGCTTTTTTCAAGGCCGGCGCATCATTAATCCCGTCACCGGTCATGGCCACCACCTCACCCCTGGCTTGAAAAGCCGAGACGATTCTGATTTTATCTTCTGGCGAAACACGGGCAAAAAGATGGATTTTGAAAATTCTATTTTTCAGTTCTTCGTCGCTTAATTTTCTCAGTTGATCGCCTTCAATGATATTCTCATCATGCAGTTTAATCCCTAACTCTTCCATGATGGAACGGGCTGTCAATCTGTAATCTCCGGTGACAATAGCCACTTTGATACCAGCCTGGCGGCAAAGATCTAAGGTTTCTTTGGCTTCTGGCCGAAGCGGGTCTTTGATTCCCAAAAGCCCTACCCATATAAAATCCGATTTTAAGTCTTCAATGTCCTCAATTTCTTCTGATTTGGCGGAAGCTTTTTTATATCCTAAACCTAAAAGGCGCAAACCCTGTTCTCCCATCCTGATGATCTCTTTTTTTATCAAATCTCTATCTTGACTGCTAAGCTGACGTACCTTATCTTCAACTCTGATATCCGAACACCTGCCCAACATTTTTTCCGGCGCGCCTTTGAAAAATAACAGATTATTTTTGGCATTATAATGATGGAGGGTAAACATATATTTATTGGTGGAATCAAAGGGTAAAACATCCAGCCGCGGCATTCTTTTCTCCACATGTTCTTTGTAAAATCCGGCCTGCGAAGCCGACAGAATTAAAGCTCTTTCTGTCGAATCACCTCGAATTCTCCAGTCATTTAATTCATCTTGAGGGTTTTCGATAAAAGCATCATTACATAAAACTGAAATCTCCATTAAATCAATCAAACCCTCCTCTTTTATCCCTTCGGGACCCTCCAAAGAAATATTTTTCACCGCATCGGTATATTCATTATTGGTGAAAATTTTTACCACCCTCATCTCACCCTGAGTTAGAGTGCCCGTTTTATCGGTACAAATAACGGTCGTTGAACCCAAGGTTTCGGCTGCCAAAAGTTTTCGCACCAGGGCTTTTTCTTTTAAGATTTTCTGCATGCCGAAGGCCAAAATCGCGGTTAAGGCCACTGCCATCCCCTCGGGAATGGCTGAAACTGCTAAAGCCACGCTCGTGGAAAACATCCGTGCCAAAGAATGACCGGCCAGAATTCCAATTAAAAAGATGCCCAGGCAAGTCAACAAAATAAAAATGCTCAAATTGCGACTAAAATGTGCCAGTGAAATTTGCAAGGGTGTCGCCTCTTCTTTGGTTTCGCTTATCAAAAGCGCTATTCTCCCCACTTCGGTCTTTTCCCCAGTCGCAAAAATTACTCCTTTTCCCCATCCTTCAACGATTTCAGTTCCCATGAAAGCGAGGTTTTTCTGATCACCCAATGGCAAGTTTTCACTCAAGGCTTCACTGGTTTTCTCCACCGGAATTGATTCACCGGTTAAGTGAGCTTCATTGATTTTTAGATGTTTGGATTCGATGATCCTCATATCAGCCGGTAATTTATCGCCGGCCTGAATGACAACGATGTCTCCCGAAACCAAATCTTTGGCGTCTATTTCTCTTTCTAAACCTTCTCTTATCACTATGGCTTTAAGACTGATAACTTCTTTTAACTTCTCCAGAGCATTTTGAGCTTGATATTCTTGGAAAAAACCAATAACCACATTAATTAAAATGGCCACCAGAATAACAATGGCGTCCAAATAATCTTCCAGGAAAAAAGTAATGATTGAGGCAATAAATAAAATATAAATCAGAGGACTTTTAAATTGCCCGCTGAAAATATCCCAAGGTGTTATTCTCTTTTCTTGGGGCAGAACATTTAACCCTTCTTTGTTGAGAATCTTTCTGGCTTGTTCTTCGCTCAGTCCTTTTTCCTGCGAAGCTAGGACTTGTAAAGTTTTAGAAATTGATAATTTATAAAAATCCATGGCTGTCGATCACGCTTCCTAGGGTTTTCCCCTGTAGCGGAAACCTTTAGGTTTCCATTTTTCGGATCATCATTTTTCGGATCATGGCGACCTCAAGGTCGCCGCTACAAAGTCTTACTTCCTCATTCCCAACGGAATCCTGAATCCTCTCCGATGAGCTTTAAGTTACTTTTTTAACCTTTAACTTTTGACTTTTTGACTTATTTCTGCATTCCGTAAAGATCTGTAGCTGAAACCTTTAGGTTTCCATCTAAATTATGGCGAGCTGAAGTTCGCCGCTACAGAGCTATTGCATCCCATAAAGCTCAGTGATTTCTTTCACCGTCGTTGCATCCTCAGGTTTTTTATCGTGTCGCAAAAGTTCCATCACCCTCGGAAAACGTAACGCATAACCCGCCTCTGCTCCAATTTTTCCGGCGGTATGTAATGGCGATTTGGTAATCTCATCGGCCCTAACCACGGTCACCAGTTTAGGCAAAACCCACACCTGGGGATTTAGGTCTTTATGAACTTTATAGCGCGCCGGCTTGCCTTCCACTTTAAGAGCGTCACATTCTTTTTTGATTTCCATCCATTGCTCGTCGGTTAGTCCCGTTCCGATTTTAGCAATTGATTCAAACACATCCTCAGCCGCATTATAAACTGCCACCAGCAAAGCCCCGATTCCAAATCCGGCTCTTTTACCCCGCCCATAATAATAGCCCATAATCAGGCAATCAAGGGTGTCGTCAAGCGCGCCTTTTTCTTCACGTTTATACTTGATCCACGAAAACCCTCGTGATCCCGCCTCGTAGGGTGCGTCCAATTTCTTAACCACGACCCCCTCTAATCCCTGACTTATTTTTTCCTGAAAAAAAGCCTCCAGATCGCACGCCTGCTCGAATATCTTTTTCTCAGCGATTGCAAAAACATCGCTCTGGCTTTTTCTAAAGATCTCCTCTAATTGCTGTCGTCTTTGATGATACGGCTGGTCAATCAATTTCTGCCCTTCCCTAAAAAACAGATCAAATACAAAAACCTTTAAGGGAATTTTTTTGGCCATTTCGGTGATACCGTATTTTCTTTTGCGTTGCACCGTTTCCTGAAAAGGCAGAAACTCTTGCGTTTCCGAGTTAAAACCGATTGCCTCGCCTTCAAAGATGATCGATGAAACAGAAATCTTTTTGGTTGCTGCGGAAATTTCGGGAAAACTCGCGGACATCTCTTCCAAATTGCGTGAAAAAATATGAACTTCCTGGTCTTTTTTGTGTATTTGCACGCGGAAGCCGTCGTATTTTGGCTCAGCGGCACATTTTCCTATTTTGGCGATAATTGCCTCAGCGTTCGGCAATCTTTCCGCGCTTGCTGTCCGAATTGGCGTTCCGGGCACAATCCGGATGGACTCTAATCCTTCTAGATCTTTTTCTTTAAAAGCTCTGGCGATTTTGCCGATATCAGCCGAAATATTATAAAAAGGCTCTATTTTTTTGCGTAACGATTTGTCCTTTTTTTTCATAAAGGACAGGGAGTCTAAAATCGTCATGTCCGAAAAACCTAAGCGTAATTTTTTTAAAGGGATACGCACCGCATATTTGGCTGAGATCGGAGCGAGGAAGGCAATAAGCTCCGCTAATAAATTTATTTTTTTCTCAACCGATCCCTCGCCTTCTACTCCGGCCACTTCCCATAATTTTGTAAAAACTTCCTCAACCGTGGAGTCTTTAATACTCTTAACTTCACCTTTTTCAGAGGCTAAAGCCTGAGCCACCCCACCTAAGTCACCCAATCTTCCGTAGAGTGTCTTGACTGCCTCTTTATCTTTTCCATAGGCTTTAGCCAAAACTTCAAACATCAATTTTTCCGCCAGATTAAATTCATAAGATTCATACTGAGGAACCAGCCTGCCCAGACAAAGGTAGCAGATTTTATCGATTTCGGCAGCCGAGGCTTGGGAAAAAAGGTCGGCCAGAATTTCGGTCATGGCGTTTCGGGAGTCGGTTGTCTCTAATTTTTGAAAAAAAGATGCCAGTTCTGAAAAATACATGTATTCTTCTTTCTAGAGGAGAAACCTCTTTTCGTTATTGATTCTTTACCTCAACTCATAATACGCCGCTTTGGTTTTGCCTCTTTTTTTGATGACTTTCTTTTTAACTAAATCCTTGAGCTCGCGCAAAATCGTGTCATCTGAAATTTCCGGAAAAAGGTTATGCCAATCCTGATTTTGGATTTTGCCGTAGTCCGAGATAAATTCGACAATCCTCTCCTGCCGTTCGTTCAAAACCACCTGACCGATATTCTTTTTGATTTTGACATCTCTGGAAATCTTCAACACTTTTTCTTTGATTTTGGAAAATTCGTCCAACAGCCCGAAAGAAAAATATTCAAGCCAACCTGTTAAATCATTGTCCGGTGGTTTAACCGACTGCAAGGCTTGATAGTAATTCTGCAAGTTGCGGTCATAATATTCATCCAGACAAAAAAAATTTTTGATGTCATAACCTTCCCGGTACAAAATTAAGGTAGTTAAAGCCCTGGCGGTTCGGCCGTTGCCGTCTACAAAAGGATGAATTCGCGCCAGCTCATAATGGGAAATACCGGCTTTAAGTACCGGAAACGTCTCTTTGGCCTCCTGACTGCTTAACCATAAAATAAAATCCTGTACCAGTTTACCAACCTCTTCGGCCTTGGGAGGCGTGAAGCTTATCTCCTTGGTCTTGGAATTTCTGACCGCCACTTTTTCCAAACGGAATTTTCCACTCTTTTCAGATGTCAAAATTTTGTCCATAACCACTTTATGAATTGTCAAAATCGTCTTTTCGTCAATCGGTGCTTTCTGTATATTTTCGATATACTTTAATACATTACGATAGTTTATGATATCATTAATATCTCGTTCTCTGGCGACTAAATCTTCTGCTTTACCTTCTAACACTTTTTTCGCATCGGAAAAATTTAAAGGATTGCCTTCTATATGAGTCGAGTAATGAACGGCACGGATTAGAGCCTCGTCTTTAAATTTACGCTCATACGAAGGAATAAGGGGAGAATTTTCGATTATCTCTTTGGCAGCCTCAATATGAGCGATGTCTTTTAAAATTTTATGGGTAATTTTATAATTGGGTTGAAACATATTTTATAATTATCGCACATTTCCCGCAAGAAAACAACCGCCAGCTTCTGGTCGTCCTGAAACGCCAATTCGACGCTGAAGGATCTATAGCAACCGCAAAACAAAATGTCGTTTTTAAACATATATAGCAAACTCAAAACAAAATGGCAGTTTTGTTGTAAACACCTTCGAGGTGGTGTTGCGCCTGCGGCTACACCTCGAAGGTGTACATACGCTTGTTTATCAAACCCGACACTTTGTTTTTAACAAGCTATATGTCATTCCCGCAAAAGCGGGAATCTATACAATTTGTCATCCCCGATTTAATCGGGGATGACAAATTGTTTTCACACGGCTATGGCAACAAAATTGCGCTTGCCTGTCTGCGAATAGGCTAGATTCTTCACATCACTTCGTTTCGATCAGAATGACGAAGAAGATCAACATGTACTTCTCTAATAATTATAAAACATGTTATTTTCTATCTATTTTTGCAACAACCGTGTTTACGGCATCTATCAGATCTTTCTTGTGTTCTAAATTAAAATATCCTTCTATTTTTCCTATCATTTTCCGTTTCCTAAAAAATAATAGCACCGGGAGCTTCTGAATTTTGTATCTCTTTAAAAGTTTCCCGCTCTCTACTTTTATCTTCCGATATTTAATATCCAAATCCTTAAATAACTCTTTGACCGGTATCGATTTTAGTAAGCACATAATCGAACCGTCATCAAACAACTCAACCGCCGCCAGTTTAGTTGACTCAATAATTTGAATTTCAAATTTACTCTGGGGGATGGAAAAAGCCTGATCTACAGGCTCGGCTCCATATCGGTCAATAAATAAATCGGAAACTTTTCTCGGGTCTTCCTCTATTTCTTTTTTTATTTTTTGATATTCTTCTGCTGTCCTTGCAACCCTAATAGCACCAACCGGACAAGCTTTCTCGCACTTTCCGCAATTTAAACACCGAGCATTGTCAACTGCAATGGTCTTTTTCTTCTCATCCCAGAAAAATGCCCCGCTTGGACAAATCTCTATGCCACTGCAGTCTTTTGAATTATCACAAATTTTAAAATTTATTAGAACTGGCATAAAACTCCTTTCCAGAAACTGAAACAGACTGTCACCTCAACCGCATTGTTTCGATATCTTTCAAATCTTCTAAAATCTCGAAAACCTCTTCTTCGGTCGACGTTATGATCGTCTGCTGACTGCCAAACAAAAAAGTCAATTTTTGACGGTTTTCCAAATCCAGCTCGGAAAAAATATCATCTAAAAGTAAAACTGGCATCTCTCCGGTTTTTGACCGAATAAAGCTTAGTTCTGCCATTTTCAAAGCCAAAATTACCAGCCTTTGCTCTCCGCGCGAACCGTATTTTTCCAAATCATAATCTTTCCAAAAAAACCCGAAATCATCCCGGTGCGGCCCGATCAAACTTTGCCCAGCTGCAATTTCCTTCATCTGATAAGCCCTCAGCCTTTCCGAAGAAAGCAGGCTGGGATAATAAATTAGCTTGAGATTATCCTTTTGGGAATTGAATTTTTCTCCAACGGTTTTCATTTCTTGATTAAAAAAAGAAAGGAGGTCTTTGCGTTCGTAAAATATCAGCTGGCCCAATTTTAAAAGCTTATCGTTCCAGTAAAATAATTGCTCCGTGTTCAAATTTTTCTCGCGAATATTTTCTAGCAGTTTATTCCTGCGAGTGATAACTTTTTGATATTGAGAAAGGCTGCGGTAATATGCAGAGCTTGTCTGAGATAGAACCGTATCTAAATATTTCCGCCTTTTGGAGGGGCTGTCAGTCACCAAATTCAAATCTTGAGGGGAAAATAAAACGGCTTGGAAATTGCCTAAAAAAGAAGAAAGCCGCCGGGAAACATCATTAACCTCTACTTTTTTCTTGCCTAAAATTGTGGTCTTCTCACCTCTCTGCAAAAAAACTCTCAAGATTACTCTGTCTTCTTGATTGGCAATTTTGCCTTCGAGGTTGGCGAAATTTTTATCTTTCTGAATTAATTCCTGTTCGACATCCGCCCGAAAAGAGTGACCGGAGGCCAAATAAAAAATGGCTTCTAAAATATTGGTCTTGCCGCTGGTATTGGGCGCCAAAATTAGAGTCACTGATTTTTTGAAATCCAGTGTTAATTCGTCAAAGTTGCGGAAATTTTGTAGTTTTAATTGATTAATTTTCATCCTTACGTTTTAGAGGATCATCCTCTAATTAGAGGATGATCCTCTTGTTTTTTTTAATAATTTGCAACCACTAGCCTAAAAACCCCGCTTAAAATCAGCCCCAAACCCAAAAGAAAAACCCAACAACCTGGAGCAACCTTCGGTCCTTCTTTGAGCTCCTCTTTTTCTTGAGCTGTCGGAGAGGTTAGAAATTCAGCCAGACCCCCATTTAAACCGCTAAGAATTCTCGGCGGCGTCAATTTTAAATTAATGGAAGAAATTATGATCAGGGCAACGCCCAAAATAATCTGCACATACGGGTTGAAGAGAAATTCGATTTTCATCCGAAACTCCTATGAAAGGTTATAACCCGTCAATCTTTCTTTTTGAACTGTCCAATAATAAACAATTTCACGAGCGTGGCGTGTAAAAAACGGTTAAAAATGTCATTCCAGACCCGTTTCATTGTCATTCCCGGCCTGATCGGGAATCTATACCATTGCTTCTGGATTCCCGCTTTTGCGGGAATGACGGTTGTGTCATTCTGCCAGCCAGCCGGCGGGCCAGAATCCGTCTTTTCTAATTCTGGAGTCCCCACCCGCAACTGCCTAGCTGTTAGCGCAGACTCCTCAGGCTGACGAGAGAGTGTCATTCCCGCCGGAAACGGGAATCTATAGTTATTTCTTCGTTTCTACTTTTTTACTTTTGACTTTCCACTTTTAACTTTTGACTTATTTTTGACACCTCGGACAGAAAAACGTACCCCTTTGCCCCAACTCTATGCGCTTAATCTGTTCTCCACACACTAAACACTTTTCACCTTTTCGACCATAGACCTTAAAATGTTCCTGAAAATGTCCTTTTTCGCCGTGGGCGTCGCGATAAGTGTTGTCCGAAGCACCCCGATATTTGATTCCTTCTTTAAGAACCTTAATTAGGACGAAGTATAGATTTTCGACTTTTTCGACTGCTATTTTATCAGACTGTGTGCGCGGATGAATTTTAGCCAGAAAAAGGGCTTCGTTGGCATAAATATTGCCGACGCCGGAAATCAGTCCCTGATCCATCAGAACGACTTTCACGGGTCTGCGGCTTTTTTGGAGTATTTTTTTAAAACCTTCTAAATTTAAATCATCCAGGGGTTCCGGACCCATCGCGGCCAGTATCTTTTTTAACTCTTCTTCACCCGCCACCTTTACAAAACCGAACTTTCTGACATCGGTAAAACGCAATTCCCGGCTCTTACCGTTTCTTGATAATTTGAGAATAACTCTGGTGAATGGATCCTGTTTATGTTTTTCGTCTCGAACTAAAAGACGCCCCGTCATTTTGAGATGAAAAAGAAGGTGTTTGGTGCTGTTTCTGAAATTAACTATTAACAGCTTGCCTTTTCTCTTGAAATCTTTGATTGTCTTTCCAACTATACCTTCCCTGACTGTAGTTAAAGTCGGTTTGACCATTGGCAAAAAAGTTGTTTGAACGCTATCTATCAGAAAACCTGGAAGTTCTTTTTCAAGATCTTGCCTGATGGTTTCCACTTCCGGCAGTTCCGGCATAAAATTTACCTCTCTTTCTGGTCTTTCTAGGGGTTCAACCCCTTTTTCATTACTTTTCCCTCTCCTCATAGGAGAGGAACGGGTGAGGTCTTTGTGTCATTCCTGATGTTTTTGTCTTGTAGTTTTAACATTTGAGTTTTAAGGTTTCCATCTAAATTATGGCGATTCTCACGTTCGCCGCTACAAAACCTCATCCAAAATCTATCACCGCGGCGGAAACCTTTAGGTTTCCATTTAGGAGTTAGAGGTTTCTCCTCTATAGAGGAGAAACCTCTTGTTTCCGGTAAATGGATGTCGGCGAACAGCCAGAAGCTAGCTGCCCGTAGCTGCTTTTTACTTTTGACTTATTTTTGGCAAAATTCATCCCATTTTTCATTGACAAACTTGGAAAAATTTTTTTTAAAATTATCCTTCGAAAATTTTTGCGCCTGTTTAATGCAATCCTCGGCCCGATAGCGATCCGGCTTAAAATTCTGAATGGTTTTAGCCAAAGCCTCCACCGTCTCTTCGGCAAAAAATTCACCCGTTTTGCCCGGAATTATTGATTCCAATACGCCACCCTTCCCTAGAGCAAGGACCGGCTTGCCATAACTCATGGCTTCAATTGGCGTAATTCCAAAATCGTCCTCTCCCGGAAAGAGAAATGCTTGGCAGTCTAAAAAATAATCTGCTACTTGTTTATCTTCTACAAATCCCAAAAACTCAATCGTTTTCCCAGCCATTCTTTTCAACCTTTTTTCATCCCTGCCGGTTCCGATGATTTTGAGATTTAGATTAAGTTTGTTGCAAGCTAAAATCGCCAAATCAATCCTTTTATATTGAGCTAACCGCGAAACGATTAAAAAATGATGTCCTTCCAAGGCTAAAGCCCTGGGTTTCCGTCTTTTCTCAAGAAATAGATTCAAGGTTTTTCCGCCAAAGGCGGACCCGTCTCTGGCGGGCATCTCAGGACTAAAGTCCTGGGTTTTCTCTCGAAAATAAGCTTGTGATTTAACATTTAATTGTGTAGACTTTGCAACTTCAACCGGCGGATAGATAACCCTGGCTTCTCTCCTATAGAATTTACTAATTCGGCTGGCGGTATGTCGTGAATTGGCTACGAAATAGTCAACACTTTGGGCCGCATTAAAATCCCAAATCCGAAAATAATTATCAAACAAAGCCAAAAACGGTGCTAAATACCAGATTTTCCGGCGGTTGACCTCAGTTGCGTAATGATATAAAAATCTGGGCGGAGTATGACAATAGCAGATATGTAAAGTCTCAGGCTTTACCAAAACTCCTTTGGCAAAACTGGCGGTTGAGGAGATTACCACGTCATATTCGGAAAAATCAAAGCTTTCAAAAACCAAGGGGTAAACAAAAGTGTAGTGTTTGGTAAAAAGCGAAACAAAAGGCATTTTTTGGATGGATGAAGTGACGACTTCCAACTTCCTAAATTCCGGCGGTAATTTGAGCGGATCAAAAATCGAGGTGTAAATAGGAGCCTCAGGAAAAATCTCATGGATTGCCCAAAGCACTCTTTCCGCTCCACCAAACTGATTTAAATAATCGTGAACTAAAGCAACCTTCATATAAACTAAAAACTTAAAATTAAAAGATCAAAACCTAACTTAAAGCGCAAAGTCGAAAAACTTTTAGCTTTACACTAGGTTTTGCGCTTTGTCCGCCAGTTGGCGGATTGCGTTTTAAGTTATTAATTATTTTTCGAGCGTGATGTCCCGTGCGTAAGCGCGAGGAGATTCATTTCCGTATCTTATTCTAATCAAAAAAAGATCTATTATTGAACTTTGTAACTTATCGATCTTCATTCCGCAATTTCTTTCATCTCACCCCAGTTTTGCCCGAGCTTTAAATCCACTTTGAGCGGAACTTTCAACTTGATTACTCCCTCCATCTCTTCTTTGACGATCGGTTTTACCTTCTCCATTTCGCCAGTTGAGACTTCCAACAGAAGCTCATCGTGAATCTGCAAGATGATTCGGCTTTTAAGTTTTTCTTGCCGCAGTCTTCCAAAAAGATTTATCATGGCCACCTTCATAATCTCAGCCGCTGTCCCTTGGGTGGGAAAATTGATAGCCATACGCTCTCCAGAAGACCTGACCATCAGATTGTCGCTGCCAAGCTCCGGGATATATCTTCTAAAACCACCCAAGGTTTCGATATAACCTTTCTTGCAAGCTTGCCTTAAGAGATTTTCCAAATAAAACTTGACTGTCCCAAAAGAAGTAAAATAATCGTGGATAAAATTTTGCGCCTGTTCATGATCAATCCCCAGTTCTTCTGACAAACCATGAGGAGACATGCCATATAAAATTCCGAAATTAACGGTTTTAGCCACCCGTCTTTCCTCATCGGTTATTTCCGCTGGTTTTTTATGAAAAATCTCAGCCGCAGTGGCTCTGTGGATGTCAATGTGGTTTTCAAAAGAGGACAAAAGCTTGCCATCTCCCGTGAAATGGGCCAGAATACGGAATTCAAACTGCGAATAATCAGCCGTTAAAAAAATAAAACCAGATGAGGGAACGAACGCTCTGCGGATTCTTTCACCCCACTCCCCGCGAATAGGAATATTTTGTAAGTTCGGCTCACTGCTGGTTAACCTTCCCGTGGCCGTTTTGTCAGCCTGAAAAATAGAATGAATCCGATTGTCCGAACCGATTGCGCGCGGCAAGGCTTCCGCATAGGTTGACTGGACTTTATAAAGCTCCCGGTAATCTAAAAGAATGGCAATTAAGGGATGTAAGTTGAGAAGGTTTTTCAAAGTTTGTTCATCGGTGGAATAACCGGTTTTCGTTCTTTTAGCCGGCGGTAGCTTAAGTTCAACAAAAAGAACCTCCGCCAATTGTTTGGGAGAATTAAGATTAAACATGTGTCCCAAAGCCTCAAAGGCCTTTTTTTCGAGTATCTCGATTTTGCCTCGCAACTCCCCTGATAATTTGTCTAAAATATCAAGATCGACCGCTATTCCAATCTTGGTCATGGAATCTAAAACCGGTCGGATGAGTTTATTGATTTTTTCAGGACCCTTAAATAAAAGAGAGTTGTCCATTTTCTTTCTTCCCTTTTGTTTTGCTTTCTGTTTGAGATTTTTTATTCTCACCCAAAAGCCGTCGAATCAGGCTTTTAAAACCTAAACTTTCTAGAAACCTAACCGTCTTTTCCTTATCAAAATTCTGTATCTTAGCCTCTTCCAGCTTAAAGTTAAGCGGTACGTCTCTAACAATCTCTGCCAATTTATAGGATAAAAAGGCGTCGTCTTTAAAGTTTATTAGTTTCTCGCGCGTTTTGTCTTCAATGTGGTTTAAGTTATCATAAATTCTGTCAAGCGATCCGAATTGTTGTAAAAGCTTAGCTGCCGTTTTTTCACCGATGCCGTAAACTCCGGGAATGTTATCCGAAGGATCCCCTACTAAAGCTTTATAGCAAACCACCTGTTGCGGTTTAATTCCGTATTTATCCCAAACGGCTTTCTCGTCAATGGTCACCGTATCCGAAAGCTTGGCCCGGGTAGTATAAACTTTAACCTTGGGACCCACCAGCTGCAAAGTATCCCTGTCCCCGGTAACTATTAAGATTTCATCGATCTGCGGATCTTCCTTTATCACTCTGTCAGATAAAGTGCCAATAATATCATCCGCTTCATACCCGTCAACCTCAAAATGCAAGACTCCTAAAACCTCAATTAATTTGTGTACCAAAGGAATTTGGCTTATTAAATCATCCGGCAAGGGCGGTCTTTGCGCTTTATAGCCTTTAAATCCGGCATGGCGGAAAGTCGGTGTTTTTTTGTCAAAAGCCGCCACCACAAAATCCGGCTTTAAGTCTTCTAAAACCTTAAAAAACATTGAGGCAAAACCATAAACAGCGTTGACCGGTTCCCCGGCAGAAGTGGTTAGGGGGGGCAGGGCATGATAGGCCCTGTGTATCAATGCGTGAGCGTCAAGCAAAACTAATCTTTTCATGCGGTCATTGTATCTTACTTCCCTCAAAAGAGCAAACGAGTCAAAAATCGGAAGAAAGAGGTCTCTCCTCTATAGAGGAGAGACCTCTAATTCCTCTAAAAGTCTATTTCTTCATCAGAGCTTCGAATTCTTCCCCTTCGATAGTTTCGTTTTTAACCAAAGTTTCTGCTATTAAAGCTAATTTATCTGGATGTTCTTTTAAGATTTTTCTGGCTTTCTCGAGGCTTCCGAGAATAATTTTCTCGATTTCAGCATCAATTTTGGCGGCCATCATCTCGGAATAATTCTTCTGCTCCGAAAAGTCGCGGCCCAAAAAAATCAACTCTTCTTTGCGCCCCAGCATAATCGGCCCTAGTTTGCTCATACCAAAGTGACAAACCATCTCGCGGGCAATTTCAGTTGCCCGCTCAATGTCGGATGAAGCTCCAACCGTCTGCTCATTAAATTTTAATTCCTCGGCCGCTCTTCCTCCTAACATGGAAGTAATTATTTCCAAAAGCCGCGTTTGCGTTTCATTGTATCTATCGGTTGCCGGCGGAACCATGGTATAACCTAAAGACAATCCTCTGGAAACAATGGAAATCCTGTGTACCGGGTCTAAATGTGGCAGATAAAAAGTAGCCACCGCATGTCCGGCTTCGTGGTAGGCGATCATCCGCCGCTCTTCATCTGATTGCAACCTTCTTTTTTCAGGCCCTAATTTGACTTTGGTAGCGGATTCCTCCAAGTCTACCGGCTCAATGATCTTTTTATTGAGTCGCGCCGCTAAAATGGCGGCTTCATTCATCATGTTTTCAATATCGGCCCCCGAAAATCCAACGGTCCGCCGGGCAATTTTGTCTATATTCACTTCCGGAGCAATTGGTTTGCCCTTCATGTGAATTTTGATGATTCCTTTTCTGCCCTCCAGATCAGGCAAGTCTAATACCACTCTCCTGTCAAAGCGCCCGGGACGCAGTAGCGCCGGATCCAAAATATCAGGCCTGTTGGTGGCTGCAACCACAATCACGTTTACATTCGGATCAAATCCGTCCATCTCAACCAAAATCTGATTTAAAGTCTGCTCGCGCTCATCATGTCCTCCTCCTAAACCGGCTCCGCGCTGCCTGCCGATAGCATCCAGTTCGTCAATAAAAATAATCGATGGCGCGCTTTTTTTGGCGTCGTCGAATAGATCACGCACTCTCGAAGCCCCAACTCCAACCAACATCTCCATAAATTCTGACCCTGCAATCCAATAAAACGGCACACCGGCCTCTCCGGCTACAGCTCGGGCCAAAAGCGTTTTGCCTGTTCCAGGGGGACCCACGAGCAAGACTCCCTTGGGAATTTTGGCGCCCAGTGCTCGAAATTTCTGAGGGTGCTTCAAAAACTCAACCACCTCTCCCAGCTCTTTTTTAGCCTCCTCTACTCCGGCCGCATCGGCAAATTTCACTTGGGGCTTGTCTTTGGTAAAAAGTTTGGCGCGGCTTTTGGCAAAGGAAAAAAGACTATTACCGGCCGACTGCGCCTGACGAAACATAAAAAGAAAAAAGAGAACGATCAAAAGCAGCGGCACAACTTGCAGGATGATATTGACCCATAAAGAAAGCGAGCTTTGCGATAAAACTTGAATTTCCACCGAATCAGGGTTGGCTCCCAAATCCTTGAGGGTGGAGAAAACGCTCTCTCCCGGCTCTAATCTTGAAGTCTCCTGACTTCCATTTTGCAAAAAAACCGTTAAATTCTCCCCTTGAACTTCAATCTTTTGAACCGTCCCGTCTTTTATTTCCTGGGCAATTTGAGTAATGGGTATTTCTTTTTTTTGGCCGGAAGTAAAGTTTGACAAATTGTAATAAACAAATAAACTCACAATCACCAAAATAAGATAGATAAAAAGACCCCGGAAAATATTCTTCTGGTTTGATTTTAAGGGGGGAAGCGGATTTTTCCTTGGGCTTTTTTGATTGTTTTTCCCATCTAAAATTGGTTGACTATCCTTATCCATTTGACACCTTCCTGAAAAGATCTTCTTAAAAATTACTTCTAGTTTAGCGGTTGAAGAGTGTAGATGATAACCGATGAGTGGTAGCAGGGGTGGGAGTTGAACCCACGACCGACGGCTTATGAGTCCGCTGCTCTACCACTGAGCTACCCTGCCATAGTTAGAAACTCAAATCTTAAATGTTAAATCTCAAAACTGCTTAAAAATTATCCTACTCGAGTCCCGCCTACTTACAGGATGAAAGTTGGTGAATCTATACCCAAATAACTCCAATTTGCAACTCAAGATGTTGTTATTTGGTCCGCCAGCTGGCGGATACATTTTTTGCAAACCCGAGTTTGTTGAGTATATAT
>Ga0210028_1000643_pt1 | contig 29936 bp, 25 predicted proteins | sample CryGeymeta201513_FD_185468 | JGI IMG/M metagenome (GOLD analysis project Ga0210028, IMG submission 185468) | Groundwater microbial communities from Crystal Geyser aquifers in Utah, USA - Crystal Geyser metaG 2015-13 (SPAdes) (version 2) | ecosystem: Environmental > Aquatic > Deep subsurface >...
AATCTCGGGAGCGCCCGGCAAGCCGTTACGGTTCGTCGCGTTCGGCGGTGAGTCGGTCACCGTCAGCGGCGCGGATCTACTGGCGGGCGACTGGTCTGTCCATGGAGGCAACGTCTACAAAGGCGCGACAGACAAGCGGTTCGTGCAGTTGTTCGCGGACGGCAAGATGATGTATGAGGCGCGCTGGCCCAACTCGCCGTTGGACGACCCCATGGTCATGAACCGGGCCGAGGCGGGAGCGGGCACCGACTACGACACCTTGGCCGACCCCAGCTTGCCGCCGGGCGACTGGAACGGCGCGCTCGTGCTGATCTGGCCGGGGAGCCGGTGGACGAACTCCACGCGACAGGTGGTCGACTACGTTGCCGGCAAAGGCTTCCGGTTCGACCGCACACTCCGCCCTGCCAAGGCGGACCCGTACCACGAGACGGATCCCTACCGGCCGCGGCCCGGAAACCCGTACCTCCTGTTCGGCAGCCTGGCCGGTTTGGACACTCCGGGCGAGTGGTGCCTGGACGCCGACAAGGGCGTCGTGTACCTCTTTCCGGTAGGCGGCGGCTCGCCGGCGTCCCACACGATTGAGGTCAAGCAGCGCGACTACGCCTTTGATCTCAGCGGGCTCGGCTGCGTCGAGGTGCATGGTGTGAACGTGTTCGCCGCCGCGGTGAACATGACCGACGCCCACGACTGCCTCTTGGAGAACTGCCGGTTGCGCTACCCAGAGCACCTGCGCGAGATCGACGGCTACAAGATGCCGCCGATCAAGAACGTGGTCACCGGCCGCAACAACGAGTGGCGGCACTGCAGCATTGCCTGCTCCGCCACCACCGCGCTCCGACTGGCCGGCGAGAACAACCGACTGGTGAACAGCCTCGTTCACGAGGCGGACTACCTGGGCACGAGTCGCGGCGGGCTGGAGCTGTCCGGCACGGGCGCCGTGGTGCGCCAGTGCACGCTCTTTCGGGCTGGGAGGGACATTGTCCAGCATGGCGGGGCCAAGAAGATCCGCGTCGAGTACAACGACCTCCACCACGCCAACCTGCTCAACAACGACTCCGGCGCCACCTACGCTTGGGGCACCGACGGCGAAGGCAGCGTGCTCGCCTACAACTGGATCCACGACAACGCCGCCGCCAACGGCATCTACCTGGACAACTTCTGCAAGAACTTCGTGGTCCACCACAATGTCATCTGGGACTGCGGCGGCAACGCCATCCGCCTGAACAGCGACGCCAACAACCACCTGATCTGCAACAACACACTCACCCGTTGCACCGGGGCCTTCGGCGTCTACACCTACTCGGGTCACACCCCGACCCAGCAAGGCACGCGCCTCGTCAACAACCTCCTCACCGGCCGGCTGAAACAGAGCGACCCGGCGGTCTTCGTCCAAGGCGAGTTGGGACCCGAACTGGACCACAACGGCTCCTACCCGATGGACGCGCGCGGGGTGCCGACGCCCACCTCCGGCGCCATCGACGCCGGCGTCGAGGTCCCCGGCCTCACCGACGGCTTCAAGGGCAAGGCGCCGGACCTCGGCGCCTATGAGTTCGGCGGCGACTACTGGGTCGCTGGCGCCGACTGGACGGAGGAGCCCGGCACCCCCTCGCTCGTGAAGGACCTGCGCTTCGAGCCCAGACCACCCGTCACCGAGGCGACCATGATCACCGAGGGCTTGCAGCTCTGGCTCGACGCCGCCGACGCGGCGAGCGTCGAGGCGGAGGCGAACGGGAGCGTACTCCGGTGGCAGGACAATTCGGCTCACCGGCGAGACGCTGTCCCCGCGAAGCCGGGGAGCGCCTTCGTCCTGCAGCCGGGCGCGCTCAACGGCAAGCCGGTGGTGCACTTCGGCGGCGCCGACAGCCTCAAGCTCGGCACGTTCCGCACCGGCCCCGGCCCGCTCACGGTGCTGGTCGTCTCACAAGGACGAGAAGCCGCCGGCGCGGGTTGGCAACGGATCGTCGGTGCGCGCACCGGCAGCGGCTTCGCCAAAGACTGGGAAGAGCCGAACTGGATCCTCGCCCGCCCAGGCGGCGGGAAACCGGCCGCCTACGGCGCGGAGCTGTTCACGCTCAAGCGACGCAACGCCTACGTGCTCGAAGGCGTCGTCCTCGGCGGCTCGACCTCCGCAGACACGCAGTACCTGGACGCCGACATCGCCGAGGTCCTCGTCTACGACCACTGCCTGGCTGAAGACGAAGACGACGCCCTGCAGGAGTATCTGGCGAAGAAGTGGGGCTTCAAGCTGCCGTAGAAATCGCTCACGCGGCCCTGACTCCATGACTCGGCTCGGCAACGCGCCTTGATGGCTGCGCATGCCGGATTGTAGCTGCGTCCGCCAGGACGTAGACCGGGCCGTGCATCCACGTCCTGGCGGACGCAGCTACGACGGCATTTTCGAAGGGACAACCCACCTCATGTCCGGACGCACTATCCTTGCGACAACCTCCGCCTTCACACTCGCCCTGCAGGCAGCCGCTCTCGCCCTCACCGTGCGGGTGGAATCCCCCAACGGTGCGCCGCGGTTGGTGGTGGACGGCAAGCCTGTCCGCGCGCGGATGTTCTGGGGCGCGGACGGAGGCGGGCCGGTGCCGGTCGGTCCCGCTGGCAAGGTGGAGACGTTCGACTTCACCGCGACGCAGGATTCGGAAGACCGCGGTACGCTCCACTTCCGCTGGGGGCAGACGCCGGGCGACATCTACCTTGACGACATCCATATTGCCGATCTCGACGCCGGCCGCGACGCCCTGCCTCCGCGCGACTTCGAGAGCGGCGCAGGGGGATTCGCCGCGGACTGGAGCTTCTGGCCGACCGACAAGCAGAACACGGTCGGCAGTGTGCAGGTCGAGCCGCGCATCGGCAGCAAGGGGTCCGCCGGCCTGCACGTGCACCTGAAGGCGCCGCCCAACGGAACCTGGCCGGACTTCCACGTCTACAGCAACCCCAAGCTGCCAGTCCTGAAGGGGCACCACTACCGCGTCAGCTTCTGGGCGCGGGCGGAACCGGCGCGCGAATTGGTGGTGGCTGTGTACAGACCGGGCGCGCCGTACACGTACCTGGGCGGTCCTCCGGGCAAGTTCACCTCGCAGATCAAGCTCGCCGCGGAAGTCGGCGTAGACTTCGTCAGCTTCCCGATCAACTTCCCGTGGCCCGAGCCCGGTCAGCCCGAGAACTGGACCTCCGTCGACGCCCAGTGCGAGAAGGTGCTGCAGGCCAACCCCAAGGCGTTGCTGCTGCCACGGTTCGGTGTCGACCCACAGGAGGGCTGGCGCAGGGCGCATCCCGAGGACGTGATGGTCTGGGAAGACGGCACCAGCAAGCACACCGCCGTCGTGGCGTCGCCGCAGTACCGGCAGGACGCGGCCGCGCGGATCACTGCGCTGGTCACACACCTGGAGGAGAAGTTCGGCGACCACATGGCCGGCTACCATCCCTGCGGGCAGAACACCGGCGAGTGGTTCTACATGGACTCGTGGGGGAACCTGCTGAACGGGTACGCCCCTAGTGACGAGCGGTACTTCCGCGCCTGGCTGAAGGACCGCTACCAGACCGACGCCGGCCTGCAGACGGCGTGTGGCGACCGACAGGTGACGCTCGCCACAGCGACAGTGCCCGCCGCCGCCGCCCGGCACGCCGCTCCGGCCGGCATCTTCCGCGACCCGGCGGCCGAACGGCCGATCCTCGACTTCGTCGAGTACCAACAGCAGTCCATGTCCGACTGCGTGTGCGCGTTTGCGAAGGCCGTTCGCCAAGCGACGCAGGGGCGCAAGTTGGTGACCTTCTTCTACGGGTATGTGTTCGAGTTCGGGGCAATCGGCACCGGCGCGGGGTCGTCGGGGCACTACGCCCTGCGGCGGGTCCTTGACTGCCCGGATATCGACCTGCTCTGTTCGCCCATCTCCTACTTCGACCGCGGGCTCGGCGGCACCGCTCCAGCGATGACGGCCGCGGAGAGCGTCGCGCTCGCCGGGAAAATGTGGCTGAACGAGGATGACACAGCGACCTACCTCAGCACCGGCACCTGCCCCGGCTGGCAGGAGCGGGTGAAGACGCTGGAGGAGTCCAACACCCAACTCGTCCGCAATGTCGCGCAGGAAGCGACGCGCAACCTCGGGACGTGGTGGATGGACCTCACCGCCACCGGCTGGTTCAACGACCCCGGCATGTGGCGCGAGTTGACGCGACTCAAACCGCTGGACGAGTGGTTCCTCAACAACTCCACCCCGTTCCGCCCCGAGGTCGCCGCGATCATCGACGAAGAGAGCATGAAGCACCTCGCCGCCGGCAGCTACCGCGTCGGCCGGGCGGGCGTGTATGAGGCGCGGCTGCCGCTCGGTCGACTGGGCGCTCCCTACGGGCAGTACCTGCAGGACGACGTGGCAACCGGCAAGGTGCACGCCAAGCTCAACGTCTTCCTGTCGGCGTGGTGTCTCTCCGCGGCACAGCGCCAAGCGCTGCTGACGCAAACCAGTGGGACAACCAACCTCTGGTGCTACGCGCCCGGGTACTTCGATGACGACCGACCCTCCCTAACGGCGATGCGCGAGCTGACCGGGTTCGCGATGACGCAAGTGACGCCCGACAAGGCAACGGCGACGCCCACCGAGACCGGCCGTCAGCAGGGGCTTACCACGCCGTTCGGCGTGAACAGCCCTGTCCAGCCGCTCTTCGCCGCGGCCGACGCCACCCCCGAAGAGACCCTCGCAACCTACCCGGACGGCTCGGCAGCAGTCGCAGTGCGCCGCGCCAACGGCGGCACTTCAGTGTTCGTCGGCGCGCCCGGCTTCACCTCGGAACTGCTCCGCCTGGCCGCGCGCCTCGCCGGCGTTCACCTGTTCACCGAGACCGACTGCAACGTCTACGCGAACGGCCCCTTCGTCGCGCTGCATGCTTCACAGGACGGCGAGATCGCGCTCGACACCGGACAACCGGGCGAGGTGCGAGACATGCTCACCGGCCAGGTTCTCGGCAAGGGGCCGACGATCGCGCTGCCGATGAAGCTGGGAGACACGCGGGTGTTGAGAACGGGTGACGACGGCCGCTGAGGGCGGTCGCTACACGAGCTCCGGAGGGATCGACCATGATAGTGTTGGCAGCAACGATGTCGATCGGCATGGCCGCCGCGGCCGCCGTGGAAGTGCCGCTGACCGTGCGCGATCACTCGGGGCACGCGTGGCGTGCCGCGCCCGTGCGCGGTGGCGTGCCGCTGCCCCTGAGCGCGCTCAAGGACTGCCAGCAGGCGCAGCTCGTGTCGGCGAGCGGACAGCAACTCCCGTGCGCGGTCCGGCCGATTGCGCGCTGGTATGACGGCAGTGTCAAGTGGGTGCTTGTGGACACACAAGTCGACCTGACGGTCAAGGGCGTCGCCGAACTGCGCTTGCGGCTCGGCGAAGTGCCGGCGAAGCCGTCGTCGCGGGTCGAAGTGAAGGACGACGCCGAGGGTCTCAGCGTTGACACCGGCCCTGCGCGGTTCCTCTTCGGCAAGCAGCGCTTCGGGCTGCCGTCGGCCGCGTGGGCGGACCTCGATGGCGACGGCCGGTGGGACGCCCAAGTCGTCGAGGGCGGCAGCAGCTTCTGCTGCCGGGTCGAGCATCAGCCACCCGGGCCGCCCGAGGAAGAGAACTGGCTGCAGGACGCGACCGGGAGCGCACGCGAGCAGTTCGACGCAAGCCCCGCCGGCGACTACCACGTTGCCGTCGAGAACGCCAACGATCTGCACGCGGTCGTGAAGCTCAGCGGCTGGCTGGTGAATGCCGCGGGGCGCCGCCTCATTCAGTACGCGATCCGCGTCCACCTCTACGCCGGCAGCCCGGAGATGCGAATCATCCACACGCTCGTCTACGCCGGAAAGCCCAAGGAGGACTTTCTGCGGAGTATGAGTCTCCGGTTCCCACTGCAGGCGTCCGGGAACGTCGTTTGGGGACTCGGCGGCGCCTCGCCTCACACCGGTCAACTCGCTGCCGGCCAGAGCGTGGTTCTTTTCGAGACCGGTCCCAAGAAGATCTACCACCTAGCGCCTTACACGCAGGACAAGTCGGTGGAGTACGCAGTCGTCGACGGGGACCGCGAAGTCGCGCGGGGGAAGGAGGCCGCCGGATGGGCGCGCCTCGCCGGACCGCGCGCTGCCATGCATGTTGCGATGCGCAACTTCTGGCAGAGGCATCCCAAGGAGCTGGTCGTCGACGCCGGCGGCGTCACTGTGGGCCTGTGGCCCGAACGCGGCGGCAAGGTGCTTGACCTGCGCCGCCGCTCGGACGAGATCGACAATGTCTACCACTATGACTTGAGCCTCTGGCCGTACGGTGGCGAAGGAGTGGGGGTGACGCACGAGATGGTGGTGCGCTACGGGCCGGCGAACGAAGACCTCGGCGACGACCTGACCGACCGGGTGAACGCGCCGTTGCTGCTGGAGTGCGCGCCGCAGTGGTACGCGGACTCCGGCGCCTTCGGCCCGTTCGCCGTTGCCGACCCCGAGCACTTCCCCCAGCTCGAAGGGGTTCAGAACGTGGGGCTTGAGTGGATCCGCCACAACCAGCGTGCCTTCCACTGGGACGGCATGATCGACTACGGCGATACGCTGTTCCACGGCTACGCGACGCCGTCGCACTATGGGTACATTGGCGAGAATGCCTGGTGCAGCCGCGGCTACGTCGGGTGGCTGTGCAATGATGGCACGCTGACCCACTCGCTCTTCCTGCAGTACCTGCGCACCGGCGACTACGAAGCCTTCCGCACGGCCGAGGCCATGGCACGGCATGTGATGGACGTCGACACCTGCCACTTCTGCGCTGAAGACCCCACCTATGTCGGCGGCGGGCATCGCCACGACCAGCAGCACTGGGGCAACGGCGTGCGCGGGTACGGCACCGCCACCCACGGCGCGATTGACTACTACCTGCTGACCGGCGACGAGCGCGCGCTGGAAGTCGCCGGCGAGTACGCTCAGTTCCACGCCTTCGGCAATACCGGGGAAGACGAAGACCGGATCGGCGGCTTGATCCGGTACTGGGAGATCACTGGTGAGCCGAAGTGGAAGCAGAAGGCCGACGAGATCCTGGCTGCCGAGTTGAACGTGCCAGCCGAGGCCGGCTGGCGGTTTGCTACGGCCCAGCATTTCCGGTTCGTGTCCAACACCAGCGTGAGCTTGCTGTACTACCTCTACTCGGCGCCCCCCGCCGACGCGGCGCGACTTCGGGAGGCCCTCGTCAAGAGCGTGGACTTCCGCGAGCCGGCCTTCATGAGCTCGTGGGATGAAGCCGGCTACCTGGCGCTAATCCTCTGCTCGCTCGCATACCAGCAGACCAGCGACCAGCGGCACGCGCAGGCTACAGCCGCACTGGCGCAGCGCGCCGCCAACTTCCCGCGCACGGTTGACGTTCTGCCGGACTTTGTCGCTCACCTCCGGGCGCTGCCATTCGAGGAAATGCTCGCCACCGCCCGGCAGTGGAGCGTGAACAACGTCTATTCGCTGAACATCCACCAGATGTGCAGCCTGCCCTACGCCCTCGCGGCGTTCCAGAAAGCCGGCATGACCGAGGCAGACGTTTGGAGTGTCGAGCGCACCTCCACACTCCCCGCGCCGTTTGAGGAAGTCCTCGACCCGAAGCACATGAGCAGCGAAATCGGGTTCGCGTACCAGGTCTCCATCGACCACGGCGCTCCGAGCGACGTCGCCGGCGGGCGCTCTGAGCTGGTCCTTCTGGAGAATGGCAAGCCCCTCGGCCCCGCGCACTCCGCCCATGCCGACATCCGCAAAGAGGGCCTCGGCCGCTACAGCCACTGGGGTGCGCGAACGCTGTGGTTCTCGACCTCTGACAACTCCGATCCGCGGACCAACGGACGGGAGTACAAGGTGATGTGTCCGGGGCCGGCCGAACAGCAATGACCGGCACCGGAGGTGAGGAGGTGCGCGTAGCCGCGCCCTACCGCCGGTACCTCTCCTTGACCGTCGCCGAGTTGAGCAACAGCCCAGCCGCCGCGGTGATGAGCGCCACCGCTCCGAGGATGATCACTACCCCTACCCACTCCCGCCCCAAGGCCAAGCGCTCCCGAACAAGGCTGAAGATCGTGCCCCCCCAAACGGCAGCCCCGGCGTACGCCAGCACCTGAAGCACTACCAGGCTCCACCGCCGCTTGACGAGCAGCAGCCACGGGGCCAGGAGACAGAGGAAAACCAGCAGGAGAAGCCCCTCCCGCAGGAAGTGGGCGGCCAGGAGCAGGGCTGCGAGCGTCAGGAGTGTTGCTCTTGATGCCATGGAAGCCTACTCCCTGTCAGCCGCCAACTGCACCGACTTCCAGACACCGGCGGCGATGGCGTTTCGCTCGACCACGGGGTGCCGGTGACCTCGCTGTCAGAGCAATCGACCCAGCCGAGGTCAAAGGATCTCCGGCAATCGCTTCGCCCCGGCCACTGCTCATCGTACTCCTCCGTCACACCTGCCCCTCAAGCAGCGCCTCCAAGTGCGCCACGCTACTTGCCGCCTTCGCCTTCTGGCGGACGGTCGCCTTGTTCACGTTCAGCCGCCTGATCTCTCCGCCGTCGGCTACGCTAATCAACTCAATGCGACCAAAGGAGCTTCCATGCTTGTCGGCGTAGCGGGCGAGCCCGACGGCCTTGTCCACCGCGTCGCTCAGCTTCGGGTTGTGTGGGTCGAGCAAGTCCACGCGCACCTTGCCGTTCACGCGGCGGAAAACGATCAGGTCCGGGTACACCGGTCGGTCCTCGCCCTTGTGCCGGTACGGGATGCAGAGCGACCACGGCTTGCGCGGGAAGTTGCGCAGCCATGCCACGAAGCTCTCGTCGGCCATCTCTTCCTTCAGGACGGCGCTCTCCCAGGTGTTGGCGTCCCAGCCGAACCTACCAGCCTTGTCGACGTAGAGGTGCCCGTCCCATGGCCGTTCCTCGCGAGTCACGTCGAACTTGTCGGGGAACACCAGCGGAATTGGCTGCGGCTCCTTCGCGCGTCTGCGGACGTGGTTGTACACCTCGCGTTTCGAGGTCGGCAGAGCGGCGATGGCATCGTCGTGTTTGTCGAACAGCTCCTCGATCTCTTCCCCTGCCACCTTCTCCAGCCGGTCCCATCCAGCCTTGTCTTGCAGCACCCCGAAGAGCTCGAGCTTGGCGCGCTGCGGGTCCTGGCGGTCCGACTTCTCCTTCCAGAACTCCTCGTGCAGTCCCTCGCCCAGCAGGCGCCCACACTCCTCGAACAGGTCGTCGATGTTCTCCGGTGTCGTTTCCACTTTGAGGATCCTGCCGTCGTCCACCTCCTTCCATTCGCCGGCCTCCACCTGCACCTCCCGGATCTCGATCACCTGGTTCGCCTTGAACTGCCGCCCGAACCGCGACTCGCCCTTCAGTCGGTCCAGTTCCTCTGACAGAATCCCGACCACAAGCGCCTTTGCTTCGCCCCATGTCTCTGCGTCAATCTCATCCATCGTCAGCCGCCGCGCCAGCTTGACGAACCCACGGACGTTGGAGGTCTTCGGCACGCGCTCCACCGAGTAGCTCGGGAGACGGCCCAGCACTGGGAAGAGGTCGTTGTGCGCTGGGTCGCGCTTGACAGTGACCAGTCGCGAGCCCTCGACCACCTCCGTCGGCGGCGCGTTCTCCGGGTCGTTGAGTTTCTCGACGATCGCCCGGAGACCGTCTCGGTCGTAGTGCGGCAGGTAGAGGCTGACCGTGTTCAGCAGTTCGCTGCCCTCGATGCGCCGGGCGAGGGGCGTCCTCACCATGCGCCCGACAAGTTGGGCGATGAGCGTATGGTCCTTCGCTTTTCGAAAGGACATCATCACCTCGGCGCGGGGACAGTCCCACCCGGTGGTGAGCGCCATCTTGAAGAGGACGACGCGCGCCACCGTGTCCTGCTCGATCTTGGAGGGGTCGATCTTGCGGATGTTGTGACCACCCGCCTGTACCGCACTCTCCACCTCGAAGCAGTGTGCCAGCGCACCGGCGCCGAACCGCCCGGCTTCGCGTTCGATCACTTGGACTGCCCGCGCCAAGTCTGTTCGGGTCAGCTTGCCTTCAGTGCCGTCCTCGACCTGGACCACGAGCACCGGCTCGACCGGTTCGCTGCCTTGCGCTTTGCAGTACCTGCGCCATTCGCTTCGGAGCCGCTTCCACCGCTTCGTCGCTTCGGCGAGCAGCGTCCAGTCAGCCGGCTGGTCTTCCTCGGGGCAGTAGAGGACGATCCGGTCCTTGAGCAGCCCGGATTCCCGTACGGCCGCTGGCGGCACAACGTACTCCCGCTTGGTTCGGGCCGAGCCTTCGAGCACCGCCGCGAAGCGGGCCGGAGTCGCGCTGATGCCGAGGATCAGCTTTACGGGGGACAGACCGAGGGCGGAGTCGCCAAAGATGAACTTCTGGACGATCGTCTCAGCCTGCTTGCGCTCTCGCGCCGACAGGTTCATGCCTCGGTGCGCCTCGTCGATGACGAGGTGGAAGTGGTCTGGCTTTGCCTGCGCGGTGTTCTCCAGCGTCTGCCAGATGGTGTACTCGGACCGATCCCCACCCCTTGTCAGCAGGGTGTCCTTCCCGAGCTTCTGGGTGTTCAGGAAGTACACCTTGCCGGGCGTCAGGTACTCTTGGCTGAACGGCGGTTGCACAAGGACGAGGTCGTGCTCTCGGAAGACGCTCGACTGAGCCAGCATCTTGTCCCGGCTTTGCGCGTTCAACTCCGGGGAGTCGGACAGCCACAGGAACACGGCCTCCGGGTCCGGCGCGTGCGTCTCGTCGCCTTGCCACAGCCGCTCCAGCAATGCCGTGACTGCGACTGTCTTGCCGGAACCGGTTGGCGAGCTGAGTACGATGGCCTGAGCGTCGCCGTCGCGCGCCTCCTTCCGCGCGTTGCGCACATGTCGCCTCAGCGCCCGAACGGCGTCTTCCTGGAAGTCCCTGAGCTCGATCTTCATGAGGACTCGCTCCGGTTGGCGCCTCCGTCGTCGCCGGCCTCAGCCGGTGGTGGCTCCGGAGCCGCCGAGCCATGGGGGTCAATGACCTGGAGGCGCGACGCGACCTTCCGCACAAGCTCCTTGTCGGCCGTGACCAGCGGGCAGCCGAGGACTTCAGCAGTCGCGACGATGATGGCGTCCGGGAGTCGCAGACGCACGGACCTCCGCAGTCTCACCGTCGCCTCTTCCACACGGGCGCTGATCTCTGCCACGTCCAAGCGGGAAAGGAACGTGCGGACCTGCCTCTCGGCGTCTTCGGTGAGACCGGGCGCGCTCAGCAGCTCCATCCGGGTGATCTGGCTGACCGTCGGCCGCTGTCCTCCGAGGCGCTCGCGCCAGAAGGCGACCACCGTTGGTTCGCCTCGCAGGAAGTACTGCACGATGTTGGTGTCCAGCACCCAGCTATTCCCATTCATCGCGCCATCGCCTCTGCATTTCCACCGCATCGCCCTGGAACGCCGGGCAGTCCTTCAGGCAGCCGGCAAACTGCATGACGTCCGCGTTGGGCGCCGGCTTCGTCTCTTCGTGGGTGAACACCACCACCACCGTCACATTCGGCGGCGCGGTCACCGCTTCCAGCGGCCGCACCACCGTGCCGTCGTAGAGTCCCTTGATCGCCAGCATCGTGCAGCTCCTCCCTACAGGTTCTTCTCCGTGTTGATCCGGAAGTTATCCAGGTAGCTCTTGTACAGCATCCTCGTCTCCGGCTGTCCGGGGAGGTCGGCAGACATCTCCCGAAACGCCTCTTCGGAATCCGTCACCAGGAACACCAGCTTGATGTCCGGTCGTTTCGCCAACGCCCCGCGGAACTCCGCGAAAGCAGCCTCCTTCAGCAGCACGGCGTACGGCGAGTTCCTCGGCAGAAACGACTTGCCGTAGCCTCGCGCAGTCTCCCGCTCCCCCTCCGCTCCGGCCATCAGCCAGAGGATCGGCAGGATCGCCTCAAACCGCTCCCCGTAGGCCACTTCGTGCGGGTCGAGGAAATCCAACCGGAAGTACTCGAGGTTCTCCTCGAAGCCCTGCTTCATCTCTCGTCCGTCGAGGTAGGTGCCTGGTAGCGGCGTGCCGTCGTCCCGCTGCCCCTGGGTCACGTACTTGCACCGTGGCCAGGTCACCGACTCGCAGATGCCGTGCTTCTCGAACTTGGCGTCCCCCGGGAACAGCCCCTCGGCATTGAGGTCCTTCACCAGCTTGTCGCTGACCTCGTTGTTGGTGACCAAGATGCATCGGCGGCTCCCACCGTCCTCGGCATTCAGCAACGCGGTGGCGTGGTAGGTCGTGCCGGAGCCGGCAAAGAAGTCGAGGATGAGAGCCTCTCGTCGCTCGCGGCTCAGGGCGGCAAGCGTGTCCTTCACTGCGTGGAGGGACTTTGGGAACGAGAAAAGCCCGGTCTGCCCGAAGACGGCCTTCAGCAGGTCGGAGCCATAGGCCCCGGCGTCATGTGTGGTGCGATGCCAGACGGTCTTGACTTGCCGCTCGGGCGTCTGGGTGTAGCGCACGTCAACGACATTGCGTGTTTCGTCGTAGGACGCGACTTCCAGCACCCCTGCCGCCACTTGGTTCTGCAGCTTCTTGCTGAGGTAGCTGATGCCCCAGGTGTTCCGGAAGGGATCATACCGACCGAGAGAGACGTAGCCTCGGGAGGCGAGTCCACGGAGGGCTTCCGGACCAACACCCCAGCGACCCAGTGAGCCGTCGGATCGGACGGGCCAGACGGGAGTGAGTCCGTTGATTTTCGTGTCGAAGTCCGGTTCCCTCCCAAGCGGAAGGGGCTCCCCCGCACCCACGACTGCTTTCCTGTTCTCATCGACCAGGACTGGGTAGAACATGTCTCGCCGATCCTCGCGACGAGCGCCTTCCCCCGACCGCAGCAGCCCCTTCCAGCGAGGGGCGTCCGATTCGGACTCCTCGTCGCTCTCGGGGGTCAGAAGGTCGTCGCCGCGGCCCACTACTGCCGCCTGACCCAGGAAGCAGAAGTGTGCGTACTCCTCCACGCGTGAAAAGCGGCCTTGGGTGACGCCCTTGGGGTTCACGACTATGGTCACCATCTGCCGGTACGCATCCGGGAACACCTCTTCGAGGAGGACACCGAGGTGGTGCACTTCGTGCTCGTCGACGGTGACCACCAGGGCGCCGACATCCGGCCGGAGCAGACGGCGTGCCAACGCCAGACGCTTCTTCATGAAGCACAGCCACTTCGAGTGCCGCCACTGATCGCTGGCATCCACGTAGTCGTTGTTGTACTTCCAGTCCCTGGCGCCCGTGTTGTACGGCGGGTGAATGTAGATCACGTCTACCTGGCCGGCGTAGCAGTAGAGGAGAAGCTGAAGGGCGTGGAAGTTGTCGGCGTTGATGATGGTGTGGTAGGGCTTGCCCTCCGCGCAGGTGAGCCGGGCGACGGGACTGAGCGTGGGGTAGACCGGTTCGCCGAAGCGCTTGACGACCACGAGGTCCTTGACCTCGGCAACCTCCTCCCCCGCCTCGCCGTTCTCCCTGCGCACCCGCGCCTTGCCGCCTGAGAGGAGGACCTCCACGAGAAACACGTCCCTATTGCTTCCACTGCGATTGACGACGCGCAGCCCCGGCTTGACCGGCAGCCCGGGCAGTTGCGCCATCTCGGGGATGTGCTCCTCGAACACCAGCCCGAACTTCTTCTGCTTCTTCAGCGCCGCGACTTCGCGGGCGATCTCGTCGCGAAGGCGGGCGTCGGCTATCTCGCTGATGAGGTCTTCGATCTTGGCCATGGTGTCGTGTCGCGACGGGTCTGGTTCCCGTGGCGCTACCGGATGTGCTTGCTGCAGATCTTCTCTATTTGATCTACCAGGTTGTCAAGTCTGAGTGGCACCGTATCCTCGGCTCCGGCGCCTCTCCCGAGGAAGGCGGATACCCTCTGAATCTCCGGGGCCAACTCTCGACGAGAGACCCCGGTCACGTCGGTCGCCTCGCTGAGGAGGTCGGTGTGCGCGCGCTCCGCGAGCAGAAGCTCCCTGACGAGCTTCGCCAATTCGTCGAACGATTCTGCGACTTGCTTCCCGAACAGCGCCATGCAGCGGTACCGAAGGCTCTGGAGCTTGGCAAACGTCGCGGCTCGTTGCATGTAACGCCACGTCAGGATGCCGGTGTCTGCCGCTCGACCGGCAGCCTCACCCGGTTCTGAGCGTCGGCAGTCGTCGTCTTCACCCTCATAGATGAAGGGATTGCGCATTTGGTGAACGATGTCACGGCACTCATAGAAGAGCGCGAGCACTTCCTCCGCGAGCTCCGTGCGGCGCTTCCCGATGAACTCGCGGCGCCAAGCGCTGATCCCCCACACGGCGACGCCGGTGAGGGTCAGCGTACAAACGCCCTGCAGGTAGTCCTGGACGCCCATCAGTGCCTCGCCTCTCGGATGATCTGGCCATAGGGGGCCGGCTTCGGACCGGCGCAGTGCCGCTTCACGTTCGTCATCCTAGCGTCCTATCAGCCTCCACCAAGAGCACGATGTTTGCTCCAGCCAAGTGTAGAGCATAACCGGCAATATGGCGCGGGATGGTGACGGGTTGGGACCCCGCACCGTGCGCCGCACCGGGTTGGTTGCGAACCGAGGGCAGCCCGGCCTCTAACGTCGCTCGCAACGCGCAGAAATGGGATTGCAGCCTGGCCGGGATCAGAGCGTTGTCGAAGCAGACTTCGAGCAGCTTGGCTGCAGCGTCCCTCGTCGCGTACGGCCACCCGCGCTTGTCGCAGATAGTCTTCATGGTGCTCTCGAACGCTTTCAGAGCCCAGGTGAGAGTGTCGGCGTAGTTCCCCGCCAGGTAGTGCTCGTGTGCCTGTAGATACTCGCTATTGGCGACGGCGAAACCGCTGTCTCGGAGCAAATGGATGGCGGGTCGCACGACCGTCGAGTGCAGTAGCTCGGAGTCAACCCGGATGATCTGCCCGTTCTCGTACTGGTACCCCACCCCGTTCTCGAGGAAGTGGCGGTTGAGAACCGCGATGGCCTCATCGGTAGGCTGGCACATCGAACAGTCAGGCAGGTCACCGGCGCGGTATAGGATGCCGGGCGTTCGTCGCGACTCCAGATCCCTGTTCCGGGCCTCAACGAGGCTGAGCGCAGTCTGGACGGTGTAGAGCAACTGAGGGACATCCTCTGCCCCCAGGACGAACTCCCGGCAACTGACCCGCGGATCGTCACCGCCCCTACCGATGCTGAGCAACCCCAGCTCACGGAGCATGAGCTCCTGCAACTGTCGCCATGTCTCGTTCGAGGCTGGCACCGCCTCCGGGATGTTCAGCAGCGCCAAATCCGACATCTCGTAGGGCCCGATCGCGGCGTCCATCGCATGAACGATCTGGTTCCTCAGTCGCTCGGGCAGAACACCGTATGTGAGCTCTGCTGCGGCAGTGACTCCAGTCAAGCGTGACCTGAGTTGCACGAATGTCTCACGTGCTCTCATGCCGTCTTCGCCTCTTCGTCGAAGGTGGCTGTTTTCACAGCAGTGCAGCCCTGGCGCGGTCAAGTGCTTCGCGCGCCGGGATCTCTTTGGCCTTGCCGGTGCGGAGGTCCCGAAGCCTTCGTTCGGCCTCGGCAACCCAGAGGCTGAGGTTCTCCTCTTCGGTTGGGGCATCAAGACTCAACAGCAAGCCCTCTGCGAGCCGGGTCCTGGCGTTCAGGTCCAACTCCAGGACATGAGACTCTAGTAGAGCGGAGTCGGCTGCCATAGTGGTCCTCCTCGTTCAGCCTACCCCGCGCAACCGTCGCGGTTAGGAATCGTCCGGGGTGCCGTCGCTTAGGTTGTATTCTACCCGAGTCGGCCGGGGGCACTGCGCGCGCCAACCGCGCACCGGAAGCGTGACGAAGCCGGGGGGGGGGCGAGTGAACCTACTCCCCACCCACCGCCAGCTTCACCGATTTCCAGATCCCCCCGGCGAGCGCGGCATTGTTGACCTGGACGGCGATCGTGTTCTGCTCGCCCGGTCTCAGCCTCCCCGTCACCTCGGCGGAGAAGCGCTTGTCCCAGCCCAGGTCGGGCGGCTCCGTATGGACGCCGACTTTGGCGCCGTTGACCCACACCGTCGCCTGTTCGTCAACGGCGCCGAACCAGAGGTAGAGTCGGGCGTTCGCGGGGAGTTCGAGGGCAGGCACCCCCCAAGTCAGCCGGTACCAAGCGTCGCCCTGGTAGCGGACGCCCTGCTCGTCCCAGAACTTGCCGATCAGCATGTCGCGCCAGTCGGCGAGGTCGAGGGCGGGACTGAACCACTCGCCCTGGACGCCTTCCCGCTCCGGGTCGGTGCAGAACTTCCACGTCTTCGGCAGGTCGGCCACGAAGTCGAACTTCGCCTTCAGGTCGCCGAAGGTTGCTTCGTCGTCGTAGCCCGGCTGGGCGGACGCCACCGGGCCGCGGTCGGTCGGCGGGTCTTTCACCTGCCGGCCCTGGTGCTTCGCGTCGTCGATTACGCGCGGATTGCGCGCGTGGCGGATCGCGTTGAGGTACTCTGCGGGCAGCTTCTCGTTGGTCCACCACTTGGGGTGCTCGGTGTAGACCCAGACGTACTTGTCGCAGACGCTCAGCCCGCAGAACAGGGAGTACTCGAACTCGGCGGGCGTGAAGTAGTTCTTCTCGAAGTCGTCGGTGTTCCAGGCCTTGGCGCCGTAGCGGTTGTCCATCCATACCCCGAAGCCAAGGCGGACGTGCTTTCGGTAGGCGTCGGGAGCGCCGACGCGGGAGATCAGCCCGCCGAGCACCGTCTTGCGGGCGGCTACGAACTCCTTGCGCGTGCGGAAGCTGTAGGCCCCCTCGTAGGCATCGACGAGGGTGGCGCCCTTCCTGGCCGCCTCGAACATCCCATCGAAAAGATTCTTCAGCAGCCCGTACTGCGCCTTGCTGCGGTCGCCGCCGACACCGGTGATGCCGTAGCCGTACGTGAGCAGCACGGTAATGTCGGGGTACCACTGGTTGAACGCGCGCATCAGCTCCCGCCCGCGGCGGCGGACCTGCGCCTCATACTCCGCGAAAGATTTCGCCTCTTTGTGCGCCTGCTTGTCGTAGGTGAACAGCGGTTTGCCGTACATCTCGATGTCGAACATCAGCCCCTTGCAGCCACCTTCGTGCGCCACCCGGCCGGCGAGTCGGGCATTGTTCACGACGCCGGCAAACGCTGCGTCGTCGAACCAGTCCACGTCGCCCGGGCAGACGTTGAACCGCAGGAAGTTGTCGGTCATCCGCGTGAACGTGGCCTGCGCCGCCCTCAGGTCAGCCAGGTTCTGAGCAAAGTCGGCATACGCAAACCGCTTGGCGCTCCAGCACTCCCAGGCGAAGTTGGCTGCCTTCCCCTCATGGACGGGGTCGGCATGGAAGATCACGCCGTCGAACCCATAGCCGTCCATCCGCTGCGCATTGGCGCGCAGGTAGGCCGGAGTCGGCTCGTCCCACCCCCATTCGATCAGCTTCTTCTCGGAACCGATTCGAGCGCGCACTTCGGCGTTCGCGGGCAGAACGGGCAGGAGGAGAAAACCAAGCGGCAGGGCGATCCCGGCCAAGGTCCGTCTTTCTGGGGCGTTGCGCAAGGTGAACATCGTTGTCTTCACTTCTCACTCCTCGGAGGGAGTCGGCGTTCGGCAGGGCGCCAGTTCGCCAGAGAACCATGGGTCTCCTTCCGGCGAGTCGGTGGCGAGTGCGCCGCGCCCACCGGAGGTTGGGGACGGGCGTGTTCTCTGCTACAATGGGACCGACCGCAACACTGAGAATCGGGGGATTCCGCACGATGAGTCACATCACGATGGAGGTGCCCGAGAGAACCCGGGTCGCCCTGAAGATCCCCGTGGAAAGGCTCGCGGAAGAGCTTCGCATGGTGGTCGCCGTGAAGCTCTACGAGCTGGGAAGGCTCTCCTCGGGAGCTGCCGCGGAGATGGCGGGGGTGCCCAAGCCCGTCTTCCTGGGTCGGCTGGCGGATTACGGGGTCGCCACCTTCGGTCTGACCGGAGCGCAACTGGACAGGGAGACTCGGCTTGCCTGATGTCATCGTCAACACTTCGCCCGTCCAGTATCTGCATCAGCTCGGCCTGCTCCACCTCCTTCCACGGCTTGCGAGCCAGGTGATCGTTCCGCCAGCCGTTGTGCGGGAACTCCAGACAGGCAGAGATCGCGGCGTGGACCTGCCGGTGATCGAGCAGCAAGACTGGGCCAGCGTACGCGTGCCGGCGAGCGCCGCCACGCTGCCTTTGGTAGGCGATCTGGGCCGGGGTGAGACGGAGGTCCTCGCGTTGGCCCTGGAGCAGCCCGGTTCAGTGGCCGTTCTGGATGATCGTCTCGCCCGGGAGGTGGCGGAGTCCCTCGGCATTCCTTTCACCGGCACCCTTGGGCTCCTGCTGGACGCCAAGCGCGCAAGCATGGTGCCCGCTGGCGCCCCGCTCCTGGACGAGCTTCGGAAGCTGCGATTCCACCTCGACTCCGCGACGCGGGAAGCTGTCCTCCTTCGGGCCGGTGAGACTGCCTCGTAGGCGCACCCGCGGCCTTGTGACTGAAGTGACCGGCGGAAAGCGTGGCGACCGACGAAACCATGGACGCCGCCGCCGCTGACGCCCTCGGTCAGCTCGACGCGCGAGGCTACGAAGCGCAGCTACTGGAAGCGGGCGTTCCCGACGACATGATCCACAAGGCAGCCGGGGTCTTCAGGGGACGCGAGGTGCTCGTCGTGCCTGGTGCGTGACCTCTCTCCCCGGCAGTCAGTCTGACCGGCGGGTGCGCGACAACAGCCGTGCTCGAGTTGCTTGAGTTCCGAACCGGAGGTGTCCTCGGCACGGAAGGCGAGACACTTCCCGTTGTCGCCCAGCTAACCGGGCGAGCGATGGAAAGCAAGGCGTGACGCGGAAGGGACCGGGTGCCAGGCCGTGCTGGCGTTCCCGCTACCAGGTTGACACGGCTCTGCATCACAGGGTACTATTACCGCGACCATCTCAGGGCAGTTGCATGTGCCGGTTCTGGAGTGCGCCGTTCCGGTGCCAGAGGTAGGCGGACGGTTGCCGCAGAGTCCGCTGAGCCAGGCATACCGGCGGTACGCCCCTGACAACGTGGTACCACCAAGCTGCACCGCCTGACCAACTCGGAGGAGCTCAAACAGATGAACGCAACAGGCTTCGCAACATCCAACGCAGCGGCACTGAGAAGTGCGGATTCAGACTTGCCTTCTCTGGCATGCATGGCAGCCATCGAGTTCGACAACATGCTTCTGGGCAGAGGTCACCAGACTGACGCTATCGGGCAGCTCGCAAAGGTGATATCCGAGTCCGTAGGCGACACGGCAGGCGCGGGGCTTCCAGGCAGTCTGCCAAACCCGACGACCGTGGCCGTGATGAGCAAGGCCATGGAAGGCGCGAATCTGGGGGACGAAGCGCCTCGAACCGTTCGCGACCTGGCACAGCAAGTATTCAAGGTGGGCAAAGGCTTGGCAGACGTGGAAGCGCAGAAGCAGCACCGCGAATGGTTGCAGACCATGCGGAGCTTCTGTGTGATGCTATCCAGGCAGGCGTCAGCCTACCAGCGTTCAAGTGATGAGTTCCGTCCACCACATCCGTATCGGACATAGCCGATGGTACCAGCCGACTACACGCTACAGCGCCTGAGGGCGGTTATCGCGCAGGCAAAGGCGCTTCAGTGCAGCGAGTTCCCGTACGATCACTCGCAACAAGCTCTGGAGCGCGTGTTGGCACACTTCCGTCTCCTGGCGGAGACGATGGAGAGCCTGGGAGACAACAGCAGTACCGAAGTTGTCCAGCAGCAGTGCGCCATCGCCACTCGCGATATCCATGTTTACCTGCCACTGTTGGGTTTCATCCTCCGCTCCACCAACGCGCGGAACGCGTTTGAGTTCCATCGGCCATTCCTGCGGCTCGCCCAGGATGTACTCAGACCACACGCAGACGGCGGCCACGTTGATACGTGCCTCGTGATGTCCTCCGAATGGGACTTCGTTCCCTACATCTACCACGACATTCCGAAGCTGCCGGGCTTCATCCTGATCGGGCTGCCGGCCCCCGAGTCATCCAACCCGCTGCTCTTTCCCCTCGCTGGTCACGAACTGGGACACGAACTGTGGAACAGAGCGCGCCATGCCGCGAAGATCCAACGGGTGAGCGAGAACCTGGTGCTGGATGAAATGGTTCAGAAGTGGGCCGAATGCAGGGAAGCGTTCCGGTGGCGGGAGTGGGAGGATGTGTCGGCCGATGCCACGGACGAACTCAGGCAGAGGCTGTCGACCGACCTATTTTGGCTCGAGCCACGCGTACAGGCCGTCTGGTGGGCTATGAGTCAAGCTGAGGAGACCTTCAGTGATCTTATCGGGTTACAGCTCTTTGGCGAGTCTTTTCTGTATGCCTTCGCGTACCTGTTGTCGCCCCGACTATCAGTCCACCGGGCTGCTCGATACCCGAACCTGCGCGAGCGTGTCGGTAACCTCCTGAAGGCCGCTGGCGAGTTCGGCGTTCTGCCTCCACAGGATTTCGACCAGCAGTTTGAGGACCTCGACGCGCCGCACCTTGCGGAGTCAGACCAGTTCCTGCTCGATGTCGCTGACCATTCGCTCGCCCAGATCCTCCCAAAGCTGACTGAAATGGCCAAGGGAGACATCACGTCCGCCAATATGGCGGGTCGCAGTGCAGGGGAAGTTGAGCGCATCCGTGCCCGATACGACTTGGTTGTTCCGGCCGAGAATGTCAAGTGCCTGACAGACATATTCAACGCTGCCTGGCACGCCTTTTTGGACCCGGACTTATGGTCTGACCTGCCTGAGGTCCAGGATTCCAGGGAGAAGGTTCTGAAAAACCTCGTGCTGAAGAACATGGAAGTCTTCGAAATCGAGCACATTCTCACTGAGGGTGCAACTTGATTCTCAACGCCGCCCGTATCGCTGATATGCTTCGTGAGGGCCAGGACTCCGACACACCCGACCCACTGGTGATCACGCCCACCGCCAGCATACAGGAAATAGAGCGGAGCGGCTCAGCGTCAGTTGACCTGAGGCTCGGGACGTGGCTGGCGGAGATGCGTCACGCTCGGATAACCCACCTGGAGCCTGCAAAGCCGGAACCGGAGCAGGATGAGAAGACGCACGAGGTCGAGCTCACCAAGTTGCATTACGTGCGTTATGGCAGCAGGTACCTCCTCCACCCCGGCAACTTCGTGCTTGGGGCAACACTGGAGTGGATTCGGGTGCCCTCCAGTCTGGCGGGGTACATCGTCGGCAAGTCCAGTTGGGGCCGACGCGGCCTCGTTATCGCTACGGCAGCGGGGGTCCATCCTGGTTTCAAGGGTTGTCTTACCTTGGAGCTGAGCAACGTTGGTGAAGTGCCGGTTGCTCTTGAACCTGGTATGCGCACATGTCAACTGTTCCTGCACCGCGTAGAGAAAGGGCACCTGCCGCAGCATGTGGACACAAGCCATTTCATCGGGTTGCGGCAACCGGCACTTGGTCACGTCAGGCGCGATGCCGTGGCGCAGAAGCTGGCGAGTGCGTGAGGAGAGGACGGTCGGGCAGACAGGGCAATCGGGACACCGGGGCCGCCTCTTCCGTTACCACTACTCGCCTCCACGGCTGGGCCACTCCAACCCTCGACCATCGCTCCCACCTCCGGCCTCGCCGAACCCTACGGTGGCGACACCGCCAACCAAGCAGTGGTACGGCGCCTCGTCTGTGTCGGCGATGGCGGTATCGGCCGCGGTGGGTATGAGGATCCGCCAAGTGTCCCATCCTGTGAGCGCCGCAGGCAGCTTGCGCCATGGGTTCAGGTCGGCCCGGGGGGCGCGACCCTCGGGGACGTCGCGCTCCCCCGTAGCTTCTCGACGAGAAGCTCGGCTATCTGCCCAACTGAGAACTCACTGAGCGACAAGTACCCGACGGTGGGAGGGAGCCCATCAAGATCGGTGTCATCCGTGCGGATTGGCAGGATGTAGTCGCTCCCTTTGTCCTCTAAGGCCCTCGCCTGCGCACTACGCCGCTCGTGGTTGGTCCACATGCGTTTGGCATACTCGCGCGATATGAACATCACGCAGTGCCTCGCTTCCTTCCGGTAGACTCTGTCGAACAATGAGACGAGGTCCCTTCCCCAGAGCTGCTCTGGATAGAAGCCATCGTAGAAGACCTCGAACCCCGCCGCGCGGACCCTCGTCGCGAGTTCTTCGGCGTGTTCTCGTTCGGGACCAGCGAACGAGATCGCGACATCGTATCGCCGCACTCCCTCGCCACGCGGTGGGACCTCCCGATGTTCCTCAGGCTCCGATCCTTCTGATTCGAGGATCTGCTGCGGCGCTACCTCAAGGAAGGACAGACCTTGGGGCGCAAGCGCAGCATGTGCCGTCAGCAGCGCTTGTAGACCACGAGAGAAGTGGGCGGCGTGAGCGTCGAAGCACCGATGCGCGTAGTCGACGTTGCCCCTGAAAGCCTCATGTCCACCCGACTCGAAAGGCGTGAACCGCCACCAACACCCGTCGAAGTCGAACTCAGGGCACTCGGCAAACCGGGAGAAGCCGCCCAGGAAATCGAGGGCCGCCTGGAATTCTGGCGCCAAGGGCATGTGCTTGGCACGGTAGTGAGTTGTCCATCCCTTGTCTCCGGCTCCATCGATGAAGGTGAACACAAACCTGAAGAACTCGTCCTCTGACTCCTTCATCCGTTCCGACTTCGGGGCCACGTGCCCATCGCCGCGGGTGCGGACCAGACCCGACACGCGCCGACCGATCGCCACTGCGCGTGGGTGTACCCCGCAGTTCTCCAGTTCACGCACGCCCGTGTCGAAGCTGCAGAACGCAGCGGCGACAGCCGCTGCGATCTGCGCCGCGGCGCCGTTCTCGGGGATGGCGCGGCAGTAGCACTCCCTGGCTACATGGAACGCGCATGGCGACTTCTGGAACCCCAACAGCGGAAGGAGATCGGTGGTCTGCGGCCCAGACGACGTGAACGATGAGGGATGGGCGTGAAGGGTGTCGAGAAAGCTGTCCTTGCCATGCTGAAGACGAACGTGCTTGTACTCAATGCCACCATCCGCCACCTGTGCGACGACGGTGGTCTTCAGAGCTGAGTGTAGTTCGTGGTGGTTCATCTGTGCTTACTCCTGAAGCGGCCCAACGAATTCGGCAATGCCCGGAGGGCCGTCCCCGGCGTTCTGCCAGGGCGCGTGCACGAGGACGGTGCCCGGTCGCGCCCCCAGTCGACGAGTGGCCCAGCCGTCTCACGTGGCACAGGGCCTGTCACCCCACCACTCCCTCCACCACCTCCCCCGCCCCGCTCTCCCCCGCGTCATCCACCGCCGTCACGCGGATGCGGACGGTGGTGCCGGACGGCAGGCCGGTGAGGGTGGCGTCGCTGTCGTTGGCGGTCAGGGCGGCGCCGAAGTCTTCGTCCACGCCGCCGACCTGCTTCCAGACGCGGTAGCGTTGGGCGCGGGGGGCGTCGGCCCAGTCGGCGTGAAGGGTGCCGGGCTCGCCGGGGGTGAGGACGAGGCCGTCGGGGATCTCGGGCGTGTCGGGGGCGGCGGGTGGGTTGAGACCGAAGGCGTACCAGCGTGGGTCGTCGTCAGGCAGAAGCTGCCCCAATTCGGCGATCAGGCCGCGCAGGCGGGTGCGGAGGGCCTTTTCGGCGGCGTCGCGGATCGCCTTCTTCTGACCGATGTCGGTCAGTCCCTGGTTGACGGCGCTGCGGGCGGCGGACAAGGCGGCGAACAATTCGCCGGCGCGGGCGGCCGTCACGTTGAGCGGCTCGTTCTCGTGGCCGGGGTTGCCGGTGAAGTAGGTCTGGAGGGACTGGAGCAGGGCAGGGCTTGACGTTCGGCGACGGTGGACGGGACGGCGGTGGACTGGTTGGGAAAGCCCGTCGGCTCCCACGCCTGCGACCACGTTCCGCCCAGATAGTTGGCCAGCACGTTTCGCGCCGTCGCGAGGAAGGCTTTGGCGTTGGAGTCGGCGACCTGCTGGACGGCGGTAAGGGGCTGCTTGGCGGCACGCGCCGCCTGATAGGCGGTCTGGGCAGCCTGCGCCGCCGTCAGCGCCTCGCGCATCACTGCTGCCGTGTTCTGCTTCACCGCTACCTGAGTCTCGTGGGCGCTCAGCCCGTCAGCCGCGTCTTCGGCCAGGGTGAATAGGGCGTCCAACGGATCGGGGATGGGGTTGGTTGCCATGCGGAGCCTCTTGAGATTGCAGATTGCTCGATTTCAGATTGCAGATTTGGATTGGCGATTTGGGGTACGGCCGCGTCCGGTCCAGACGGCGGTCGGTTGCGGTGGCCGCGCGCTCGGCTGGTGCAAACGACGCTTGTTCACAGCGGCCGGGTGCTCGGCTGGTCCGGACGAAGCCTGTTCGCGGTGGCCGCGTGCTCGGCTGGTCCGGACGATGGTTGTTTGCGCTGGCCGCACGCCGGGCTGGTCCAGATGACGTTCGTTTGCAGTGGCCGCGCACTCGGCGGGTTCAGACGACGCCGAGCTGGGGTCGGTGGGCGCAGGTCAGGGCACGGCGAGACCGGTCACAGGCCGATTCCCGAGGCAGAGCCACGATGAAGCCTGCTCGCCCCCCTCGCCGCCGCTATGCCAACCACCTCAGCCCGGCGACGCGCGTATTATAGCACCGCGTCTCGTTTTGCGCCAGTGGCCCACACGGAAAGGGGACCCGGAGCGCAGCCCTCCTCAAGTGGCTTCGGCCCGAGGGGTCACCGACTGACCAGCAGCGATAGATTGAGCAACTCCGGCGCGTGCGCCTGAACCTGTCGGCGGCTCTCGATGTCTGCCCGCCGGCGTTCGCACTCTCCGTCCAGCCGTTCGAGTTCGTATTGGATCCGGCGAAGAGCGATATCCATGTCATCCCCGCCGAGCAGCCGTTGCTGGAAGTCCAGCTTGGAAAGCTCCAGCCGCTTGCGCTTGGCGGCACGGAACTTCTCCAGACTGTCGAGACAGGCATCCGCTTGGTGGTCGCGCTGGGACTGCAGGCGTTTGTAACCGGTGTGGGAGACGTCGCCGACGGTCTGCCGCGCGATGGCTTCAAGCTCGTCGAGCAGGGCCAGCAGACCGGCCACGCGGTCATCCTCGCCCGGGGAAGGCAGCTCCTCACCGAGGTCGGTCGCCAATGCGCGGCCACGGTCGATGCCTGCCTCTCCGTCCTCGCCGACGAACACCGGCACCAAGTCCTCGAACAGCGTCCGGTCCTGCGCGTCCGAATAGCGGAGAACGTAGTTGAGTAGAACCCCACTTGGCGCGCCCAACGTCGCTGCGGGAAGCTGCTTCACGCACACCGCGCCCCGCAATCCCCCGCTCCGGTCACGACAATGGCGGATGGCGCCATCCAGCAGCGGGTGCCCAAAGGCGACGAACTGAACCTCCTTCGGTTTGTGCCGATAGGCAGTCTCTTTGTCAAAGGTTGCCTTGGGGTACTCGTCTAAGACGAGCTTACCGTCCAGCAGCGTGCGCGGGGGGCGCAGCCGCACGATGCCCTTCTGGCGGGTGTTCTCGACTCTGCCGCCGTGTGTCTCGAAGTACCGCCGCAGGAACGCTTCGATGTCGGCGTTCGAGGGAGTCAAGCGCTCGCTCCGTCGGATGAGTTCGTCAGCAGCCCCCTTGTCGAACTGGCGCAGCGGCATGAACAGGCTCCCCTCGATCTGATCGTACATCTGACGCCGCTGGTCCATGACCAACTCAACGTGCTCGGCGGTGACTTCGGCCGGCGTGTCCTCGGCGATGGCGTTCATGATAAGGTCGGACAAGCGATTGAGGTTGGCGCCTTCATCGCGTGTGGTGAGACCAAGGATGTTGGGAGCGTACCCGCCCAACTGCTTCTCGATCGTCTTCACCTTGTCGAGCAGACGCTTCAGAATGACACCTTCGCGGGTGTTCACCACCTGCAGGTTATAGACCCGCACATCGTGCTGCTGCCCATACCGGTGCAGCCGCCCAATCCGCTGCTCAATCCGGTTTGGGTTCCAGGGAAGCTCGTAGTTGACCATCAGGTGGCAGAACTGCAGGTTGATTCCCTCGCCTGCCGCGTCCGTCGCCAGCATCAGCCGGACCTCGGGCTGCTGGAAGAGCTCCTCCTGCTGGACGCGCTCCTCCGGGTTCATGCTGCCGTAGATCTGCGCCATCGGGCCGAAGTCGCGAAGAATGTCGTCGCGCAGGTAGTCCAGCGTGTCCGTGTACTCGGTGAATATGAGGATCTTCTCGTCCGGCGCCTTGCGCAACACGCCCCGGATGAACTTGCGCAGTTCCTGGGCCTTGCTGTCCACCTTGATCTGCTTCGCAAGGTCTACCAGGCCCTTCACCCGACGGATCTCTTGTTGGTGCTCCTTGGTCCCGAGTCGGAGCTGCGCCTGCTCCAGCTTTCGCTGCAACTGCTCGCGCCGGTCGTCAGACAGAGATTCCTCGTCGTCCTCTCGCTCTTTCAGTTCCCGCAACTCCGAGGGACTCAGCACCGCGGCCTCCGGGTGCTCCAGCGCGAGCAGCCGCCGCTCCAATGAGCGCCGAATGGCGGCAATGCTGCTCACCATGCGCTTCTGCAGCAGCACCATCACGAAGCCAACAGCCGTGTCCTTCAGGTTCGTCGCAGCGCGATAGCCGTCGCGAACGTACTCCGTGACCTGGTTGTAGAGCTTCAGCTCGTCGTCGGTGAAGGTGACCTCGGTTGTCTCGACCCAGCGCGGCGGGAAGAGCGGGCTGCCGTCCTCCTTGAGGATGTCGGCTTTGCCGCGTCGCACCATGACCGGGTCCAGGTCCGCGGGAGTGATCTGCTGCGGCGAGGGGAAGCGGTATGGGTCGATCAGTTCAACCAGCGAATGGAAGGCGTTGGGGTCACCGTCGTGGGGGGTGGCCGACAGGAGCAGCAAGCTGTCGCAAGCGGGGGCGATGTCGCGTCCCAGCTTGTAGCGGCTCCTCAACTCCTCGCCGAATCCGTGCTGCTCCACCTTGTGCGCCTCGTCAATGATGACCACGTCCCAATGGGCTTCGGTGAAGTCCGGCGCGTTGTTCTCGTCCTCTCTCGGTTTGGCGGTGTCGATTGACACCACCACGCGAGGATAGCGCACACTGAGCGCCTCGCCCGCGGGCCGGAGGCTCCGCCACTGGCGCAACCGGGAGGAGTCGAAGTACTCGAACACCTCGTCGAACTTCTCGCGCATCTCCCGCTGCCACTGGAGCACCAAGCCTGCCGGCGCAATGATCAGTACCTTCTCGGCACGGTGTCGAGCCGACAGCTCCTTCATCACCATCCCGGCCTCGACAGTCTTCCCCAGTCCCACGTCGTCGGCGATCAGGAATCGCTGCTCCCAGGCGCTGATGATCTTGTGCACTGCTGCGACCTGATACGGCTCCAACACGGCGCGGGAGTTCGATAGCGACACAAGGCGGTCGTGCTCGTAAGCAAGGGAGAGCCGAGTCGCGTCGGTCAGAAGGTCGAAAAGCGCCGGCGGGTCGAACGCCAGCTTGGCAGCGCGAGTCAGGGGCGTGTCGACACGGCGGAACTGCGTCGGCGGCGCCAGCAGCGTGCGGGTGCCGAAGCCCTGCACCGAGAGCTTCACGCTCCACCGCTCGCCGATCTTGGTGCAAGACATCACCTCGCCTTGCTGTCCGTTGAACTCCACCAGGTCGCCCGGCGCCAACTCGGCAGGATCAAGCCAGTCCGGCATGTCGGTCACCTCTTCCTCCGCAGGCAGGCGGTAGATGAGCCCGCTCGCCTGCTGATGGCATTGCGCCCAATAGCGTTGGTAGTCGGCGAGACGTTCGTCGGTCAAGAGCGGCGTCGCGTCCCAGAGACTCTCGAAGATGGCGCGGGCGCTCGTGACCGTCGGGTCAGCGGCTGCCAGGTCCACGCGCAGGTTCAACTCGACGTTGTGCTGCAAGCCACCGTCCGTGAAGTTGGAGGACCCCACCACCAGCGTCGCCCGGTCGCCGGCATACAGCAAATAGCTCTTCGGGTGGAAGCCGCCGACGCCTGACGAGGAGATCAGCCTGACCTGGCAGTCGCCCGGCAACTCCCGGAAGAACCGGAGGGCATCCGGCTCGGTCTGCGCGAAGTCGCCACCTGCCAGCACTCGCAGCTTCCCGCCACGTCCGACCAACTCCGTCAGGACTTCCCGCAGCAGCGCCACGCCGCTCTGCCGCAGATAGGCGACGTGGATGAGCACCTCGGTGGCTGAGGGCAGCAGGCGCCGCAGGTGCTCGGCCAGGGTCTCGTCGTCGCGGCGGTTGTCAATGAGTTGCATTGCCGGCTCATTCTGTCAGAGTGTCCAGCAGTCTGCGCACGTGGACCCGAAAGCCCTTGCTCAGGTAGAGGCTGCTGTCATCAAAGAGCCGGTCAAGGAGCGCGCCAAGCTCCTGTTTCGTGAGGCGCCCCGCGCTGAATGCCCGGACCAGCACGCCAACGCTTCCAACGGCCAGCCAGCCGTGCGCCTCCAGTCCTTTCCGCAGGTTGAGATCATCGGTCAGCACCACGTCCGGCTGGCGGCGCGCTGCCAACGCTGCCGTGCTCAGATCGGCCTGATGGAGTCTGAAGCCCCGGAACGCCGCTTCCTGCTCGGCCAGCTCCTGCGAGCTCACGCTCTCCACGACGAGGCGGTCGCCCAGCGCCCCCGCGATGCACTCAAAGACGCAGTGCCACGCCAGCTCCGCCTTGACCTGCTCGGAAAGGAGGACCCGTGCGAACAGCCCAAGCTGGCCTTCCTGGCCGATCTCAGCCAGGTGCAGGGGCGGTCCCGTGTCAGTGACGGCGTGGTCATCCACCGTGGAGACCCCACGCCACATCCTGCTCTACAGCGCGACGGGCGTAGTCCAGGTCCTCAACCGCTTCCGGCCCCAGCTCGGCAACGGCTTCCTCGCGTCGCAGTCCCCCGGCCAGGTACGAGTCAGCTAGCTGCTTGCGGCAAAGCTGTGCGAGACCGGTCTCAACCGCGTCGGCGACAATCAACGATTCGGGTCGTTCTGTTGCTCGCACCAGATATGCGAGCTGGTCTCGTAGCGTCTGGGTCGTGGGCACCGCGGTGCTCCTCCTTCCGAGCATGTCATTCTACTGGTGGGTCGCGCCTTCGACAATCGCCACCTCCTCGTCCGTTAGCCCATACAGCCGGTACACGATCAGGTCGATCAGCCGGTCGGTGGCGGCGATTCGCTCCTTCAGCGGCGTCAGCTTCGCCAGGCTCTCATTGAACTCCCGCGCGATGGCTTCCTGAACAGGACGGCTGTCGGGGTCAACCGTCAGCTTGCGGCGGTTCGAGCGCAGCACGGAGACCAGTGTGTCGAAGTCGTGGTCGTGGTAGGCACGGACCTTGGTCTTGTTGCTCAGGTCGTCCACCTTCGCGCCGACCTGCCGCTCCAGCCAGGTGAGGAAGCCCTTCACCTCCGCCAGCTTCTCCTTGTTCAGGGCGATCATCTGCTCGGCGAGGTGGGCGAGCAGGTCGTGGGCGACGTCGGCCTGGTCGGCGTTCAGCCGGGCGTCCAGCCAGCGCCCCAAGTCGGTGTTGGGGAAGTCGGGGTAGAGCAGTTGATCCACGGCCTGCACTCTCAGTGATCGTAAATCTCGCGACGGTGGCCCAGCCGACGTATTCGCACCTGACGCTCTGCGTCGTCAATGTCGTAGAGCACGCGGTACACGCCGACGCGGATGCGCCACTCGTTGAGGCGGTCCTCCATCTTCAAGCATCCAGGCGGGCGTGGATCGTTCGCCAACTCGTCAATGGCAGACTTCAGGCGCAGGAAAGTGTCGCCGCGAAAGCGACTGAGTTCGCGGCGGGCGCGCGGTGACAACTTCACCTGGTAGCTCATGCGCCGTTCTCCTCGCGCTGCGCTTTGTAGTCCTCCCAGTCTGTCCACCCTCCGGTGTCCTGCAAGTCGTCTAACCGCAGGCACAGAATGTCATATTCGTCCTGCAGCGCCTCAGGCAGTTGCTCCCAGTCGAATTCGCCGTGCTGCGCAATGCAGTCGGCTTCGATCTCTCGCACCCGCGCCAGCGCCGTCGCTCCCTCCTGTGTCCCCGGCGGCCAGAGGTCGG
>Ga0210028_1000667_pt1 | contig 29212 bp, 22 predicted proteins | sample CryGeymeta201513_FD_185468 | JGI IMG/M metagenome (GOLD analysis project Ga0210028, IMG submission 185468) | Groundwater microbial communities from Crystal Geyser aquifers in Utah, USA - Crystal Geyser metaG 2015-13 (SPAdes) (version 2) | ecosystem: Environmental > Aquatic > Deep subsurface >...
CGAAGGGCGCCATGCTCAGCGCGCCACACGATCGAACCCGGACGCCACGAGCGCGAATCCGCCGCGCCTGCTGGATCAGGTGCGCGCGAGAATGCGCCGACTGGGCATGGCAATTCGTTCGGAGGAAGCCTATGTGGGCTGGATTCGCCGATTTATCCTGGCCAATGGCCAGCGCCACCCGCGCGCGTTGGGCGAGAGCGAAGTCGAGGCATTCTTGACTGCCCTCGCGGTGCGCGGCCAGGTGGCGGCCTCGACGCCGAATCAGGCGTTGTCGGCATTGCTGTTCTTGTACCGCGAGGTGTTGGAAATCGAGTTGCCGTGGATGGACGGCATCCGCCGCGCCAAGCGGCCGGAGCGATTGCCCACGGTGCTGGCGCGCGCGGAGGTAAGCGCATTGCTTGGCGAGTTGAGCGGAGTGTGCTGGTTGCAGGCCAGCATGCTCTACGGCACCGGACTGCGGTTGATGGAATGCTTGCGCCTGCGGGTGAAGGATATCGATTTTGCGCGTCACGAAATTCTGGTTCGTCATGGCAAGGGCGGCAAGGATCGGCGCACGATGTTGCCCGCCAGTCTGGAAGCGCCGTTGCGCGCACAGTTGAGCGAGGCGAAGTGTTTGCACGAACGCGACCTGGCATTGGGCTTGGGTGCGGTGTGGTTGCCCGACGCACTGGCGCGCAAATACCCGAATGCGCCACGCGAGTGGGCTTGGCAGTACGTGTTTCCGGCTAGTCAACGCAGCATCGATCCCCGGTCGGGGATCGAGCGTCGCCAGCATCTGGATGAGTCGGTATTGCAGCGCGCGGTGAAGAATGCGGTGCGGCGTGCTGGCCTTGGCAAGCCGGCGACTTGCCACACGCTGCGCCATTCGTTTGCGACGCATTTGCTGGAGGCAGGCTACGACATCCGCACGATTCAAGAGTTGCTTGGGCATTCCGATGTATCGACGACAATGATCTACACCCACGTGCTGAACAAGGGCGGGCGCGGGGTGTTGAGCCCGCTGGATCGTGATTGAGCAACAGCAAGACGCTGGATGCCAGCTTCCTCTGGCATGACGCTGCTACAAGTGCCATTGCGTGCTGGGGCGTGATTGTTGCTGTGCAGCGCGGCGCTGCTCGCCGGCAGGCCGGTTCCCACCGAAGCACGGGCTCGCAGCGGCGTGCAACACCGTTGCTCCAAAAGCACGGTGCGCCGTTCGTTTGATGGCCCGCAGCATGCGCCACTCACCAGTGTGCCAAGCAGCATCCGCGCTACGCGTCGTTTTCCAGCGAGGCGCGATGTTCGACGCGCAGCAAGTACAGATTGCGCAGGTAAATGGCGAAACCGGCTGCCTGGCCGAGGATGAACACCGGGTCGACGCGATGGATGGCGTAGGCCAGCAGCACGGCGCTGCCGCCGATGGAAAAGTACCAGAACGCTTTGGGTACGACGCTGCGTTTGGCCTTTTCGCTGGCCAGCCATTGCAGCAAAAAGCGCGCGGAAAATAACGCTTGGCCGAACAGGCCGATAACGATCCAGATCGTGGCTTCTTGCATGACGGTGCTCAGGGCAGGGTGATTTCGGTGGTTTGAGTGCGGCGCGTGCGGCGCGCCAGCCAGGCCACGCCGCGCAGGTCGGCGATGCCCACCCACAGCCGGTTCCACATGCCGTATTTGGAAATGCCGGCTGTGCGCGGGCGGTGGTTGACCGGCACCGATACGGTTTGCCAGCCGGCGCGGTGAATCAATGCCGGCAGGAAGCGGTGCATGTGATCGAAATACGGCAGTTCGAGAAAGATGGCGCGCTCGAACAGTTTGATGCCGCAGCCGGTGTCGGGGGTGGCATCGCGCAGCAGGCGGCTGCGCACGGCGTTGGCGATGGCCGAGCTGATGCGCTTGTTGAAGCTGTCGCGGCGATTCACCCGCCAACCGGCAAACAGCTTCACCTGCGAGGCAGCTTTGTCGCGGGCGGCGAGCAGTTTGGGGATGTCGGCCGGGTCGTTCTGGCCATCGCCGTCGAGGGTGGCGATCCACGCCGCGCGTGCGGCCTTGACCCCGTTGCGCACGGCGGTGCTCTGCCCGGCGCGTTGCTGGTGGCGGATCACGCGCAGCTCGGGGGTCACCCGCATCGCGGCACGCAGCGCGTCGGCGGTGGCGTCGCTGCTGGCGTCGTCAACATGGATGATTTCGAAGCTGACCCGGCCGCGCAGCGCGGCAACGATCTCGCCAACCAGCGGCGCGATGTTGTCCTGCTCGTTGTACACCGGCACCACCACCGACAATGAGGGGTCAGTCATGGGCATGCTCCGAAACGATGGCATGCTGCCTGCTCGTCCCGTTGCGGTGCGCAGCAACGCAGGGGCACGTTGCGAGAGGTGCCTTTGCTTGTGCAACGTGCCGCGGCCGGACGCGCGCCCACCTCAAGCTTCCCCCGCAAGCGGGGGAAGGGGCTGTTCGTCGCCATCGCTGCTGGTCGCGTTGCCCGAGGGTCGCCCGCGTCGGCGCGGCCGCAATGGCGTTACGCCAAGGTTGGCGATGGTTCATGGCGCGCGCCCACGCAATTTTTCGAGGATGCCTTCGAGGCTGTCGAGGCCGTGGTAGTGCACCACCAGCTTGCCGCGTCCGCCACGGCCTTGCTGCACGGCGACGCGGGCGTTCAATATCTCGCTCAATTCGCGTTCGAGGTGGGCGACATCGGGGTCGGCTTTTTTGCTCGCTGCCGGTGTGCTGGCGGGCTTGCTGTGGCTGATCGCGTGTACCCGGCGCTCGATCTCGCGCACCGACATGCCACGCTCGGCCGCTTCGCGCGCCAATGCGCCGGCAGCAGCGGCGGGCAATGCCAGCAGCGCGCGGGCATGGCCCATTTCGATGGCATGTTGCTCCAGCAGGCGGCGCACCTCTGGCGGCAGGTCGAGCAGACGCAACAGGTTGGACACCGCCGCACGCGAGCGGCCCACGGCGTCGGCGGCCTGTTGGTGAGTGAGGCTGAACTCGTCGATCAGGCGGTGCAATGCCTGCGCTTCTTCCAGCGGGTTGAGGTCTTCGCGCTGGATGTTTTCGATCAGCGCCATGGCGATGACGCTGCGGTCATCCACTTCGCGCAGCACCACCGGCACATCGCTCAGGCCCGCCAGTTGGGCGGCGCGCCAGCGGCGTTCGCCGGCGATGATTTCGTAGCGGTCCTTGCCCTGCGAGCGCACCACGATCGGCTGAATCAAGCCCTGCGCGCGGATCGAATCGGCCAGCTCGGCCAAACGCTCGGGGTCCATGCCGGTGCGCGGTTGATAACGGCCGGGCTTGAGGAACTCCACCGGCACCGTGCGCAGGCTGTCGCTGTCGCTGTCGGGCTCTTCGCGCGCGCCCTGGTTGCCGCTGCCCAGCAGCGCGTCCAGGCCACGGCCAAGGCCGCGTTTCTTGATTGCCATCAGTGGCTCTCCCCTTTGCGTTCGCGGCGCACGATTTCACCGGCAAGGCCGAGGTAGGCCACGCTGCCGCGCGAGGCGCGATCATAGCCGACGATGCTCTGCCCGTAGCTGGGCGCTTCGGCCAGGCGTACGTTGCGCGGCACGATGGTACGAAATACCGTGTCGCCAAAGTGGCGAATCAAATCACCGCTGACCGCGTTGGCCAGGTTGTTGCGGACATCGAACATGGTGCGCAGGATGCCGTCGATCTGCAACGCCGGGTTGACGTGCTGCTTGAGCGATTCGATGGTGTCGATCAGGGCGCTGAGGCCTTCGAGCGCATAATATTCGCACTGCATCGGCACCAACACGCCATCGGCGGCGGCCAGCGCGTTGAGGGTGAGCAGCGACAACGCCGGCGGGCAGTCGATCAGGATGTAGTGGTAACGATCGCGCACCGGCGCGAGCGCCAGCTTGAGTTTCTGCTCGCGCGCCAGTGCGCTCATCAGGCGAACTTCGGCGGCGGTGAGGTCGATATTGCTGGGCAGCAGGTCGAAGCCTTCGGCCGTCGCCACGATGGCGCTGGCGGCGTCGCATTCGCCAAGCAGCACTTCGCAGGCGGATGCTTTCAACTCGCGCTTGTTCACGCCAGACCCCATGGTGGCATTGCCCTGTGGGTCGATATCGATCAGCAACACCTTGCGCGGCGTCTGCGCCAGCGCGGCGGCAAGATTCACTGCGGTGGTGGTTTTGCCGACGCCGCCTTTCTGGTTGGCGATGGCGATGATGCGATTCATGAATCACTCCCTGGGCTCGACGCGCTGGCGCGCGATACCACGATCAGATGACGCGCACCGCTATCGCCGGGAATGGCGAGCACATGGCTGGCCTGCACCTGCCAAGGCGCTGGCAGAGCAGCAATTTCGTCAGCCGGAAACTGGCCTTTCATCGCCAGCAACCGCCCCCGGGGTTGCAGCAGGCTGCCGCCGAATTGCACCAGTTGTGCAAGAGTACCCAAGGCGCGCGCGGTAATACAGCCGTATGCGCCCGGCTCATTGAGTTGCTCGGCCCGCGATTGCGCCACCCGCACGTTGGCCAGCCGCAGTTGCCGCACCACTTCGCGCAGGAAACGCGCCTTTTTGCCATTGCTCTCGACCACGGTGACGGCCAGTTCCGGCCGCGCCAGCGCCAGCACGATGCCCGGCAGGCCGGCACCGCTGCCGAGGTCGGCCAGCGGCCCCGCTGGCAGCCAGGGCAGGATGCTCAGCGAATCGAGCAGATGCCGCGCCAGCATTTCGTGTGGATCGCGCACGGCAGTGAGGTTGTAGGCGTGATTCCACTGATCAAGCAGGGCGAGGTAATCGAGCAACCGCGGCGCCAGCCCGGGCACGTTCAGGCCGAGCGTGACCATGCCCCGCTCCAGTTCAGGCTGCAATGCAATCAGTGGGTTCACCGCGTGGCCGATGTTGAAGCAGGCCGGCAAGTTTAGCAGGGCTCGCACTCAGCCCGGATATACCGCGCAACGGATCACCCTGAGGCCGAGCGCATTGACCCGGCGGTTGACCTCATGCTTGAGCAACTCGGCCAGCGCCGCCAAGCCCTTGTCCGGCGTGGCGTCATCATGCAGCACATGCAGGGCTTCGCGGGTTTGCTGCTGCACCAGCGCATCGACGTCATCAAGCGCCGCGCCGGTGCGGGTTGGGTCGAGAATCTGGTAATACAGATCGGCGCTGGCGGCGGGGCCATTGAGCGCCATCGGCACTGCCACGTGGTGGCCGATCAGGCAAACGTGCTGGCCGATGCGATCCAGGCCCGGCATCACCCAGCGCAAACCGGGGCGCAGGGTGCGCCGATAGCGACGAAACCGGTGCACGGTGAACACTTGCCCCTGCGGCACGTGGCGCAGCCCGGCGACCGCCACGGTGGCCAGCACCACGACACACGCCAGCAGGAGGGTAAAACCCGTCATGAAAGTCACCAAAATCAGTTGGTTGAACGACTATTATCCCGGATTGTTTAATAACACACGCTAACTTTATCTGCAATTAACGAGAAACTCACGTTGACCCGGACACCCATCGCAGCACCACCTGTCGTAAGGTTGCACGATTGGATTGGAGCAACGGCATGGCAAACATCCTGATTACCGGCGCCTCTGGTTTCCTGGGTCGGCATCTGGCGCAACAACTGAAGGGCCAAGGTCACAATGTGTTTGGTCTGTCACGCTCGCCGCGTGCCGACGCGATTCTGCTGGCCGACGCGGTAACGCCGGTGCGTGGCGATCTGCTGCAACCCGATCAATTGGCGGCGGCCTTTGCGCAGCCGTTCGATGCGGTATTCCACGCCGCCGCCGACACCAGCCAGTGGGCACCCAATGATGTTCGCCAGACCCGGGTCAACGTGGACGGTTCGCGCGCGCTGGCCGAAGCGGCATTGGCAGCGGGCGTGGCGGCATTCATTCACACCTCCAGCGTGTCGGCCTATTCGCACCTCGTGCACGGCACCCTGCGCGAGGATGTGCCCGAGCGCGGCGGCGAGAGCTGGATCACGTACGAACGCACCAAGTATCTGGGCGAGCAGGCGGTGCGCGCGGTTGCCGCACGCGGCTTGCCGCTGGTGGTGGTGCAGCCCGCGCACATTCTCGGCCCGGGCGATACCAGCAACTGGTCGCGTCTGATCCGCCTGATCGACCAGGGTAAATTACCCGGCGTACCGCCCGGTTCGGGTTCGTTCGCCGATGTCCGCGAAGTGGCACGCGCGCAGGTGCGCGCCTGGCAACGCCAGCGTTTCGGCGAAACCTACCTGCTCGGCGGCGAGCATCTGCGCTTTCTCGAACTGGTCACCGGTGTTGGCCGCAAGCTCGGCCGAAAAACGCCGCAGCGCGCGACGCCGGGCTGGGCGTTGCTGGCGTGGGCGCGGCTGGTCGATGCCGCATCACGCATCACCCGCCGCGAGCCGGACATCACCCCGCGTGCCGCGATGTTCGTGATCCACGATCTGATCGTGGACTCGGGCAAGGCGCAACGCGAGCTGGATTACGCGATCACGCCGATGGACCGTCTGCTCGATGACACCATCGCCTGGCTGCGCGCCGAGAACCTGCTGCGGCGTGGGTGACGTAGTGCCGCGACGCGCGGCTTGCCAGACGCATGGGTGCGCAAAGGAAAAGCACCAAGAACATCCAAATCTGAATGTCGGCTCCATCACCACGCCGCACAACGATGTGCGGCCCGAGTGCGACAACGCGCCGTGAAGCACCTCGCCGGCCGTAGCCCGGTGAACGCTTCGCTTTTCACCACGCTCGCTGCGCCCTTCGCCTGCTTTGCGGACGATCCGCTCTTGTTGTTGCGACGAGCGGCTTCGTCACTGATGGGTGTTATGGCAGGCTACGGTTCGACCCATCGTGCGCGCTGCGCTCGCGCGCAATCGCGCGCCAGCCTATGTCGTGGCGGTAAAACGCACCATGCCACCGGATCTGCGCAACCGCCTGATTGGCGCGTTGCTGCGCATCGCCGACGCTATCGCCGAGCGCGCACACGCACAGCACGCGGCCACCGCTGGTCAGCACCCGCTCGCCGTCCAGCCGAGTGCCGGCCTGAAATACCTTGATGCCAGGCGCGAGTGCGCCGTGCAGGCCGGCGATGACATCGCCGGTGCGCGGAGTGTCGGGGTAGTTCGCCGCAGCCATCACCACGCCCAGCGCCGGGCGCGGATCCCAGCGTGCCTGCACACGATCGAGCGCGCCATCAAGCGCTGCCTCGATCAGTTCCAGCAAATCCGATTGCAGGCGCAGCAGAACCGGCTGCGTTTCGGGGTCGCCAAAGCGCACGTTGAACTCGATCACCCGCGGCGTGCCGTGCGCGTCGATCATCAGGCCGGCATAGAGAAACCCGGTAAACGGCACGCCGTCGGCGGCCATGCCGCGCACACTGGGTTCGATCACCTCGCGCATGATCCGTGCGTGCACTGCCGGGGTGACCACCGGCGCCGGTGAATACGCACCCATGCCGCCGGTGTTGGGGCCGGTGTCGCCCTCGCCGACGCGCTTGTGATCCTGGCTGCTGGCCATTGGCAGCGCGTGCGTGCCATCAACCATGGCGATGAAGCTGGCTTCTTCGCCATCGAGAAACTCCTCGATCACCACCCGCGCGCCGGCATCGCCGTAGGCGTTGTCGGCCAGCATGTGATGCAATGCCGCCTCGGCTTCGGCCACGTGCAGCGCCACCACCACCCCCTTGCCAGCGGCCAGGCCATCGGCCTTGATCACGATCGGCGCGCCGTGCGCGCGCACATGCGCCAGCGCGGCCGCTAACTCGGTGAACACCGCGTAGCCGCCGGTGGCGATGCCATGGCGTTGCAGAAATTGCTTGGCGAACGCCTTGCTGCCTTCGAGCTGCGCGGCGGCGGCGCTTGGTCCGAACACACGCAAACCGGCGGCGCGAAAACGATCGACCACGCCAGCAACCAACGGCGCTTCCGGGCCAACCACGGTGAGATCGACACCTTCGCGCTGCGCCAGCGCCAGCAGCGCATCGAGGTCGGTGGCCGACACCGCGACGTTGCGGCACTTGGCTTCGCCGGCGGTGCCGGCATTGCCCGGTGCCACCAGCACTTCGCGCACGCGCGGCGATTGCGCGAGCTTCCACGCCAGCGCGTGTTCGCGGCCACCGTTGCCGATCACCAGCAGTTTCATCGCAGCATCCATCGTAGCGGCATCAATGGCGGAAATGACGGCGGCCGGTGAATACCATCGCCATGCCATGTTCGTCGGCGGCGGCAATCACTTCGTTATCGCGCAGCGATCCACCGGGCTGGATCACCGCCGCGATGCCGGCCTCGGCAGCGGCGTCGATGCCATCGCGAAACGGGAAGAACGCATCGGACGCCATCACTGCACCGGCAACCACGAGTCCGGCGTCCTGCGCCTTGATGGCGGCAATGCGGGCACTGATCACCCGGCTCATCTGGCCGGCACCGATGCCGATGGTTTGCTGGTCGCGGGCGTAAACGATGGCGTTGGATTTGACGAACATCGCCACCTTCCAGGCGAACAGCAAGTCCTGCACTTGCGCGGCATCGGGCTGGCGCGCGCTGACCACGGTGAGATCGCTCACGCCGAGCGCGTCACTATCGGCATCCTGCACCAGCAGGCCGCCAGCGATGCGCTGATAATTCAGCCCCACCGCGACCGCGCTGCTTCCCGTTGCCAGCACCCGCACATTGGGCTTGCTGGCGAACAGCGCCAAGGCGTCGGCGTCGATCGTTGGTGCGATCACCACTTCGACGAATTGCCGGCGCAGTATCTCGCCTGCGGTTTGTGCATCGAGCGCCCGGTTGAAGGCGATGATGCCGCCGAAGGCCGAGGTCGGATCGGTGGCAAATGCGCGTTCATACGCTGCGCCGATGGTTTGCGCCAGCGCGACACCGCACGGGTTGGCATGCTTGACGATGACACACGCGGGCGCGCTGAACGCTTGCACGCAATGCAGCGCGGCGTCGGCATCGCCGAGGTTGTTGTAACTGAGCGCCTTGCCGGCCAGCACGCGGGCACCGGCGACGGTGCCGAGCGCCGCACCGGGTTCGGTTTGCACATACAACGCACCGCGCTGGTGCGGGTTTTCACCATAACGCAGCGGCGATGCCAGTTGCAGCGACAGGTGCAGGCTGTGTGGCCACGGCTCGGGCTGCTCGGGGTCGCGCGCACGCACCGACAACCACTGCGCAATCTGACCATCGTAGCTGCTGGTGTGGGCATAGGCCTTGGCCGCCAGCGCGCGCCGCTGCGCCGCATCGGTGCCGCCGGCCCGCAGCGCCTCGCGCAGCGCCGGATAATCGCCGGGATCGACCACCACGCTGACCCGTGCGTGGTTTTTCGCCGCCGCACGCAGCATTGCCGGGCCACCGATGTCGATGTTTTCGATGGCCGCTTGGTAACTGCAATCGGCATGCGCCACGGTCGCCGCGAACGGATACAGGTTGACCACCAGCAAATCGATCGCCGCAATACCGTGTTCGGCCATCACCGCATCATCGCTGCCGGCGCGCCCGAGCAAGCCGCCGTGAATCGTCGGGTGCAGCGTCTTGACCCGGCCATCCATGATTTCCGGAAAGCCAGTGACTGCACTGACATCGCGCACGGCAATGCCGGCATCGCGCAAGCCGCGTGCGGTGCCACCGGTGGAAATCAGTTCAACGCCGGCGGCCTGCAATGCCTGCGCCAATTCAATCAGGCCGGTCTTGTCGGAAACGGAAAGCAGGGCGCGGCGGATGGGTTGGCGAGCAACGGGCATGGATAAGGGCCGGAAGTGAAAAGCAGGCCATTATATCGGCGAACCTCTCGAAACCCGCTGCGCTTGCGACGCCATCGACCGCTTCGCGGTTACACGCCGCCCCGATGCCTCGCCCGGTCTGCCTGCCGGTAGGCCGGGCGCCCACACACGGCTCCCGCAGGGGCCGTTCAGCACTTTCGTGGGAGCGCGCCTGCGCACGCCGCTTGTTGCGGCAGTTTTCGCCGGCAGGCCGGCTCCTACAGAAGCACCGGCTCGCACCGGCGGGCAACACCGCTGCTTCTACAAAAAACGGTGATCTGCTCCGTGGCAGCAGCAAGCAGCGAATCAACCCAGTCCGTAGAGCTTGAGTTTTTTGCGCAAGGTGGCGCGGTTGATACCCAGCGCCGCCGCCGCGCAGCTTTGATTGCCGCCGCAATGGCGCAGCACTTCCGCCAGCAGCGGCATCTCCACTTCGCGCAGCACCACGTCGTAGAAATCCTCGGGCGCCTGATCGCCGAGGTCGAGCAGGTAGCGGCGTACCGCGCTGGCCACACATTCACGCAGCGACGGTTGTGCCGTGGCGCTGCCGGTAGCGCCAGCGCGCATGGATACAGGGGCATACACAGGCGGACTCTCCCAATACGTTCGAGCATCCGATGCTCTACGCTCACCACGGGGGCGGTGCGCGGTCTGGCAGTTTACCCCCAACCCACCGGCATTGTGCAAGAAGCAATGCCGCTGCTTTCGACATCGTTTCGAGGCGAACAAATTTGTTGCGCGAGATCACGGGCTTAGCCGAAACTCGCGGCAAAAAACAACAAGCGCGCGACGTAAAACGTTGATGTGCGCATGCACACACAACGATTTCAAGCGCTCTAGCCCACATTTCTCACACCTATCCGTAGCGAGGGCGTCGAGACGCCGGTCTGGCGTGCGCGGCGGACTGAAGACGGGCGAAGGTGTAGCTATCCTACGGTGAGCCCGTCTGAGGGAGCAGAGCGCGTCAGAGCGAGCGTATCGGCGGCCGCAGTAGGAGAGGCGTGAGAACTGTGGGCTAATAAAACGCGAACTCGAACGACAGCGTGTTGCGGCCCGGGTCGAGCACGTCCAATCGCGCATTGACGCTCTGCTCGGGCGCCACAGTGGCGCTGTCCGGTGCGCTGCCGAGGTATTCGTCAGCGGTAAAGCGTCGCGCGCCGGTCGCTGCGCCGTTGATGTCGAGAAGGCGCAATTCCAGTTGTGGCCACGCCTGCGCAAACGGCGCGCGATTGCGGAAGGTGGCGCGGATATGCAGCGCGCCGGGAACATCCGGATTCGGCTGTACGCTGCGCTCGATAATTGCAAACGCACCCGGTTCGCGCCAGGGGCTCAGCGCGCAGCCGCTGAATGCACACAATCGCTCCAGCCAGGGCCGCCAGCGCGCATCCTGCGCCAGCACATCGCGCTCGACGTAACCCAGTTGCAGGCCAAGACTCAATGCCAGCAACGCCGCCACCGCACGCCAGCGCGGGGTGTGGCGCGGATGCAAGGCGCGCGCCATGAAGCCCGGCAGCTCGACGTGGGCGGTGGCGCTGGGCTTTGGCGCCGGCAGCTCGAACAACGCGATCTGGTTCGCATCGCTGGGCAACGGCGTCGCTGCGCCGCACGCGGGGCAAACGGTATCGTCGCTGCGCAGGCCGCGATCGCAGGCACCGCAGTGGCGTGGGTTTACAACGGGCATGCGTTGATTCTAGCGCTGAATGCGGCGTAATCGTTGGCCAGCGGCTCGCTATGGCTGGGCTGCTGCAACAGGGCGGCCAATGCCGCTGGCGGTGCCGGCACCGCGTCGATCAACGGCGCGAGCACGCTGTCGAACTTGGCCGGGTGCGCGGTCGCCACCACCGCGTAATCGCGGCCATCGCCCGCTTCACGCAACCGCTCCAGCGCCACCATGGCACAGGCCGTGTGCGGGCATACCACCACGCCATGGCGCGCATGGCTGTGGCGGATCGCGTGGCGAATCTGGTCGTCATCGACCCGCTCGGCGCGCAGTTCGGCGCGCAGTTCGGCATCACTGCCGTACAGCGCGCGCAAGCGCTCGAAATTGCTCGGTGCACCGACATCCATCGCGTTCGCCAACGTCGCGATGCCCGCACGTGGGGTGTAATCGGCGCCGGCGAAGTAGTCGCTCAAGGTGGCGTTGGCATTGCTCGCCAGCACAATGGCGCCGATCGGCAGCCCCATCCGTCGCGCCAGCAACGCCGCCAGCGCATTGCCGAGATTGCCGGTCGGCACAATGAACCCAAGCAACCGCTGGTGCGTGCGCCAGTGCGCCAGGCCCGCCTGTGCGTAGTAGCTCATCTGCGGCAGCAGGCGGCCCAGGCTGATCGAGTTGGCTGAACTCAATCGCAACCGGCGGGTCAGCGCGTCGTCGTTGAGCGCGCGCTTCACCAATGCCTGGCAGTCATCGAAATTGCCCTGCACCCGCAACGCAGTGACGGTATCGCCGAACGCGCCAAGCTGGTGCGCCTGGCGCGGCGACACCCGACCATCGGGATACAAAATCCACACCCGCACGCCGGGCTGGCCGGCAAATGCCGCCCCCACGGCGGCGCCGGTATCGCCCGAAGTGGCCACCAGAATGTGCAACGCACGGCGTTCGCTGGCGGGCGCGATGCGCAGCAAACAGGCCGCAAGAAAGCGCGCGGCAAAATCCTTGAACGCTGCGGTTGGCCCATGGAACAGTTCCAGCATCCAACTGTTGGCCGTCGGCAAAACGCGCAGCGGCGCCTCGATGTCGAGCGCTTGCGCGCAGATCTCCGGCAGCGCCGCCGCCAGCGCATCGCCAGCAAACAGCGGCGCCAGCAATTGCTGTGCAATCGCGGGCAGGCGCGTTTCATCGGCGAATGCCGCCGCTTCGAATTGCGGCCAGTGCGCCGGCAAATACAAGCCGCCATCGGCTGCCAGCCCCGCGCTCAAGGCCGCCGACAGGCCCACCGGTGCAGCCTGGCCGCGGGTACTTACAAACTGCATTGCATCACCTCCGCGCCGGGGCTGGCAATGGCAGACACAAAGGCATTCGCGCCAATGCCGGCAGCGGCAAACGCGCGCTGCATGGCGAGGCTGGCCTGCTCGGCAGCAGCGCGCTCGGTGAACCAGGCGAACACGCTGGGGCCGCCACCGGAAATGCTGGCGCCCAGCGCGCCGGCCGCCAACGCGGCTGCCTTGACGGCGGCGAATCCCGGGATCAGTGCCGCGCGGCGCGGCTCGATCAGCACATCGCGCAAGCCAGCGCGCACCAATTCCGCGTCGCCCCGCTGACAGCCGGTGAGAAACAGCGCCAGATGCGTGCTTTGCGCAACGAACTCTGACAGGTGAAATGCACCCGCCAGCACTTCGCGGCTGCGCCGTGTTTCCAGAATCAGCTCCGGGTGTACCAGTGCCACATGCCATGCCGCCGGCACCGCCAGCGACAGCAACTGCGTCGGGCTGGCGAGCACCAGCCCGCCGAGCAGCGCCGGGCCGATGTTGTCGCCATGCGCGCTGCCGCTGGCGACGGCCTCGCCGGCGAGCGCGAACGGATACAGTGCCGCGCGCGGCAGCGGCTCGGGCAGCAACGCATTGGCAGCCACCACCGCCGCCACCGCCGATGCCGCCGAGCCGCCCATGCCCGAACCCAGCGCGATGCCTTTCTCGATATGGATATCGAAACCGTGGTCCAGTTCCAGCGCCGCGATCATCGCCTGCAACGCGCGCGCCGCCGTGTTGCGTTCGGGTTCCAGCGGCAGCTCGGTGACGCAGCCGGTGATCGCGCGCACGCGCACGCCGGGCGTGCCAACGCGCTGCACGCTGACCCGATCGCCCGCGCCGCTGATGGCGTGACCGAGCAGATCGAAACCGACCCCGACATTGCCGATGCTGGCTGGCGCGAACGCGGTCGCCGTGGCACTCACAGCTTGGCGCCCAGTGCCGCCGACAGCCGCAACAAATCGCCAAACACACCGGCGGCGGTGACCTCCGGACCGGCACCCGGGCCTTGCACCACCAACGGGTTGTCGTGGTAGCGATCGGTCTGAAAGCGGATGCAGTTGTCGGTGGATTGCAGATTGCCGAACACATGATCCGCCGGCAACACGCGCAAGCCGACCTCGGCGCGGCCGTCGGTAGCAAAGCGTGCCACGTAACGCAGCACCCCGCCGCTGGCGCGCGCTACCGCCAGCCGTTCGGCCATCGGCGCATCCAGCGCCTCGGCATTGGCGAGAAACGCCTGGCCATCGCCAGCGCGCATCGCTTCGGGTACCAGGCTTTCGGTTTGCACGTCGCCAAGCTCCAGGTTGTGGCCGGCCTCGCGCGCCAGAATCACCAGCTTGCGTGCGACATCCAGCCCGCCCAGATCGTCGCGCGGATCGGGCTCGGTGTAACCGTGGCTGTGCGCCTCGCGCAGCAGCGCCGAAAACGGCTGGCTGCCATCATAACGGTTGAACAGATACGCCAGCGTGCCCGACAACACGCCTTCGATGCTGCGCAGACAATCGCCGGTATCGAGCAGATCACGCAGGGTATGGATTACCGGCAGGCCGGCGCCGACACTGGCCTCGTAGCGGAAGCGGCTGCTGCCGGCGACGCACGCCGCGCGGATTGCGTGATAACGCGCCAGCGGGCCGCTGCCGGCATGCTTGGCCGGGGTGATGATGTGCAGGCCACGGCGCAGCCACTCGGGGTAGTGCTCGGCGATGGCGTCGTTGCCGCTGCAATCGATCAACACCCGGTGCGGCAGATGGCCGGCATCCAGATGCGCGATGAATCCATCCAGATCCAGCGGCTCGCCCTCGCCGGCAGCAGCAAGCCAGGTGCTGGTATCGAAACCGGCATCGTCGCGCCATTGCTGGCGCGAATTGGCGACGCCGCGCAAGCGCAGGTCGAGCTGCGCGCGCTCGCGCAGACGCGGCTGCGCACTGGCCAGTTGCGCCAGCAGCGCACGGCCCACCTTGCCCGGCCCGATCAGACCCAGCGATACCGTTTGCGGCGACAACCAGAAGCCGGCATGCACCGCACGCAACGCGCGCGTGGCATCGGCCTCGGCGATCGCCACCGACAGGTTGCGCTCGGACGCACCCTGGGCGATCGCACGCACGTTGACCCCGGCGCGTGCCAGATGGTGGAACAGCCGCGCCGCGACGCCGGGCCGGCCGGTCATGCCCTCGCCGACCGCGGCGAGCACGGCGATGTCGCGCTCGACCCGGATGTCGTCGATCAGCTTGTCACGCAGGGCGTCGGAGAAGGTACGACGCAGTGCCAGTTCGGCGCGGCTGGCATCGCTCACCGGCACCACGCAACAGATCGAGTGCTCCGATGAACCCTGCGAAATCATCACCACCGACACCCCGGCAGTGCCGAGCGTACCGAACACGCGTTCGGCCACACCGGGCACGCCGATCAGGCCATTGCCCTCGATGTTGATCACCGCCATCTGCGGCTGGATCGACACGCCCTTGACTGGCGGATCGAGCTGGCGCTCGCGGCTCAGGCGCGTGCCCGGATGTTCGGGCTTGAAGGTATTGCGCACGATCACCGCGATATTGCGCGCGACCACCGGCACCAGCGTCATCGGGTGCAACACCTTGGCGCCGAAATAGGCGAGCTCGGCTGCCTCGGAATACGACAGCGCATCGAGCGTTACCGCCTCGGGCACGAAGCGCGGGTCGGCCGAGGCGATGCCATCGACATCGGTCCAGATATGCAGCTCGCGCGCTTCGAACAACGCCGCAAACAGGGCGCCGGAATAATCGCTGCCGTTGCGGCCAAGGGTGGTGGCGCGGCCCTGACTGTCGCGAGCAATGTAGCCGGTCGCCAGCACATGCCTGGCGTGGTGCGCGCAGCGCCATTGCGCCAGCCGGGTGCTGCTGTGCTGCCAGTCGATGACGCCGCGCATGGTGCGCTCGGTACCCGCATCGCGCACCGTGAGCACCTCGCGCGCATCGAGCAGATCGGCATCGATGCCGGCATCGGCGAGGTAGGCCTGCAACAACTGCGCGGAAAACACCTCGCCCAACCCCTGGATCGCGTCAAGCACTTCGGCGACCGCAATGCCGAGCACCGCCAGCGCGTCGAGCTGTGCGCGCAGGCCGACGAAAGCCGCATCCAGCGCATCGCACACTGCGTTGCGTCGGCCCACATCGCGCACCCCGGCGGCCGCTTCCAGATGGCGCTGGCGCAGCGCCTGCCAGGCATCGGGCCAGGTGCGATCACGGCCACCCGCACGCATCGCCAGCTCGATCAAGGCATCGGTACTGCCCTTGAGCGCCGACACCACAATCACTGATTGCGCTTCGTTGCGTGCCGCAATCAGCCGCGCAACATGGGCCAGCCGTTCACCAGTGGCAAGGCTGGTGCCGCCGAACTTGTGAGCAATCAGGACAGACGATGGATCGGCAACAACGCTCATGGGGTCTCCTCGTTGGGAGGCTCCGCCGCAGCCGGATGAGCAGGGAGTTGGCCCCCGCGCGTCGGGCGGGGCGGGGCCAATTCAGGGTGTACTACCCGGCCACACGCTCCCGCAAGCGGGTCATGGTGGTACCGGTACCGGTGCTGGCAATGTTGCGGTGCATGATGCGATCAGACACTGGCAACGCGGCGCTGTCAAGTCACGTGGCCGGCGGAACATCGCCGGTCACGCGGCGCGGATCTCGATAGTCACCTGCAAAGCGCGGCGTAGCGCAACGAAAATCGCGGCCAGATTGTCCATGCCGGCACTGCCCGAAGTCCTGGGGGTCTCCGGCTTTGCTTCAGCCTTTGGCGTGTTTTGCCGACACCCCCAGCGCTTCGGCAGAAGAGGAAGTACGCGCAAGCGTGTTCGGATCGGATCGGGCGAGGATCGCACTGAAGTCCAAGTGATGCGTGAGCACTACCTACCCGTTCACGCTGGCACAGGTCATGATCGCCGCGCCAGGTGCTTTGTTCGCACCGACCAGCGACCAATGCACCGCCTCGATGCCTGCGCCAGCGCACCAATCGATCCAGCGCGGCGACCGATTCATGTCAACGAGCCGCTTCATGCGGTGGCGAGCGTGACCTCGCGTTCATCCGCCCGCCATGCCGCGCAGCGAAGCGCCTGCACGATGCCTTCGCACTCCAGATAAGGGTAGTCGGCGAGCAGTTTATCGACGCTGATTTCCGTTCCGACCCGCCCCACGAGCATGCCGACCGTGACACGCAAACCGCGGACACACGCCTTGCCGCCCATGCTCTCGGGCTGCTGGGTGATGCGATCGAGTTGTCCCGTGGCGTGCGCCTTGATCGCAACGTGCTGCGATGCCGTTGTTGCGAGGATTACACTGCATAGAAGTACGCGACAATTGCGCCTCTGGGTGTCCCCGTCGTCGTCCCATGCCCACCGCGTAAATCACCGCAGCCAACTGCCGTTGCGTTGTTCGTCAGACACGCACCGCTGCATTGTTGGCAGGCATCGGCATCGCGCGAATGCTTGGGTGTCCATGGTTTTGTCGTCCATGGTTTTGTCGCCTGGTTTTGTCCATGGTTTTGCCCCTTGATGACAAAAACACTCTGGATTGCCACGTCGCTTTGCTCCTCGCAATGACGACTTGTTCAGAGCATCCACAGCCAACCAGGAGGTTGGTCTAGCCCATTATTAAGCCAAGCCACACCGTGCCCGGAACACCACGCCCGGAACATGGGGCATTGCAAAGCCGAGGTCTCGAAGTCCGGGATCGCCACACCGTGGCATTGCGCACGATGACGATGTGAACCCGTTCGCCTCGCTGCGGTTGTCCGCATCGGTCGGTCAGCGTCTTGCGCTGGCCACCTTGCTGAATCGCCAGATGCGCAGGGCATTGTTGGCCGGCATCGGCAGATCGGCATGCAGGAGCAAGCCGGCCGGTAACGCCAGGGCATCGATCGCTTCGGCATCGCGCAGGCCCATGGCCGGGTCCTGTTGGCGCAGCTGCACGTCGAACGCGGCGTTGCCTTCGCTGGTAGGGCTGCCGTGGCGATTGAACGGGCCGTAGATCGCCACCACGGCATCGTCGGTGAGCACCGCCGGCAGGCCGGCGAACAAGGCCTGTACCGCCGGCCAGCCCATGATGTGCAGGGTGTTGGCGCTGAACACCGCGTCGAAGCGTTGCCCGGGCCATGGCCCGCGTGCGACATCCAGCGCCAGCGGCGGCGGGGTGTTGGGCAGCGCGGCGTCATCGAGCCAGGCGCGGATGCCCGGCAGTTTGTCGGCCAGATCCGAACACTGCCAGCTCAAATGATCGAGCTGCGCCGCAAACCACACGGCGTGCTGGCCAGTACCGCTGCCGATTTCCAGCAGCCGCTGGCGATCGCTGAACGGACCACGCAAGGCCGCAAGAATCGGCTCGCGGTTGCGTTCAGTCGACGGTGCATGCGGTTTGTCGGCAGCGCTCACGAGCGCGCTGGATCGTCACGATCGGCATCGATCTTGTAGTGCTTGATCGCGCGCGCCACATCCTTGGCGGTCATCTTGCCTTCGGCCGCCAACGCGGCAATCGCGGCGTGCGCCACATGGTAGCGATCCACTTCAAAAAACCGGCGCAGATTGGCGCGGGTGTCGGAGCGGCCAAAGCCATCGGTGCCGAGCACGGTGTACGGCATCGGCACAAACGCGCGGATCTGGTCGGCAAACGCACGCACGTAATCACTGGCGGCAATCGCCGGCCCGTCACGGCCTTGCAGGCACTGGGTTACGTAAGCTGTACGCGCGGTCTTGGCTTCCGGGTGGAGGCGGTTGTAACGCTCAGCGGCAAAGCCATCGCGGCGCAGCTCGTTGAAGCTCGGGCAGCTCCAGATGTCGGCGCTGACGCCGAAATCCTTGTCCAGCAATTCGGCAGCGGCAATCACTTCGCGCAGGATCGTGCCTGAACCCAGCAACTGCACATGCGGCGCGGAGTTGCTCCTGCTTTTGCCCTTGCCTTTCCCGTGGTCCCGGGTCCCGGGTCCCGGGTCCCGGCTGTCGGCTCCCGAGTCCCGTAAAAGGTACATGCCTTTGATGATGCCATCGGCTGCGTCTTTCGGCATGTCCGGGTGGCTGTAGTTCTCGTTCATCAGGGTGATGTAGTAATACTCGTCGACCTGCTCGCTGAGCATGCGCTGCATGCCGTGCTGCAGAATCACCGCCACCTCGTAGGCAAAGGTCGGGTCGTAGGAGCGGCAATTGGGGATCGCGCCGGCCAGCAGGTGGCTGTGGCCATCCTCGTGTTGCAGGCCCTCGCCGTTGAGCGTGGTGCGGCCGGCGGTGGCGCCGAGCAAAAAGCCGCGCGAGCGCATGTCGGCCGCTTGCCAGGCGCTGTCGCCGATGCGCTGGAAGCCGAACATCGAGTAGAAAATGTAGAACGGCAGCAATTGCAGATCGTTGCTGCTGTAGCTGGTGGCGCTGGCCATCCACGAGGAGAATGCGCCGGCCTCGGTGATGCCTTCTTCCAGCACCTGGCCGGTGGTGTCCTCGCGGTAATACATCAACTGGTCGCGGTCCACCGGCTTGTATTTCTGCCCATGCGGGGCGTAGATGCCGATCTGCCGGAACAGCCCTTCCATACCGAAGGTGCGCGCTTCATCGGCGACGATCGGCACCACCCGCGGGCCGACCTGCTTGTCGCGCAAAATCACGTTCAAGGCTTGCACGAATGCCATGGTGGTGCTGATTTCGCGTTCGCCGCTGCTCTTGAGCAGGCGCTCGAACACTTCCAGCTTCGGCGCCGCAAGTGGCGTGCTGGCCTTGCGCCGGCGCTGCGGCAACGAACCGCCCAGCGCGGCGCGGCGCTCACGCATGTACTCCACTTCGGGGGATTTCTCGCCCGGATGGTAGAACGGCACGCCGTCGAGCTTGTCATCGGCAATCGGGATATTGAAACGGTCGCGGAACGCACGCACCGCTTCATCATCGAGCTTCTTGGTCTGGTGGGTCGGGTTCAGCGATTCGCCGGACTTGCCCATGCCGTAACCCTTGACGGTCTTGGCCAGAATCACGGTCGGCTGGCCCTGGTGTGCCGCCGCCGCGGCATAGGCGGCATAGACCTTGTGCGGATCGTGGCCACCGCGGTTCAGGCGCCAGATATCGTCGTCGCTGAGCTTGGCCACCAGCGCCGCTGTCTCGGGATATTTTCCGAAGAAGTGCTCGCGCGTGTAGGCGCCACCAAACGCTTTGCAGTTCTGGTATTCACCATCGACGGTTTCCATCATCAGTTTCTTGAGCATGCCGCTGCTGTCGCGCGCCAGCAACGCATCCCAGTAGCCGCCCCACACCAGCTTGATGACATTCCAACCGGCGCCACGGAACTGGCCTTCCAGATCCTGGATGATCTTGCCATTGCCGCGTACCGGGCCATCGAGCCGTTGCAGGTTGCAGTTGATCACGAAGCACAGGTTGTCGAGGCCTTCGCGGCCAGCCACCGAGATCGCGCCGAGGCTCTCGGGCTCGTCACACTCGCCATCGCCGAGAAACGCCCACACTTTGCGATCGCTGGCCGGCATCAGGGCGCGGTGTTCAAGGTAGCGGAAATTGCGCGCCTGATAGATGGCGCTGATCGGGCCCAGGCCCATGCTCACGGTTGGCGTTTGCCAAAAATCCGGCATCAGCCACGGATGCGGATAGGAACTGACGCCACGGCCATCGACTTCCATGCGGAAGTTGTCGAGCTGGCTCTCGCTCAAGCGCCCTTCGAGGAAGGCGCGTGCATAGATGCCCGGCGAACTGTGGCCCTGGAGGTACAGCAAATCACCGGGATGCTCGCCATGCGGCGCGCGCCAGAAGTGGTTGAAACCGACATCGTACAGCGTGGCGCTGGACGCGAAACTGGCGATGTGGCCGCCCAGCTCGCCGGGCTTGCGATTGGCGCGCACCACCATCGCCATCGCGTTCCAGCGCAGAATCGAGCGAATCCGCCACTCCATCGCGGCGTCGCCAGGGCTCTTCGCTTCCAGTTGCGGGGCAATGGTGTTGACGTATTCGGTGGTCGGCTGAAACGGCAGGTAAGCGCCGGCGCGGCGAGTCTGTTCAACCATGCGATCGAGCAGAAAATGGGCGCGTTCGGGGCCATCATGGGTAATCACCGCCGACAACGACTCAACCCATTCGCGTGTCTCGTTGGGATCGATGTCCTGATCGAGGATGTCGGTAAGAATATCCATGTCTGGCCTCCCGCAGCGGCAGCTCGCGCCGGTGCATTGCTGATGTTTTTATCGGTGATGCGCAGGTCTCAGTGTAGCCGACCCGGCGTACGCGGGTTTACGCATACGTATGGGAACCGCCACGCCAGATACCGCACAGCGGTCGCCCGCGGCACCGGTGCGGCAGCGCTCGCGTCATCACCCCAGGCGCTGCTCGCGCACCTGCGCTTCCACCGCGGCAATGGCGGTCATGTTGATGATTCGCCGCACCGTGGCCGCTGGCGTGAGCACATGTGCGGCGCCGCCCACGCCCATCAGGATTGGCCCGATGCCGATGCCATCGGACATCGAGCGCACCAGGTTGTAGGCGATGTTGGCGGCGTCGAGATTCGGGAACACCAGCAGATTGGCGCTGCCGGTAAGGCGCGAATCGGGGAACAGGCGTGCGCGGATATCCTCGTTCATCGCCGCATCGATCTGCATCTCGCCCTCCGCTTCCAGCTCCGGCGCGCGCGCGTGAATCAGTGCCAGTGCCTGCCGCATGCGCACCGCGCTGGAATTGTTGCGTGCGCCAAAATTGGAATGCGAGGCCAGTGCCACGCGCGGCACGATGCCAAACAATTTGAGGCGGAACGCGGCCGCCAGGGTGGCCTCGGCAATCTGTTCGGCGCTGGGTTCGTACTGCACGTGGGTATCGACGAAAAAGAACACCCCCTTGTCGTTGAGCACCGCCGACATCGCCGCCGGCGCACTCACGCCCGGATCGAGCCCGAGCACGTCAACGACGTGATGCAGCTTGCCCTCGTAGCGGCCAACGGTGCCACACAACATGGCATCGACCTCACCGCGCTTGGTCATCAGCGCCGCAATCACCGTGGCACGCGAGCGCACGATGGCCTTGGCATTATCCGGGGTCACCCCGCGCCGGCGCATGATCTGGTGATAGAGCTGCCAGTATTCCGGAAAACGCGGGTCATCGTCGATGTTGGTGAGATCGAAATCGACGCCTTCGCGTATGCGCAGGCCGAGGCGTTCGATGCGCATCGCGATCACCGACGGCCGGCCGATCAGGATCGGACGAGCCAGGCCTTCATCGACCACGGTCTGTACCGCACGCAGCACGGTTTCCTCTTCGCCCTCGGCGAACGCGACACGCTTGAGGCTGGCGCGCGCCTGCTCGAATACCGGCTTCATCAACAGGCCGGAGCGGAACACGTGCTGCGAGAGTTTCTCGCGGTAGGCTGCCATATCTTCAATCGGGCGAGTTGCGACCCCGGAATCCATCGCGGCTTGTGCCACGGCCGGTGCCAGCTTCACCAGCAGGCGCGGGTCGAATGGCCGCGGAATCAGGTACTGCGCGCCGAATACCGGCATCTCGCCGCCATACGCGGCGCCCAGATCGGTCACTTCCTGGCGCGCCAGCGCGGCAATGGCCTTGACGCAGGCCAGCTTCATCGCCTCGTTGATGGTGGATGCCCCGACATCGAGCGCGCCGCGGAAAATGTACGGGAAACACAGCACATTGTTGACCTGGTTCGGGTAGTCCGAACGGCCAGTGGCAACAATGCAATCCGGGCGCACGGCGCGCGCCGCATCGGGATTGATTTCCGGGTTCGGGTTGGCCAGCGCAAAGATGATGGGGCGTGGCGCCATGCTCGCCAGCATCTCGGGCTTGAGGATGCCACCGGCCGACAGCCCGAGGAAGATGTCGGCGCCGGTAACCAGCTCGGCCAGCGTGCGCGCCGGGATCTCGCGGGCATAGCGGCGCTTGGCGTCATCGAGGTCGGTGCGCTGTGGATGCAGCACGCCATCGCGGTCCATGGCGCGGATGTTTTCCGGGCGCAGCCCGAGCGCCACCAGCATGTCCAGGCAAGCGACACCGGCGGCGCCGACACCGGTGGTGGCGACCTGCACGTCGGATATTTTTTTGCCGACCACTTCCAGCGCGTTGAGCACCGCCGCGCCAACGATGATCGAGGTGCCATGCTGATCGTCGTGGAACACCGGAATCTTCATGCGTTCGCGCAGCTTGCGCTCGACGATGAAACATTCCGGCGCCTTGATGTCTTCCAGGTTGATGCCGCCGAAGGTGGGCTCCAGGCTGGCGATGATGTCCACCAGCTTGTCCGGATCGTTCTCGTCGACTTCGATGTCGAACACATCGATACCGGCGAACTTCTGGAACAACACGCCCTTGCCTTCCATCACCGGTTTGGCGGCGAGCGGGCCGATGTTGCCGAGCCCCAGCACCGCCGTGCCGTTGGAAATCACCGCCACCAGATTGCCGCGCGCGGTGAGCGTACTGGCTTCGGTCGGATCCGTGACGATCGCCTCGCACGCCGCTGCCACGCCGGGCGAATACGCCAACGCCAGATCGCGCTGGGTGACCATCGGCTTGGTGGCCACCACCTTGATCTTGCCGGCCGGCGCTTGGCGGTGGTATTCGAGTGACGCTTTCTTCAGGTCTTTGTCGGGCATGGTGGATCTCAGGCGCAGTGCGGTACGGGGCGAAGCGCTGATTGTAGCCGCGCAGCCTCCTGTGTGCGGCGCGTCACGCCGACTATGGCACTACCGTGGCCTTGGCAGCAGGCTTTTTGGTTGAACCGTTGGTGTTCGCGACCTTTTTTGTCGCCGCTTTCTTGCTCGCGGCCGTCTTGCTCGCGGCCGTCTTGCTCGCCGACTTCGTGGTGGCCGCCTTTTTAGTGGCTTTTTTCGCTGCTCTTTTCACCGGTTTGACGGCCGGCGCCTTCGCCGCCGGCTTGCCCGCCGCTTTCCTGGCGCCCTTGCCAAAGCGGCCACCGGCCGGCTTGCCGGTTTCGGCCATCAGTTGTTCGCATTCGGCCAGGGTGAGGCTGGCTGGCTCGCGGTCTTTGGGAATCTTGCCGTTGAGGCTGCCATCGGACAAGTATGGGCCGTAACGGCCATTGAGCACCTGGATCGGGCTGCCCTCGTACGCCTTGATGATGCGGTTGGCGATCGCTTCGGCCTTGGCCAGCAACAGCGCCTTGCCGCGCTCGAAATCGATGGTGTACGGGTCGTCTTCCTTGCCCAGCGATGCGTAGGTGCTGCCGTGCTTGACGAACGGGCCAAAGCGGCCGACGCCGACCGTCAGCGCTACACCGTCAAGATCGCCGAGGCTACGCGGCAACTGGAACAGCACCAGCGCCTCTTCGAGGCTGATGGTGTGCATGCTCTGCCCGGGCCGCAGCGAGGCGAACTTCGGCTTGTCCTCGGCATCCTCGCTGGTCGAACCGATCGCCGCGTACGGCCCGTAGCGGCCGAGGCGGACGCTGACCGGCTTGCCGCTGGCCGGGTCAACGCCCAGCTCCCGGGCGCCACTGGCTTCGGAGCGATCAACGCTTTCGGTCTTGTCGCTGACCAATGCCTTGAACGGCGTCCAGAAACGTTGCAGCAATGGCACCCACTGCTCTTCACCACGCGATACCGCGTCGAGCTCGTCTTCCAGGCGCGCGGTGAACTCATAGTCCACGTACTGGGCAAAATGCGTGCTCAAGAATCGCGACACCGCGCGACCCACGTCGGAGGGATAGAAGCGCCGGCTTTCCAGCGCCACGTATTGCCGATTCTGCAAGGTCTGGATGATGCTGGCATAGGTCGATGGCCGGCCGATGCCATATTCTTCCAGCGCCTTCACCAAACTCGCTTCCGAGAAGCGCGGCGGCGGTTCGGTGAAATGCTGGTCGCTGTGGATGCTGTCCAGCACGATGGCATCGCCAACCTGCATCGGCGGCAATTTGCGACCTTCATCGTCATCATCGGCGCTGCGCGTGTCCTTGCCTTCTTCGTACACGGCAAGAAAGCCCGCATCGACAATCGTGGTGCCCGACGCACGAAAACCATGCGCGTCGCCAGCGGCCAGCTCGACACTGACCGTGTTGAGGGTCGCCGGCACCATCTGCGAGGCGACGGTGCGCTTCCAGATCAGCTCATACAAGCGGCGGCCATCATCATCAAGAAAGCGCGCCACGCTGGCAGGCGTGCGCAACGCCGAGGTCGGCCGGATGGCTTCATGCGCTTCTTGTGCGTTCTTGGATTTGGTTTGATATTTGTTCGGCGCGTCGGGCACAGCGCCGGTGCCGTAATCGCGCGCAATCACGTCGCGCAATTCCGCCACCGCCTCGTCGGACAGGTTGACCGAGTCGGTACGCATGTAGCTGATCAGGCCGACCGAACCCTCATCGCCGAGGGTGACGCCTTCGTACAGCTTTTGCGCCACGCGCATGGTGCGCGAGGTGGTAAAACCGAGCTTGCGCGCAGCTTCCTGTTGCAGTGTCGAGGTGATGAACGGCGCCGCCGGCCGGCGCTTGCGTTGCTTGCTCTGTACATCGCTGACCCGCAGTTTGCCGGCAGCGGCCTTGACCACACGCGCCCGCGCCGCTTCGGCGGTGGCACCATCGGTAAGGGTGAATTGTTCGAACTTGCTGCCATCCAGACGCACCAGGCGGGCCGTGAACGGCTGCTTGGGGTGCTGGCATTCGGCCTGCATCGACCAGTATTCGCGCGCGATGAATGCTTCGATTTCTTCCTCGCGCTCGACGATCAGCCGCAGCGCCGGCGATTGCACCCGCCCGGCCGACAGACCACGCTGCACTTTGCGCCACAATACCGGCGACAGGTTGAAGCCGACCAGATAGTCGAGCGCACGCCGCGCCTGCTGCGCATTGACCAGATCGGTGCGAATCTGCCGCGGGTTGGCAACCGCCTCGCGGATCGCACGCGGGGTGATTTCGGTGAATACCACGCGATGCAGTACTTTGCCTTCCAGCAAACCGCGCTCGCGCAGGATCTCGACGATGTGCCAGGAGATGGCCTCACCCTCGCGATCCGAGTCAGTGGCCAGGTACAGCGACTGCGCACCCTTGGCCGCCTTGGCAATGGCATCGACGTGCTTGAGGCTCTTTTCGCTCAGCGCGTAGTGCATGGCAAAATCGTGCTCGGTATCGACCGCGCCCTCTTTCGGAATCAAGTCGCGGACGTGGCCATACGAGGCCAGCACCTGAAACTCCTTGCCGAGGTATTTGTTGATCGTCTTGGCCTTGGCCGGCGATTCGACGATGAGCAGGTTCTTGGCCATGGCTGATGATGCTCCGCAAGCGCGCAAAATGGTGCCTGCCACAGGGCAGGCAATAACCGTTTTCACGGCACCGCGAGAAACGTCACGCAACACGTTCCTTCCGGGCGCCCTTTTTTAGTGAGCACACAGCTTGCCGGAAGTGTCAAGCGCTTGCGTGCCAGCAATGCCCGCTCGTCCGGCAACCCGCTCGTCATTCCCGCGAAAGCGGGAATCCAGAGCATTTCGCAGTGTGACATTGGTTCGAAAGCTGAAGTCACTGGATTCCCGCTTTCGCGGGAATGACGAACTGAGGTGCTCCATGCTTGAGAAAGACCACGCAGCCGCGCCGCATCCGCAAGCGATTCGTCAATGCAACGGCTCGGGCTCGTCCTGGAATATCTGCCCTTCCATCCAGGCAAACGCCGCCTCGGCACCGGGCTGATTGAACAGCACCATCAGCACCACCCACTTGAGGTCGTCCAGATCGATCTCATCCTGATCCAGTGCCATCACGCGGTCCAGCACCAGTTCACGCTGCTCGCCGTCGAGGATGCCGTTTTGCTCAAGAAACATTAGAAAGCCGATGCATTCCGGATCAAGCCGGGCCGCCTCGACATCGGCATACACGCGCACCGGCTGCGCACTGTGCCGCACCACGCCCATGGCCGGGCGCTGCCGCGCCAGGGCGTCCAGCCAGTCGAACGCCTTGTTGATTTCAACGGCACTGAACCCCGCGTGCGTCAGTCCCTGGAAGATCGGGCCGTTGAGCATCGATTCGCGATCGCTGGCAGCGTCGGGATCGTCATAGAAGTAGTGCTCGAACAGGTACAGCAGCACATCCAGTATGGTTTCTTTCATTATCCTCAACCTGCGCCGAAACGCCGCGGTGCGAAGCAGGTCAGCGGCTACGCCGACTGTAGCGGCCATGCTCGGCACTCACCAGACCCTGCATTTCCATGTGCAACAGCATGGATGACAGCGCCGCTACCGTCAATCCGGTGCGTTGCGCCAATTGGTCGATTCCGACCGGGTCAAAGGCCAGCGCAGCCAACACCTGGCGCACCGCCGGGTCGTTGTCGCCGCTCGTTGCGGGCGTTGCCGGCGCGGCGGCGGCGCCGTCGTGCAGGCGTGCGCGCAGCGCATCGGCCAGATCGCTGGCAACCGGCCCGAGGGCGGCGATTACCTCGTCCGCGGTTTCCACCAGTGCCGCGCCTTGGCGAATCAGGCGATGGCAACCACGCGCCACCGGGTTGTGGATCGAGCCGGGAATGGCGAACACCTCGCGCCCGGCGTCACCGGCCAGCCGCGCGGTAATCAGCGCGCCCGAGCGCTCGGCCGCCTCCACCACCAGCGTGCCCAGCGCCAAGCCGGCAATGATCCGGTTGCGGCTGGGAAAGTGCTCGCGACGCGCCTCGGTGCCGGGCACAAACTCGCAAACCAACGCGCCGTGATGCGCGATGCGGGTGGCCAAATCACGGTGTGCGGGTGGATATACGCGATCGGGGCCGGTCGCCATTACCGCCACGGTGTGCGCACCCGCGTCCAGCGCGCCGGCATGGGCCGCAGCGTCGATGCCCGATGCCAAACCGCTGGTTACCGTCAATCCGGCGCCGGCAAAGGCGGTGGCAAAAGCGCGCGCATTATCGCGGCCACCGGCGCTGGGCGAGCGGCTGCCAACGATGGCGATCTGCGGCTGCCACAAGGCAGCCACTTCACCAACCACGAACAGGCACGCGGGCGGACTGGGAATACGCCGCAACAGGGCCGGGTAGTCGGGGTCGTCCCAACCAACGACGTGATTGGGCGCCTTGGCGAGCCAGACGCGATCACGTTCGGATGCGCCCGGATCTGGCTTGCGCAACGCCTCAATGCTGGGGTCGGACAATCCGGCGGCCCGCCATGCGGCCGCACCGGCGGCCAGTGCTGCCGAGGCGCTGCCGTGGCTGTCGAGCAAGCGCCGCAATGACACCGCGCTGTTGCTGGCACGCACCAGCGTCAACCATGCCAGCGCATTGTCAGCCGCCGCGACCGCGCCCACGCGCTCAATACGTGTCGGGTTGCTTGAGCAGATAGCCGGGTTTGACCTGGCGCACCCCATTCATGACCAGGCCATAACTGACCTTGTCGAAGGTACGAAACACCATGACGTGACCGGAAAACGCGTCGGGCACCTTGCTGCTGTCCCATACTGCGCCCGTGTAGCTAGCGTTCTTGACCCGATCCGGCACCTTGGGGCCCTCACCCCAGATCGCATACACCTGACCGTTTTCGACGCCCTCGCGGGCACCAATCGACAGCGCCACCACGCTTTGGGTGCCGCCGTTGATGCCATCAGCCACCGCCATCACACGAGCCCCGGCTGGAACCGCGCGCGGCGGATGCGGCACGAACTCCAGATCGTACGGTTGCGGGGTTACCGCCACCAGGCGATCGCCTTCGCGAATATCGCGGCCCTCATCAAGTACCAGCAGACTGGCTGCCTCGCCTTCGATGGCGATCACCTGCGCCCGTGCCTGGGTCATCACCTCGTAGCCAAGAAACTCGCCGCCGCCACTGCTCACATCGCGCCACGTCTTGGCCCACTCGATGCCGCGCTCGGCCTTGCTGCGCCAATCCAGATCGGTGGCGCGGGTGCGCCGGGTTTCGCCATCGTCGTTAATGCGTGCGTAACGCACGGTCGGGCGCACCACGGCGTAGGTATCGCCGTTGTTGGCGTTTTGCAGGCCGCGCACGTAGATCAACTGCCCAGCCGCGCTGCGCAGGCGCCCCTCGTCCAGCGCGATGACGTATGGCAAGTCATCGACTTGATCCAGGATGCGCAGATCGCGCAGGAATGGCTCGACTTGCGCCAGCGGGATCGGGGCGATCGGATATTCGCGGATCTCCGACTGACGCTCACTGACCTGCAAGCGCGGCTCGCCATCAAGGTAGGCCAGGCTGATCACGTCGCCCGGATAGATTCGGTGCGGGTTGGCGATCTGCGGGTTGGCCTGCCAGATTTCCGGCCACAGCCAAGGCTTGGTCAGGAATCGGGCAGCGATATCCCACAACGTGTCGCCTTTGCGCACGGTGTAGGCACTGGGGTGGTCGGGCCGCAGATCCTGCGCCACCGCATAGGTGGCGAGCGTCAACAACGCGACCGCAAAGACTGCAAGAAGCCGTTTAAGCATGGCGGCCAACTTCCTGATTTACTGGGCAGACAGTGCCGACTATAGCCCAAGTTCGGGCACAACGAAAATGCTCCGTTCGCCGGTTACACTATGCCACCGTGACTTGCCCGGCGGGTTTTGCGCCCCCACTATCAAAACCATGGCCAAACTAACGATTCTGGAGTACCCCGACCCGCGCCTGCGCACCCGTGCCAAA